>RCNH01000032.1_pt1 | contig 65845 bp, 65 predicted proteins | sample 2041161 | NCBI WGS metagenome assembly RCNH01 (sample SAMN09708215, study PRJNA481090) | Feces metagenome, whole genome shotgun sequencing project. | biome: feces | host: Leptonychotes weddellii | place: Antarctica: Sion Island | collected 2010-03-01 | reverse complement strand
AGTTTTTAAGAGTAGGTACATATCTTTCTTTATAGTTGTCAAACTTATCAAGAAGAATAAAAGTACTTCCTCCTAAGAGCCACTTAATATGAGCAGGAGCTGTAGGAATTAGTCTAGAGTCGATGAACTGTGTTAAAACTTCTGGGAGTTTATTTAAACTAATAAGCATATGTACCTTCCTCTCTTAGATATTACTTAGTAGCTGGATTAAGGGGTTGTTCCCAAGAATTATACAAGGGCATTGGCTGGGGACAGACAGCGTCAATAGGAACCACAGTCTGAGTGATACCACCTAAACGAGCATTGATATTGGCAATGCTATTGTTAAGGTTGTTGATACCACAAGCACAGTTATCAGCTACTCGATCAATCTTCTGGTCAATAAGCTTTTCTTCTAATAAACGTTTTTCATTTTCACACTTAATCTGAGCTTCAAGAACTGCTACACGTTCTCTATTAGAAGCAGCTTCACGAGCTACTTCACCAAAAGCACCTTCCTTAAATCTATTTAGTTCAGCGAGGTGTGATTCATATACACGACGACCTACTTCATCAGCATATCTTTCAGACTTTAAGCCAGCATTTTCAGCTTGGAGTTGGGAGACATATTGATATTCAGCACCTCTAGCAACATAGTTGTTATTACCGCCAAATAAGCCACCAAGACCATTACCATTAGTCATCTGGTTCACAAGACCAACAGTACCTGCAATACCTAAACCTAAGGCTGTGCCTGACATACCTTTACTTGCATATTCTGCCATAGTAACCTCCTAAAAAAGATAAGTAAAAAGTCTGGACTACAATTAAGTAATCCAGACCTCAGATTAATCTTTTTAGATTAGCTTGTATGTAAGAAGTTTCCCTGTTAGGGTTTGTACTAGATACTAGTTTACAGTTAAAAATTAATAGTACCTAGTAACTGTAAACTTTACTTAAAGTACTTAGCTAAGATAGAAGGAATCTTAGGAAACTTTAATGGTTCCTTCATCTCTTCAGTTAAGCCTACATCTAAAAGCATAATTCCTTGAGCTTGAGATGTATTACTTGTTGCAGGGTCATACTTAATTAATTCAGATCTATATGAAGTAATTGCTTGCTGTTCTTCTGGGGATAGTGAAGCAAACATATCTTGAATCATTAAATAGCTTGATTCCCTTAAAGCGTCATTCTTTTCTTCCTGAAGAGCATTTTGAAGTTCTTCTGGAGATAGCTCAGGCTCTACATATTCTTGAATCTGAAATTGTCTTGCACCATCTACATCAGGTTCAATTTCTTTAATAAGTAGGTTTCCTTGAGAGTTACACCATACAGCAACTTCGACAGGATATGTTTCTTTAAAAATTTGACCAATAGTAAAGTTCATTTATAAATCTCCATTAATAACCACAAGCATAATAAGATACATTAGCGGAAGCTAATGAAGCTCTGTATGTAAAGGATGTTGAATTAACATTATAAGCTTGATAGCAACTGACCCAAACATCTGACTTGTCCAGTCTTGTGTTAGTAGCCAAAAGTACTTGTACTGAGTTTTCTTGAGAATAAGGCTGAATAAAAGAAACAGTTGTATCTCTATCTACTGTTACTACAGGACACTTACTTCTTTGTTCAATAAACCCATCACTCCATTTTCTATACCAAGAACCATCTTCATTTAACTTGGTTTCTGTAACTTTTGCTACAGTAGTAGGTCCTCCCCCTTCAAGTTCTGAAACTCTTAATGTAAGAGCTGAAAGATTATTACTTAATAACTTTAGTTCTTGTGCTCCAGCAGAATACTCACTTACTTCTCTGTATCCTCCTACATTTACTAAATAAACACAAAGGATTACTTTAGTAGTGACAGGGGTAACATGAGATGAAGTTCCATACACAGAGTTAGATCTTGAAGCGTCAAGAAAAATTTCATACATATTTCCTGATTGTGCCCAAGCAGCTGTAGTATTGTAAACAACTTCTTCAGAGTTATACATTGCTCCTGTTACCTTACTATTCTTAGAAGTAGTTCCTAAAAATGAACCAACAATATTAGGAAGACCTTCAGGAATATACCCAACAGTTGCGTCAGATTTTAGATAACCAGTTACTCTAGGTAATCTAAATGTAGTAGCTGTTTCAGAATGAGCATACTTAGAACAATCTCCATTATTTTGTGAAGCTTGTCTTTGCCACTCTTCTTCTGTAATTGCTTGAGATTTAACTTTGTTCCATAAAGTTGCATAAGTAGTTTTATCCAATTCTGAACCATCTAAAGCATGAGCACCAAAAGGAATAAATCCATCAACGCAAATGCAGATATCCCCAGCAAGATGTGCAGAACTATTTAATTCTTGAATCTTACTAGCAAGATTATTAATAAAAGTCTGATTAGCCATTTAATCTCCTTATTGAGCCATACCACAAGCATACCAACTTGGTCTGTTTGAGATACCATCCCCAGCACCACCTGTAGCAGATACTTGGAAAGATGATGTAGTTTTTTGTGATGAAGGGGTTACAGTAAATGCGTAGTTCACCCCAGAGTTAGCATTAGAGAAGGTACTTCCACCCATAACATAATAGGCAGTATCTCTAAAAGGAACAAGTAGAGTAACAGTATATAAGTGCCAGTTATTATCGTTAAATGCTTGGAGGAAACCTCCTTGTTCTACCCAACCATTAGACCACTTCTTATACCAAGAATTTGCTTCAATATTAAATTCCACAACAGAAGCCGATCCATGTAAATTACCCTCAAGTTTAGAAAGACGAGTATTTAAACTTTGGAGTGTTGTTTCAAAAGGAGAAGGTGAAGCATTTGAAGGAATAGATTCTACTGCTTTAGTTACTGCAGACATGATATCAGCTTCTAATGCAATTCCTTCAGGTACAGACCCCTGACTAAAAAGAACCTTAGTTTGAGTATTATCTCCCTTAGTAATTACTAAGTTGGTTCCTGAAGTGTCATCTTCTACTGCAAGATTCTTAATATAGGTATTCTTAACTTCTGTTAAAGAGTTTGAAACAGGAGTAATCTTTTCAGAAACTTCTGTTTTACTAAACACATCAATATTAGTTCTTACTTGAGTCTTTACAGGTTCAGATAATGTTTGAGCTTCTGTTTTTACATACTTATCACTTGAACCAAAAGAGTTTTTAAACTCTGATAATTCCTGTGTAACAGCTGTTACTTTAGATTCTGCAGAAGCAATAGCTTCTGTATTTGATTGAATCTTAGGGTTTAATTCAGTCTTAACTGCAGAAATCTGAGTTTGAATCTTAGAATCTACACTATCAAGCTTTTGAGTAACTTCAGGAGCTAGCTTAGATAAATTAACAGAAGCATTTTCTAAGAGAGCAGTTGAAACTGAATTCTTAGAAGCTAAGGAACCAAGAGTAGGTTTATCTGTTAAAGCATTAAAGCTTAGAGTATCCTTACTTGCTAAAGCACCTAAGGTAGGAGTACCTGTTACTTCTGAGTAAGCTACAGAATTCTTTGTAGCTAAAGAACCTAATTTAGGTGTACCTGTAACCTCTGTGTATGCGACAGAATCCTTAGAAGCAAGAGCACCAAGAACAGGCTTATTCTTAATATAAGTAATAGCTCCTGTATCTACTTCATTCCAGTCTGTTTGTACTTGTCCTTTTGAAGCGTCTGAAGCATATTGCTTAGCTTCTAAAGCTGATTGAGCAGAAGCGTCTGCAGAAGCTTTAGCTTCATTAGCCTTAGTCTCTACAACTGTCTTATTAGTTGCTACTTGTTCTGCTGTAGCATTAACAGTTGTCTGAATACCTGTAAGACTATTCTTAATAGCATTGACTGCTTGTTCACTTTGCTTGGCTCCTTCTGCTGAAGATTGAGCCAAAGATACTTTAGATAAAACTTCTGTCTTAGCATTAGCGACTTCTGTAGAAGCTGTACTAACTTCTTTAGCTTTAGCTACAACCTCTGTATGCTTATCTCTAACTTCTTGTAAGTTTTCAATAAGAGTTCCGCTTAATGAATCTACTTGAGTCTTTACTTCAAGAACTTCTGCTTGTACTTGTTTAGTTGTAGTAAGTACTTTATTAGCTTCATCCTTTGTTGTTTGAACTTCCTGTCCTACTCTGTCAATATCTACTTTAGCTGTAGCTACTTCATCTTTATATCCCTTTGTAGAAGCTTCTAGAGAAACCACAGAGGTTTGAGCTTGAGTAACTAAAGATACTGCTTGAGCAACCTCCTGAGCCTTTTCAGGAATAGTAGGAATGATTGCCATAATCTCAGGATTTAAAGCTGCATTGAGATTAGTAAATACATCTAAGTTCTGGGAAACATCAATAATCCCTTGAACATTTGAAGCCAGTTCTTGAATATTAGGATCTGATGAAATCTGTTTTAAAGGATCTAAATTTTCATATACTGTTTTAACTACCTTATAGGATTCCCCTAGTTCATTCCCCACAAGGAAACTTCTAGAATCTTCTCCAAAAGGATTTGATACTAACATTGGCATTAAACCCACCCCCTCTGTGTAAACTTAGTACTGTCTTGTGAATAGGATTGGTTCAATAAGTCCATATCCTTCATCAATTGAAGATTAGCATTATAAGACTGAAGACACTGAACTGCTACTGCCATTGTCTGCTGAGTATTAATAGCACTATAGATTAAATACCCTACATAATCTTTCAACATAGGAAAGACTTGAGCAGGGATTTTAAGTTCTTGCATAACATCTTCAGTAAGTTCAGGATGTCTCGCTTGATAAGTAATAAAAAATACTTCATGATGTCTGCCATTAGGAATCTGTACCTTATTAAATACTGGGGTAAATGCTGAAGCTGGATTACCACAGTTATTTAAGGGAATAGCTCCTGTATCCTCAGATGTGATTGTAAGAATCTTAAGTAAGTCATTCTTAAACTCTTCATTTAAAGGAGTTAAGAGATACTTTGTCTGGGTAACTTGTTTTGGGTCTGGAGCAACGTGTTCAGGAGTAATCTCATAATTAGTCATACCTTCCTGATACACCAAGTAAAGAGAACGTTCTTCAACAACAGTTTCAGAATAAATCTTTACAAGAGCGTCATTGATAGCATTTACTACCGTCTTAATCATTGTAGGTTTAATACTTCCTTTATCTGCTCCTGACCAATTGCTAAGAGTTGAGGAAGCTAAACTATCTAAAACATTCTGTAAGTTCATAATTTCCTTATACGATATATGATGATAAAGCTGATTCCTCAGAAGCAATTGGATCTGCCCAGTACATACCAAGCTTATCTTCGCTAGTAGGAATTTCCTGTGATGGTTTCCAAGGATTCATATAAGCCAACATTGAAATAGTATCAAGGCAGTCATCCTTACCTTTAAGTCCATTTACTGTAGCTAATTTAATCTCTTGCATAAACTCTCCTAATACAGTACTAGTTTTTAGTTCTGTAGGAAAGAACATTTTACCTGCTTTAAACCAAGGAACTACTAAATTTAATCTAGTTAATTTATCAGTTGCTGGTCGAATCCCAGGGTCTCCTGATTTACTAGAGCTAGCAAAATTGAACCAAATGTTCCTAACAAGTTGTTCATTCTGAAGCCAATTAATAAAAGCTCCTTGTTGCCCTGTAACTTCAATGCCTACTGACTGAGGTTTATATTGCTGAACTAATCTGAATAAGTCATTAATGTTCTTATCCATTGTTTGTCTTGCACATACACCATCTACCCAGAACCAATCCCCATTGGCGTTATAAGCCCATACAGAAATAACTGAGAAGTCAGCAGTCTTCTTACTTGAAGTTGCAAAGTCAGTAGTAATATAGAAATTAAAGTTATTTTTATTCTTCAATAATGACTCTCGTTGATACCACTTAATACAGCCTTCAGGAATTAATCTATCATCCCCTGCTGTAAGTCTAAGCATATATTCCCCATAGAATGCGTCTTCTTTACCCATCAAACACATACTATTGTAAATACGTTGAACATATTCATAAGAGAATCTGTCTTCCCAACCACCCTTAAAGTCTTTAGGGTCACAAGGGAATCTTTCACAGACAGGATAGGTATTTACTACCCAAGCACCTGACTCTACTGCTTTAACAATTGGGTCTTCTTTATTAAAAGGAGTCCCATTAAAGATAACCTTATTTCTTGTTGGGTCTAATGCAGGAATAACACCTTTATAAATAACGTCTTCAATATTCTTTAATGCTGTAGGAGACTTAGCTACTTCATCAGTCATTAAGTCGTCAAGGATAGCAATAGTAGGACGTTTACCAAAGATCTTAGTACCACGAATACCCGTGTTAGCACCATAAAGTTTTAACCCTAACTTATGCCCATTCTTATTGGTAAAGGTTAACTCTCTGTCTGTGAACTTAGCGTCAATAATCCAACTCTTAATAAAATCACTTGACTCCATTCTATGCTGAATATTATTTCTAGCATTCTTAGCACCGTTATCCATAGAGTCAGCTACATACATCATCCCAGATACATCTCCCATCCCAGGTAATTCACCAAAGACAGCAAGATAAGGAACTAAATACTCAGGCATTAATGTAGTGTTATGAGTAACAATAAAATCCTCAGCTAAGTATGTATGGTTCTCATTATCTACAGCAATACACTGACAATATCCATCTTCAATCTTCTCAATACTCTTAATTGCTACCTTTGTTTTTGTTTGGGGCTTCCATACCTTAACCTTTCTTGGAAGGCTAACAGGACAATCAGGTAAGCTACATCTAACAACAAAACTATATTTAGAGTTAGGCTTTCTTGTTTTAATTGTAGAAGTTCCTCCTAGAGAAAGGACTAGTTCCTTAACTCCCCTACATAAAGAAGGACTATTAGAATAAAAGAAAGCAACTCCTGAATGCTTATGAACACTTCCATCTGTATCAAGTAATCCTCGTAGTAATTCCATTCTTTGATTGTAAGAAGCTCTTAAATATTCCTTAGGAATAAACTTACAATCCCCATGAACATTAACTCCTAATTCCTTTAGCTTGGCTCCAATACCTTTAATACCTACAGTAATAATATGAGGGTTCCTCTTATCTCTATAGATAGATCCCCACTCATAGGGAACCTTTTTAAAGTAATGTTCAAAGTCTTCTTCTGCTCCTGTAACTCTTGGATAACCACTCTCAGGTTTAATACATCCATCACCAAGAACAACACCAAGAGTATAAGGATCTACAGGAAGTGCTCTATCAGCTAATTTAAGAGCCTTAGGAGAGGGAATAAACATTAGATGAGTGTTTGTACCATCTGCTCTCTTCTTCGTCACAGGGAGGCTGTAAAGCTCGCTGGTAACAATATCCTTTCTTTGACCTTTATAGATAACAACATTGATATGGTCTTCTGAGACATCTAAGGTTCTACCATCTACCAAAGTAATCTTATACATTGGTTTATGAAATAACTTACTCTTATGTGTTACCTTAGCTGGTTTACCATCCTCACCAATAACTTCATCCCCTACCTTAACTTCACCCATAGTAGTCCAACCTGTAGGGGTAGGAAGTCTTGATTCAAGAGATAATGCTTTACCAGCACCACGATGGAATAAATTAACAATCCAAGGGTCTTTAGTAGTTAAGGCGTCTAAAGCTCGTAAGTGATAAACAGGAGTCTTATTCCCCTCACCTTCTTGACCTACCATTAATTTAATGAAATTAATAAACCCTAAGGCAAAGGGTGTTGGTTGATACTTAGTATTTAAATAAGTGTAGTCAACCTTATCTAACCATGAATCTAACTCTTGTTTAATTAGCTGTGACATCTTCTACATCATCTCCTTGATTAAATACAATCTTTTGTTCTGCAATGGTTCTAGTATCTTCACCTTGCTTAATTAACTCTAATTGACGTTGTGCCATAGAAGCCATAGTAGCCTTTAGTTCTTCAATACCAGAAGTATCTCTTAAATCAATATTAACTAGAGGCTGGTTAATTTGTTCGGGCTTCTTAAGATGATTAAGGATAGATTCAGCAGCCATACATTGAACTCTTTCACTTTCAGCAGTAGCCATTAATCTAGCTTGAGTATTAATAGCCTTCTGATAAATATCTTGGTTCAATACCCAAGTAGGTACCATACTCTGTTCTAAGATTTGGTTTACTAACTTACCTCGGTTATACATTGAAACATAACCTGCAATTTCTTTTTCTGATCTTCCTTCAGCTACTAACTTAGCCATTCTATCTGGGAAGGTCATTGCATAAGCGTCTTGGTTTGTTTTACCCATTAACTTATGAGATACATAGGTTACTGCTTTAATGTATTGGTCAACACCATAATGATTATTCTGAAGTACATCTGAGTAAGCTACAAAATTATCTCTAACAATATCTCTTACTCGTTCATCCTTACTTACTTCATTTAATTTATCTACAACTTCTTGGGTTACAACACATCTAAAGTTTTTAGGCATTGAAGCTCTTACTACGTCTAAAGACAATGGTGCAATCTCTTCTTGGCTCATTGGTTCCTCTCATTTAAATAAGTAGGTTTCTTTTTAACCTACTTTTAAGTTTTTAATGAGAGATATCCTACAGAACCAAGAACCAAAAGTCAAACTACCTCGTCCTTGACAAGTTCACGATTCTTCTTTAAACTGAGTTCACCACGACAGGGATTAGAGTATTTATATAAAGAGACTTTAATCCTATATGATAAAAGGTAATACCTTACTACGTTGACACTACGTAAGGTATTACCTTTTATCTACAAGAGAGAGGTTGTTGTTCTTTTTAATTCTTATAAGCTTTGATGGGTTTAATATCTATAGGAGATTCCAATGTATAAATCTTTTAAAAATTCTTTAGACACTCTCTTTGATTCAGAAGATATTTTCTTCTCAACAGAGTTTTTAAAGTTACTTAACTCTGATGTTTTAGATGATACAGATGAAAACTGTGAACGTATCTTAGATCTTATTTCTGAATTTTCTTCAGATGTTGTAGAAGTCTATTCTACTTTCCCAGAGTTATATCCAGCAGAATTATCTAGAGGAGCTACTAAGATTATCTTTTCAGATAACTCTTGTGTAGATATCTTCTTTGAAGAGGGATTTATTTACCTCTTTAACTCTTTCCTTCTTAACTAAGGAGTATTCCAATGTTTTATGATTTCCAAAAACTTTTAACTGAAAAGCTTCAAGAAGTTATTGATGATGAAGATGTAGACTCTTCTTTAAGTGAAGTATTCTTATCTAGCTTTAAAGCTATTACTTTAGATGACACTCCTATTAATCGAGAAGAAGTAGCAGAAGTACTTACTACCATCATTGAATATAGTAATGATGGTTCTAATGAACCAAATACTTATGTAGACTTTGTTCCTCATGATGATGGTAATGGTAGGGTAGAAGTTACTTTTATGGATGGTTCTGGAGTAGATATTATCTTTGAAGAAGAACGTATCTTCTTATTTAGAGCAATCCCTGACCCTGCTAAGTCAGGTATTCCACTGTCAGATTCAATTAATTAAGATGGGTCCCTATACAGAGTTTTCTGTGTAGGGATTTTTTTATTAGAACCAAGAACGTAAAATTCAGTATTACGATCTTGAATATTACGTAAATTTCAGGATTATATTCCTGAATTTTACTATTAAGGTCTGGGTCCCTTATATGAGCTTGATACAGCCATTCTGAGAGCTTCATAAAGGAAAGATGATAAATCATATAGGAATGAACCAAGAAGCTCTGTATGAGCCTGTAATAGCCCCTCAGAGGTGTGGGTCCCTATATAGGTTATTTTTTATATATTGGGTCCCTTAGAAATTTTATATGTGTACTTGATATAGCAGTGTCCCCTCCGCTGGGCGGGTGATGAACTAAATCACCCCCCCTCCAGTGCCTCTCTATATTTTCATACCCACCCCACCTTCTAGTACTCACTTGGATTGTAGTCACTTGAATGGTACTCACTCTTAGGTGCTTCGCACCTTCAAGCTAACTTCGTTAGCTTTATGAAGTTAGCTCATCCTGGGCTAACACCCTACCGTTGGAGTACATCATGGCTAAGTCCATCAAAATCCTGTCTGCCATCTGCGTCGTTCTTTCCATCGTTGACGCCTTTGGCTTAGGATATGTTCTTGCACAACACGGCGTTGTGCTGTTCTAACAAAATCGAAGAGGGGACAAGAGTCCCCTCGCAGACATTAACCAGACAATAAGGAGTTTACTATGTCTGACAAAACCAACTTCAGCGACCTTCTCGACCTCATGATCGAAGCCAAGATGGCTAAGATGAAAATCAAGGCTGAAGTCGACTTCATTGCCTCCAAGCGAGCCTACGTTAAAAACGCCATGGTTCGCTACGAGCGAGCAGACGATGTCATCCAACAGATTTACGAACGCGTGAATCAGGATGAAAACCGTGCGCAAAGGTTCAAAGAAACCTGGGGGCAATACTACACCTAACACCATCCAAGAGTTGCCTCTGCCTAGAGTAATCTAGGTAGGGGCGCTCAAATAAAATATTCACATTAAGCTAACTTCGTTAGCTCCATGAAGAGTCTTCATGGTGAAGGCTCAACCCTTAAGGAGAGTGTCATGCAAAATGCAGACAAAATCGCCAACGAACTTGACGGGCTTATTAGATTCTTCATGGGCATGGAAGCCCTTGAAGAAGATGAGTGGAAGGCAGCTTCCACTGATAAGTACTGCAAGTGGCTTCCCCACGATGTGGCTCATGAAATCATTGACCACCTTTGGAAAGCCAGCGATCTTCTTCCTCCTCCTGGATCCCCTGAAGCAGGTTACTCCTACCCAGATGAGGATCCAAAACGCTACGAGGAAGAGGAAATCCCCTTCTAAAGCTAAGCCCTAGTACAGCAATGTACTAGGGTTAAAGCTTTTTTATTCACAGTAGGCACAAGGTAACTTCGTTACCTTAATGAAAGGAACCAGTCGTTGGTTCCTCACACGGAGATTATCATGTTATTCAACGACCTTGACACCATCACCTTCCCGTCCATCGAAGCTCTTGAACAGTACATCGCTGACAACGACGACGATGTGACCCGTGAAGACTTACTCACGGAGGCATTCTGGCGCCTCCAAGATAAGTACTGGGAAGCCAACGCTACTACCCAAGCAGAATTCCGGAGCGCCTGCCAACAGGCGTCTGAAGAGTTCCAGCATATGTCTGACGAACAGAAGCTGATGTTGTTCGTGCAGCCTTAACACCAAAACCCTACCCTAGTGCTAACAAAGTGCTAGGGTAAAGGGTTTTTGTAGGCACCTGACCCCTCTTCGAGGGGTCTATGAAATGGAAAGGAATAACTGACTGTTCCTTTCAGACTGTTTTTCCCTTTGATAAGGGATTGTTCTTAAGAGGTAGTCAAGATGACTAATAAACAAATTTTATCAATTGTTGTTCAAGTTCTTTTGGTAGTTGGAGCACTGACTGTTATGCTCGAGGTACCAAATGAACACGAGTACAAAGATGTACTTACTTTGACAAGCTTTGGGGTTATCTTTGCAGTATGGAGTAAAGATGTCCTCAATCTTTAACCCAAAAAAGAAAAAGGGAAAAAACCATGATGAAATTTAATTCAAGAAATGGATTAAATAAATGGGTTCAGGATTATGGAGATGAAGAAAGAGCCATGAGCTACTTACTCGATAATGCTGAATGGATTTATGTACACCGTGCTTTAGATAAAGCTAAACAACTGGAGAAAATTATGTTCTACTTTAACACCATGGAAGAACTCGATAACTACCTTCTTAACAACAATGAAAACATTGATATCAATGACCTCATTGAAGAAGCTGAATGGCAATTTGTGAACCATACTTTAGATGATAATGAAGTATGGGATGATGACTCTGAAGAGTATTATCGAGTTCGAGATAAAGCATTAAAGGAATTTGATAAGCTTAGTTTAGATGATAAATTAAAATTATTAATCGTCTAAAAAATAAAGGGAGGTTTATCCTCCCTTTTACCTAAACATTACTTAAACATAAAAGGATTACAAAATGCAATATGCTTTTAACAAAGAATGTACAGTTAAGTCCATCTTAAATACTCTCAAGGCAATGCCTTTTGCACAGCAATACTTTGAAGACTTGACTGTAGACCCAGCATTAGCTTATGACTCTGAAGAAGCTATTGCTCTTGTCAATAAGTACATCTTCTTTACCATGAAGGATGATGAACAGCTTGTTGATTTTAAGTATGACCCCTTAACTGGCAAGTGTTCCTATCAAACCATCGTTGATAAAGAACCTTCTGCTTTCTAATGCTCTGCACGTTCCATCTACCGAGCGCACTTCGTTGCGCTCTATGAAAGGAAGAGACCGCTGTTGGTTCTCTTCTTCCTACTAACTTTCCATGAAAAGGAGAAAATATCATGGCTGTTTTAGTTAACAACAACGTTCGTACCCCTGTTTCCACCAACAACAGCAACGAACTTCCTCGTTCTGAATACTGGATTAACATTGGCGTTAACGTCAATGGCAAGTTCATCTCTTTAAACAAGGGTGGGATTCCTCTCGACCGTGTTGAGAAGATTAAAATTAATCCTAACTCTGATAACAAGGAATGGATTGCTCAGGCAATGCTCCATAACAACTTGGTTGACGCCTTACTTCAGGGTGCTAACCAGTTGAACTGGGGTGAACACCAGAGCTTAGCTCTGTCCTGTGAACTGATTAAGATTAACAACCCTGCTCAGGTGAACCAGACTAACGTTGAAGTTCCGTCGGTTGACTCGTTAATGACTCAGTTGTTCCAGTAATTGGGTATAAGGGGAGGCTACAAAGCTTCCCCTTAATTCTTTATTCCTAAAAACAAAACTGTTTAAAAAATCTTCTTTTAACCTAAACTAACTTAAAAGGAAAATCATTATGTCTACTCAGAATTACGCCATTAAACTCCTCAAGGATTTTGATAAGGTTGACTTCTCTAACGTGGATAAACTTCAATCTTTATACACCAAGTTTGACCGCTTAGACCTGGGTAAACTTCCTGACTACTTAGCTGTTGAAGTAGAAGGTGTTCTTAGTACTCTTGAATCCTACTTAACCATGTACAAGGAGGAAGAGGAAGACTACTAAGAATAAATGAACCAAGGGAGGATACATCATCCTCCCTCCAACACGTCGTGTTGTTCGTGGACAAGTGTCCAGTAACATAAAGGATTTTATTATGTCTAAAGATTTTCCCAGTACCTTTATTGAATTAACTAACTTCCCAAAACAATATAAGGGACTGTCTAATGAAGACTTATTCTTAGAACAAGATTTTATCTGTGAGGAGATAGAACAAGTTAAAGACTTTCTAACCATACATAGTAATAAGTTAAGTGAAAAGAGTATTAGAAAACTTTATAAAGCTTACTTTGAACTTAAAGATTATTTAAATAGGATTCCAACACTTTAAGGAGATAACCATGTTAACGGCAATCTTAGTAGTTATTGGAGGACTCTGGGTATGCAGTTGGCTACTTCCTCTCTTAGTAGCAGGAGCCATTGTACATGAGGTAGTTCCTATGGCTTGTGACCTTAAGCCAAGGAAAGAACCTATCAAGTACAAAATCCTTAACAAGACCGCTCAAGCCAAAGACTTCTACAGTTTATGGAAAGAGGAAGTTAACTACGCTACAGGGAAAAGGAAAACACCAGTTCCAGACCAAGAGTATGTAGACTACTGGAACAGATACTACAAACATGAAGAGTAACCCTAAGGGTAGGCTACAGAAAACAAGTAGCCTACCCTTTTAAGTCAGCAAGGAGACTGTTGTGATTGATTTAATCGAAGAACAAAAGAAACTTGAAGAACTTTATGCAAAGAACTTAGAGTCTTCAAGAATCATTGAAGAGTTTAAAGAGATTACAGAAGATCCTTTTGAACTCCAAGTTTTAAAGATTGCTTATTTGCATAAAAGAATTCCTGTTGGGGTAATGGTAGGTTCTCTCTGTGCTCGTTATGAACTTGAAGAGATCCAAGAGAAGTTAACTGACTGTGTTGAAAAAGACCTCATTGACTTTGACCCAGCATTAGGAATCTTTATTATGCATTGGGACTTGAGCCAAGATGTTAAAGACTCTATGGCTTTATTCCAATATCCTTTGCCTATGGTTTGTCCACCTAAAAAGGTAAAAGATAATAAGCATTGTGGTTATTACACCTTTGCAAAGTCAGCAATGCTTCATGGCTTTGAAGAGGAAAAAGATATTTGTTTAGATCATCTTAATAGAGTTAATAGCATTCCATTAAAGATTAACTTTGAAGTTGTATCTCAAATCAAATGTCAATGGCATAACTTAGACGCTCCTAAGATTGGAGAGTCTTACCAAGAATACCTTAAAAGGATTAAGAACTATAAGAAGTTCTGTAAAGATTCAATGCAAGTATTAGAAATGCTCAAAGACAAAACCGTTTATGTAACGCATAACTATGATACTCGTGGAAGAATTTATGCAGGTGGTTACCACTTTAATCCTCAAGGTACTGACTGGTGTAAAGCTTCAGTATTATTTGCTGAAGGTGAAACAGTTATTTAAAGGAGAACATTATGCAAGACAATGAATTGTTTACTGTCTTAATGGACGAAGTTATTGTTGCTAAAGAAAATCTTCCAAAGGAAGAACTTATCAATAAGCAATTTAAAACTTGGTTGATTAATAACTTTGACTCTGGTACCCACCCTGGAGCTTTTAGTTATGAACATGGTTTAAGAAAAGTAGCAAAGAAGATTGCTGAGCTTGGAGTTAAAACCATGGAACAAAACTTAGAAAACAAATGGTTAAAGATTACTTGGAAAGATAAAACCAATTCCTTCTTAACCATTCAGAATAATACTTTCCTTTTAGTATATTAATTAAGGAGTTAATACTATGCAGACCTTTACTGCTTTAGAATATCTGCAGATTGACGTGGCTAATAACTTTGGTCTTGACAAGAAGCGTTATGAAGAACGTCTTCAATGGACCAAGGAACATGAAGATGAGCTTGAGAACTTAGTATCTGAAGCTAAGGCTCCAGCAATGTACTTAGCTGCTATTACTGCTTATCGTAAAGCTTGTAATGGTGAAGTTAACTACTATCCTATTAGCTTAGACGCTACGTCTTCTGGTACTCAGTTACAAGCTTGTGCATTAGGTGATGAAGCTACAGCTAAGATGTGTAATGTAGTTGATACTGATGATGGTACTTGTGCTGATTACTACACACTTATCTATAATCAACTTAAGGATAAATTCCATGGTGATTACGACCGAGAAGAAGTTAAGCAAGCTCTTATGACTTGGGGTTATAGTTCTAATCAAGTACCTGCTGAAATCTTTTCTGAAGAAGATTTAGAAATCTTCCTTAGTGGTATTGAAGAACTTTCCCCAGCTGTTTCTTCTATTCGTAATCTTGCTTTAGACGCATGGAATCCTGATATTGATAAGTATGAATGGGTAATGCCTGACTTATTCCATGCACACTTTGATGTAGTAAATACTCAAGCTATTAACTTTGACTTCTATGGTGTACGCTATGAAGTTAATAAGACCATTAAAGCACCTAAGAAGAATGGTCGTAGCTTGGGTCCTAACTTAATCCATAGTATCGACGCTCTTATTGTTCGTGAGATCCAACGTAAATGTATGTTCAAGCCTCAACAACTTGAATATGTTAAGCGAGTACTTACGAGTAAAACCACCAATGATGTTCATGAACTTACTTATGAACGCATGATGTGTGCAGAACTTTGGAACCAATATAAATTAACTGGTTTCTTATCTGCTCGTATTATGGACTTCATTACCTATGATACTAAAGATATTGTAGAACCAAATGTTATCTTAGAATTCATTGAAACTTATCCTGCTAAACCCTTTAAAGTTATTAGTATTCATGACGCCTTCCGTTGCTTACCTAACTATGGCAATGACTTGCGTCAGCAATACAATATCTGTTTAGCTCAAGTAGCTAAGGGGAATCTGTATGAAAAGATTTTCAATGAAGCTGTAAAGAAGAAGGTAGTTACCATTACTAAGGATAATCCTGATATGTGGGAACGAGTTCTTAACGCTAACTACTCTCTTTGCTAAAACTTAATACCTACCCTTGAAAAAGGGTAGGTAATTTTTTTTTATATAAAATTGTTTGGGTTTGAAATTGTCATAGCAATTTCCATAGAACAAAGATAAACTAAAAAGTTTCAACTCATAAGGAGGAAATATGACTGTACTCGTAAGAAAAAAGGACAACTCTCAAGAACCATGGGATGGTTCTAAGATTGATTTAGCTGTATCTATGGCGGCTAAGAGAGTTGGATATGAACTTACACCAAGAGACTGGGAAAGATTTAGTAAAGAAGTAGTGGAATACTTTGATAAAGCTTATTGTACGTTTGGAGTTTCTACTGCAAACATTCATTCTGGAGTTATTGAGTGTCTTCGTAATGCAAACTTGACTGCTGTAGCAAACTCTTATCAGGAATATCGAGACTATAAGACAAGCTATGTAAGAGAGTTTGAACGTTTAAAGACAGAGACTGATAGAGTTTTATTCTTGGGTGATAATGAAAATGCTAACTTTGATAGCTCTCTTATTTCTACTAAAGGCTCGTTAATTAAGGGTTACTTAACTAAGAGTCTCTATACCAAGTTCTACTTAACCAAGACAGAACAAGAATATATTATTCGAGGTGATTTCTATATTCATGACCTTCGAGATATGATCTTTGGTAGCTTTAATTGCTGCTTATTTGATATTGGGACTGTCCTTAAGAATGGTTTCACAATGTCTAATGTAGTCTATACAGAACCAAATAGTGTTCTTAGTGCTCTACAAGTTATTGGTGATATTACTTTAGTATCTACAGCCCAACAGTTTGGTGGCTTTACTCTTGCAGAAATTGATAAGGCTTTACTTCCTTATTGTAAGAAATCATATGACCATTACTTCTCAGAACTTCAAGAAGAAAATCCTGTAAAGAATTATAGCTTCTATCATGAACGAGCATTAAAGAAGGTTAAGCGTGAATTAGAACAAGGCTTCCAATCTTTAGAACTTAAGTTAAATACTGTTCCTTGCTCTAGAGGTGACTTTGCTTTTACTACATTAACCTTTGGTACATGGGACTGTATGATGGATGACTTAGATAGAGAGTTTGCTCGTATGGTTGGGGAAACTATCTTAGAAGTTAGACTAAAAGGTCATGGAGATAAACAAGTAGTATTTCCTAAGCTTGTTTATTTATATGATAAGAATAAGATTGCTGAAGATAAAGACCATATGATTCTTTTTCAAAAAGCTCTTGAATGTTCAAGCAAGTGTATGTACCCAGACTACTTATCTCTAACAAGCGAGTATGGGACTGTTAGCAAGCTCTATAAGGAACATGGAGTAATCACATCACCTATGGGCTGTCGTGCTTACCTAAGCCTCTGGAAGGACCCTGAAACTAATGAATACATTACTATTGGTCGCTGTAATATTGGTGCAGTCTCTCTTAACCTACCTTTAATTTATAAGAGAGCCAAAGAAGAAGGTAGATCGTTCTTTGAAGATTTAGACCATAACCTTCAACTAATCCGTGAATTCTTAATCAAGCGTTATGAAATTCTTTCTAAGACTAAAGCCAGTACTAATCCAATGTGTTTTACTCAAGGTGGCTTATACAATGGCTTTAGAAAACCTGAAGAGAACATTGGAGACTTAGTCAAGTATATGACTGCTTCCTTTGGTATCTCAGGTTTAGATGACCTTACAATCCTTCATACAGGTAAAGGTTTAAAAGGTAATGCTAAGTTTGCTAAGAAGGTTGTAGAACATATTCTTAATCGAGTTACTGAGTTTAAGAAAGAAGATGGTTACTTATATGCTTTATATGGGACACCTGCAGAGTCTCTCTGTGGTACTCAAATGAAGCAATACCATAAGTACTGTCGAGACCATAACTGTACTGATGAATTTGAAGGAAGAGAATACTATACAAACTCTTTCCATCTCAATGTAGCAGAAGATGTATCTCCCTTTGAAAAACAAAATGAAGAGTTTGAACTCTTTCATTTAATTGAAGGAGGTCATATTCAATATGTTCGATTAGATAATCCTGAAAATATTGAAGCAACTAAAGCTATCATTATGCGAGGAATGGAGATGGGCTTCTATCAAGGTGTAAACTTTGACTCAGCTTATTGCGAGGACTGTGGTTCTCATTCCACTAATGTAAAAGATATGAAGTGTCCTAAGTGTGGTTCAGCTCATTTAAGCGTTATCTCACGTGTGTGCGGCTATTTAGGATATTCAAACATTAATGGTAAATCCAGAATGAATGACGCTAAGATGGCGGAAATTAAAGATAGAAAGAGCATGTAATTACTAATAAACCCAACAAGCAAATGTTTGTTGGGTTTTTTATTTTTTAAAGGAGAACATAATAATGTCTCATATTGCTGTAAATCTGCATACTGCTAAACACTATGTGGAGATCTGTTTACAGAGTGGCTTAGTCCCATTCTTACGTAGTTCTCCTGGGATTGGTAAGAGTTCTTTAGTTAAAGAATTAGCTAAAGATTACTCTCTCGAACTTATTGACCTTCGCTTAAGCCAATGTGACCCTGTAGACTTACATGGTTTACCTCGCTTTAACGAAGATGGGACTGCTGAATTTATTCCTTTTGATATGTTTCCTGTAGAAGGTTCTAAGCTTCCTGAAGGAAAACAAGGAACCATCTTATTCCTTGATGAATTTAATTCAGCTTCTCGTTCTGTATCAGCTGCTGCTTATAAGCTTGTATTAGATCGTATGGTTGGGAACCATAAGCTTCGAGATGATGTCTTTATCATTTGTGCAGGTAACTTAGATTCTGATAAAGCTATTACCAATCCAATGAGTTCAGCTTTGACTTCTCGCTTAGTAAACTTGTTTATTCAAGTAGATACTCAAGATTGGCTCAAGCATTATGCAGTTCCAAAGCAATTAGATACTCGTGTAGTTTCCTACTTAAGTATGAAACCATCTAACTTAATGACCTTTGACCCTTCCATTAAGCAAGACGCATATGCTTCTCCTCGTACTTGGGAGTTCCTCTCTAAGGTCCTTAAGAATCTCCCTGACGCTTCCATGAAGGAATACTTACCTTTGTTCTCAGGGATTGTTGGAGAAGCTGTAGCTTTAGATTTCCAAACTTATACAGACTGTTTTAATCGACTTCCTTCTATTGATTCTATTGAGAAGGACCCAGAGCATACAGAAATTCCTGTAGAGATTCCTATTAAATGGGCTATTACTACTTGTTTGATTGATAGGATTGAATCCTTATATCAAGCAAAAGAACAGGATGAAGCTATTAAGAAGTATGAAATCTATGGTAAGTATCTCTCTCGTATGGATATTACCTTTAGGGTTTTATTCTATCGTATGATTCTTAGCAACCATCCCTCATTAGTAACCCATAAGTCCACTATTCAGATTGCTTCTGATTTAAAGGACTTCTTAACAGGAGATTAATAACCTATGCCTAATTTAGATTTAGAAGAACAAGAAGAACCAAAGATTAATAAATGCTTTTATAAGATTTATTATCAAGGATTTCTAAAGAAGGTTTTAAAAGCTACTTCAGTTGATGACGCCTTGGAGAACTATTTGGTTCGTAATCCAAATTTGAATCCAAGGTTTATTCTTATTTTAAAGGAATAATGTAATGGAAGAACTAACCAAACTTCTTGATAAAGCAAAATTAAAAATCTTTTCAGACTCTGTAAGATCTTCTGCTTTCTTAGCTCCTCTTCTTTGTCAATGTTCTATTGAATTTACTGAAGAATGTGAGACTGCTCGAACCAATGGTGTAGTTATTCAATTTAATCCTGACTTCTTTAAGAACTTAAATAACACTTCTGAACGAGCTTTTCTTTTATTCCATGAGTTATGGCATATTGCCAAAATGCACCAATTACGCTGTGGAAATAAAGATAAAGTTCGTTGGAATATGGCTTGTGATTACCATATCAACATCATGCTTAAAGAAGATTTTTCCCTTGATATGCCTGAAGGAGGTTTATTAGATGAACAGTATAGGCACTTATCTGAAGAAGAAATCTACAATCTTTTACCAGAAAATGCAGGTGACTCTAGTAGCCCTTATTTGGACTTGGCTCCTTTGGATTCAAACGATGAAGAACTCCAAAACTCAATTGTTTCAGAAATTCTAGGAGCAGTATCTACTGCAGTTCATAGTTGTGGTTCTGGTGTTAATAAAGAAGTTGTAGAAATTTTAAATAAATTTACTGCTCCTCAAATTAATTGGAAGCAAGAACTTCAAGACTACTTTAAAGAAACATATCAGAACCAAGACTATTCTTGGAAACGTCCTTCCCGTCGTATTCAAGACTGTTATTTCCCAAGTATTACTGGAGAAGATGAAGGTAGGTTAGAACACCTAGCCTACTTTGTAGATACTTCTGGTTCTATTTCAGAAGAACAGATTGTTGCTTTCAATTCTGAAATTAAATTCATTAAGGATGAACTTAAACCTAAAAAGCTTACTGTAATTACTTTTGATACTTCAATTAATGAGCCTATCTCTTACTCTGAAGATGATGAGTTTGAATTTCTTGAAGTAATTGGTCGAGGTGGTACTTCTTTAGATGATGTATATGATTGGATTGAAAAGAATAAACCAACGGCTAGTGTAATTTTTAGTGATTTAATTTGTGATCCTATGCCTAAACCCTCAACCCCTGTTGTATGGTGTGTTATTAAATATGATGAGGAAATCTCTGTTCAATGGGAACCTCATTATGGAAAAGTAATTCCTATTAAATGTAATTAAGGAGATCTTATGTTAGTTAACAAGCAAACTTTATTAGACAGTGCTCCTATTAAGGATATGGCTTCTAAGAAGATCCGAGGACTAACTGCTGCAAGTTATGGCTTAGCAGAGTCTGGATATGACATTAGAACCAAACAAAGTATCTGTTTTGATCCAAAGAATAATAAAGTAACTTGCTGGCAAGATGGTGTAAAAGAAGAATTTCCTAATACACAATATGCTTTAATTTCTTCAATTGAATGTTTTCAAATGCCTGACTTTTTAAGTGGACTTGTAATGAATAAGTCTACTTGGGTTCGTAGAGGTTTAAATTTACCTACTGTCGTTATTGAACCAAGTTGGAATGGACATCTTACTTTAGGACTCTCATATCATGGCTCAGAGCCTCTTACTATTCCTGCAGGTACAGGAATTGCTCAAGTACTTTTCCTAACTCTTAGCGACCCTGTAGACACCTATGATGGTAAGTATCAGGATTCTAAAGATGAAATTACTCATGCACGCGAGGGATAAGTATGTTAGATAAAATTCAAGCTTTATGCTTTATCCTAATTTTCTTAGTCTGCTTTGCAGGCATTTCAATGCTTGTGTGGGCTTTTTCAGTGCCCATATTCATCATTTATCTTTGTCTTGTAGTTTTCTACGCAATTAAACAATTATTTTTTACTACTAAGAATTAAATACTACTTTCCCTACAAGACAAATTCACTTTAACAAAAGAGGTATTTAATGTTTGCATTTCTAGGTACTGCTATCAAAGTTTTACGTGTAGTTGCTATTGTCTCAACTAACATCCTAAACATTTGTTTAGTGGTTCGTAAGTTTAAATTTGCATAAGGAGTAAATATGACTGACTTAAAGAATCAAAATTATATTAACCCTTCAGATATTGTTGAGTTATTCAACAAGATTTCTAAAAGCTTAGAGCTTAAGGATTTGGATTCAGCTAATGACCATTACTATGCGTTATTACGAGCTGCAAAACAATACCCAGGAGCTATGTATAAGGCTTTAGAAGATATGAAGGTGACTCCATTTATGTTGGCTCGGATTATGACTGAACATCTTCTCCGACAACATGAAGAAGAGTGGGACGCTTATTTAAACTGGGATTACAATCTCATCACAGATTATCCTGAAAATTCTGAAGAAGAAGAAGATTTTCTAGATGAAGACGAAGATGAGTGTGATAATGAAGATACTGACGAAGATGAACAAGAAGAACTAAATCAGCAAATTTTTATTAAGAATCTTCAGATTATTAACTGTTCTCTTTAAGAAGTCATATTAAACTAAATTTAAAGAGCAAGCCTTTATAGGCTTGCTCTTTATTTTTTATATGTTTAAGGAGAATATGTATGCTGAATTCTTTTAAAAACATTTTAGAAGCTATTCTAAAAAATATTTTAATTCCTTCTATAAAGGTTTTAGGGGCTTGTACCCTATTAATCAGTCTTATCTTTATAATTTTAGCACTCTTTTTTGGACACTAATTATGAAAAAACTTAAAGATTTACTTGAAGGTCTTGTATCTAATATCTTATTTCCAATAACTAAACTTTTATGCTGTGCTACAGCAATCTATGCTTTAGCTTGGGTTATTGATTTTATTCATTGTAAGTGGTAAGGAGAAAATTATGTGGAAAAAATTCTTAGATACTTTTCTTAATTTAACAGAACCAATTATTGGTATTTTAGGAATTCTTTTTGTATTTATTGCTATAGGCTTTATGCTTATTGTTTTATTCTTTGGACCATAATCATGAAAAAATTTAAACAAAAACTCTTTGTATTGTTCATTGACCTTTGGACAATTGCTTGTGTTTTAAGTGTAGCTACTGTTCTTTCATACATCTTAGACAGTATTCTTTTCTATTAAAGGAGATTTAATGTTTATTGTATTTGAAGGTAATGACGGAGTAGGTAAAACTACTCTTATTAATCGTTTAGCTGAATTTTTAAAAGAAAATTATCAGCAATCTGTAGAAGTAATCAAAGCTCCCTCAAATTTAACTCGAGATATTATTTTAAATAATGATATTTCAGATACAGTTGAAGCTTTATTATTTGCTGCAGATTTAAAACACGTGTCAGATATGGTTCGTAAAAGCTTAGACGAAGGAAAGATTGTTCTTTGTGACCGTTACCTTTGGTCTTTTGAAGCCTATCAATATGGGGGAAAACAATCTATTTCTTTTGATAGTGTTTTACGTCTTAGAGGCATTATGCAGTGTGAAGAGCCTAATGTAATCTTTTATTTAAAAGGTGACGTTGAAACTTGTTTAGCTCGGGCCACTGACCCTAATAAGTTTGAGAAGATGGGTCTTGAATTTCATAAGAAAGTTTCTGAAAACTACGACCAAATCTGTGATAGACATTGGGTTTGGACACGATATTCTGAAAAAAACAAGAACCAACTCTTTGTACTTAATGCTGACCAACCTGCAGATAAGGTAGCTGAAGACGCTGTAGAAATTATCTGTGGTGAACTGAATCATGGAGGTACTGGTGTTTATTGTCATTGAAGGAGGTAAATCCTCTGGAAAAACTACATTAAAGAACCTATTAATCCCTTGGTTAGAGGAAAAAGGTTTAACTGTATTTGATTCAACTAGTCCAACAGACTGGGCTAAAACTCTAGAACATCAAGGACAGTTTGCTAGTCCACGTTCTGAAATGTTCTTAGAACTAGCTGATAGAGCAGAACAGTTTGAAAAAATTATTAAACCTGCTCTTGATAAGAATTTTGTAGTAATTCTTGAAAACTATAAAAAAGGATTCTTAGCTAAGTATGTTCTAGGAGAAGGTGAAAATGCTGAAATGGTTCAAGCTTTAAATAATAAGTGTGAGCTTCCTTCAGCTGATGTAACTCTTATTCTTAATCCTGAAGCTTCTGAAGTTCTTAAGCGTAATCCTCGATTAAACGTAGCTAAGTACACAAGAATGCAACCTAATTTCATTGAAACTGAAGAGGGAGATTCCATTATTACTGGTTCCTCTCCTCAAGAAGTTTTTGAAAATGCCAAAACATGGATTAATGAAGCCTATTTCTATAATGAAGTTACTCCTGAGATTAATGCTGTAGAAGCAGGAGTTCTTCCTGTTTCAACAACTATCTCAGAATTACCTAAATTAAATCCAGAAGACTTTTTACCAACACAACCTGAATCTAATTTGGAGGCTGTACCTGATGTCACCTAATTTTGAACAAGAATTTGAAAAATCACTTATGGAAAATTATACTCAACTCCTGACTACTCTTTTGTCAGGAAATCTTGAATATCAAACAGAACCAAAAGTAGAAATTCTTGCTGATTCAATTTCTGAAGAAGGTAAACGCCTTACTACCTTTCAATTGGAGTATTGGCGTCCTATTCATAGTGAACACCTTCGTCATCGAGTGTTCTCTATTAATGCAAGCTCTAGTCGAGCCAAACCAATCTCTGCTTTATTAGAGCAAGTACGTACTAAGCCTTGGTTCTCTCGACACTGGGGCTTAAATGAGAAGGGTATGGTAGCTTCTAAGGAAATCTCTCCTGAAGCTCTCAAAGAAGCCAAAATGGCAGTATATGGGTTAATTACTGCTTCTGCAGCTACAGCAGAGTATTTAGATAAAGATTTAAATATTCATAAGCAAGTAGTTAATCGTCTCTTAGAACCCTTTACTTCTATTCAAGTAGTATGTTCTGCTACTGAATGGGAGAACTTCTATAAGCTTCGTTTGGCTCCAGATACTGAACCAAATATGTTTGCTTTAGCTAAAGCAATGAAAGAAGCTCAAGATAATAGTACTCCTAAGCTTCTAAAAGAAGGACAGTGGCATTTACCTTATATCACTGAAAAAGAGTATGAAGGGATGGATCCATGGGATCTACGTAGAGTTAGTGCAGCACGTTGTGCTCGTGTCTCCTATAAGCTCTTTGATGGGTCTACAAACCTTCAAAAAGACTTTGAGTTAGCTGAAAAGTTATTAGCCAGCAAACATATGAGTCCTTTTGAACATCAAGCTATCCCTGACCCTCGAAGCTATCACAAAAACTTCTGGGGTAACTTCCGTGGTTGGGTTCAATCCCGTCAATTATATGACTGGTATTTCCGTACCGATGAACCCTTTATTTCTACTATTAAGGAGTAATTACTATGCAACTTTTGGATGGTGCTTTTTATAACCTCTGCCTTCAAGCTTTAGCTGAAGACAGTATTGACTGTATTAAAACATTTTTTATTGAAGGAAATTTACTAATGCCTACACCAAAGAAGACAGCTGAAGAAAAGAAGGAAAACATTGACCCAGTTACTGGTAAGCGTGCTTATCGAGTTAAGTACTATCAGAAGGCTATTGAACCAATTGTTGAAAAGTTTGCTAATACAGGCAAGATTTCAGCACATGACCGTTCTCGTTTAGAAGCCTTACGTACTGAATCCCATAAGAGCTTTGCTTTCTTAGGTGTTCCTTTAGAACTTATCTTGATTCTTGAATAAAGGAGACCCTCAAATGAGGGTGTATTTAAATGATTCATCTCACTAATGACCAATCTAAGGTTAGTGATGAGGTGTTTAAGTTCCTCTGCTCTGAAGATCGCTTTATGTGTATCAGCGGAGCAGGGGGAACTGGTAAGTCCACCCTCATCAAACATCTTGTAGAAGATCTTATTCCTGCTTTTATTGATTCTAGAAATATTCTCAATATTCCCTGTCCTTATGATGAGTTAAGTGCCAGCATTACAGCTACTACAAATAAAGCTTGTGTAGCTTTATCTTCTAACATTAACCATCCTGTCTCTACTATTTATGCTGATTTAGGAATTGTTGTTACCTACTCTCCTAAAACAGGTAAACAATTCCTCAAAGTCCTTAACCATAAAAAAGGATATTATCCCGCTCGTCTGCCTAATCAAATTATCTTTATTGATGAATGTTCTATGATCGATAAAGACCTTTGGACTAAATTAGAAACTCTTATTCATCCTACAAGTAAAGTTATCTTTGTAGGAGACGCTTTACAGCTTCCTCCTGTAAATGAAAAAATTAGTCTTGTATTTGATAAAGGTTTTCCTTTTTATTCCCTGAACCAAACTGTTCGTACAGATAAGTCCGAACTTAAGAAGCTTTGGGCAGATTTACGTAAATCTGTTACTTCTAATTCTTCTGTTGAAATTAATCTCAGCAAAGGAAATATTGAACATATTTCTTTTAAGGAGCTTCAACCTATTCTTGATTCTGAATTTGTAGTCTCTCGATGTGATCATGTTGTGCTCTCCTATACCAATAAAGCTTGTGAAGATTTTAATGAATACATTCTTAAGGATGTTCGTAATCAAAAGTCTTTGCTTGAAGAAGGAACCTATGTAGTAAACACAAGTTATGTATCTAAAGCTCTTTCTAATGCAAGTGAACTTAGTGCAGATACTTTAATTAAGTTATGTGCTCCTACAGGTTACAAACATTCTTTATTACCTTTTTTAGATGATACTCCTGGGAGTGTCTCTTTTACAGAAGTACGTGGTTACGAAGGAGAGAGGTTTGTTTCTTTCTTGGTTCCATTAGACCTTAATGAATATCAAAAGGCTTTAGATGGACTTAAGAAACATAAAAAATGGCATGACTACTACACCTTAAAAGAAGGTTGTGCAAACCTACGTTTGGTTGAATGTTCCACCATTCATAAGTCTCAAGGTTCTACCTTTGATACTGTTTATATTAATTGTGAGGATTTAAATAAATGTAGAGATTTAGAGCTTGCTCGTCGTTTGCTTTATGTAGCAGCTTCTCGTGCTCGAACTAAGATTGTTTTCTTTGGAGATTTAAATCCTAACTTAGGGAGGTTTGTATGAAATACAATATTAGACCTGATGTTCTAAAAGTAGTGATTGACTATATGGTTAATAGACTCTTAGAACCAATCTCTAAAGATCTTCAATCTAAAGTAGCCCATTCATTGCAAGAAGTTGGTTGTAAGAAAATTTACTATCAAGGAATTATTTTCCCTGATAGTATTGAAGCTTTATATACTCGAGTTGACCGAGCTAAGTCTTCTGATAAACCTCAACGTTTAAACTTTAATCACTATAAAGTTTTTAATTCTTATGTTAAAGAATATAAAGAACTTAGAGAACAAAGAGAGTTCTTTAGAGTCTTTCTAAATAAATTTATTCCCGTGAATGGTTTTCCTGTATCATTACGTCCTCTTATTCATGATTTATTTATTACAGAGGACGAAGGGTTCTTTGAAGAAGAAGCTGAACAAGTATGGAAAACTTTAGACTGTCCTGAAAAGGAAGCTATTGAAAGACTAATTATTTATCGAACAATTTTAGGAGTAACTAATTAATGTCCTATAAATTAGCTGTTATTGGAAATAACCTTACACGAGATAAAGTTAAATTCTTCTATCTGAATGCATTTGAGTATCCCTCAGAAGATACTGCTATCATTCAAATTTATATTGAACCAGGTAAGAAAAAGAAAGCTAAAGCCTCAGATATCAAACAATGGATCTCTGAGGTTTTTCTTCCTTTCTATGAAAAGAATAAGGTAGACGCTATTCTTTGTACTGACGCTAATTACTTTAAGAAATTAGCAGGTGTAACCAAAGTATCTGATGTATATGGATATGTCTATGATTGCACAATTGCTGACTGTAAGGTAGTGTATTGTCCTGACTATAGAATGCATTTCTATAATCCAGAAGATTTTAATGCTAAAGGTCAATTAGCTTTATTTGCTCTTAAAGATTATCTTGTTGGTTCATACTCTGAGCTAGGCTCAGACGTGATTAGAGAAGCTTATTATCCTACGACCTATGAGGATATTAAAAAGAGCTTAGAGACGCTCCTAGCGATGAATAAGCCCCTCTCAGCAGATATTGAAGCCTATAGTCTTAAACACTATAGTGCAGGTATTGGTTCTATTGCTTTTAGCTGGAATGAACATGAGGGTATTGCTTTTCCTGTTGATTTCTTAACTAACCATGAACCAAATGAACCAGTAAGAGCACTCTTACGAGACTTCTTTGAAAGATTTGAACAACCTATTATTTGGCATAATATTGCTTATGACGCCTATGTTCTTATCTATCAGCTTTATATGAAGTCTCTAGGAGACTATGAAGGTCTTCTCAAGGGCTTAAATATTATGCTTAAGAACTGGGAAGATACTAAGCTTATTGCTTATCTTGCTACTAATTCTTGTAGTGGTAATACTCTAGGCTTAAAACCTTTAAGTCATGAATATACAGGTAATTATGCTGTAGATGTTCATGATATTAGAGAGCAACCTTTAGAAGATTTATTAAAGTACAACCTTATTGACACTATGGCTACTTGGTATGTATATAACAAGTATCAACCTAAGCTTATTGAGGATAAACAAGAAGATATCTATAACAATATCTTTAAGCCTGCTACTAAAGATATTATTCAAATGCAATTAACTGGACTTCCATTAGATATGGAAACAACCATTAAAGCAAATGAAGTCTTAATTAAGGATAGAGAAGAAGCTTTAGCTAGTATCTTAAATAATCCTCTAACTAAAGAAGCAGAACATCGTATCAAGGAAGAATGGGTTAAGACTAAGAATAGTAAATTAAAAACTAAGCAAGTCTCTATTGAAGACTGCAAGGAGACATTCAATGCAAACTCAGGAAATCATGTACGCACTTTACTGTTTGATGTGTGTGGTTTGGTTCCTACTTCAACCACAAGCACAGGACAACCTAGTACAGATAAGAAAGCTCTTGAAGACTTAAAGAACCAAACAGATAAAGAAGATATTAAAAATCTTCTTCAAGCTTTCTTAGACTACTCAGCTGTAGATAAGATTATTACAGCCTTTATGCCTTGCTTCTTAGGAGCCATTGATGGAGGAGATGGAAGGCATTATGTGTATGGGTCTATTAAGTTAGGAGGTACTGTCTCAGGACGTCTTAGTGCTTCTGACCCTAACGTAATGCAGTTTCCTGCTACTGGATCTAAGTATGCAAAACTAATTAAGGGATGTTTCCAAGCACCTGAAGGATGGTTATTTGTAGGTTCAGATTACTCAAGTTTAGAAGATCGTATTAGTGCTTTAACCACTAAAGACCCAGAAAAACTTAAGCCTTATCTAGAAGCCTATGATGGTCACTGCTTACGAGCATATTCTTACTTTAAGGAAGATATGCCTGATATTACAGCAGAGCTTCAAGCACATCCTGAAGATGAAGTAAACATTATTAATTCTATTAAGCATAGATATAAAGACCTTAGACAAAAAAGTAAAGGACCTACCTTTGCCTTAACTTATGGTGGAACCTATAAAGCTTTAATGAGTATTTTTGGGTTCTCTGAATCTGAAGCTAAAAGTATTGAAGCACGTTATCACGAACTTTATAAAGTCAGTGATAAGTGGGTAAGAAACCATGTACAACAAGCTTGTATTGATGGTTATGTTACTTGTGCTTTTGGTTTAAGAGTAAGAACACCAATGTTAAAACAGACTGTTCTTACAGAACGTGAGACACCAAGAGAAGCTCTCAGTGAAATGAAGACAGCTGGTAATGCCTTAGGTCAATCCTATTGTCTATTAACTGTTAGAGCTGGTTCTGAGTTTGCTGAGCGTGTTAGAAACAGTAAGTTCAAGTATGATATTAAACCTTGTAATATCATTCATGACGCTTTGTATTACATCATTAAAGATAATCCTGAGACAATTGAGTTTGTAAATAACAATCTTTTAGATTGTATGGGATGGCAAGAGGATGAAGCTATTTATCATCCTGATGTTAAGCTCTTATCTGAATTAAGTATTTTTTATCCTTCTTGGGCACAAGAAATGGAATTAAAGCCTAATAGTACTCAAGAAGAAATCATTAACCAAGCAATGGAGTATATGAATGGAAAACATTAATTTTCTTGTAGTAGGTGAAGCAACTACCAACACTAAAGAAACTTTTAAGATCAATACTTTATTTACTTATCCTTTAGGTGAACCTCTTAATAAGGAAATTCTGAATGGGATTACAGCAGAGCTTTATGTTCAAGCTCAGGAGCTGGTAGCAGATAAAAAGGATGTATCAATTACTCGTATTATTCTTTTAAATATCTGCCCCTTAGGAGTCGCCAATGAATCAGACGCTAGTTGATACTAAAAATCTTCCTGACCCAATTAAATTGTGGTTAGTAGATGATACTTATGACTATCAATACAATCCTAACTACATTTCTGCTACTACATTATTAAAGCCTGCTAAAGAGATTATTCTTCAAAGCAGGCTTAAAAATTCTGAAGGAACTGTTACTACAGAAATTTCAGATTTATATGCACGATGTGTAGGTACTGCTATTCACGCAGGTATTGAAGAAGCTTGGACTAAACGTTTATCTAAGAATGCTAAGAAGTTAGGTATTCCAGCTAAGGCTGCAGAAAAGATGAAGGTTAATCCAACACCTGAGGAAGTAGCAGAGGGATATCTTCCTATCTATATGGAACAACGAGCCACTAAAGATGTAGGTAACTTCACTATTGGTGGTAAGTTTGACATGGTTATTGATGGTGAACTCTTTGACTTTAAAACTACAAGTGTATTCACTTATATGAATAAAGTTAATGATGAAAAGTATCAACTTCAAGGAAGTATTTATCGATGGTTAAATCCTGACAAGATTACTAAGGACCATATTACTATTTGCTATCTCTTCAAAGATTGGCAGGCTAATAGAGTAGGTACTAAGGACTATCCTCCAAATGTTTGTGTGGGGGTTCAAATCCCCTTACTCTCTTTAGCTGAAACAACAGAGTACATTACACATAAACTAGCAACAGTTGAGCGTTATATGCACTCTCCTGAAGAAGAGATTCCAGAGTGTACTGAAGAAGACCTATGGTTGAAATCTACCTTTAAGTACTATTCCAATCCTCAAAATACAACAAGATGTTCTAAGAAGTTTGAAACAATGGCAGAAGCTGTTGCTTATCAGAACTCTAGAGGAGGAATTGGGGTAATTAAGGCTGAGTTCAATGCAGGTCGTTGTAAGTACTGTTCCGCCAACCCAATTTGTAAGCAACGAAGACAATATGAATAATATGATTCCAGAGTTAGCCAATACTACTCATCATCCTGTAATTAAAGAACTTTGCCAACTTCTTTGTAATAAGACCCAGAACACAGATACAAGCTTCTTCAAAGCTATTATCTGTTTCTACTTGGGTCAAATGGCAAGCTGTATGCGAGCCAAGCTAATTACTAAAGACCGAGGAGAAGTTCCTGTCAATATGTATACCATTGCTCTTGCAACATCAGGCTTTGGTAAAGGTTTAAGTACTTCCATTATGGAAGGTGAATTAGTTCTTCCTTTCAAGCGTCGTTTCCTTAATGAAACTATGCCTGAAATTGCAACAGCTCATATGGAAGAACTTGCACGAGATAAAGCTCTTATTTCAGGTACTGAAGAACAAGAAGAGTTTGACCGTCTAGAAGCTGATTACAAGCGTGCTGGTGAGTTTGCTTTTGTATTTGATAGTGGTACAGCACCAGCTATTAAACAAATGCGTAGTAAGCTTATTTTGGCTAACTGTGGGTCTATTAATCTAGCTATTGATGAAATCTCTCAGAACTTATTAGGAGCTACTGAAGCTCTTAATTTGTACTTAGAGTTATATGACCAAGGGTTAACCAAGCAGAAGCTTACTAAGAACACTCAAGACAGTGTACGTAGTGCAGATATTGATGGTAAGACACCTTCTAATATGCTTCTGTTTGGTACACCTGTTAAGTTATTTGATGGTTCTATTGTTGAAGACCAGTTCTATGCATTCCTTGAAATGGGTTATGCACGACGATGTGTTTTTGGACAAGGTGTTAAAGGAACCAGAGCTTATGAAACAAAGTCAGCTCAAGAAATCTTTACAGACTTAATTAATCCCAAGAATGACTATTTGGTTCAAAAATGGGCTTGTAAGTTTGAAGAATTAGCAGACTCATCCAAGATGAACTTTAAGATTGAAGTTCCAGATGATGTTTCTATTAAGCTTCTTGAATATCGTATTGCTTGTGAGAAGTTAGCTGATAGCCTTCCAGACCATGAAGAAATCCGTAAAGCAGAATTAAGTCATCGTTACTTTAAGGCTTTAAAGTTAGCAGGAGCTTTTGCTTTTGTGGATGAAGTCCATACTTTAGACCTTAATACTTTGCTTCAAGCAATCTTACTTGTTGAAGAGTCAGGAGAGTCCTTTAAGAACATCTTAAGCCGTGAGAAGGCTTATATGAAGCTTGCTAAATATATTGCTTCTACAGAAGCTGAAGTGACTCATGCTGACCTTACAGAAACACTTCCCTTCTATAAAGGTTCTGTATCTGCTCGCAATGAAATGATGACCTTAGCAACTGCTTGGGGTTATAAGCATAATATTCTTATTAAGAAATCTTATGCAGATGGTATTGAGTTCTTTACAGGAGATTCCTTAAAGGAAACCAACCTTAATGAAATCATTGTTTCTTGTAGTGATGATTTAGCTTATGGATATACACCCTATCAATATAAGTTTGAAGACCTTCAAGAATTAATGATTAATTACTATCCTGGTTCTAATAAACCTATTCAATGGTGTTCTCATGCCTTTGAAGACGGTCATCGTTGTGAAGCTAATGTAATTCCAGAATTCAACATGGTTGTATTTGATATTGATGGAGGTACTCAGATTGAAACAGCAAGAGATCTATTAAAGGATTACACCTATATCATTTACAGTACTAAGAGAAGTACTCCTGAGAACAACAGATTCAGACTTATTCTTCCTATTAACTATCATTTGAAACTTGATTCAGATGAATATAAAGAGTTTATGGAGAACTTAGCTGGGTGGTTGCCATTCAAAGGAGATGATGTTACCTATCAACGTAGTCGTAAATGGGAAGGCAACCCTAATGGAGATATCTTCTATAACGAAGGACAAGTGTTAGACATCTTAAAGTTCATTCCTAAGACAAGTAAGAATGAACAATATAAGGAAACTTATAAAGCTGTTGAATCCTTATCTAATCTTGAACGATGGTTTGCTACAAGAATTGCTGAAGGTAATCGCAACAATAATATGTTGAAATATGCTTTGGCTCTTGTTGATGGTGGATTTACTCTTCAAGACGTTATTAGCAGTACTAAAGCTTTCAATAAGAAACTTAAGAATCCTTTACCAGTTGAAGAATTAGAAGCAACTGTGTTTAAGACTGTAGCTCAAAAATACTTAGATAAATAAGGAGATAAATATTTATGAACCAAGAATCTAATGACTTATTGGTTCTGATTTGTGGGGAGTCAGGCTCTGGTAAGTCTGCCTCCCTTCGTAATATCAGGAACCAAGGTAAGTGGTTATTCCTTAACTGTGAAGCAGGTAAGAAGTTACCCTTCCGTTCTAAGTTTAAGGAATTTAGAATCACTGACCCTTATCAGATTTATGAAGCCTTTGATTACGCAATTGAAAATCCTAATGAGGTAGAGGGAATCATTATTGATTCTGTAACCTTCTTAATGGAAATGTTTGAATCAGACTATGTATTAAAGGCTTCAAACGGAATGAAAGCTTGGTCTGACTATCAACAATACTTTAAGAACCTAATGCAAAAGTATGTTGTTAAGTTCAACAAGCCAACAATTCTTATTGCTCACGTGCAAGAAACCTTAGATGAAGCTTCAGGCACATTTAAGTGTCAAGTTCCAATTAAGGGTGCTCTTAAAGGTAATGGTGTAGAAGCTTACTTCTCTCAAATTGTATATGCACAGAAAATGCCTATTAAGAACCTTAAGGACTATCAAAATGAAATGCTTCATATTGACCCTGAAGAAGAAGCTGTAGGTTATAAGCACGTGTTCCAAACTAAGGTAACTAAGAGTACTACTGGTTCTCGTATTCGATCTCCTTTAGGCTTATTTAGCACTAAGGAAACATTCATTGATAATGACGCTCAATTATTGATGGATCACCTTATTGAATACTATCGTGATTAATCTTTTGTGGTTTTTTGAATTCTAAAAACCAATTTACATAAATATATTTTAAGGAGTATTACTATGGGTTTATTTGACAAGTTACAGACCACCAACCTCGAAGAACAAAAGGATTCACTTGGTGGTTCCAATCTTTTAGAAACTGATATCTATCATGCAACTGTTAAAGCTGCTTATGTAGGTTATGCAAAGTCAGGTGCTATGAACGTCAACTTAGTTCTTGATGTAGGTGGTCGTGAATACCGTGAAACCATCTATGTCACTAATCGTAATGGTGACAACTACTGGACCCGTGATGGTAAGAAGTATCCTCTCCCAGGCTTCTCTACCATTAATGACCTTTGTATCCTTACCAATGAAAAGCCTTTGAGTGATATGGATACTGAACCTCGTGTATTCAAGGTTTGGGATTCTGAACTTAAGGCTGAGGTTAATAAGGAAGTTCCCTGCATTGTTGACTTACTTGGTAAGGAAGTTAACGTAGGGATTGTTCATAAGGTCCAGAACCGTACAGCATTGGCTCCCTCTGGTAAGTATGAACCAGTTAATGAAAAGCGTGCTTCTAATGAAATTAACAAGTTCTACTACCACGATGATGACAATATGCTTACAGTTTATGAAGCAATGCACCAGAAGACTGCTGAGTTTGCTAAGAAGTGGTTAGAAAAGAACAAGGGTAAGGTAATGGATACCTTCAAGGAAGTGGCAGAACATGGTGGTTCTAAGCCTGCAGGTGGTTCAAACGAACCCAAGCCTAAGAAGTCCTTGTTTGGTTAATAAGTAAGGAGAAGGGAGGTGAAAACCTCCCTTTATTATATGGAACCATATACCTTATCAGTACCTCTTGATATAGCAGTTTCTAGTGCTAAACGCTTTAGACTTAATTTAAATAACTATAGAAATGCTCATTACATGACATTGAATAAGTCTAAGGTTAATTACTCGAAGTTAGTTGCACCTCTTTTAGAAAATTGTCCTGATATGCCTGCAGGGTGTTCGATTGAGTACACCCTATTTCCTCCGTCTAAAAGAGTGATCGATATTAGTAATGTATGCTCAATTGTTGATAAATATTTTTCAGACACTTTAACCTCGTTAGGAAAGATTCCTGACGATAACTATAACTATATTAAAGAAATTACTTATAGGTTTGGTTCCATTGATAAACAAAATCCTAGGGTAGATATAGTTATTAAACCTAATTCTTAAGGAGATAAATATGAAGTTAGTAGTTAATGCAGATGAACTTTTAGGATATGTTTTACCTAAGATTCAGGAAATCTTCCCTCAGGTCACCTTAGACTCTCTTTCTTGGGGTGGTACTGCAGGTAACCCTGTAGTCGTTTGTGATGTTCCCTCAAACGTGAATACAGCCACTAAGAAGCGCCGAGGTCCTGCTCCCAAGAAAACACATGAGGAACCTGTAGAAGAAGCTCCAAAGCCTTCTGATGACGCCCTAGAGGCTCCTTTGGAAACTGAAGAGGAAGCAGAAGAAGCTGTACCCTTTGATATGCCTGAACCAACAAAGGTCAGTTTTAACCTCAAGCCTAAGGAACAAGAACCTGAAGAAGAACCAAAGCCTGCTAAGTCTTTGTTTGCCTCGTTAGCTAAGAAGTAAGGAGATAACTATGCCCTGTATGCGAGATATGTCTGTTAGTGAATTCCTTGATATGGAAGATCGTATCTTAAATCGACAGATTGATGAAGCAAATCGATTTGAAGATGAGGAAGATGACCCTTTAGATGATAGTTGGTTATACGACGATGACTATGTCTATATCGAAGATGATAAAGGGAATGTTATCACCAAGAAGTACACCTTAGATGATGATGATGATTGGGATGATGTAGAAGAAGAAGAAGATGACCCAGAGTTTGATTGGGACGCCTTCATTGAAAAGGAAGAAAAAGAATATAAGGATAAGAACTTATGATGAAGTCTTCTAGTAAGAAATGGGTACTTAAGAATAAAGAAGTTCAAAACCGTTTAAATGACCTTACTAGATTAGAACCTTATTACTTCTCAGAACGCCTTAATAAAGCTTGTGAGGAAGCTTCCCAGAAGAAAGCTAAACCAAACTCATTAATTACTGTTGAGTTTGGTAAGGAGTATTCTGTAGGAGAGTTCTCTCACATTTATCGCTGTCCTTTTAAAGACTGTTTTAAAGTAAACCCTGCTGTATACAATTTAACAGTAGGGTTTATTTATGACCCTGAAGAATATGAAAGTAAGGTTCTTAAGGATTACTATTCAAACCTTCTTCAAAAAGAAGAGATTGAATTGTATGGTCAAGACGAAGATGAAGAAGATTTCACAGCTTTAGATATCTTACTTGGGAGTGAAATCCTAGTAATTTCTGTTGCTCCTTCTTCTCAGCACTTTAATCAGATTCTTAATACTCTTCACAGAATGGGAGAGAGTTCCTCACAAAAAGTAATGTTTGTTGGGAGTAAGCTGAATCTTCAGAGATTTCCTCAAGTACAAGAAAAAGTTATGAAGGTATCTGAAGGTGTAGGTGTATGTACTCCTAAGAACTTCTTAAGAACCTTTTATAAGGTTGCTGAGGAATGTGCTAAACATAAACATTTATAGGTCAATCATGTGTAATCGCCAGCAAGAAATAACTGCCATTATCTATGATAAGCGAGGTAGAGTAATTTCTATGGGTCATAATAGCTATATTAAAACTCATACGGTACAAGCCCATTATGCTAATAAAGTAGGTCAACCTGATCGTATCTTTCTTCATGCAGAAATGGACGCTATTATCCGTGCTGGTTCTCGCATTAAGAATGCCTTTCAGATTAGTGTTTATCGCTTTAATAAAAAGGGAGAACCAAGATTAGCTAAGCCATGTCCTGTGTGTATGTCTGCTATTCTTGAGACTCCTATTAAGAAGATTGTATTTACTTCAGATGACCAAGCTGAATGTGAATTAGAACTATAAGGAGAACCAATGGCAGCAGATTATGTAGGAACTAGTGAATCTGTACAAGAACTTCATTTAGATCGAGCTGAAGTTCTTCTACGTATTCAACGTTTAGAATTAAAGATTAGAAAGATGAAGAGAACCCTTGAAGTCTTACGATCTAATACTTGTACTTATGGGAGTGGAATTCCTTCTTTAGAAGCTTATATTAGATTGTTAGAAGACCAACTTAAGTGTGAAGAGGATGTTAATTTAGCTCTCTTGGGTAGAATTAATTTCTTAGTTATGAACACTTAATGTTTTGTGGGTTTCATCCTTAATATTTGCTTTTTCTTTAGGAGATAGGTATACTCTTTCTCTTCTCCTAAAGATTTGAACAGTACCATAGCTCAATTGGATAGAGCAACAGCCTTCTAAGCTGTAGGTTCTGGGTTCGAGTCCCAGTGGTACTGCCATAAAACTATACTTTCATTTTTAGTGTTTTTATGAAATTTTAATTTCATATTTCTTATGCTTCTTCAAGGATATCCTTCCCGTTCCGTCCTAAGAATGCCTCTGGTTCCCAGTAATACTTTATGTCCCTTACTGTATGACTATGCACACTCCGCTTAGCCGTAGGGGAATGAGGGAGCATAGGAAATACTTAAATATAGGAGATTAAAATGCATTGGCGTTTAAAGAATAAAGCTTTACATAGAGAACTTGATAAGCGAACTTCTGGTGAATTTTCTAGAGCTTTAGAAGAAGCTGTAGTTAATTATCAAATAGAAGACAAGGGTAAATATAAGGATTGGCTTTTAGTCCACTTATTCCCTAATGACCCATGGTCAGTTAAACGTATGACTTTCCTCTTTTCTACTAAAGAAATTAAAACTATAAAATGATAGGTTTGTAGTTAACCTTGAAGAGGTTGTCTCTTCTAAAAACTATAGAGTTTGTGGCTCGTAATGATGGTAAGAAATGGTGGACCTTACCTATGTTTCACATTACTTGAGCAACCGAACTCTTGTTGTTAAAAGAGGGACTCATTCTAAGAAAGATAATAATGAGTCCCTTTATACTCTAATCCCCCTACCTGTTTTCTCCTTCAGGTAGGGGGATTTTTTTTTATTAATCAAAGACTCCATTCACCCATGGGTTTAAGGAGATCCCTCTTGTTGCCATGCCTGGTCCAATAGAATAGTCTAGAGTACCCTTTAGAGCTTTAGCAAAGACGTTATCAGTAATAGGAGTACCTGTAACATCTGGGAAGGGTAATGCAGCAGCTAATAAGGATTGAACAGGATTCTTAGTAATCATGTTATGACCAATCTTAGCCGAACGAAGCATGAAGTTACCAAACCAGAACCCACCAACAGATTCAACATACCCTCTAAGTCTGCCTGGAGAAGCGTCATAGTGAGCATATTCTTGCTTAGCTTGGTCTAAAGCTTCTTGTTCTTGCATACCAGTTTCTTTTAAGTATTCTGTTAAAGCATACTTAGAAACTACGTCACCCCACTGAGACATCTTTTCAAGGAATTTATAAAGATCTGTATCCTTGGATAAATATCCATATCTAGCCACTGTTTGTGCCCATTTAGGAAGCTTTTCAACAGCGTCATTTAACATCTCACCATATCTTCCCTTAAAGATTTCTAAGTTTTCATCAGTATTCCCTAAATTAGCAACAGTACCTAATTCACCCTGACCAATTAAAGGATAAATACTTAAAGAAGTAATACGTTCATTAAGTCTTTGGATCTCTGCTCTCTTTTCAGGAGTAAAGTCACCTTGAGTAGCAAGAGTAACCTTTCTATCATAGTACTTATAGTACTGTTCAAGTTCTTTCCAAGCGTGTCTAATATACTTAACAGACTTCATAATAGGTACACCACGTGAAGTTAATTGAAGAATATTAGAAGCTAAGTTAATCATAGGTACAATCCCAGACTTAACAACAATAATACTCTTAAGTTCACCTACAACCATCTGAGTAATCTTTTCACCATGTAAAGCTACTTTAAGAGCATTCTTTCCAAAAATAGAATCAAAGACAGCTTTAATACCATTCTTAACAGGAACTGGTAAGTTAGATTTACCTGTCCAGATATCTCCAATAGAAGCAGATCTGTACCCTAAGACATCTTCTAAAAGATCTTTTCTAATAAAGAAAGCTTTATCAGATTCTTTAGATTCTTCTTCAGTAAGATGATTATTTTCAATTAACCATCTAATAATAAGAGGTCTATTAATAGTAATAGCTTCTTGAATATGGATAGGTAATGTAAGAGCCAGTACTGGATCTAAAATATTAATGAAATCTTTTCTTCGATCATCTAGAGGAACATCCATTGCCATATCATCGATTATCTTTAAAGCCATATCATTAAAAGCTCTAGCTTGAGTTTCTTCATAGATACGAGAACGTACGGAACCAATTACTTCAGTAATAGATTCATTTAAAGTTACAGCTCCTAAAACTTCTGGATCTAATACAGTTTCCCATCCTTTTAATCTACCTCTATCATCAAAGACTGGAATAAGTCCATCATAATTACGCTCTTCTTTCTTATGTTCCTTTTCATACTTTAAGTCTCTTTTAAGGAAGAAAGTAGAGCCTGTTACAGACTTACCTGAACGTAAATCAACACCTCTTCTAGTCCAAGCAGAAGTTTGAAGAATTTGAGTATTCCACGAACCTTCTGGATCCATTGGAGCATAGAAATAAGCTAAGTTCTTTCCACCAAAAGCTAAAGGATTTACAGCTAATGTTCCTTTAAAGATGTACCCACACTGTTCATAGTATTCTCGTTGATCTTCAGGAGCAACAATAACTTTTTCACCGTTCTTAGAAATACGAGGAACATAACCCTTAAATTCATTAAAGTTTGAATAGCGAGTTTCACCCTGCATTTCATAGTTCATACCACGAGCAGTTTCTAAAGTTTCTTGCATAGCCTGAGGTTCATTCTGAGCAAGAACTAGCATTTCATGCTTTAAGTTTTTATCCAAACCATTGTAGGCATAAAGACTTGTAAGTTTATCAAGTGTATGAATTACTTGATTTTTTAGTTCTTTATTTTCATCTTTAAGAATTTCTTCAAAAGAGTCACCTTTATTTTCAAGATTAGAAACAATAGCTAAAGGATTTCTAAGGAAGAATCCACTGAACTTCCCTGTAGTCATATACTCAGCAAGAACTTTAGCTTTTTCAGTATAGTATTGAATAACTTCTGGTTCTAAGCTTGTTTTAGCTAATTCATCTTCAAGCTCTTTAATCTTTTGAGGAATCTTATCAGGGTTAGCAACAAGATCTACAAGTTCCTTACCATCAGCTGAAACACTACCAATATCTGTCTTAATAAAAGCTTGAGTCATATGAGCAAAAGCTTCTCTCTGCTCAGCAGAGTTATAGAAAGCCTCTTTCCATGCCCTATTAAGGTTAGAAATAATACGTTCTTTAATCTGCTGACGCATAGTAGCAATTCTATATTTCTGAAGTTTAATAAGGTCAAATACTCCCTTATTACTCTTGGTTCTACCAGTAATATCTCTAATTAAAGCCATTACAGTTTGGCTCTCAAAGTTACGAAGACTCCACTTCATAATATTGTCAGCTAAACCATCAGTATTAGAGTGGAAAGCTGTAAGCATAAACTTCAATAACTGATTAGGAACCATCTTAGTAAAGTCTTCAATGAAGGAGTCCTTAGCTGAAACTACAGCATTATTAAGTCTTGTAAGGAATCTATTGTTATAAACTTCATCAGCAATCTTATGCCATGTAGTTTCATCTTCAGTAGGAACTTCTACAGTCATTTCTGTCTGCTTATTAATTCTACCTACTTCAATAGTTTCCTTAAGACGGTCTCTAAACATTAAAGCAAGGTCACCATATGTAAGATCCTTACTGACATGGATATCACCTAAAGCAGCGTCTTTAAAAGCACTAAGAGTTTCACCAATAGAGTCTTCTTGGAATCCTTCAGGAATAAGAAGTCCTAATTCATTCATAATTTCTGGAGAAGATAACATTGCAGACACCATAGCTGCATTCTTAAACTTCTTAGAATGATTGCCTTCAATGAAGTCCATCTGATCCTTTGTGAACTTGGTTCTAAGGACAGGAAGGACTTCATCAAGAGCCATACTTAACTTATTCAAATAGTTCTTAGATAACTCTGGGAACTGGTGGTTAGAGAAAATCATAAAGTTTTCAATATAGGCTTGCTTTTCTTCAAGAGACTTTAAGACTCCTACTTGCTCGCCTATAGAAGCTAACTTATGAGATTCAACATCCACCTTATCCCAATGGCTCATAGCTTTGGCGTCCTTTTCAGCACGTCTAGCTAAGCTATCAACCTCTCTTTCCAATTTATGAAGAGCTAGAGCTTTATAAATTGCGTTGCTGAAAGGGCGTTCAGCTAACATCTCCCCTAAAGATTTTGAACCAACATCTCTATCAAAGTCAGACTGTAAAGTCTTATTTTCAGAGAATAAAGTTTCATCTGAAGAGGTCATACCATGACCTCCTCCACCATTATCATCAGGACCCTTACCATTAGGCTTCTTACCTAGGTCATATGCCATTAATCTTGCAAGGTCGTATCTTAGGTGCATAAGCTCAGAACGAGACATTGAATCTAAATCAACATGACCTCTTGTTAATAGCTTCATGAACCATGTAGTAAGACTGCTAATGATGTTCTTTAAGCGTTGACCTAAAGTTTTATCATTCTTCATTTCATGAATAATTGAGCTAACTTTAGCGCTTGAAAGAGCATATGCAATAAATTCCTTAGCAGCTCTAGCTTTTTCCTTGGCAGTACTACTTGGAGCAATAAGAGTTTCAGCATTAAGGAAAGCTCCTGCAAAGTTAGAGTCCTTAGCTAACTCAGCAGAGACTTCTAAGTTATAGAACTTACGAGCTAAAGCTTCAATATGCTGAATAGCTTCAACATCTTCTGGATCCATTTCTTTACCAGAATAGTAATCAGTAAGCATATTCTGAGTAGCAGCATGAATAGCTTCATGAGCAATTACTTCACCAAGTTGTTCATAGGAAGTTACTGTAGAAGTATCCACAAAAACATAAGTAATACCATCAATGACCATATGGAAGCCATTAATACTTCTAGTATTCATTTGCTTCTGCATTTCTTTAGCAGCTTCAGGTCTACCAAGTTTTTCTCTAAGCATATGAACAATATCTTCCTTAGAGCCTTGGAAGTATAAAGTCTTATTACCTAAACCTTTTTGTTCGGAAATAACACTCTTAAGTAAGCCTCTAATAGGAGCACTAATACCTTTATTCTTAGAAATATTAATTCCATGTAAAGCTTGGTCTAAGTTCTTAAAACTGTACTTAGCTTTTTCAGAAATGCCTTCAGTACCTCTTTCACAGAGTTCATCAACTTCATCTCTAAGCTTGTCATACTTAGCCTTAATTGCGTCTCCATTTTCCTTTTCATACTTAGAAAGACCCTTTTGAACTTCCTTCAAATAGGCAACCTGAAGAGCATTGTCATTAGCAAAAGACTTTCCTTCAAGAGCCTTTCTAGCGTCTGTTCTAATTTGAGCATATGCACCCTTTTGGTTCTCAAAGAGGTGAGGAGCACTTGCACCAGCCATCTGGTCTACAGAGAAGCCAGCAACCATCAATAGTTGATGTTGTCTTGCAATACTTTCTGCTTGATCAATTGCTAAATGAGTATATGTTCTGCCATAGGAGAAGACATTTTGTCTATTACCCATAAACTCATAAAAGAGATCTTTAAGGTCAGTATCTTCAAAAGATTCATTATTAGATTTTTTATCTCTAGATTTTTGAAGCTTACGATAATACTTATTTAAGTCTCTATTTTCTTGAGTTGCTCCATCATCATCTTTTGTAGCACCAAGTAAATTCTTTTCAAAGTCTGGGTTAAATAGTTCTGTAAGTTCAGCTTGTTTAATTAAAGCTTTTTTCTTGTCTTCTAAACTAGCAGAATCATCATTTTCAATTTTGATAGTATCCCGCCAATCTTTATGATATTTTTCAAAAATAACAGGATTGTCTGCATATACCTTAAGAATTCTAGATAAGGTATCTACCATCTGATCAAAAGGATTCTGTAGAGCTGCAATACCTGCTGCTCTATTAGGAGCTGAACCAAGAGCTTCAATATCATTGACACCAATATTTAAACCGTCAAATACGTCAGTAGTATTTCTGGTTCCTGCTAATAAATGCATCATATAGGCGTCCCCGTTACCCTGAACCATACTAGGAATCATCTTGACCCCAATACCACCAGTTAAGGGCTTAGACATTGCAACTTGATATCCGCTAATTGCTAAACCTGGAGCACGAGTTTCAGCACTCTTAACCTTATCAGGATTAAGAACAATATTTGATAAACCTGAATCAAAGGATAAGTTAAGTGCAGCTAAATCCTTAGCAATATTCTTTGAAGCTTCCTTACTTAATTCCCAAGTGTCTCTGCCTGATTCTACAAATCTTGCTTGAGAAGCAAAATAGTATTGACCAAGACGACTTAAATGGTTGGTGTAACTAGCAACTTTATTTGCAAGTTTAATATTTTGAAGGGTGCTCTTGGGCATAATAGACTCAAGAGAAGCCATAACATTTTCACCATAGTAATTAAAGAAGTTATCTTGAATATTTTTAAGCTGTTGACCACTAAAGACTAAGTTACCTTTCTTAAAATTAGTATCCTTAGCAATTTCTTCATTACTCTTAAGAGAGTCTAATGTAAGAGTTGTATCATCCTTAGAATCAGACTTAACAATTTCATTAAATTTTCTAAGAGACTTAAATCTAGGAACTTCAAGGTATGAATTAAAGTCAGTGTATTTTCCTGCATAAGTTTGACTATTTTCTTCAGCAAGAATACTTAAAGCTTTAGCTAATCGTTTAGAAATATTCTTAGAGTATTTCTTAGCTTGTTCTTCTGAATATCCCATCTTTACATAGCGGTCAAAGAATAACCATTCTGAGACTTCCCCACCATGTTCCTTTACCTTTCTTTGTGCATTTGCCTGTAAAGCATAGAAGTTCTTAAATGCCCAATAGATAACATTATCAGAAACCTTTCTTGTACCAGCACCATAGACGAACACTGTTAAAGGATTCTTCATAAATAAGCGCTTAACCTTAGAAATAACTACTTCACCATTAGAATCTTTAGCAAACTCTACTTGGTCAGGAAGAAGGAATCTAACAAGGTCTTCAGTAGCTTGACGTACTTGTTTAACATTAGCGTTTACTCGATCACTCTTAGCAAAAGCAGAGAGTTCTTGCTGAGACTTAGTTTCACTAACAGTAGCTTCTTCATAAGAGTCTCTAGCTTGTGAAGGGTCACCATTAGCTTGTACGTGACGAGTACGAACATCAGATAAAGTTAAAGCCTTACCATCAGTAGCAATGTGTAAACCACCACGGTTATATGCAGAAATTGCGTCAGAAAGGTCAGAGTTTGTAGTTAAAGAAGCTACAGCATTAAAAGGACCATTCTGTACACCGTCCATTTCAAGATAAGCTTGTGAAGCAAAACTTGAAGGAAGTTTATCCTTACTTTCCTTAGGATTAAGAAGAGATTGAATAAGGTTTACATACTTACTTCTTTGAGCCTTTTTATCTCCTTCCTTACTTGGATTAATACCCATAGTATTTAAAAGATTAGCTACTTCAACAAGCACAGCAAACTCAAGAGCTTTACCTAAAGGTTCAGTAAGTTGAGACTTAATAAGCTGAACGTCTTCTTCACTAAAGTTATAATCCTTTGCTTCACCAGCTTCATCTAAACGCTTTTGGAGCATATCAATGGTATCTGCATGAGCTTCTAAAGCTGATAAGAGATCTCTAGCAATATTCTTTTTATGCTCCTTGGTATCCATTGTAAAGTTTTGAACTTTAACACCTAAACCTTGAGCAATACATAAGGCATAGTGATGAGCCTTTGTGGGATTAGTTAAATCTACATTGGTCATTACTGCTGAGATACCTTCACGGATAATCTTAGCGCTCTGAGGATTGCCAGAACCAACCATCTGAAGACGACTGTTAAGGTTAGCTTGGTATGCAAAGTGAACACCAGCGTCACCACCTAAAGCGTCTACAGTATCTACAATCATTTCTAAGTTATTGAATGCAGATTCAATATTTGCATTCTTACCTTCTGCTGCTAATACATATGCTGGGTTAAGGTCTTTCTTTTCTTCAGTGGATAAATATTCACCAAAGATCTTTAGCATATTTTGTAATCCTAAAGATTTAAAGATTCCTGTCATTACAGGATTAACCTTATATTCAACAGCCTGTCTTGCTTCAATTGCTTTCTTGGTTTCTTCATGTAAAGGCTTACCACCAGAATTAGTAATTGTAGAAGGTACCTTTAGAGTATTTTCCTTATCAGAACCATAGTCTTCAGTAACAAGGAATGGAATCTTGGATTTACCTTGAGCAGCTAAACTACTGAGGGCATATCTAGAGTCTGCTACTGCTTCTTGAGTAGGTGACTTAATGATATTCCCTTGATTGTCCTTATTTACTTCCTTAAGGGTATAAACTAACTGTTCCTTAACTTCATTAACAGGTTCTTGAAGAGTTTCTTTAAGTTCAACTGTTTCACCCTTAGCTCCATTTAATGGATCAAAGGTAGAGATTGTAACTGTATTTCCATTAGCCTTGAATCTATTAATCTGACCCATGCTCTTAAATCTAGAGCCTGTGAGAACAAAAGCAGAACCAACTAACTGATTAAAAACTTGTCTTACTTCAGTTGGAGATACATCACTCTTAGCAGATAACCCTGTTAAATCTTCAAAGTTATCAATAGCCTTATCAATCATTGAAGATAAGGGGATAGAACGTAAACTTGTAGAGCGAACTTCAGCAGGCATTGTGAAATGTTGCCAGAAGAGCTTATTGTCACTTTCAGTTCCATCTAATGTGAACATCTTATCTACATCTACTTTAGTAGTTACTTCAGCTTGAATCATTGCAAGAACACTGGCTAAGTAAGCATTCTTAACAAAAGCTGGATCAAGAGTAACTTCTATATCATAGTCATCTCTAACTTTAACTTCTTGAACTAATGGAAGAAGATAGCCTTCACCTACAAAATTACGACGAGAGATATCTACATCGTCATCTTGCATTTCTGTTAGAGCCTTCTTAATACCATGGTTCTTATTAAATTTCTTTGTGATTTCTTCATTAAATACCTTAGTGAAATTATCAATCTTATCCTGAGTAAAGTAGTTCTTGTGAAGAAGCTCAATAGATTCAGGCTTAACCTTATCAAAAAGTTTAGACATAGAACCAGGAAGCTTAGAAGCTAAAGCCTTTAAGTTAGTAAGTGAACTCATTGCTTCAGCAAAGTTACTTAAAGGAATAGCGTCCTTAGATCTCTTAAAGAGACGGTCATAACCTTCCTTAATATTCTTATGAACCTTTGGTTCAAACGAGTCTTTTTCAAGGTCAACAGTGGGCTGTTCCTCTGCTTCCTTAGCAGTGGATTCATTTGTACCTCTATCAGCCTGTTTTAAGCCTTCTGAGAGGTTTTCACGTTCTTCTGGAGTAAGACTATTAAAGTAAGCTTCTTCAGCCTCATAGTCGTTCTCATACTCTACGTCAGTATCTTCTACATAACCTTGTTCTTCTTGCTTCTGTTGTACTACTGGCTCCTTCTTAATATTTTCAAAGAGACTAAAAATTTCTCTCTTAGCGTCTGAAGGAATATCTCTTGAACCAAGTCCTGCAATATTTTCAGAAGTAATCTGAGGAGCTTGTGCAAGCTTTTCAGCTGTAACAGTATTGTCAGCATTCTTAGTAAGCTTAAACCAGCCCTTTTCTAATACACCCCTACCCTTACCTTCTTGTAAGAGTTGGTTATATCCTTGAGAGTAGTTAGAAGGAAGATGGTCAAAACTACCGTGGTTATAGACATAAACTTCAGGTCTAATATTTTCAGGCATATTCAAAGCAACAGCTGTTGCATAAGCAGAACCACCAACTACAAAGGTATTCTTTGGGAAGTAAGCATTGTTATAGTAGTTCTTACCATTAGCGTAAAACTCCTCTGTAGAGACTTCAGAGTTATCAACTAAAGGAGCCATAACAAATACTTGCTTAACTCTCTTAGAAGGGTCCTTTAAGCTTTCAGGAGGAATAACCTGAAGAACATCTCTACGAACTAAGCTCTGCTTATAGTCAGGTGTCTGACCTTCAGGAAGATAGAACTTAGACTTTTCAATAGAAGGAGCAGGTCTACCAGCGATTAAAGGATAGAAAGCATTATGCAAGGTCTGAGTAATATTTAACTCAGGAGTATCCTTAAGATCCTTACTGGAAGGTTTATGAATGCTTACAGTACCAAAACCAGCTTTTCTAGCACCTTCTACAAAGGCAGAGTCAGCACCTCTAGCGTCACCTGTATTAAGTGTCATCTTCTGAGGTTCTAATCCCTTCTTAGAAGAAGGAACTTTATTATTGGTTCCTTCTTCTAATACCTTTTTAGAGCTTACTTCTGTTCTTTCTTCCCGAACAGATTGTCTAGCTTGTCTTTGGTCGCTTGAACTAGGATTTGAATTTGCTTCTTCATTTCCATTGCTAGTTCTTTGATTAGTTCCCAAGCTCCCTTGACCATTAGCTTCATTGCTTCCCATGCTTCGAGCATGATTTCCCAAATCTTGAGAAGAAGAGCTTTGAGACTTGCCCAAGCTTGAAGTGCTAGATCCTTGATGTACTGAAGAATGTTCTTTAGGAGCTTCTTCATGTAATCTAGAAGTTTCTTCATTATTGTTACCTCTCTGGTTAGATTTATTTAAAGAGTTCTGAACCATTTGTGCAGGTTCAGACTTAGTATTTGCAACCTTAGGTTGCAATTCATTAGCAGAACCAGCATTGCTTAACTTCTTTTCAATACGAGTATTTGCTTTTGCTAGTTCTTTATTTAAAGTGTCTAAATGTTCAGGATTAAAGTTAACTTTAATGCTGTTTAAACCAAGTTCTGGGTAAGCTTGAATAAAAGAGTTATAAGCGTCAGCTACACCCTTAGCTTCTTCTGTAGCAAGATTTGCTAAAGCTAAATGAACAGGAGCTGTAGACATCTTTTGATTTTCTGATTTAGATAAATAGAGTGTCCCTGTCTTAGGATTAAGAGCCTCATATTTATAAGGTTCAGGTGTAACTCGATACCCCTCTTTCTTTGCAACAGCAGAAGCTAGTGCAGTATGCATAGCCTTAGCCTTACTAAGCTTACTTTCAGCAAAGTTTTTAAGAGTAAGAGCCTGTTCTTGAACCTTAGTCATATTAGGCTGAGCTTTTTTAAGTTCACGGGAAATACGAGACATCAAACCTCTAGCAGAAGTTACTTCTCCAGTTTCCTTAGACATTGTTTCCTTAAAGACTCTATCAATTTCTTTAGTAGAGTTTCCTTCAGCCTTATTAAACTTTCTAGCAAGATTAAGAGCACTTCTAAGATCTCTATTATCTGTAAGTTTGGTTCTAGCTCTAGCTGTACTAAGAGCCTTATTAAGAGCAGCTACAGCACTACCTTCAGAAGCTTGAACAGGAGACTTAGACTTAAAGCGATCTAATAAGTTTCTATTTTCAGAATATAAAGTTTCATTTTCTAAATCACTCTTATCTACCTTCCCCTCATCAAAAGCTTTAATGAAGTTTTCAATAAAGTTACTGTCTAAATCTTGAAGAGTATTTGCATACTTATCTAAAGTATTTTCTCTAGCATTTACCTTAGGATTGCTGTCAATGTACTTAGCAATACTCTGAATAGCTTCAACAGCCTGAGGGTTCTGAACAAAAAGATCTGAAAACTCTTCATCTTCTTGCTTACTACTATTAAGGGCTGTTGCAACTTCAGTATAGAAATTCTTAAGGTACATCTCTGCACGTAAACGTTCAGAAGATGGAGCCTTCTTATCTTGGGCTACCTTAATAAAATCCTTATAAATATTGTCAAAGGAACGAGGGTTACTCTTATATTTTTCTCTAATTTCCTTAGGATAGAAAGTATCAACTACTACATCATCAGGAGCCAATAAGTTTGCAACACTCTCACGAGCCTTGTTATAGCGCTTAATATCATCTTCAGAAAGCTCTACACCAGCTTCCTTAGCTTTAACAGAAATATCTTCTGCAGTTAATACAGGTTTAAGAGCTTCTTGCTTAGCTCTAACACGTGCAGGAGAGTCATTAGACTTTGGTAGTTCAGGAGTATTAACTTGAGCTACAGGTTCTTCACCCTTAACTGTATTATTTGGTTCTTCATATACAGGAGCTTCCTTTACTTCAGGAGTTTCATAAGCAGAAGTATCCTGTTCAGCTGTAGAAGCTAAAGAGTCTAGATATGAAGCGTCCTCAGCAGTTTGCTGATTAGTATTCTTAACCTTGTTTGTAAGATTCTGCTCTAGTTCTTCAGCTGTAGGTTGGGCTTCAGGTTGTGAATCTTCTGCTGGTTCTTCATGTTGAATACCATATTTCTGTTCACCATGTTCTGTGTAGACAAAACCTCTACCACCAGGCACTTCCATATGAGTAGGCTTATTCTTAGCAAGATAAGCTTCTACTTCATAGTTCTTCATACCTTGAGCTTCAAGAGTCTTCTTGGTAATAATTTCATGACCATTATCATCATAGAACTTACCATCAGACATCTTGGTATAACCTTGGAAGCCATCAGAACCTTCCTTTCTTTCAACAACAGTAGGTTCTGTCTGAGAGGCTGTATTAGCCTCTACAGGAGCTTGTGTAGCTTCCTGTGAAGGATTACCTTCAGGTTGTGTATTAACGCCTTCAGCGGCTTGCTGTGGTGTCTTAAGGTTATCTTGGTTTTCTTTAGCTTTAGCCTTCTTCAAGAGTTCTTCTTTAACAGAACTCTTAGTCTTATCATAAGCTTCCTTACCTGCTTGATAAGCCTTAGCACCAGCTTCTCCAAGTTTCTTACCAAATCTATATGTACCTACACCAGCAGCACCAGCTATGGCTGAAGCATGGCTACCACCACCACCAAAGCCCCCTGCAATAGCTGCGTCAAATACACCCTCACCAGCGCCAGGAGCATTTTCTAAAGAACCAGTATCTTCATAGTGAATTCTTCTAGAGTCTAAGTTAGCTTGAGCAGTTTGAACAGATTCTTGAATAAGTTCTGAAAGTGCAGCTTGAAAAGCTTTATTATTTCTACCTAAAGTCTTATCAAGAGCCATAGCAGTAAGCAAATCAATCCCAAAGGTATACTTAGCAGTGAACTCTTGAATACGTGCTTTATAGTAAGCTTTACGAGCACCTTCTCTGATTTGCTCAGGAGAAGCCCCTAACTGAGCTAAACGTTCATATTCTGCTCTGCCTTCAGGGGAATTAAAAATATCATCATCTGAAATATTTAAAATATTATCCTGAACAGCTTTTCCATAGTCACCTGCTGAAGACAGTGCAGCAACAGGAGTTAAAGCTGAAAGACCTGTCTCCTTTGCAAGAGCTTGACCATCTTTAACAAAACCAGATAACCCAGGAATACGACTAGCACTTTTAGCTACAGCACCAATACCTCTAGAAGCTAAAAGCATAGCAACACCTTCACCAAGAACACGTGTAGTATCTTGAACAAAACCTTCACCAGATTTTCTATTTAAAAAATCCATAAGGTCATTTGTAGTAGCACGTCCTAAACTGGTGAAGTTTCTTTCACCTAAAGACATCCCAGCATTTTCATCACGAACTCTAGCATAGTGTTCTTCCTGCTCACGAGCAAGTTTTAGATAACTATCTCTTGTTAAAGCTCTCTTTGCATTGTTGGTTCTAAAATCATCTAAATTCCAAAGACGATCTGAAATATTTGAACCCCAAGTTTCACCTGCAGCTAGAGCAGAAATACCATCTAAAGTAGTTGTACCAAATGAACCAAGACCTTGAAGAACGCTAAGGCTGGTATTTAAAGCTTCATCTGAGGTAGAACTGACCCTAACAGGTAAAGCTGCACTTTGTAACCCTGCAAGATATTCAGGGTCAGCCTTATCTTCTGTAGTTAAGTTGTAACCAGTAGCACCATCATCTGCAAAATATGCTGGAGCACTTTGGTCAAGACTGCCAAAAGCAGCTAAGCCTTCAGTAAATTTATTCATATATTGATTACACCTCATTAAGAAAGTCTCCCTTGAATAAGGGAGACCTTGTTGTAATTAATCTATTTTAATGATTCAGTTTCTTTTCAAGAATAAGTCTATCCTTGATACTAGAAGTGCCTAATTTCTGAATAGTTTTGACACCCTGAATCACTTGTTGTTTTGCTTGTTCCCTTTGGTCCTTATTATATCTGCTATTCACATAATTTTGCTTACCCTTTTCAAAATAATCTCGGGCAATCTTAGCTTGTTCATACTTATAAGATTGATCCATGAATCTAGTTCTAGCTTCAGAATAAGTTCTATAGGCAGTAATAAAAGCTTGGTCATCAATAGACCATCCTTCACCAATACCTGTTTTACCCTTAGAGTATGAAGATCCTGAATTAACCCAGTGGTCATTATCCTGTCTTTGAAGAGCAAAGTTTAAAGCATAAAGAGCTGCGTCAGGGTTAACATTATTGACATTCATCTTATCAAAAAAATTACTTAATGCATTATTAATTCTAGTAGGATCCATAGACCTGTCCCCAGGATTAATACCATTCATTTCCATAAGAGCTGTTGCTGGATCTTTAAACTTATTCTCATAGTTCTTACTATTGTATGCTTGTACTTTTTCCATGGTTCTAATTTGAGGGTCACCACTAAGAGCTTGGTCAAAGTTATCAATAACTTTTTTAGCTTTAGCTTCAATCTTCTTAAGATTACCCCCTGTAAATTTAGGACCATCTTTAGTAGCTACTACAAGATTATTATCCACAGAATCTGAAACAACTTCATTAATAGCGCTAGAATGCACAAGCTTATCCTGAGCTAAAACACTATTCATATTAGCAGCTTGCTTAAGTTCATTCTGAATTGTGTAATCATAATCAAACTTACCTGCAGAACCATTAGGAGACGAAGCATTCTTAGTAAGTGTTGGAGTAACAGATTCAATTTGTTGTTTAAACGGAGACTTAGCCAAGCTAGAAGCAAGCATTTTAGCAGGAGTTGTTATTTGAGGATTTGTATCATTAACAAACAACCCTTGATCAAGTTGGTATTTAAAAGCTTGTCTATCTTCTGGACTCATGCCTGAAAAATTATCTTTACCTGAATTAAGAAAAGGTTTAAGACCCATATTCTGGATATTAGAAACCATTCTTCCAAATCTAGAAACATAACCTTCCCCAGGCAGAGGATTAAATAAGGGATCATTTATTGATCTCAACATAGTGATGGCATTTAACTTACCAAAGTCATAATTTCTTGGATCACTTAGAGCAAGAGGTCCTGTCTTTTTTCTATCAATAATTTCAGTCTTGTTAGTTTCAGGATTTCTTCTAATATAGAGACCTGATTTAGCCTCATTATATTTAATTTTAATGCCATTACCAGCGTCAGGTACAAGATCCTCCCCTTGTCCATTAGACTTTAAGAATTGCTCAAGAGGAATACCTTCAGCACCTGCTTCTTCAATTTCTTTAATAGATTTAGGAGAAGGTCCTTCTTCAGTAATTTTATTAAAGATATCCATTTGTGAAAGAATAACTTTAGGTGAAGCTTCATGCACTGTAGTTCTTGCACCACCAGCACCCCACTTATCATATCTATCTGCAATAGCTTTAGCTTCATCTGATGGGGTAAAGGTAGATCTATCAAAACCATATTTTTGGTTATAGTTATCATTACTATGAGGATTTAATGCTTTAGCTTTATTTTGTAAGTCTTCAGCAATCTGAGCAGTTGTAATATCCTTAGCAAGTTGTTCCTCATTTTCTTTACGAAGTTTAGCGTTCTGTTCTCCTGCAAGTTTCCCTCTATTAATTTCAGACTGAGCTTGGAATGCTGAGAGAAGAGGATTATCTTTAGAAGCAAAAATATAAGCGTGTTGAGCAGGAGTTACTGGAACTTCAATAGGATTCCCGTTAGCGTCTACACCATGAAATACTTGTTTAATTGGGTCATAGTTCTTATTACCCCAAGCCAAGAACTGTTCAAGAGATTCATCACCACCTTGGTACATCTTAGCAAGCTGAAGACCAAGACCTTGAGCTTCATCCTTTCTTTGTTGTTCAAGAAGCTTACGTTGTGCTTCATTTAATTGTTTAGCTTGAGAAGCTTTAAACATATTAGACTGAGCTTTAAGTCTATTGCTTTCAATAGTAGCTGCTAACTTCTCTCTACCTAAAGCAAGATTATCCTTATGATGTCTATCAGCTTGAGCAAGAGCTTCCCAAGGTTTTTTATCAAAATACTTAGCAAAACCTAATCTAGCAAGAGAGCTTGCATATTCAGGATTTTGAGCTAAGGCTTCTTGGGTAACTTTTCTAGTTAAAGCATTTGCTGCGTCAATATGCCCATCATTACCTAATTCATAAGATCGATGGTATTGTTTATAAAGCTCATTAGCAACTTTATCATCTAATACAGAATCATCATAAGATTTTTGTAGAATCTGATCTTTAATAATGGCTCCTCTTTTAGCCATTAAATCTTTATAAACATCAGCATTAACCCCAAAGATACTACTATTAGGTTGAACAATAGAACCATCTTGTAATCCTTGAGCAAATTGATTAGCGTCTGTAATCTGAGAAGCACGAGCATAAACATCTTCTGCATTCTGAGCTTGTGCTCTTTGTTTAATAGCGTCCATTGCTCCAACTAAAGATTCAGCTGGGTTATAACTATTAAGAGCTTTCATGTAAAGCTCTGTAGCTCCATTTAGATTAGGTACTGGAGCATTTTGATAATGAATCTGAGCCATTAAAGTCTCCTTAGCTTAACTTACGTTCTTCATATTGGTCTTTATAAGCGTCCTTATTACCTGTTTCCATCTGTGCTCTAAACTGAAGCTGGTCATTTAATAAGTTGTTATAAGACTTCATTTGGTTAGCAAGGTTCTTGGTTCCCATAGACTTTTGGAAGTTAAAGTTATCTCTTGCAAGACCTAAACCTTTCTTCATATTATTTAAATGATATAGCCCACCAAGAATTTGAAAACCATTTTGTAAGCCATTAAAGGTTCCTTTAATACCACCAAGAGGAGCCAAGCTAGTATTAATGGCTCCTAATTTATTTCCCATAGTTCCTACAGCATTATCGAACCATGAAGGTTGTTTTCCTGTAAGAGAGCTAGGAAGTTGGTCTGACATATCAGGTCTTTGATAGGGATTTATTTGACCAGATCTGTTATAAGACATAGGTGTAATAGTTTGGTCATTACTTCCAAATAGATTACCTAAAAAACCTAGTTTATTAAAAAGGTTATACATATTTATTACTCCTGTGAAAGGGTTGTTGTTAAAGTTGCCAAAGTATCTTTTACAGAACTTAACTCTGGGTCTTGTAATTGAGACATAAAGTGTTCATTAGAAAAATCAGAATCAGGTTCTTTAAATAATGGAATTGGAGATTGCCATTTAGAGTTACTTGCTTCTTTATTTGGATTAGGTAGTAGGGTTGTTGTTCTACTATTCTTTTCCCAACCTAAAGTATCCCAAGTACTAATGATTTTAATTTCTTCTAAAAACTCATCCATTTTAAATCCTTAAGTTTTGAATATCTAATTGATCGTCTACAAAACTATGTATTCTATTAATATTATTTTCTGCAATATCACTTCCTGTTGCTAATGTTCTTCTTAAGAAAGAGTCTCTATCTTCTGCAACATAGAAGTCATTATATGCAAGAAATTCAGAAGGAGAAGTCCAAATAGAGATTAACCCTGAATTAGATTTTTCTAACTTCTTAAAGGCATTTCCAATCTCTTCTGCCTTCTTATTAAACTCTTCAGTAAACACATTAAGCTTTTTAGCAATATCTGCCATAGCTGCTGAAATACCTTCAGCAATATGACTAATAACTGCATTAAGCATATTTACCCAAAAAGCAGGAGAAGTAATAACCTCTGTTAAAGCAGCTGTTGTAGCAGAAATACTTGAAAGGTTAGCTCCTCGACTTAAGATTGTTGCAATAACAGTTACAATAACTCCACCAATAGATTTACCAAAAGCAGCTGTAAGCATTGGAGTAATTGTTAGGATAATAATCTGAGTTGCAATTACATTAGCTAAAGCTACAGCTAAGGAAGTACCATTAGTAACTACAGCTAATAAAGCAGCAATTACCATTGTAATTACTTGGAAAATACCCTTTTGATACCATTTCTTCTTAGGATGATAAATCCACTCTACAATATTAAAAGCAATATTTTTACTGCATAGTGCAATATCATTCTGAGAACCAAAACTACATCTAGCAAGAATCTCTCTATCAATAGGAAGGAAAGTATTCTTAGTTTTATCTACTACATGGATAGGGTCAACAATATAATATCTTTCCTTTTCATCCTTTTCAGCTTGTTCCTTAAGCTGCTCATCAAACCGTTTAATAGCATTATCAATACAATAAGTTAATTCACCAAAGGTAGGATAAACTTCTGCGTCTACAATAAAACCTTGAGCAATAAAATCATATGCAGTTCTAAACTCTTGTTGCATTTGTTTTGCAACCTTATCACATAAATGTCTTGGTTCTTCTGTAGGAAATCCTGCTACCCCTGGGATAGAAGTAAGCTTATTATCTAAAGAATAATTAACATAGTGAAAATCAGTAAGTGTTGTAAAGGACGCATACTGAGATGTAGGTAATGACTTTTTAAAGAACCCAAAGGTTTCAGGTTTATAGTTCTCAGGAGGATTTTCAACCTTATCATAATGAGGATTACCTGGACCATAGTACCAACACCAAGTCTTATCTAAACGGTCATCCCATTGAGAACAATAAGTTTGCATAGTATGTACCTGCTCTAAGATTTCAGGATTTTGAAAGTAATCCATAGCAGGTCCATATGACCTTAATAAATTATCATAAACAGTATTAATACCATTTTTAAATACTGGTCTTGATTTTTCTTCTTCAGTTAGTGTGGAATAAAAATCTGTAAATAAAGGATAAATACGAGGGAAGAAAGATCTAAAGACTAAGCCTAAAGAACTGTAGCCACTAGGAATATTATCTGTCTCAGAATTACAGCTTGCCCATGAGTAAATAAATCTATTTTGGTTTTGCTGAGAGATTGTTTTAAAGTCATCTACTCTAGTTGCAAAAGGACCTACAACTAAATACTTAATAGGAATAGCGGCAATAGTTGGTCTTACCCAATACATTTTATTTTGACCACCATTCTTATTTTGATATTCCACGTTAAAAGGAATACTACTAATCCCTCCTAAATGAACTTTAATCTTCCATAAGAAATCTTTATTATTCATTCCCATAAAATAAGTTAGAGGAACATTAGATAAAGCAGCTTGCTTTAAAAACTTCTCTGCATAACTATGAGCTACTTTACTTGGAGTATTTACAGGAAATCCTGCAACAAGAGTAGCATAGTCCATCTTACTAACATCAGGGCTTTCTTTTAAAGCTTTAAGAACTTCAGGAATAATCTTCTTAGTACCAAAACACTTCTTACCTGCAATTTCTGCTTGAGAGTGAATTTCCTCCCATTTAGGATTTTCATCAAGAGCTTTATTGTCACCTCTTAAAGGAATACAAGTAAACCCATCAAGACTAGGTTTTAAAGTTCCATCATTAACAAAATCCTTAAACATTGGTTCAAAGAATTCTTTTCTTTCAGGAGTTTCTGAAGGATCTCCCTGAGAGTATGTAAGAGATTTTGGTTCTACAGTTTGAGTAATAGAACCATCAGCATTTACTTTATTAGTTACTATTTCACAGAGGATATTAATAAAAGGATTCCCTATAAGCTCTGGCGCTTGTTCTGCAAAATACTGACTCATCATAAAGTGATTTACATAAAAGTAATCAGGCTGATTTGGATCAGACTCATATACTTCTACTTCATATAAATACACTACTCTAAAAGATCTTAAAGGAATTAAAGCTCCTGATAAATAGTTATCTGAAGCATTACAAGGATAACAAGCTTGGATTCCTTTAATTGCTTTAAAAGTTTTACCTAAAACCTTTTTAACATAGAGAGGTAAAACATCTAAACCTGTAATGTTATTAGGGTTTTTGAAAGCAACATCTTTAATATAGATTGTTTGGTCAGGAGCTAACTTTAAAAGCTTATTTAAGCCTTCAGTAATATATCTATAGTCTGGTAATTTTGATTCACTTTTTTCATAGAACCAACCAATCTTTTTATTAAATCCTGAATCTTCTGCCCACCTAGGATAATGTTTCATTAACTTAGCTGGACCATTAGGATTCATACTTGCATTTACAATAGAAGGAACAAGTTCAGCATTATCCTTAATAGCTTTAAGAATTACTCTTGAAAAATAAGGAGTGCAATCATCAAGTAAAGACATAGTATCTGAAGCTACTACGGACTCATACCAACCACCCATAAAATACCTCTTAATAGAAATAAAGGGCAAAGACAGCTAAGTCTTGCCCTTTAGTTTTAATTTACTTAGCTTTTATTAAATACCGTTATCAGTTTTAAGATTCTGAAGAACAGAGTCTACATTAGCATTTTCAAAGCTTGAAGGTGGTAGCAAGGATTCAGATGTAGTCTTCATTGCAATCCATGCGTCAGAGAATACCTTAGAAGCTTTAAGCTTAGCGTCCTTCTTATAAGAATCAATCTGCTGACTATAAAGGTCTTTTTGCTTACCAATAGAACCAACCACTGTTTGACCATCTGTTCTTGTATCAGAGGTTTGTGCTCTTGTAGCTTCTGTTTGTTCCTTGGAAAGCTTTTCTTGCTGAGCATAAAGTTTAGTTTGAGCACCAAGTAAACCACCAACAGGAGTACCTTCTGCACGAGTATCCTTAGTCTGAGCACCTACCTGAGCAGTCTGTTCTACTTGGGTCTTAATCTGTTCATTAACTAATTCAAACTGAGCGTCCTTAACACCTAAATCAAGAACTGCACCAGCATACTGAGCCTTAATAGTATGAGCCTGAGCTTGTGCTACTGCAAGTTCTACCTTAGCCTTAATTAACTGAACACTACTAGTAATAACTTGAACCTGTTGTCCAATAGCAGTCCAATATGCTGAATCCTTCTGAAGACAGAACTGAACAGCAGATTGAATAGCAATACCTGTTAACTCTGTATAGGTCTTAGCATACTCTGCACCAATAATTCTATTGGCTTCATATTCTTCTTTAAGATGGTTCTTAATGGATTCCATAATAGCGTCAAAGACACCAGAACCACCTACCTGACGTGTTGTTAAGGTTTCTACATTAACCTTAGTAGGAGCTTGCTTAAGAAGCTCTAATAGCTCAGGAGCAAGGTTAAATGCAGGATTATTAAAATCTACATCAGGGATTTGGAAATCAAGTCCTTCTGTGATCTTTCTAAGAAGGTCCAATGAAAGTTCTTCATCGTTATAGCCTTTGACTGAAGAAGGACGAGTAGGAATAATAGTATTAGGCATATATCTCCTTAAGCAATAAAGCCTCATAAAGAGGCTTTGTTAATAGAACCAGTAAGTTATTAATCAATAGCCCCAGCACGTGCTTGAGCAGCTGCTAGTTCATCTAATTCTTTTTGGGTTAATGGAGGAAGAATTTCTAAATTAAATTCAGGAACCCAAGCTTCTGTCTTAATAATCTTACCCTTTACTTCTCGTGTCTTACAATCAAAGAATTGTCTATTCTTTAAGTTTTCATAGATTACTGCAGGTAAATGCCAAGCCTGACCTGCTTCATCATAGGGAACATAACACTTAACTACACCAATTACATCATTAGCTACTGTAAAGATTTCCCCTGGAAGGTCACGCTTAGTTGGATTAAGATTTGTAATTCTTACACGAACCAATTCATTTGCTTCTCTAATTAATCTGGCTCGTTGTTGTTCTTGAGTTTCACCTTCAGGAGATAAAGCTTCTTCTGGATCCTTAGTACCATTAAGCTTCTCATCAATACGCTTCTTGAGAGTTTCAACACCAACATTGGGAGCATACTTAATTCCCATCATGTCTGCTCTCTCCTTAAGGAGTTCGAGTTCATTCTGAGTTTCTGTCATTTGTTATATTCCTTATAAAGTTAAAGTAATCCCCTCCTCCGTAGAGGAGGGGTTCATCTATTTAATTATATTAAATTAGATAGGAGCAATTGTCTTAATAAGACCAATACGTTCTGGACGCTTGCAAAGGAAGCCATAGAACCACTGGATGGAACTGAAACCAGTTAAACCATATGGGTCTTCATAGGAAGGCTTGCCTGGCATTTGGGTCTTAATGTTGAAGTTAACTGTCTTACCATTTGTCTGGAAGCCAATTGTAGCGAAGGAGTCATCACCAACTACTAAGATTGGGAACACGTCATAACGGTTCTTCTGAGCTTCACCTGACTTAGCAGACTTGGATACACGATAACCAGCACCATCAGTGGCAGTACCATCGTTAGTATTCTTATCATTAGCAGCGGTTAAACCACCTACACCAGCCCAGTGAAGCATTTCAGGAACTTCAATGAATCTGATATGACCAATAGCACCAATTTCACCATTTAAGACGTTACCAGCGTCAGCATAGTGCTGAACTTCAATGAAAGCTTGGTTACCAAAGTAGTCCTTCATCTTATGAAGTAAAGGAACAACTTCTGAACCAACATAGGCAACACGACAAGCAGGTAAGGTCTTGGTATCAATAAAGCGAGAACCAGTAATTACCTTTGTCTTCTTAGGTGTACGGTTGTCAGTAAGAATACGATCTAAACGCATAAGTGTGTCATAGGTAACTACTGTAGCAGAGTCAGCCTTAACTGCACCACCTGCAGCTGTAACACCTAACTTGTCTTCACCTGTAGCACCACCAGGGAATACTACAACACCAGCAGAAGCTAATAAATCCTTCTGAAGAACAGCTTCTGTAATCTTATGAGCACCGTTAATAAGTTCACGAGCAATATGGCTCTGGAGTTCAGTATCAGAGTCAAATTGTAAAGCGTCTTCAGAGAGTTCATAGAACATACCAAAACGCTGGAATGTACCTTCACGGGTTAAACGTGTGAAACCAACACGGTTTACACGACCACCATTTTCACCTACTACAGGTAAAGCACCTGAGATCTTACCAATATCCTTGGAAGAACCCCAGAGATTACCATACTTACCATTACCACCAATCTTAGCACCCTTGGCGTCAATACCTTGGTCATTCTTGTTACGATCATCAAGTAAAGGAACATACTGACGAACCACTAACTTCTTACCCATGTTCTTAGGCATATTTTCAACAGAAGCTAAGGGCATGAAGAATTCTTCTGCACGAGCGTCAATTAAAGCCTTCTTAAGAACAGCAAAGGTAGCTAACTGACCTTGCTTACCTGTATCGTTATAGTCGATTGAAGAAGCATTAGTACCGCTATCAGTAGCACCATAGATTACTGGGTTGTTGTACTGTAAACCGTTAAATTCACGAACTGCCATTTTTATATTTACCTCTTAAAGTTATAGCCTCCCCTCAAACTGTTTAAGAAAATCTTCATCAGAGAGTTCGAGAGGATTCACTAGTTTATGTTGAGTTCTTGGTGACTGACGAGGGATTGAAGCACTCCGAACCCTTGAATCAGTCTGAGTATTGTATGCTGCAGGTGAAGCACCAGTAGCAATAGGCTGTCGCTGTTGCTGAGCTAGCATTGCATTACCTACAGTTTGATATGCTTCTAGGAAAGGCATATCTGAAGGAATAGAACCAATCACTTTAGCTCGTTCAATCTCATCCTTGATCCTGTCGTATACCCCAGATTGGATTTGATCATGAATTGCACTAATACCTGATGGGTCACTATAAAGAGCATTAATACTCGCATTGTCCCAAGAATTCAGCACTCTAAGGGTGTTCTCTCCTGCTTCTGTCGATGATAGTTCATCTAGAGCAGTCTGGAATCTAAAGTCAGCGTCTGAAATCTTATGACCACCTTCTTGGTATTTAGGCTCTACTGTCATATCAATCTCAAAAGGATCGATATTACCATCTACTAATAACTTCTTAATTGCTTCAGGATTCTTCTTATCTACGTCAATTAAATAAGAAATCTTGTTTTCATCAAGAAGGTCATTGCTCTCAAGCATTTTGAGAACTTTACGATATGGAGCAATATCCTGCATTTTACGAGTGTAGTTAGCACCCTGTTGCATTAAAGTAATAGCCTCTTGGGTATTGCGTAAAGAGATTTCTTTACCATTAGCCTTAAAAGGACTCATTACTTCTTTATAGAAAGCTTCATAATCAATAGGCTGAGCCTCCTCTTGAGAAGGATCCAAGGCTTCATCTGGTTCTTTCTGTTGAAGAGGTTCTAAAAGTTTTTGTTGGTCTTCAGAAAGTTCTGAAGGTTGTTCTTCTTGTTGTGTATTTTGTTCTGGTTCCTGAGAAGGAGGAACTTCAGCTGGTTCTGGTTCTTGCTGTTTAGTTGCTTCATCTAAAGCAGTTAAGTCCATAGGAGCATTTAAAAACTCCTCATCAGACATCTCTAATGGATTTTCATTCATTCTTCATCTCCTGTTTTCATCAATTCATTATTAATAGCTTCATCTACTTCCTTAATTTCTTGTTCAGCAAGCTGACCTTTCATAAGGATTGTTTGGATGTATCTCATTAAAACACCACTAGCTTTACAAGCATTGCCTGAAGCTAAACGAACTGACTCTGGAATTTCAGGGTCTCCTGAGAGACGTGCATATCTTGCACATTCCTTTTCACAAAATCCTTCGAGAATAAGTTCTTCAAAGTCTGGATTAGTTTGAAGTCGCTGAAGTTTGTTCATACGTTCAATAGCTTGCTGACAATCTTCTTTCTGTTGGTGAAGTTCATCAAGTAACATGACTTAGTATTTCCTTCTTAGTTAAGTTAATTAAAAATTATTGAGCATTCATCAATTTAGAAAATTGATTAAACCCAACAGCACCATCAATATTAGGAGGTACTTCATCTCTCTTACGAGGTTTAGTAAGTGCCTTAGTAATTTCAAGATTTTGGTTACCTTCAGCTTGTGCTCTAGCTAAACCTAAGCTCTTAGCATAAGCTCCTCCAGTAGCCTTATCTTGTGTTTCATAAGCCTGATCCTGAGCCTTAGAATTATCAAGTTGAGCCTTAGCTTGTGCAAGCACAGCTTCAGCTTGTAATTTCTGTACTTCTGCTTGTAGTTTTTGAAGCTCTAATTGCTTCATCTGTTCTGCCATTGGATCAGGTTCAGGCTGATATGTTCTAATCTTTTGAGCCAAAGCAGGCATTCTTTTAAGTTCAGCAATCTCAGCTAAAATCATTTGACTCATTTCAGGACTCATATTAGGACCCATAGTCTGTAACATGAAGCCTAAATCTTGAGACTTAGTTTCATCAACTTCAGCTGTTGCAATATCTACCTTAATATCAAAATGACCCTTAAGCTCTTCACGCTTAATCTTAATATATTCTCTATTAGTAATTCTTACCTGTTCTTCATCAGATAAAAATTCTTGGTTCATAGAAATTAGTTTTTCACCAATTTCACCCATACCTTTAGCTAATCTTCTAAGGATAGCCATTTCACGTTTAGAGGCTGCGTCAAGCATACCTCTAATACCTGTAGCTACATTACCATAGGTATTACCTGATAAACCTCCTGAGAAGGCTTTAACACCTGTTAATGCTTCAGCTTCCTGATTTTGTAACTGTAACATAACCATAGCTGAATTAGGTAATTCTGGGTATTTATGTTCAACTAATCCCATCCCTTGTTGGGGATTATATTCATAATCATCCCCATTTTCAAATCTCTTTCTATTTAATGGGTCTAACCAACCTTTAGCAAAACCTTGTTGAGCATTGGCAGAACGACCTAAAGAGTCAATCATACCTCTAGTTAATGCTCCTAAAATACGTTGATTATCTTCTAATAATTCAGCGTCAGGTTCACCATAAACACTTCTAGGGATAGGTAAATAAGGTACAAATACAAATGGGAATTTACCATCAGGGAAAGGATTTTCTTCTAATCTAATTAGAACATTACCAATCCATGTAGCAACAATAGGAACCAAGTTACCATCACCTTGAATATCATAATAGCCCCAATATTCATGAGCTACTAATTTATTACGAGTAACATCTTTAAAATGGAATCCATCAATAGAACCCATTCTATCTGAATCACTATTAGTAGCTTCTTGCCAAGCAACTTGTTTTAGATTCTTATATGTACCTGGGGTTCTCTTTAACTCAGCTAGGTTAGTTTCAAAAGTAACTACAATGAAAAGAGCTTTGTTAATATCCCCCTCACAAGTAGGATCAATATAAACGTCATGAGGATCAACTAACTCTACTACAGGTTGATTAATAATTGGTTGTTCTTTCTTGATAATCTGAGAACCAATAGGTTGAGCAATACAAGGTGTTCCTGTTTGAAGAGTGTATTCAACAGAAGCCTTTAAAGCTTCATCTTCTAATTCATTAAAAGCTCTTGGGTTTTCTTGCTTTAATTGAATAACTTGTTGAAGCTGTTGAAGTTCTTCTTCAACTTGTACAGGATAATAATTGAATACAGGTACTTCTTCTTCGACTACTTCAAAGTCTCTTTGCCAACCAAGACGAACAATAGAAGTACCTTCATTTACTGTAGCTCTAACAAATTCATCTACAAACTTAACCTTGTTGAGCTTAGTATCAAACTGATAATTAAGAATAAGTTCATTATTCCTAGCAGTATCTTCGTCCTCAAAGGTTCTTGGTTCTACTTTAAATAATCTATCAGAACTTAAGAAAGGTTCTGTTAAAGCAGAGTATCTCCATTCAGCTTGTCGACGAACAAGTTTAGGTTGAACACTAGATCTACCATTCTTAGGTTTAGCTTTAAACTTAGCTTCTAGTGCGTCAACCCATCTATCAATTTTAGCCATTTGAGCAGAGTGAGAAGATTTAGACCCATCAAAGTCTGCTTTAAGAGTAGCTAGTGCTGGTTCTCTTTTCCAGTCTGTAAGCTTCTCAGATGTTGTTGTTAGCTGTTCAAAGCTAGTACTAACATCTTTAGATTTAAATAAATCACTTAGCGCCATGTAATTTTCTTTCCTCTAAAAGTAATTTAGTACAAGTATTTACTTGTGTGTCACGGAGTTTAATAAGTTCTGAGAGTTCTTTAACCAAAGCTGTGCCTTCTGTAAGAGCTTTGTCGAGTCTTGCTGTGTGTTCTGCCAGTTCTCTACGTTTGGCTTCTGAATCTCTAGCTTGTTCTCTATATACACTGGCTCTTTGTTCAGACTTGAGCAACCTGCTAGAGGAATCACCATTAATAAAAGCAAGCTCTTCTTTAAATTTGATTTGAGCAGTTTGAAGCTCTGATTGTAACCTACTAACATCATTTTGGTATTCCTCAATTTTTATTTTATATTTATTCTCTAGTTTTTGAGATTGAATGGAAAATTCTTGTTCAGCATATACAATTCCATTCTTATATCCAAAATTATAGAGAGTATATAACAAACCACTAAGAATAATAAATGCTATAGTAAAAATTTTCCAATTCATATTAAATACCTGCTAATGCACTACCCTCTGCCCAATCACTATCAGGAATCTTTTTAGCTTCATTGCCATTTTCAAATCTAGCAATTGCTTGAGCAATCTTGGTATAGTAAATAGGATTCTTGTCTAAGTATAAAGGTTTATCCCTGAAAGCAACATTATCTACATAAGCTGCTACGAAGTTAATATAGCTATTAGTATCATTTTCATTTTCAGGTGCCCATCTACTAATAATTTCTTCAATGGTATCTAAGCCATACTTCTTATGATAAGTCTTTAAGATTTTATATAAAGCTCTAATACCATACTTCATTTCAGTAAATACACAGAAGGCTGAGTCTGTTTGTTCTTTTGCTAAACCTTCCCATTTTGTTTTACCTTTTCTAATATTACCTGGGTTGTTATTTCTTAAACCACGAACCATAGAGTCCATTTTGTCTCCTTAAAGTTAGGAGGGGAGGAAAACCTCCCCTTGGTTATTTTAAACTTGTTTACTTATCTTCTTCAAAATCTTCTTCAGCAATAGATTTATTAGGTCTCTTTGGAGACGTTTTGGATTTAATTTTCCAAGAATCTTTGTTAAATCCTGTTGAAGAAAATTTATCTAAAAATACGATGAAGATCTTATTAAAGATTTCTAAGACATTGTTAGGTAGATTAACATTCATCCACCCACCAATAAAAGCAAATAGAAGACCAATATCTTTGGAAGTTTCAATTTGAAAGTACTCTTTAGTAACCCATCCTGCTATCCCAGATAAGATTAAACCAGCAAAGACTGCAACAACCCCTCTAAATACTTTTTCTACTAATGTATCACGCTCTAGAGCTTCTCTATCGAACCAATACATACAGAAGTACCCTAGAACTCCTGCAAAGATTCCATCTAGTGAACCTACTAACAACCAATAGATTTGTTCAAAGATATTAATCAAAGAAGTGCCTCCAAGTTTAGTTGATAAGTAAGAGTCAAAGAATCATTTTAATTCATTCACCACCTTTTCTAAGATTACAAAAAAATGACTACTACTTTACAGTAGTAGTCAACCCGTCATCATTATATATTGAAAAAAGCACTAAGTAAAAATATTACTTAATGCTTTTTTATTTTTTAATTACGACATGGATTTTTCAATTGAGAAGATATAGTACAAAGTCTTGTAAATATTCTTCATACATTGAATATCTTGATGATCTAAATGACATGGTTCAATATCATTCATCTTCTCAAGTTTCTTACGAAGTAAATCTACAGTCTCATTCATCTCAACTTCTAACCATGAATTATGCATACTCTTGTTTTCCATCTTCTTCATCCTTATGTTGAACCAAGAGATTATAGAGAGCTTCTCCATCATCCTTGTTAAAAGTAAAACCCATAACAGTAAAAGACTGACACTTATTAAATGAACAATCTAAAAACTGTTTAGTCTTATCAATATCTAATTGGTTATTAGTATTGACTAAATCTAAGTTTTTAAGAGTAGGTACATATCTTTCTTTATAGTTGTCAAACTTATCAAGAAGAATAAAAGTACTTCCTCCTAAGAGCCACTTAATA
>RCNH01000031.1_pt1 | contig 65964 bp, 56 predicted proteins | sample 2041161 | NCBI WGS metagenome assembly RCNH01 (sample SAMN09708215, study PRJNA481090) | Feces metagenome, whole genome shotgun sequencing project. | biome: feces | host: Leptonychotes weddellii | place: Antarctica: Sion Island | collected 2010-03-01 | reverse complement strand
GCTTGACCTTGAAGCTCCGGGCATCATCGTTAACAACGAGGAGGGGAAATATGGTCTTGTAGCCTATTCCGGACGAAAAATCACCGACCTCGAGTACGACTACATCGACTATTACAAAAGTTCATCGGAGGGAAAACCGAGCAGTTTTTTCATCATGAGACGAGGAGACAAATGGGGCGGCATCGACCTTTCCGGCAAAGAAATCCTCCCTCCTATATATGACAGTTTCCTGTATGGCGATTCGAATTACATCCGAATAGAAAAAGACAAAAAATTCGGCTATGCCGATATACGGGGTACGATTACGGTACCACCCGTCTATGAGCGACTCGTCAATGGAGAAGTCGGTGTCGCGGCAGGATTGACGGGAGGAAAATGGCAAATCATCGGCACCGATGGAAGAACGATTACACCGCCCAATTACGATACCTGCACCTGCCTGGGCAACGGGTTCTTCCTCGTAACAATTGAAGGTGAACACTTTACGCTCGACCGAAACGGTAGGCGATTACCTTTCGTCATCGATTGTCTGAAAGAAGAAACGTTTGCCGACAGCGAATATATGCTCTGGGGGAAAGCGTTCCAACGTGATTTTATTCCGGCGTACCGACTCGGCCACAAAGGCATTATCCGTCGTGACGGCACTTTGGTTATACCCTGCATTTACGATGATTTACGACCTCTTTGCCCGGGCTGCGGCGACCGTATTATCGCCACACGGAACGGCTTGAGCGGAGTCATCGGTCTTTCCAGAGCGGTCATCATACCCTTCGAATACGACCGTATCGCGCAGATGCCGCCCCATACGGAAACAATCGTGGTCTGCAAGGCGGGTAAATGGGGTGAACTGCACCCCGATGGCAACATTGCCTTTCCGATGGAATATGCCGGAAGCAGAGATATTTTATCGACCCTGCCCTATTATCTGACCCCATTTAAGATATGAATCGTCTGCACGACCGTATTTACGGCATTCTCTTCGGGCAGGCCGTTGGAGATGCGCTGGGTTTGGCCGCCGAAGGAATGTCCCGCAATCGGACAGCCTCCACTTACCCGAACGGTGTAAACAGCTATGCAGACATCCTTCAGGACGACTTCCGCAAACGCTGGGCACCCGGGGAGTGGACCGACGACACGAATCAGATGCTCTGCATTCTCGACAGCCTGCTCGAACACCGAACGGTGGAGCCGAACGATATTGCCGGTCGTTTCGTCAATTGGTTACGATATGACGGCCGTGGTATCGGCAGACACACCTATAACATTCTGCGTATGCCGCAATATGCGCAATTTCCGTATAAAGTTTCGGAGTTTATCTGGAAATTCAGTCGGTGCAACAGTGCCCCGAACGGAGCTTTGATGCGCACCTGTATCACCGGCATCTGGAATTATCGGGACGCAACAGCCGTATATGAAAACACGGAAAACATCTGTCGGCTGACCCATTTCGATTCGCGTTGTGTCGGTTCGTGTGTTATGGTCGCCCACATCATTCGCAGCGAGTTACTCGGGCAAACGGTTACCGAATCAGACCTTCTCACTCTCGGAGAGCGATATGCTCCCGAAATCGGGGAGTTCGTCCGGCTGGGTTGTCAACCCCAAATCGGGGAACTTCGTCTGGACGACCCCGATACGCAAGGCTACACCCTGCGCACGCTCGCCGCCGGATTATGGGCTTACAATTTCGGAATGGATTTTCGGTCTGCGATACAGACCCTTATTGCTGCCGGAGGGGATACGGACACGAATTGTGCCGTGGCGGGAGCATTGCTCGGCTCACGTCTGGGTTACGCCTCGTTGCCCAAAGATTGGGTGTCGGGACTGTTGCGACACAATGAACTCGCAGAAAAAGCACGACAATTAACAGAAATACTTGCTCTACCGAGATGATATTTGCCGCACAAATCTCGCAGAAAATCAAAAACCGCGTCAGGAAAATTCTCGACGCGGTTTTTTGTGCCATATACAAAAAAAGAGGAACGAAAAAATCGTTCCTCGGAAGAGGTCTGAAGCGGATTCGAACCGCTGTACAAGGTTTTGCAGACCTTTGCCTAGCCACTCGGCCATCAGACCATTTTATTCAAACAGTGTACTACGGTACGCTATTCGAGGTGCAAATATAGAAACTTTTTCCTTACCTGCAAAATTATTATCCAAAGATTTGTAAAATAATCGCTTTTTTGTGCGTTGCATCGCTAAATTTACTACCTTTACTCTCAATATGAATCCCTAATCGACGGCCAACCATGACTCTTGAGGATATAGCGTTGCAAATGACTCCCGGAATAGGTATCAAGGGTGCCATTCACCTGTTGGAGACCTTCGGAAGTGCCGAAGCGGTCTTCTCCGCCTCCGACGAGGAGTTAAGGCTCGATGCCCGTCTGCGCGACGACCTCATTCGTCAGATTCGCAACCGAAAGGGATTCGCCCCCGCCGAAAAGGAAATCCGTCACTGTCAGCGTCACAACATCAAAGCCATCGCTTCGACCGATGAGGATTATCCCCGATTGTTGCGCGAAATTCCGGATTATCCTCATGTAATATATGTACAGGGTAATGTAGATGCCCTCCACCGGCGCACGCTGTCGATGGTCGGCACACGCGAAGCCAGCCCCTACGGGCAAATCATGTGCAACCGTATCGTGGAGCAACTCTCCGAGCGGATGTCGGACCTCTGCATCGTCAGCGGTCTGGCTTTCGGCATCGACATCGCCTCACACCGTGCCGCCCTCGCCGCAGGAGTCTCCACCGTGGCGGTGCTCCCCTGCCCCCTGCCCGACATTCTCCCGGCACAGCATTCGGCCGTGGCACGCGACATTCTCGAATCGGGAGGTGCGCTCCTTACCGAAATCCATTCGCAGAGCCGTCTGAACGGCACCGCCTACACCGCGCGCAACCGCATCATCGCCGCCTTGAGCGCGGGTTGTCTGGTGGTCGAGTCCGGAGCTTCGGGCGGTTCGCTCATCACCGCCAACTTCGCCAACGATTATTTCCGCACGGTGATGGCACTGCCCGGCAGAGCCACCGACAAGAATTCCGCAGGCACCAATCATCTGATACGCAACAACAAAGCCACGCTGGTGACCTCCGCCGACGAGATTATGGAGGAGCTGGGCTGGTACTGCAACACCGAGATGAGCCGTCCCGAACGCCACAAAGTCGAGGAATCGCTGACCACCGAAGAGCGCAAAATATTATCTTTGTTCCACGGTTCCGACCCCCTGTCGGTCGAGAACCTGCTCGCCGAAAGCGGTTGTGATGCCGGAGAACTGGCCACGCTGCTGCTCGGAATGGAACTTTCGGGAGCTGTCAAACAGCTTCCCGGCAACCGTTACATCAAGACACTATGACACTCATTGATACCCACTCCCACCTCTACTGCGAGGAGTTCGACTCGGACCGCGAGGAGACGGTAAGCCGTGCCCGCGAGGCCGGCATCTCACGCCTGCTTCTGCCCGCCATCGACTCCCTGACGCACGAACGCCTGTTCGATATGTGTCGCCGAAACCGCGACCTCTGCCTGCCGATGATGGGACTCCACCCCACCTCGGTGAACGACCTGCCCGACTGGCGCGGCGAGCTGGACACCGTGGAACGCTATTTGGAGACCCCTCCCGACGGCATCGACCGCTTCTGCGCCATCGGCGAAATAGGACTCGACTTCTACTGGAGTCAGGAGTTCAAGCAGGAGCAGATGGAGGCCTTCCGCCGACAGATAGAGCTGTCGCTGCGCTATGGTCTGCCCATCGCCGTACATACGCGCGAGGCGTGGGACACCACCGCAGAAATTGTCCGCCAATACCGCGGTCGGGGACTGAAGGGCGTCTTCCACGCCTTCTCCGACTCGGTGGAGCGTTACCGCGAGCTGAAGAAGTCGGGCGATTTCGTCTTCGGCATCGGCGGCGTGGTGACCTTCAAGAAGAGCAATGTGGCGGAGGTCGTCCGCGAGATGTCACTCGACGACATCGTGCTGGAGACCGACTGCCCCTACCTCACCCCCGCACCCTTCCGCGGCCGCCGCAACGAGTCCGCGTATGTGGTCTATGTCTGCCGCAAGATTGCCGAGCTGAAAGGCGTTGATGAGGCAGAGGTGGCACGCCGCACCACGATGAATGCCGAGCGTATGTTCGAATTGTAAGACAACAAAAAAACTGTCCGTTAAAAATATGAACCCAACCAAATCCTCGATTCTAATCATCTACACCGGAGGTACCATCGGCATGAAGAATGACGAGCACACCGGTGCGCTGATTCCGTTCGATTTCAGCGGAATCTACGAAGAGTTCCCCTCGCTCAAACGACTCAATGTCGATATCGAGGTCATCACCCTCTCGCCCATCATCGACTCCTCGAATGTCGCCCCCGAAAACTGGGTGCGTCTGGCAGAGATTATCCGCGACAACTACGCCTCGTACGATGGTTTTGTGGTGCTCCACGGCACCGACACCATGTCGTACACCGCCTCGGCACTGAGCTTCATGCTCGAGGACCTCACCAAACCCGTGGTCTTCACCGGCAGCCAGATTCCCATCGGCGTGTTGCGCACCGACGGACGCGAGAACCTCATCACCTCCATCGAGATTGCCGGAGCGCGTTCGGACGACCACCCCACCGTTCCCGAGGTGTCGCTCTACTTCCAGAACCGTCTGTTCCGTGCCAACCGCACCACCAAACGCAGTGCCGAGGCACTCAACGCCTTCGTGTCGGACAACTATCCGCCGCTGGCCAACGTGGGTGTGAACATCGCCTACCACAAGAGCATCATCAACTACCCCGCCACTTACAGCAACGAGCTGCACATCGCCACCCATCTGGCCGAGGGTGTGGAGATTATCAAAATCTTCCCCGGCATGAGCCGTCAGATTCTGGAGGCCGTCTTCTCGATTCCCCACCTCAAGGCCGTGGTGCTGGAGACCTTCGGCGCGGGCAACGCCCCCACCTGCGAGTGGTTCATACGCATCATCACCGATGCCATCTCGCGCGGTGTCATCGTGCTCAACATCACCCAGTGCGGCGGTGGCGCGGTGGAGATGGACCTCTACGATACGGGACTGAGACTCAAACAGGCAGGCGTGGTCTGCGGCTACGACATGACCACCGAAGCCGCAGTGGCAAAACTCATGTATGTGCTGGGTCTCAATCGCTCCAAAGAGGAGACACTCAGCCTGCTCCGCGAACCCCTGCGAGGTGAATTTACTGTCTAAGTCGTTGCAAGAACCAATTTTTTTTTCTATATTTCGCACTGCAAAGCTACATGTCGGGCAGCAGGGAAAGCGTCCAGACGTAAGACTTGAATAAATTAACAGGTTGTCTTTCAACAAGTTACACGTACTATCGGTGAAATATCCGTGACATCGCGCCGTTGTGGGACAGTCTGACATGAGAAACAGGAAAGGGAGAAAAGAGCGAAAAATTAAGACTTTCGGTGCCACGGCGGCAAAAACTTTAAAAAAATTTATCACCTTCGGCTCACCGAAAAACGACAGAGAAGAAACCAAAAAATGTAATATAAAAATTCAACTAATCAAAATTTAATTTATCTATCACAACTATGAAAAAAAGTTTTATGATTCTGTCGGTTGCCCTCATGGGTACCGCTAGTGCGTTCGCGCAGGAGGCTGCTGCAACAGCAGAGACCGCTCTCGCCGGCGATAGCTTGCACCACGTATTGATGCAGAAGTTCCTCGAGGGAGGTTGGGGATGGATGCTTCCCGTGCTCCTTTGCTTGGTACTCGGTTTGGCAGTAGCAGTAGAGCGTATCCTTTTCCTGTCGCTCTCGACCATCAACGCCAAGAAGTTGGAGAAGGCTGTTGAAGAGGCATTGCAGAACGGCGGTATCGAGGCTGCCAAGGAGGTTTGCCGCAACACTCGCGGTCCTATCGCTTCGATCTACTACCAGGGTCTCGACCGTTACAACCAGGGTCTCGACGCAGTTGAGAAGGCAGTTGTATCTTACGGTTCGGTTCAGACCGGTCAGATGGAGTCGGGTCTTTCCTGGATTGGTTTGTTCATCGCATTGAGTCCTATGTTGGGATTCATGGGTACCGTTGTTGGTATGATCGGTGCATTCGACTCTATCCAGGCTGCCGGTGATATCAGCCCCACATTGGTTGCAGGTGGTATCAAGGTCGCTCTGTTGACTACTCTTATGGGTCTTATCGCTGCGGTTATTCTTCAGTTGTTCTACAACTATATTGTTTCGAAGATTGACTCTTTGGTAAACAATATGGAGGATTCGTCTATCACTCTGATGGATATCCTGACAGCTTACAACAAGAAATAATCCAACACTTTAAGAATCTTAAGCAATCATGAAAAAAATATTAAATGTATTGCTGGGTCTTCTGATGGCGGTAACCGTAGTCCTTCTGGTCTACGCTATTGCTACCGGCGGCTCGGAGACTGCAATCAGCTTGAACCTCATATGGGGCTATGTCCTCTTTGTGCTCGGTATCGCTGCTGCAATCTTCTGTGCTGTGTTCGGAATGGTTAAGAACCCGGCAGGTATCAAGGGAACCCTCATGTCACTGGTACTGGTACTCGTTATCATCGGTGCATCGTACTTCATCTCTGCAGGTCACGATGTACAGATTGTGGACCTCCAGAACAACGGTTTCTTTGGTCACAGCGAAACTGTTATTACTGAGACCAGCATCCTCGTAACTTACGTGGCTTTCGCAGCTGCATTTGTTGTAGCCATCGCTACCGAGATGTGGGGCATGTTTAAAAACTTGAGCAAGTAAAACAATGTCAACAGATAAAAGAAAAGTACAGGAAATCAATGCCGGCTCTATGGCCGATATCGCTTTCTTGCTGCTGATTTTCTTCCTTGTGGCAACTACCATGAACACCGACACGGGTCTTATGCGTATGCTTCCCCCCATGCCTCCCGAGAATCAGAATCAGGAGGAGATCAAGGTGAAGGAGCGTAACCTGTTCCTCGTGCTCATCAGTGGTAGTGGTCAGATCATGGCAGGTCAGCCCGGCAAGCAGGAGATTATCGACTTGTCGCAGCTGAAGGACCGAGCAAAAGATTTCATTCTCAACCCCATGGACGACCCCGAGTTGCCCGAGAAGGAGGAGAAGGAAATTGAGCTCCCCGACGGTGGCAAGTGGGTTTATCCCGTCAGTGCAGGCGTTATCTCGTTGCAGACCACACGTGACACCGGCTATCAGTCTTACATCAAAGTACAGAATGAGCTGGCTCGTGCCTTCAACGAGGTTCGTGAGGCTGTTGCACAGCAGAAGTTCGGCGTACCTTTTGCCGACTTGACCAAAGAGCAAAACGATGCAGTAACCAAGGCAGTACCTTTGAAGATTTCGGAGGCAGAGCCTAAAAACATTAAGAAGTAAGATATGGCAGTAATGAAAAAGAAGGGCGGCAAAGGACTGCCCCCCATTTCGACAGCATCACTTCCTGACGTAATCTTCATGATTCTCTTCTTCTTCATGGTGTCTACCACCATGCGTGATCAGGAGTTGCTGGTTCGATACAGACTTCCTCAGGCAACCGAGGTACAGAAGCTGGAGAAGAAATCTTTGGTCAGCTACATTCACATCGGTGAGCCTTCGCTGAACATGCAGGCAAAGTTTGGTACGGCTCCCCGTATCCAGCTCAACGACTCATACAAGACCACCAAGGACATCGGTGATTTCTGCGCCGCAGAGCGTGATAAGCTCTCTGAGGCCGATCGTGCCCAGATGACAGTATGTCTGAAGGCCGACGAGGAGACCAAGATGGGTGTGGTAACCGACGTAAAGCAGGAGCTTCGTCGTGCAAATGCACTGAAGTTCTCTTACGCAGCGTCGAAGTCGCTGGGATACTAATCCTGCGTCAGATATTTATAGAAAAGAGCGGACTCGTAAAGAGTCCGCTCTTTTTGTGTTTGGGGGTGTAGGAAACAGGCGCACCGGGGTGTAGAAAACACGCGAGAGAGGCGGGCAGGAGTGTTGTGAGGTGGCTAAGGTAAGGGGAGCATGGTCGGAGGAAGTGGAAAACAGGAGCGAGATAATACAGAACGTAAGTAAAACTGAACGGAAGTAAAGCAGGCGGACGCACAAAGGAAAATAGAAGCAGACAGCACAAGGGTAAAACAAAAAGCGGACGGCATAATGGCATAAACTAAAGGCGGGCGGTGCTGAGGAAATCAGGTGCAAAAATCAGCGCAGGCACGAAGAAGATGCCCCCGACAGGGCGGGCGCAGAAATAAAATCACGGAAATGGCGAACAGTGGCCGTGGAGGTCGGAACGACAGCCTAATTCCCGATTTTGAGGGAAATTCGCGCGCAAAACCCCACAATCGGGGTGTCATGAGGGTGAATATAGGTATTTTAACTTATTGACTACTATCGCTTAAATGACGAATTTTGCAGACGAATTAAAAAACTATCATCACTTACTTCTATGAAAAAGTTTATTTTACCTCTCTTGATGCTTTTCTCGACGAGTGTTTTTGCACAGTCCGCAGAGCAAGAGCCGCAGAACTCGTCGGCACAGCTCGAAGCACGCATTGCAAACCTTGAAAAGAAATCCACCACCTGGGATAAGATAGCAGCCCACCTCCCCTCGATTTCGGGTTACATACAGACCGGCTACAAGTGGTCGGAATTTGGAGGCTCGTCATTCGAGGTCAAGCGTGCGCGTCTGAATTTGAAGGGCAACATCGTCCCAAAATTCTCCTACCGCATTCAGTTGGAGTTGACATCGCCCAAGATTGTCGACACCTATCTGCAATATTCACCCTGGACACAGCTCAATTTCAAACTCGGTATGTTCAAGATTCCCTTCTCTATCGAGAGTACAGGCTCCGTGCCCCTCGATTTGGAGGTCATCGACTACGCCATGCCCCTCAGCCGACTCATGGGTTACAACGATGTGTCGGGTCTGAAGGCCGCAGGTCGTGATACGGGTCTCAACCTCTTTGGCGGTTTCCTCAAAAGAGACGGTTACTCGATTATCAACTACGACTTCGCCGTGCTGAACGGTCAGGGTATCAATGTCAAGGACAAGAACGACTCCAAGGATTTCGTCACCCGTCTGCGCATCACCCCGTTCAAGGGTTTCACCGTGTCGGGTTCTTACTATTGGGGTGAGTACGGCGAGCAGTACGAGAAGCGCGAGCGTTACACCGCAGGTGCAGCCTTCGACCGCGGTCATCTGGTGCTGCGCGGCGAGTGGTTCGGCGGTACGACCGGCGTGCCCGACTCGCAGGCCGAGTTCGACAGCGACGGTTGGTATATGCTGGCCGGCTGGCGCATTGGCGACAAATTCATGCCTGCCCTCCGCTACGAGACCTTCACGGCCAACACCACTGTGGGTTCGGCTACCCGTCAGAGCAACATCATCGCCGGCATGACCTGGCAGCCCATCAAACACTTCCGCTTCCAGCTCAACTACTCTTATGAGGATTGTGGCTCGCAGAGCGGCAAACGCTCGGGCAACACCGTTTACGTCATGTGCTCGGCATCATTCTAACCCAACCTGCAAAACAAACCCCTCTCAATTATGAAAAATTTTATCGAAAAACTCCGTGTCGAGGACTGGGTGGCAGTCTGGATGTCCATTCCTCTCCTTCTGATGGCACTCTTTGTTCCCAAGAATATGCCCGTAGTCCCCAGCACGCTGGTGGGCGAGGTGGCGTGGTATAACATCATGTTGCTCTTCGGCATCGTTCTGCTGGTTATCTACATCGGTTCGTTGCTGCTCCACCGCCCCGTGAAGGGACTGTTTCCCTCGCTGGTGGTCATCTTCCTGCTGTCGTTGCTGGCGCAGGTGGTCGAGAAAATCGGCATCGTCAAGGAGTTCGGCTTCGAGTCGGTCTTCTTCTCGGTCATCTTCGGTCTTCTGATTCGCAACCTGTGGCACGTGCCCGACTGGATGAAGCCCGCCATTCAGGGTGAGTTCTTCATCAAAATCGGTGTCGTGTGTCTGGGTGCCACCATTCTGTTCGAGGACGTAATGAAATCGGGTGTTCTGGGTCTGGTACAGGCTATTCTGGTGGTGACCATCGTGTGGTTCTCCGCCTACTTCATCGCCCGCAAGATGAAGGTCGACCAGCACACTGCCATGACCATGTCGAGTGGTCTGACCATCTGCGGTGTGTCGGCAGCCATCACCGCGGCACGTGTAGCCAAGTGCGAGGAGAACAAACTCTCGTACATCGTCTCGCTGATTCTCATCATCGTAGTTCCGATGATTTACCTCATGCCGTGGTTGGCCAATATGATTCTGCCCCTGATTTTCGATGACCCCGAGACCATTCAGACCGTAGCCGGTGCATGGATTGGCGGTACGGTGGACACCACTTCGGGTGTGGCAGCGTCGAGCTCCATCATCGGTGACGTAGCCAACGGTCACGCCATGATTATCAAGGCGGCACAGAACGTGATGATTGGTTTTGTGGCATTCTTCATCGCCCTCTACCTCTCGACCCGCAAGGAGCAGCGTCAGAGCGATGACAACCGTCCTTCGCTGGCCATCGTGTGGGACAAGTTCCCCAAGTTCATCATCGGTTTCGTGGTAGCTTCGCTGGTGTTCAGCATCTTCCAGTCGGGTGACTTGATGACCCTCAATGAGAAGGGCAAGCTCGCCGAGCCTGCTGTTGCCAAGATGTTCTCGAAGCTCTTCTTCTCGCTGGCGTTCGTCTGCATCGGTCTCGATACCCGTCTGAAGGACATCATCTCGAAGGAGAACCGCAATGTGATGAAGGCCTTCCTGCTGGCGCAGGGCTGGAATATCATCGTGACATTCATTGTGGCTGTGGTTATCTTCGGCTTCCTGAAGCCCCTGCTCTAATCCATAGCACGCAACCCCATACAGAAAAAGGAGTTGTTCCTCACGGAACAGCTCCTTTTCTTTGTTTTCGGGGACGATTTACCACAGGAGGGATAACTACTCTCCACGGGATATATCTTCGATATTTGAGCCTCTTTCGGGGCTTTTCTTTTACTCTTGTCGGTATGGGAAGATTTCTACCGCGACACGGGACAATTCCGACATCGCCACAGGGTAACGCTGACCGCCACACGGGGTGACCCTCTCCCCCACTTTTGCACCAACGACCGACTCAGGTACGCACCCGCGTTTGCTCTCGACAGTCCACGCGTTCTTCCTCTCTCGCGCCCTTGTTGCCCCTCGTTGCCCCTCGTTTGCCCCCTCGTTTGCCCCCTCGCTACATCAGCGGCGAGAAGATACGCAGGAACGACTCGGCAATGCGCTGTCCCTTGGGTCGTGCGAACCACTCGGAGGGGGTCAGCAGGTGACAGTTGTTCATGTCGTGGAGGAAAATATCGCTCATGCGCCGGTTGAATGCGCCATCATAGACGAAGCCGTTGATTTCGAAATTGTGCTCGAAGCTGCGGAAATCCATGTTTGCAGAGCCTATCATCGTGAGTTCGTCATCGATGAGCAGGAGCTTCGAGTGGAGAAATCCCGGCTCGTAGAGGGCGATTTTCACACCTGCCTTCAGCATATCATCGAGGAACGAATGGCTTGCGAGGTCGATGAAGCGCGAATCGGAACGGCACGGCAGCATGAAGACCACATCGACACCGGCCAGAGCCGCCTCCTGAAAGGCGTTGTTGAGCAAATCGGAGGGCATATAATAAGGGGTCTGCACCCACACGCGTTTCTCGGCACGCATGACGGCGTAGCTCACCGCCTGCAACAGCGACCTCCACTTGCCGAAGGGGCCACTTGCCACCAGCTGGAGGATAGAGGTGTTGAATTCGGGTTGGGCAGGGAAATATTCGTCTCCCGTGACGACCATCTTTGTGGTCGCCGACCAGTCGCTGAGGAACGAGGCCTGCAAGCCCAACGCACCGTTGCCCTCGATTTTGAAGTGGGTGTCGCGCCATGTACCCCAATCCGTACCCTTGACATAGCGGTCGGCGATGTTCATGCCCCCGACAAAGCCCACACGGCCGTCGATGACCACAATTTTGCGGTGGTTGCGGTAATTGACCTTGGAGGTAAACAAGGGGAACGCCACGCGCAGGAACGAGTAGACCTCGATGCCCTGACGGCGCAACGACTCGAAGAAGCTGTTTTTCACACCGGCACACCCCACATCGTCATAGAGGATTCTCACCTTCACCCCCTCGCGCACCTTGGCACAGAGGGCATCGCACAAGACACGTGTGGTCTCGTCCTCGGCGAGGATGTAGTATTGGATATGGATGTGGTGACGCGCACGCGCAACCTCCCCGAGCAACGCTTCCATCTTCGACTGACCGTCGGTGTAGGGGGTGATGCGACTGCCATAGAGAGGGGTCGCCATCGCCGTGGTCGAGAGCATACGCGCCAGCGGCAGGTAGCGGTCGGGAATGTGACTTTCACCCGTGTGACGTTCCTTCAGCTCGGTGGTGATACGCTTGCGTGTGCGGCGCGAGATGATGTGCTGTTTGGAGAGGTTCTGCCCGAAAAAGAAGTAGAACACCAGTCCCACCACAGGAGCCAGCGTCAGCAGGATAATCCACGGCAGGGTCTTGAGCGGATTGCGGTTTTCGGTAATCACCACCAACAGAATACCGATGATGGTCACCGTGTAGATGGCAAGAAAGATATATGTAAAAATCTGTCCCACAGACTTTTATTTTTTATCCTCTCATTGCTTCGAGGACTTTTCTTCTGATGATTTTTCGGGGAATGAGATGCTGTATACGATGTGCTCCAGACCACGCACATAGTTGCGCTTGTGGAACTTGGGCGAATAGACATAAGCATCGAAGGTGAAGACACGGCCGCTGCGCTTATCGACAGTGGTGTAGCTGACAAACGGGCCACCCATGTAGTCGCCCTCCACGTCCCAGAAGCCGCGCAGCTCGCACCAGCGGCGACCGTTGATGGTCATCATTCTCACACCCGGCTCAAAGGCATCGGAGGTGGTCATATACGAACCGTCGACCGGTCCGGGGATATTCATCGCAAACTTGTTGCGGGCGGCAACGAGGGACTCCAGCGTCAGATTCTGCGAACCCTTGTAGGGATAGGAGTAGACCATGAAGCCCTGACTGGCCTTGGGGTATTCGTTTCGCGCCCAAAGGAAATCCTCCTTCTCCTGAGCCAGAATGTAGCTCTTCGGCACGCAGATATCGACATCGAAGGTCTTTTTCACGGCACGCTCCACGGCAGGACAGCCGTAGTTTTTGGCAAAATCGAGGGCACGCTCACGCTCGGCATCCTCGAAGACCGCCATGAGCTTGTCGCCGTGCTCCGAGATGTAGGCGAGCATCGCCTCCTCGCTGGGAGCTTGCAGGGTGACCATCGCCTGCGGAGCAGCCGTCACATCATACTGCACGCCGGCCTTGGCGATGTTCAGGGTGGTATCCACCAAAATATTGAGGATATTGCGGTGGGCAGCCAACATACCCTTGAAGTCGTTGGCACGCACTCTCAATACATCGAAATGAGGCTCTTTCTGATTGAGATAGGGCACGGGTGCGGTGAAGACCGCACGCAACGAGTCACCAATCTGACCCATCCACTCGCGCTGTTCGCACACGGTCAGCAATTCGTAGGGCGCACCCTGCGAGGTCTTGCCCTCGGCAGTGTGAAGAGCCTTGAACAGGTCACAGGCTGTGAAAAGAAATGCAATGGATACCAACAGGGGGAAAAGGAAAATTCGTCTCATAGTGATGTCATTTAGAGATTTTACAATGCTCATCTCTCCTAAAAGGAGAGATTGTTATGGACAAAGTTAATGTTTTTTTTCATATTTGCCGTCAAAATCATTACATTTGTCGTCGCTATGCGTTTGAAACCACCCAAAATAATCCGACGTCTGATGCCCGACCTGATTTGGGAAATCGACGACCCCGAAGGTATCTTTCTGACCTTCGACGACGGTCCCACCCCCGGCATCACGGAGTGGATACTCTCCACGCTCGACAAGTACGATGCCAAGGCCACGTTCTTCGTGCTGGGCAAGAATGTCGAGATGTATCCCGACCTCTACCAACGCATCATCGACGCGGGTCACCGGGTGGGCAACCACACCTACTCCCACCAGAGGGGCTGGGGCATGAGTCTGGAACGCTACACCGAGGATGTGGATTTCGCCAACGACCTCATTCATTCCGACCTCTTCCGCCCGCCCTACGCACAGATTACCCCCGCGCAGTCGAAACTGCTGGGACAACGCTACAAGCTGGTGATGTGGGACATCGTTTCACGCGACTACAACCGCAATCTCTCGCCCCGCACCTGTCTGAAAAATGTGACCAAATACATCGCTCCGGGTGCCATCGTGGTGTTCCACGACAGCGAGAAAGCCTTCCGCAACATGAGGTACGCCCTGCCGCGCACACTTGAAAAAATCAAGGAGGCAGGTCTGAAATGCAAGGCAATAGAGTTGTAAAAAAGAGCACTTGCGGCGCATCAATCTCCCCTCGAAAAAAAGGATAATCGATTGTATCTGCGCGGTATATATAGGATATGACGCAAATTTTTCATATCTTTGCGCCCACGGAAAAATCAACTAAAAAAATTCAAATACTATGGCAACAACAGCTGATATCAAAATCGGTATGTGCATCGAGATGGATAACAAGACCTACCAGATCGTGGATTTCCAGCACGTAAAGCCCGGTAAGGGTCCCGCTTTCGTTCGTACCAAACTGAAGAACTTGGAGAACGGTCGTATTCTCGATAACACCTTCTCGGCAGGTGTGAAAATCGAGCCCGTACGTGTAGAGCGTCGTCCCTACCAGTTCACCTACGAGGACGATCTGGGTATGCACTTCATGCACACCGAGACCTTCGAGGAGATTAACATCGACAAGAACCTCATCAACAACTACGACCTGATGACCGACGGTCAGATTGTAGAGGTGATGTTCCACACCGAGAAAGAGACCGTTCTTTCGGCAGAGCTTCCTCCCATCGTAGATATGGAGGTGACCTACACCGAGCCCGGTATCAAGGGTGATACCGCTTCGACCAACTCGTTGAAGCCCGCTACCGTAAACACAGGTGCTACCGTTCGTGTACCCTTGTTCATCAACACCGGAGACAAGATTCGCGTCGATACCCGTACCCGTGAGTACTACGAGCGTATCAAGTAATTGACACAATTACTTCCCATTATAGAAGGCTGTCCCTTGCGGACGGCCTTTTTTTGTGGGGTGTGTGTTCGGAAATGGGCAAAAAAAGCCGTCTGCAGTTGATGCAGACGGCTTTTTTATTATCTGTAAGCTATCGGGCGACAGACGGGGTAATCTTGCGCCCCGGCTCGCGGTTCTCGGCACTCTCGCGCCCTCGCTGCCCCACTACCCTGTTATTCGTGCAGGTCGGTGCAGTGCTCCTCCGCGGTTTCGAATTCGAGGGTCACGTGACCGATGTTGTGGTCCTTGAGCACCTCCTTGAGGGCGTGCTTCACCTCCGACATCTCCTCGACACAGCGCAGGATAACATGGGCGGTCAGTGCGTTCTCGGTGGTGGACATCGCCCACACATGCACATGGTGCACCTCCATGACACCATCGACCGTGGACATGAGTCCCGTCACCTCGTCGAGATTGACACCCTGGGGTATGCCGTCCAGCGACATACGCAGGCTGTCACGCGTGAGTGACCATACCGACAGAATGATGATGAACGCCAGCAACAGTCCCATGATGGGGTCCACGAGCGTCCAGCCCGTGAAGTAAATGATGATACCCGACACCACGACACCCACCGACACCAGAGCATCGACAGCCATGTGGAGATAGGTACCCTTCACATTCATATCCTTGTCCTTATCCTTGACAAAGAGCCATGCGGTGAAACCGTTGACCAGCACACCGGCACCGGCCGTCCAGGCGATGGCACCGCCCTCGATGACCTCGGGGTGGAGCATACGCGAGACACTCTCGGCGATGATGATGCCCACGGCCACCAGCAGGAAGACCGAATTGAGCAGAGAAATCAGCACGGTGCTCTTCTTGTAGCCGTAGGTGAAACGCGAAGTGGCGTGTACCTGCGACAGACGGAACGCCAGCATGGCCAGCAGAAGGCTCGCCACATCGGAGAGGTTGTGTCCGGCATCGGACAACAGACCCATCGAACCATAAAACGCACCCACGGCAAACTCGATGACAACGAAAAGCGAGTTGAGTACGATACCGATGATGAAGGCACGATTGAGTGAAGTGATACGGTGCTCATGGTGGTGATGAAAACCATGATGCTCGTGATGGTCGTGGTCGTGAGAATCGTGTTCGTGGTGGTGATGGATGTCCATGGCAATAGGGGGATTTTAGGGGGTTATTCTTTTATGGTATCCTTGATTTCGGAGAGTTCCACAAGTTTGTTCACGATGGCATAAATCGTGAGACCTGCGGCAGAGTGAATCTGCAACTTCTGGGCGATGTTGCGGCGGTGGGTGATGACCGTGTGGGGCGAGATGTAGAGTTCCTCGGCAATCTCCTTGTTGGTCATGCCCTTCACCACGCAGACGATAATCTCCTTCTCGCGCGAGCTCAGCTCCTCCTGTTTCTCCACCTTGATGGAGTCATCGTTGGCGAGCTGCTCCACGGCAGGCACGAAGATGATGTCCTCGACGGCATTGTGCGATGCCAGTTCCTCCTCGCAGGAGAAGATGTCGAACAACACGCCGTTCAGCTCATTGGTCCCACCCGAAGGATAATACTTGATGATGATGTTCTTCAACTCGCGCAGACGCGACTCTATCTGGTCGTGGTGGCGGCGGAAAATATCCATCGAATAGTTGGCGGGACGCTTGCCCTCCAGCAGCGAATTGACATAGGGGAATACGGTGGTCTCCTCGTAGTTCATGTGGCGGGTGACCTCTGCCACATACTCGTCGAAGAAACGCATGATGGCAAACGACACGTCATTGACGGCGCAATCGACCGCCTCGATGAGCTTGCGGCGGATGGCCGGCAGTCGGAAATTGAGGAAATAGCCGTGGGAGTTGTGAAGATAATCGGTGAGGGAACGTACGGAAATCTCCTTGGAGAGTTCTCCCGTGTTATTGTTGAGCAACAAATTGACCACGGCCAAAAAGGTTTTGGTATCGACTTTACTCTCCGCGCAAACCTCTGCAATGGTCTTGTCTCCGAAGCCCAGTGAGATGCCGAAACGGCTCATGACCTGCAACACGGCATAACGGTCACACACCAAGTCACACATCTTACCCTCAGGAGTATATAGGCCTGTTTTATACATAAAAAATCAATTTTTTACTGAATGGCAAATATAACAAAGCCACTCGACACATACAATACCTAAACAATATTATTCACACTGTCAGCGGCGTGCAATGTCGCTGTAAGTGGTCTGCAACATCGTGCGACCCACCTCCTCCAGTCGGGGTGCATCGCTGTCGGCCGTCACACCCGTTGTGGCGTCCCAAATGACATGACCCGTGGAATCGACCACACCGAAACCGTCGTTGAAGGCGTAGTAGCCGAATTTTGCAGTCGAGGGCGAGAAGATGTCCTTGCTGTACTCGAAATCGTCGTGCGGCAATCCCATCTGCGAGAGGAGCGTTGTGGCGATGTCGATTTGCGAGGCGTAGGTCTCCACCACTCGCGGCTCACGCACCGCACCGCCCGTCCAAATCATCGGGATACGGTGGCGCAACGGCACATTATACGCCAGCGTCTTGGGATAGGGGAAACCGTGGTCGGCAACCAGCACCACCAGGAGGTTCTTCCATGCCTCGGTCTGTTTCAAACGGTCGAGCATCTCGCCCACGCACTCGTCAGAGAAGGCAAAGGCGTTCAGCTCCTTATCCGCAAATTTGGAGTACGGCACATCGAAAGGCACGTGGCTCGACAGCGTGAGAAATCCGGCCAGGAAAGGGCGACCCTCGCGGTCGAGCTCCACAATCTTATCCCCGAAGTATTGGCACATCACGCGGTCGTCATAGCCCCAATCGGCTGCCGGGGTGTCGAACGAGAGGTTCTTCTGCCAGAAAAGCTCCTGCCAGCCCGTGGAGTACATATAGGCGGACTGATTGGTGAAGTTCAAGTCACCGCCATAGGTGAACGAGGTGAGGTAGCCGGCCTTGGCGAGCGAACGCGCCACGGAGGGCAGCGAGCTGCATTTGGTCGCCATCTTCATAATCGAGTGGCGGGTCTGTGCCGGGAAACCGCTCAATACCGCCACCTCACCGCGGTCGGTGCGGAACGAGTTGGCGAACATATTTTCGAACCACACGCCCTCGCCCTTCAGACGCTGCATATGGGGCATCACGGCCTTCCCCTCCGAGGTTTCGTCCATCACCGTGCGGGCGAAGCTCTCCAGAATGATGAAGACCACATTGGGACGCGAGGTGGTGAACAGCTGCTCGGCAGGAGCTGCCGCATCGGCACGGTTGCCGCGAATCTTGTCGAAGCGTGCGCGGCACTCCTTCTCCTCGTAGAAGCGGTACATCGAGCCGTAGTCCTCGCTCTTGCCCAGACTCGAGAGGAACGAGAAGACGGGATTTATCGCCGCATGATTGAGAAAGAGGTTCGAGCTGAAGCACACCTTCGAGACATTGGCGGTCGAGGCACCCACGCCACCGCGAATGGCCAGGAAGTCAAATCCGCCCAACAGCAACACCACCACACTCCACGGCAGAGCCTTGCGCCACGGGTAGCTCTCGCCCGTGAAGAAGCGCAGCAGGCGGTAGTAGCCGTAGCACATGATGACGGCATAGGCGGCGAAGAAGAGGAACTGACGGATGCCCAGTCCCCAATCGACACTGGCCAGGGCGTCCTTGGGGTCGGAGAGGTAAATCAGTATGGTGGAGTCGATTCTGAAGCCCCAGTGTTCGTAGAGGGCTATATCGACAGCGAAGATGAGCGATGAGAATATCGACACCAGACTGAAGTAGGTCATGAAGAAGCGACGCATGAAGATGTTGGACAGGGTGACCCACAGTGACAACAGCACCACCAGCACGGGCAGTGCCGTGACATAGCCGGCCACCGTCATGTCGAGCGACAGACCGTGCCAAACCACCTCCAGCAACTCCTGCCACGAGCATGCCGACGACAAATCGACATAGTAGAGCAGGAAGATGGGTTTCTGCACCGCCATCAGCACGGTGGTGAGCAGAAACGTAGAGAACAGAAAAGCCAATTTCTTTTTCATATCACATTCTCAAATATTAGATACCGCAAAGGTGCGAATTTATCCCCAATAACGGGCGGCAATGCCCGAAATAAGTCCACAAAAAGCAAGGGAGTGACCGAAAACCTCAATTTTCATCACTCCCTCTTGGTATGTCGTCCCCCGAAAGAGGGAGTCGTTGTCATCAGATTTTCTCGCCGTAGGCCAAATCACCGGCATCGCCGATGCCCGGCACGATGTAGGAACGCGATGTGAGCTCCTCATCGACAGCCGCCACCCACACGGTGGTCGTATCGCGCGGCATGTTCTTCTGCACGTAGTCCACGCCCTGCTCGCTGGCAATCACCGCAGCCACATGAGTGTGGGCAGGCATACCGCCCCTCTCGCACAGTGCCTCGTAGGCCAACACCAGTGACGAACCTGTCGCCAGCATGGGGTCCACCAGCAAGAGGGTCTTGCCCTCCAAATCGCCACACGAGATATACTCGACCTTGACCTTGAATTTGCCGTCCTTGGTGCTCTTGCGGTACGCCGACACAAAGGCATTCTGTGCATCGTCGAAGTAATTGAGGAAGCCCTGATGGAAGGGAAGGCCGGCACGCAGAATCGTGGCCACCACCACCGTGTCGCTGATGCTCTCCACAACGGCTTCACCCAGAGGGGTCTCCACCATTTTGGGCGCATAGTTCAGAGTCTTCGAAATCTCGTAGGACATCACCTCGCCGATACGCTCCAGATTGCGGCGGAAACGCATGGAATCTTTCTGAATCTGCTTGTCGCGGATTTGGGCGATGAACTTATTGAGGACGGTTTTTTCGCGGTTCAAAATATTGACTGTCATGTTCGATGGGTATATAGTGGAACTTTTGTTTGCTAATAGAGGAAGTTGTTGAACGGGTAGCGACCGGCGTGAATCTCACGCACCATGCCGTACAGGTCGGAACGGAACTTCTCGATATTGGTCTTCTCGCGTGCCGAGAGGAAGATGCAGGGGGTATCGCCCTTGGCCATCCAGCTGTTCTTCAGGTCGTCGAGCGAGAGGTTCTCGCGCGTGGCGGGGGTAAGGTCGTCCTCCTCTTTCTTAATATAGGTGTAGGCATCGACCTTGTTGAACACCAGATAGACGGGTTTGTCACCCGCACCGATGTCCTGCAAAATCTGCTTCACCACCGCAATCTGGTCCTCAAACTGGGGGTGGGAGATGTCCACCACGTGAATCAGCAGGTCGGCCTCGCGCACCTCGTCGAGGGTCGATTTGAACGACTCAATCAGCTCGGTGGGCAACTTGCGGATGAAACCTACGGTGTCGGTCAGCAGGAAGGGCAGGTTGTCGAAGACCACCTTGCGCACCGTGGTATCGAGGGTGGCGAAAAGCTTGTTCTCGGCGAAGACCTCACTCTTGGAGATGAGATTCATCAGCGTCGATTTGCCCACATTGGTGTAGCCCACCAATGCCACCGACACCATCGAGCTGCGGTTGGAACGCTGCACCGACATCTGGCGGTCGATTTTCTTCAAATCCTCCTTGAGTTTCGAGATGCGGTTGCGAATGATACGGCGGTCGGTCTCAATCTCGCGCTCACCGGCACCGCCACGTGTACCCGTACCTCCTCGCTGACGCTCGAGGTGGGTCCACAGACCTGCCAGTCGCGGCAACATATACTCGTAGTTGGCCAACTGCACCTGCGTCTTGGCGTAGGCGGTCTGTGCTCGCGACATGAAGATGTCGAGAATCAGACGCGTACGGTCGAGGATACGGCACGGCATGGCGTTCTCGATGTTGCGGGTCTGTGCCGGCGACAGCTCGTCGTCGAAAATTGCCACATCAATCTCGTTCTCCTTGCAATAGACCGATATCTCCTCCAGCTTGCCGGGACCCACATAGATTTTCGATGAGGGTTGGGGCAGACGCTGTGTGAAACGGGTCACGGTGTCGATGTCGAGGGTCTCGGCGAGGAATTCCAACTCGTCGAGGTACTCCGTCGCCTGACGGGGGTCCTGATTGTCGCGCACGACAGCCACCAGCACGGCACGCTCGCGCTCTACGGGTGCGACCTCTATGGGTTCGCTATTTGATTTCGTCTTTTTCAAATATCTGTTGATTTATACAGGTTTCATTTCCTGCGTCACACTCCTCCTCGCAAAGAGGGCGGAGCGGACGACATATCAATAATGAGGGTATCTGCCCGAAAGCAAGATACCCTCATATCATCATCGATGGCTGACCCACACTGCTGTGCGGCTCCATCTGTAAATTTCTTTATCCGAAATAAAGAACACCTTTCAAGTGAAGGATTAGTTCTGCACACGGAAGTCAACGGGCAGGGTGTACTTCACACGTACCACCTGGTTACGCTGCTTACCGGGAGCCCACTTGGGAGACTTCTGCAGTACGCGGATAGCCTCGTCGGAGAGCGAGCGGTCGGGAGTCTTCAGCACCTGGATGTTGGTCAGACGGCCGTCCTTCTCGATGACGAACGACAGAACCACACGACCCTGGATACCGTTCTCCAATGCAATCTGAGGGAACTTGACGTTGCTCTGAACCCAGTTACGGAAAGTATTGAGGTCACCACCCTGGAACGAAGGCATGGTCTCGGCAATCAAGAAAGGCTGGTCGTCCTCGACAACCTCCTCCTCGACCTCCACCTGCTGGATAATCTCGGTATCCTCGTCGAACTCGGCGAAGTCAACCTCGGTGGTAATCTTGGTCTCGTTGGTTACGGCGGTAAGGATATCGGCGATTACCTTCACCTCGACCTTCTTGGGAGCCTCGGGAGGCTTCTGGTCCTGACGGGTAATCTCGGTGATTTCCTCTTCGACTACAACTACTTGGTCCACCATCTTCTCGATACGGTGCTCCTTGGGGGTATAGGCAAATGCGCCAATCACACAAAGCAACGAAAAGATCAAGCCAATCTCAAGCAGGAGGCCTCTCTTATTCTGGAGGTCTGCTTTAGGGGATTTTTTAATTTCCATCTATTCTAATTTTTTAATTGTTCAGGTCAGCAGCATTGCCATGACGGGGTAACCTCCGTGCATAAGAATGCTCGTAAGCACCACAAATATAGAGATAAAAATTCAAAAAAGCACCCGTAAAGGGAAAAATATTTATTTTTTCCCTACTTTTGTAGTCGAAAAATTGTTTCAACACACAAAATAATGGTTTCCGAAGAGTTCTTATACGGCAAAACACCCGACGAACTGGCCCTCGTCTGTGAGGAGATGTCACTTCCGCGCTTCGCCGCCAAGCAGTTGGCGCGATGGCTCTATGTACGTCATACCGAAGACCCTATGGCCATGAGTGACCTCTCGCAGAAAAACCGCGAAAGGCTGGCCGGGCGATTTGGTCGTGCCCTCTCCGCGCCCGTGAAGGAGTGGGAGTCGAAGGACGGCACCAAAAAGTATCTGTTCCGCACCCACAAGGGACAGTACATCGAGTCGGCCTACATTCCCGACGGGGAGCGTGCCACCCTGTGTGTGTCGTCACAGGCGGGTTGCCGCATGGGCTGCAAGTTCTGCGCCACGGGACGACAGGGTCTGCAACACTCGCTCTCGGCGGCCGAGATTCTCAATCAGATTGTCTCGCTGCCCGAACGCGACAAGCTCACCAACATCGTCTTCATGGGTATGGGCGAGCCGCTCGACAACTTCGACAACGTGAAACGCGCCATCGACATCCTCACCTCGGAGTGGGGTTTCGGCTGGTCACCCACGCGCATCACCGTCTCGACGGCAGGTGTGGCTTCGCAGTTGCGCAACTTCCTGGACACCACATCGGTACACCTGGCAGTGAGTCTCCACAACCCCTTCCACGAGGAGCGCATGGAGGTGATGCCCATCGAGAAGGCGTGGTCCATCGCCGAGGTGGCGGACATTCTGCGCGAGTACGATTTCACGCACCAGCGCCGCGTGTCGTTCGAGTACATCGTCATGAGCGGCATGAACGACTCGCCGCGCCATGTCAAGGAGCTGTTGCGTCTGCTCAACGGCATCAAGTGCCGCATCAACCTCATCCGTTTCCACAAGATTCCGGGTTCGCCCTACTTCTCGCCCGACGACCACGCGATGATTCGTTTCCGCGACTCGCTCACCGCAAAGGGCATACAGACCACCATTCGAGCCTCGCGCGGCGAGGACATACAGGCGGCCTGCGGACTGCTCAGTACGCAGGAGGAGAACCGCAAAGCGGAGGAGTAAGCCCCTCCCCGACAGGAACGGAAAGCGGGCGCAAGCCTTTGATATTACGGAGGAAACACGCATCGTCATCGAAGGCGGGCAGTCGATTGCCGACCCTTATATATATAAAGCGTCACCCCGACAAGAGGTGACGCTTTTTTCGCTCTCCCCCACTTCTCGGTGAGGGCTTTTTTTATGTTCTGCAAAGGGTTCTGCCACCGTCTGTCCCGCGGACATTGTCGGGCACGGGCAGACGCTTCGCCTTAGTTCTTGGGAGTGTAGACCACCTTTTTGGTCTCGAAGAATTCCTCCTCGAAGAAGCGGGGAATGTCGTAGAGATACCAGCGTTTGCCCGTCTCGCCCAGCTCCTCCGCCAAATCTCCACCCTTGAGGTAGAGAATGCCGTTGGGCAGCGTGCCATGCTGTCCCTTCTCGATTTTGTTCCACACCCACGGCAGGAACTGCGGCATCGCCGTGACGGCACGCGACACCACATAGTCGAACCGCTCCTTCAGCGACTCGGCACGACCGCACACGGGGGTGAGGTTCTCGATGCCCAAAGCCTCGACAACACCCTCCACCACGGTGATTTTCTTGCGAATGGAGTCTATCGAGGTGAACTGCACCTCGGGGAAGAGAATGGCGAGGGGCACGGAGGGAAATCCGCCACCGCAACCCACGTCCAGCACCCTTGCTCCGGCATCGAACGTGCAGACCTTGGCGATGGCCAGCGAGTGCAACACATGACGCAGGTAGAGCTGGTCGAAGTCCTTGCGCGAGACGACATTAATCTTCGAATTCCAATCTTCGTAAACGGAGTAGAGCATCTCGAAACGGTGTCGCTGCTCGGCCGTAAGGTCGGGGAAATATTTGAGTATGAGTTCCATATCTTGTTAGTTGAGCAACGGCTCGCCGCTGCTGATTAATTGGCACATCTGTTCGCGTGCGCGGTGAATCTGGGTCTTGACCGTGCCCATCGGCAGGTGGAGTTTCTCGGCAATCTCATCGTAGGAGTATTCGTCGAAGAATCGCATACGTATGAGCTGGCGATAGCGCGGCGACAGGCGGTTGAGATAGCTCTCTATCTGCTTGCGCTGCTGGAGGCTGATGACGCTCTCCTCGGGGGTGGGTGACGACGACACGGGCGCGGTGAAACGCTCGTCGATGGAGATGTCGTCCTGACGGCGGCGCACGTAGTCCACAAAGGTGTTGCGGGCAATGGTGTAGACCCACTGTCCGAAGGTGTAGAGCGCGTTGTAGCGGTGGAGGTTGATGTAGACCTTGATGAAGGTCTCCTGCAAGAGGTCATCGGCATCGTTCGCACCGCCCATCTTCTGCACGAAAAGGCAGTGAATGGCATCGCGATAGCGGTTGAAGAGGTACTCGAAGGCGATGTCGTCACCCTTGAGTGCCAGTTGCACCAGCACGCGGTCCTCCGCCACGATATAGTCTTCTACCTCCATACACGTTCGTCTTTACGCATGAGTATCACCCCCACCCACAAGCTCCACAGGGGGCTGAGCAGGTCGTAAATCACATAGCGCGAAGTCATCTTCTCCTCACCCAGACGGCGGGAGATTTTCTTCACTTTGAGCAGTACGAATACCAAACGCACGATACCCAACAGCAGGGCAAAGAGTTTGATTTCGAGAGGCATGACCACCAACGCACAGAGCAGCGAAAGGAAGAACAGCACACGGGTGGAAAGTTCCCAGATGATGTAGTTTTTCACCGCCATGGGGAAGAACTTGAACGACGAACCGAAGTAGCGCACCCTGTCCATCCACCACTTCATGCCGCCCCAGCGTTTCTCGCGCAGTGCGGCACGCGGCGAGAGCACCACGCTCACATTGTCGCGCGTCATAATCTGTTGCAGGAAGAGGTCGTCCTCGCCAATGTTCATGTTCAGGTGTCCGAATCCGTTGACCCCGAAATAGAGGGTCTTCGTGAAGCCGAAGTTGTGGAGGATACCGCGGTAGGGACGGCGGCGCACGGCACGGGCAATCCAATCGACGGAGTGCATCATGCGCCATGCACGCATCATGTAGTTGGTCAATCCCTTGTCCGACTCCAGACCGCAGTAGCCGATGACGATGTCACCGCGCATGAAGCCCTTGGCCATGAGCGACAACCAGCTGTCGGACTGGGGGTAGGCATCAGTCGAGGTGAAGAGCAGGTGCTCGTAGTGCGCCGACTTGATACCCACGTTGAGCGCCATTTTACGCGAAATGGGGAAACGCGGATTGAGGTGAATCTTCGTGACGAAGATATTGGGGAAGCTCTGCTTGATGGTCGAGACGTCCTCATAGAAATCGTTGTTCTGACCCACGTAGACCACAATAATCTCAAACGAGGAGTAGTTCTGTGCCAGAATGAGCGGCAGGCGTTCCTCGACAAAGGTGTAGTCCTCGGAAAAGAGCGGCACGATGATGGAAACGGGGGGCTCTTTCTCCAACAGGGGCGGACGTTTGCTGTTTTTATAGTCGGGAACTGCTCCGTAGACGAAGATATAGTAATAGAGCTGGATGGCCAACAGCACCAGCAGAATCGCGGTGAGCGCCACACCTTCCCAGCCATAAGCCTCTAAAAACAAATCAAAATAGTGCATAATTTCGAAATATGTGCAAAGGTACAAACAATTAGGAAATCAAAATTCAGTTTTCAGAATTATTTTGACTATTTTTGCCAAATATATATGAGTATGAAATTTACATTACAACATAAGGACTCCTCGTCGAAGGCACGCGCCGGCGAGTTGCAGACCGACCACGGCGTCATTCGCACGCCGATATTCATGCCTGTCGGAACGGCAGCCACCGTGAAAGGTATCTTTCACCGCGACGTGAAAAACGAAGCCCGCGCCCAGATTATCCTCGCCAACACCTACCATCTCTATATGCGTCCCGGCATGGAGATTATCGAGAAGGCAGGCGGTGTGCACCGTTTCTCGACATGGGAGGGCCCCATGCTCACCGACAGCGGTGGTTTTCAGGTCTTCTCGCTCGCCGACTGTCGCAAGCTCACCGAAGAGGGTTGCCACTTCCGCTCGCACATCGACGGCTCGAAGCACCTCTTCACCCCCGAAAGCGTGATGGATACCGAGCGCACCATCGGTGCCGACATCATGATGGCATTCGACGAGTGCCCTCCCGGCGATGCACCGCGCGACTACGCCGCCAAATCGCTCGACCTCACCGAACGCTGGCTCGAACGCTGCTTCAACCGCTACCACCAGACCCAGCCCAAGTATGGTCACTATCAGGCACTCTTCCCCATCGTGCAGGGTTGCACCTACCCCGACCTGAGAGCGCGTGCGGCGGAGAATGTGCAGAAATACGATGCCGACGGTTACGCCATCGGCGGACTGGCGGTGGGTGAACCCACGCCCGTGATGTACGAAATGATTGAGGTGGTCAATGCCATACTGCCCGAGGACCGTCCCCGTTATCTGATGGGTGTCGGTACGCCGGTCAATATTCTGGAGGCCATCGAACGCGGTGTCGATATGTTCGACTGCGTGATGCCCACGCGCAACGGCCGCAACGGCATGCTCTTCACCGCCGAGGGTCGCATCAACATCCGCAACAAGAAATGGGAGGACGATTTCTCGCCCATCGACCCCGAGGGTACCGCCTTTGTGGACACCCTCTACTCGAAGGCCTATCTCCACCACCTGGCGGTGTGTGGCGAGATGCTGGCGGCTCAAATCGCCTCGCTCCACAACATAGCTTTCTACCTCCGACTGGTCACCGCCGCCCGCGAACACATCATCGCCGGCGACTTCAAACAGTGGAAGGACGAAATGGTAATCAAGCTCGAACGCAGATTGTAAAATCACTATGAAGATACAGTTTCCGGGATTTAAAATCCTCGACAGGTACATTCTGAAGAAGTTTCTATCGACCTACTTTTTCGCCATCGCGATGATTATCGTCATCGTGGTGTTGTTCGACTATGTCGAAAAGATTGACGACTTCACGGAGCTTCACGCCCCCTTCTCGAAGGTCATCTTCGACTACTACTTCAATTTTGTACCCTTCTTCATCAACCAGTTCAGCGGTCTGTTCACCTTCATCGCGTGTATCTTCTTCACCTCGAAGATGGCCTACCAGACCGAGATTGTGGCGATGTTGTCGGGCGGTATGTCGTTCAGACGACTCATGTGGCCCTACTTCCTCGGCGCGCTCATCATCGGCAGTCTGTCGCTGACGCTCAACCTGTGGCTCATACCCATCTCGCAGAAGAAGATTGTCACCTTTGAGTCGAAGTACATCAAACGCCGCCACAACACCCAGTTCGACCGTCACATCTACCGACAAATCGAACCCGGCACGTTTGCCTACATCCGCGGCTATCAGGAGGTCGAGCACCGCGCCTCGTTCTTCGCGCTGGAGCACTACGAGGGGGGCGAAATCACCTGCTCGCTGGAGGCTGCCGACGCTTCGTTTGCCCCCGACACCAAACGCTGGACGGCTTCGCGCTACACGCGCCGCTCGTTCGATGCCAAAGGCAACGAGACCTTCTCGCAGCACCGCAACCTCGACACACTCATCAATCTCGAAGTCACGGAGCTGGGTCGCGTCAATGAGTTGATTCAGACCATGAACATCTCCGAGCTGAACGACTTTATCGACCAGCAGCGCGCCAAGGGTTCCGACTCGATTAACATCATCGAGGTGGAGCGTCAGGCACGATATGCCTACCCGCTCTCGACCTTCATTCTCACCCTCATCGGTGTCTCGCTCTCGTCACGCAAGGTGCGCGGCGGAACGGGTCTTCACATCGGTATCGGCACGGGATTGTGCTTCTCCTACATTCTCTTCAACCGTTTCTTCGAGGAGTTTGCCAAGAGCGGCACCATGCCTCCGCAGATTGCCGTATGGCTCCCGAACATCATCTACCTCGGTATAGCGATTTACCTCTATCAGAAGGCTCCCAAATAATCTCACGATGGACAAAAACACACTCATTCAGTTCAAGGAACAGCACCGTCTGGTCTACAATCTTTTGCTGATGGCCCTCATCATTCTGGCGATGGCCATTCTGGCACATCTGGCCATGCAAATCGGCACACGCCACGGCTCGCGCAGCACCGTGCCCGACTTCTCGGGCATGCCCTACGACCAGGCCATGCGCATGGCTCGCAAGCACGACCTCAAACTCCACATCAACGACTCGCTGTTTGTGGCCGCCTACGAGGGCGGTATCATTCTCGACCAGCTGCCGCAGGGCGGCGTGGAGGTCAAACCCGGACGCACGATTTATGTCACCATCAACTCCTTCCGTCAGAAGATGGTGCCCGTACCCTATGTGGCATCGCGCTCACTGCGCCAGGCCAAGAATATGCTCGAGATTGCAGGTCTCGAAATCAAGGAGCTGGTCTACCAGAACGACATGGCGACCAACTACGTCCTCGGCGAGCAGTACGAGGGTAAAGAAATCGTCCCCGGCAGCAAGATTGAAGCCGAAATCGGTTCGGGCGTGGTCCTCACCGTGGGTGTCGAGGCCGGCTCGGAGCTGACCGTCGTTCCGCAGGTCGTGGGCTTCGAATTGCGCGAGGCCAAGAGCCGCATCTGGGAGTTGGGTCTCAATGTGGGCAAGGTGGAGTATGACGGCGACATCAACCTCCTCGACAAGAAGGACGCGCGCGTCTTCATTCAGTCGCCCTCGGCAGAGCGTCACGCACAGCTGGGCTCGCGTGTGGATTTGCGCCTTTCGCTCGATGACAAGCTGGTAGACCGCCACTTCAAGGAGGCGGAGAAGCAGGCTCGCGAGCAGGCCGAACTGCGCATCAAGGAGGAGGAGATGAAGGCCGACTCGCTGGAGAAAGCCCGCATGGAGGGTTTGCTCAACCCCTCGGCAGCAGCTCCCGCCACCGTGCCCGATGACGATGAGGGTATGTTCGACTAATCGACAGCCCCGAAAATCAGGAACATTTCAACTACACAACGACAAGCAACTATCATATTATAAGGTGAGAGAACAAATGACAGCAGATTACAAAGACGAGATAATCCCCCAAAACGAAACATTCGTAGACCAAGACTGCGACGATATTGACGAAGTAGCCGAAGACGAAGAGGATGGTCTCTATGAGCATTTTGCGGTGACGGTCGACAAGGGTCAGGCACTCCTCCGACTGGACAAGTACCTCACCATACGCATGGAGCACTGCTCGCGCAACCGCATACAGGTGGCTGCCGACAACGGCAACGTGCTGGTCAATGGCAAGCCCACCAAATCGAGCTACAAGGTCAAGCCCTTCGACCGTATCCAGCTGGTGATGCCCTATCCGCGCCGTGACAACGAGGTCATCGCCGAGGACATTCCGCTGGAGATTCCCTACGAGGACGACGACCTGCTCATCGTCAACAAGCCTGCCGGTCTGGTCGTCCACCCCGGTGTGGGCAACCACAGCGGTACGCTGGTCAATGCCCTGATGTATCACCTCAAGGACGATGAAACGGCGCAGTATGACAATATGCGTGCCGGTCTGGTGCACCGTATCGACAAGAACACCTCGGGTCTTTTGGTCGTGGCAAAGAACGAGGAGGCACACGCACGTCTGGCCAAGCAGTTCTTCGACCACTCCATTCAGCGCCGCTATGTGGCTCTGGTGTGGGGCAACTTCGAGGAGGACGAGGGCACCATCACGGGCAACATCGGCCGCTCGCCCAAGGAGCGTCAGAATATGTATGTCTTCGAGGACGGCTCGCAGGGCAAGCACGCCGTGACCCACTACAAGGTGCTGAAGCGTTACGGCTATGTGACCCTCGTGGAGTGTCGTCTGGAGACGGGACGCACCCATCAGATTCGTGTTCACATGGCGTGGAAGGGGCATCCGCTCTTCAATGACGAACGCTACGGCGGCGACCGCATACTCAAGGGTACGACCTTCGCCAAGTACCGTCAGTTTGTGGAGAACTGCTTCGAGGTGTGTCCCCGACAGGCACTCCACGCCCGACTGCTGGGCTTCGTACATCCGCGCACCGGCAAGGAGGTGCTCTTCGACAGCGAGCTGCCCGACGACTTCAAGGCACTGCTCGCCAAGTGGGACGGCTATCTGGCCGCACGCGGAGAACTCAACGAATAAGAATACACGAAAAGCCCTCCACGGGGCTTTTTTCGAACGGTCACCCCGGTGTGGCCATATCATATAATGTCATGTTTTTACCTACCACAATAAAAGAGGTACGCGAACGAGGCTGGGACCAGCTCGATGTTATCCTCTTCACGGGTGACGCCTACATCGACCACCCGGCATTCGGTACTGCCGTACTGGGTCGCCTGCTCGAAAAGGAGGGGTACAAGGTGGCCATCGTGCCCCAGCCCAACTGGAGAGACGACCTGCGAGATTTCAAGAAGCTCGGCACTCCGCGTCTGTTCTTCGGTGTGTCGGCAGGTGCCATGGACTCCATGGTCAATCACTACACCGCCAACCTCCGCCTGCGTCACGACGACGCCTACACCCCCGGCGGAAAGGCAGGATTCCGTCCCGACCACGCCGTGACGGTCTACACCCGTATCCTCAAGGAACTTTTCCCCCACGTGCCCGTGGTGGTGGGCGGCATCGAGGCTTCACTCCGCCGTCTGACCCACTACGACTATTGGAGCGACTCGCTCATGCCCTCCGTGCTGTTGGATTCGGGGGCTGACCTCCTGATTTACGGCATGGGTGAGGGTGTCATTCAGCAAATCGCCAAGGCACTGCGCAACGGCTTCAACGCCAAGCTCCTGCGCAAGATTCCGCAGGTGTCGTTCCTCGCCGACAAAGCCTATGTCGAGCGTCTCGACCCCGAGAAGACCATCATGCTCTCGTCCTTCGAGAAGTGTCAGCGCGATATGCGGGCCTTCGAGAAGAACTTCACCATCATAGAGACCCAGAGCAACCTCAAAGAGCAGGTGGCCACCCTCGTGGAGCCCACCCGCGACACCTACGTGGTGGTCAATCCGCCCTACAACGGACTCACCACCGAGGAGCTCGACCAGTCGTTTGACCTCCCCTACGAGCGTGCGCCCCACCCCCGTTACAACGGCAAGGGCGACATTCCCGCCTGGGAGATGATCAAGTTCTCGGTGAACATCCACCGCGGCTGCTTCGGCGGTTGCGCCTTCTGCACCATCTCCGCACATCAGGGCAAATTCATTCACTCGCGCAGCGAGAAGTCGATTCTCGCCGAAGTGGAGAAGGTGACCCGTATGCCCGGATTCAAGGGCTATCTCTCGGACGTGGGCGCCCCCTCCGCCAATATGTACCGCATGGGCGGCAAGAACACCGAGCTGTGCAAGAAGTGTCGTCGTCCGTCGTGTCTCCATCCGCGTCCGTGTCCCAATCTGAACAACGACCACCGTCCGCTGTTGGCACTCTACGAGAAGATTCGCGCCATAAAGGGCATCAAGAAGGCATTTATCGGCAGCGGTATCCGCTACGACCTTTTTGATGACACGCCCTATCTCGAAACCGTGTTGAAGTACCACACCTCGGGTCGTCTGAAGGTCGCTCCCGAACACACCGAAGACAATGTGCTGATGCTCATGCGCAAGCCGCCCTTCGCCCTGTTCGAGAAGCTCAACCGCGATTTCCACACCATCTGCGACCGCGAAGGACTGCCCTACCAGCTGATTCCCTACTTCATCTCCTCGCACCCCGGCTGCCGCGAGAGCGATATGCAGCACCTCTCGGAGAAGGTGTTGGGCAAGTTGCACTTCAATCTGGAGCAGGTGCAGGATTTGACCCCCACGCCCATGACCCTCTCCTCGGTGATGTTCTACACGGGACACAACCCCTACACGGGTGAGGAGGTCTATGTGGCCAAGACGCAGGAGGAGAAACGCCGTCAGAAGAGTTATTTCTTCGACGAGCAACCCCGACAGCACACCCCCACATCGGGCAAGGGCAACTTCCGCGAGCACCGCAAGGGTGACACCTACGGCAAGTCCGCCGAGCGAGACGGAGGAGGTCGCGCAGAGGGTCGTTCGAACGGCAGTCGTTTCGAAGGCAATCGCGCAGACAACCGCTTCGAGGGCAATCGTTCAGGCGGTTCGCGCAACGAGCGTCACGAGAGCCGTCCCTTTGCCGAGCGCAGGGACGAGGGTCGCTTCACCCCCACCCGTTCGTCACGTGGCGGACGCCCGGGCAGAGATTCCCGGCGCGAGGAGTTCCGTGGCGGAGAGCAGCGCGGCGGACGCACCGCACAGCGCAACGGCACGGCTCGCAACGACTCCGCACGCAAGGGTTCGCCTTCGCGCAACGGCAAGAAATACAGATAGATTATCGGGGCGAAGACACCCCTCAGGATAGAAGAAAAGCCTGCGACATGAGATTGTCGCAGGCTTTTTTATTGTTGGCGGTACCCCTTGGGGCGGCACCTCATTAGAGCCACTTTTTATACTTGAAGAACCAGATGGTCATTGCCGAGCAGAACAGCATCATGAAGATGGCGAACAGATAGCCCAGCGGTATAATCGTGCCACTCGAGAGTTCGAGTGTCCAGTTGAGTTCGGGGATATTGAAGTTCATGCCGTAAATCGAGGCGATGAGTGTCGCGGGCATGAAAATCACGGCTGCCACCGAGAAAATCTTGACGATTTCGTTCTGCTCGATGTTAATCAGACCCAACGCCGCGTCCTGGATATAGTCCAAACGCTGGAAGCTGAAATCGGCGTGGTTAATCAGTGAGTTCACGTCCTTAATCATCAGCTGCAAACGGGGGTAGATATCGTTGGGGAAACGCTCCGAACGCAAGATGCCCGACAGCACGCGCTGACGGTCAAAGATATTCTCTCGCAGCAACATGGTGCTCTCCTGCAAGGCACTGATGCGGTGCAGTACCTCCTTGTCGATGGCGTCTTCCGAAGTCACGGCTCGTGACAGCGAAGCGACCTGCTTGGCAATCAGCTCCACCATGTCGGCATCGTAGTCGATGCGCACTTCCAACAGCGTGATGAAGAGGTGGTAGCCCGTCGAGTAGCTGCGGTAGTTCATCTGCAGACGCTTCTCCGTCTCGCGGAACGTCCGTGACTCGGCACTGCGCACCGACACCAGCACACCCTCCGACGAGATGATGAACGACACCGGCTCGACGATGAACGAATCGCCCGTCGGCACAAAGAAGTTGGAGTTGGAGATGATGGCGTTCTCGTTCTCGGAATACTTGGAGGTGGACTCAATCTCCTCGACCTGCTGACGGGTCTGGAGACTCACTTCGATGAAATTCTCAACCGCCTTCTGCTCCTTGATGGTGGGCAGAAGCATGTCAATCCACAATATGTCGTCGTAACCAAGTTCATCGAAGAGCTTGGGGTCGGCGTTGCGAATGATTTTATTGTACTGTTTGAGATAAATTGTAATCATGAAATCACGCTCTAAAAGTTTTTAATCCGTTCACAAAAGGAGTCGTCCGATGAGTATCGGATTATTCTCTTCAGCCGGGATTGGCGTGGGGCGATACTTTGAGTCCCGCGTCCCAAAACTTTTGGAGTGCCTGTGTTTTCTGGGTGTCGTAGATGTAGTCGAACGCCAGAAATTCGGAGTATGCCGCAACGGCATCCTCAAACATGCCCGATTCGACAAGGGCTTCGTAGGAGTGTTCCAGTCCGTCGGTGAGGGCATACTCGAAGTCCTCGATGAAATCGACATCGACTTCGGGGTGCGCCACCCACACCGCAAAGGGGAAAGGAAGCTCGCACCACTCTTTCCACATCTCCACATAGGGGTCGTCGGAAGCCATCAGTTGCTTCTTATACTCCTCCAAACCGCCCAGACAGTAGCCCGTCACCACCTTACACGCAGGCAGCATGGGTACGGCCGACGACGGCACAAGTGCCATGTCGACTTCGCGGTCGTAGAAACGGCGTATGGTTTCGGTGGGATCGGACAACAGCAGTTCTGCATGCAGCTTAGCGGAGTGCTGCACGCCATAGATAAACGGTATCGTGCCAAGACACGACACAACAGCTATGCGCGGAACCATGACCATCGTCCATAAAGAGTGATTGATTGTTTGTTTTGTTAACAACGCAAAGTTAAGCAAAATTATGCAGTTTATTACACACGGGAGCAAAAAAGTGTGTTAAAAACTTGACAAAGGCCTTCGCCGGGTGATATATTTGCCGTGGAAATCAACCTGTAAACATCCGTCGGGAGTAAGTTTTCAACATCTGCAATCTCCCTATTTTACAATCTATTACGGATATTTTCCACAGCTTATAAACCGTTTATCAACACGTTATTCACTCCTTATCAACAGGCGTGCGCGCTTTTCTCCCTCCATTCCAAAAAACAACGGTTTTTCCACTTTTCACCGCTCTTCAATTCCCATCTTCCATTATGCTCTCTTTCACCACCTCCCCCCGTCAGACAACCACTTCGGGAAAGGACGCCACATTTGTCGTCCACAGCACCCAAAACGCCACGCTGCTCTCCCGCATCACCGACACCTCAACGCAGCAACCCCTCATCACCAAATGCTTCATGTCGGTGACCGACTGCCGCTTCGACATCGGCTATGCCGTGAACCGCGCCGTGGTCTTCCGACCCTCCACCAAGTTCACGGGATTCATAGATGCCCGCGAGCGTTCGCTCCCCCTCCGCGCCGAGTGTTACGATGTCGCCCACCCCGAGGAAATCGTCCGGTCGTCACCGTTCAGAATGTACTCCTCGGACATCACGCTCCCCTCCTCGCCCCAAATCTTCACCACTCTGCCCCGCGAGCGTATCCTCCGTCAGGACGAATGCGAGGAGATACTTCTGGCAGGAGGAAGCCCCATCACCGTGGAGCTGGGCATCAAAACCCGACAGGAGACCGCCGAGCAGAAGTTCTCGACCAAGGGTGACGGTGTGGCACTCTTCTTCCTCAACGCCGCGCAGTATCGCAATGTCGAGCAACTCACCCTCACGGTGAACGGCTCGCGCATCGTCTACACGCTCGCACCACCCCTTCCGGAGGGTCGCAGAATGGCGTGGCGCAGTCACACGGGCGTAGTCGAGCACTACACCTTCCCCATCGTCCACTCCTCCACACGCATGACCGACAAGGAGTGGCCCCGTCACTCCGACGACGGCACGCGCCCGACCTGCCACCTCACGCGTCTGGTCTCCGCCTACGAGAGTCGTCCCATGCTGGAGGCGTTGAGCGAAATCATCGCCGCACCGCAGGTGTGGACCGTCATCGACAAGCAATACATACCCGTGAAGGTCATCACCGACCACACCCTCACCCACCGTTACGGGGTGTTGAGCCACCTCGAAATCGAAATCATCGAACCCGACAGTCTCCCCACATTATGAAAATCCTCATCGACGGGCAGACGTGCGACCGTTTCCACCGCCGTCTCTCCATTCCCTGTTTCGATGCACGGCGTCTGGCCGACACCGATGCCCTGCGCGAGGGGCGCAACATGACCCTCAAGTTGCCACGCACACCGCGCAACGACCGTCTCCTGCTCGATGCCCGCGACCTCCACACGGGCACCAAATTCAACGCCGCGCCCCACACCGCACAAATCGTCCACCACGGCGTTGTCCTCATCGGGGGCAGTGTAAGGCTTCTGGAGACCACCGACCGACACTACCGCATCGAAATCCGCACGGGCGACAGCAACTGGGCAAATGATGCCGCGCTGAAGATGCTGGGCGACACCACCCTCGACTTCCGCATGGAGCTGACCCCCTTCGACATCGAGCGGGGGTGGACGACGGAATCGCCCGTGAAGTTCTTTCCCGTGGCACGCGACCGCTACCCCGATGCCAACAATCCCCACGACATGAAGTCCATTCTGCGGATTTACAGTATCAACGACTACCACCCCTTCATCGCCGTAGAACCGCTCCTGCGCCGCTGCATCGAGGATTCGGGCTACAAGCTGCAAAGCGACTTCTTCTCCTCGTCCTTCTTCCGCTCGCTCTTCATCAGCGGGGCGTACCGTCAGCGCGACACCTCTGCACTGGTGAACCGCATGGGATTCAAGGCCTCGCGCACCAACGACATCACCGCCCGCGCCACCTATGCCGGCATGGTCTATGCCGACCCCCAGCGCAACGGCAACACCTTGGGCAACCTCATGCAGACCGCTTCGCCCTACGACCGCGACAACACGGGTCACTCGCTCTCCGACCTCTACAATCATGGCGGTTGTCTCTCGGTGGAGTATGGCGACATGACCTACACGCCCCCCACGGAGGTGACCGTGGCCTTCGAGTACCATCTGAAGTACACCACCGACCACCGCATTCTCTCGCGCACCCGACTGCGCGGCTTCGATTCGGTCTATCTCGGTCCGGGGTCGCAACTGCGATTCACCATTCCCAACCGCTATGAGGACCGCCGCGGAGAGTTGCGCACATCGTATCAGTACCGCGTCATCGTCTTCGACCACAAGGCGGGCGACACCTACCAACTGACACTGAGGGACAAGAGCGGACACGAGCGTTCGTGGTTTGGCTTCTCGAGCCGTTCGGCACAGCTGCAAAGCCCTCCCCAACTCGCCCCCGGTGAAGAATCCCGACTGTGGCTCACCACCAACGGAGGACGCCAACCCTACACCGGGGATTGGGCACTCTATGACGGTTTCATCGGCGAGACAGGCTCCACGACCCTCGAGTTGAAGGTGGTCTCCGCTCCCGAAACCATTTCGCCTGCCGCGCCCAAAAACTTCTTCGACATCCATTTCTTCGGTGCGGAGCAGGATATGCAACTGACCCTCCACCGTCAGAGCACCGTGAAGACCATCTTCAATCCCGGTCCGGGCTATGGTGCGCACCTCACGATGAAGGACATCACCCACCACCCCGTCCGCCACCTCGAGCTGCTGGACGCCGTGCGACAGATGTTCAACCTCCGCATCTTCACCAACCCCTCCACCCGCACCGTCATCATCGAGCCCGACCCGGAATTCTATCGCGACAACCACATCATCGACTGGAGCGAGAAGACCCTCACCGACCGCCCCATAAAAATCGAGGACATGGCTCTCGATGCCCACCACTACACCGAGTTGTCGTACCTTGACCCCCAAGGTCGTGTACCTGCCGAGCTGCGCCCCACGTGGGGACACTGGCGCGCACAGACGGGCAACTACTCCTCGAAGATGGGTACTCTCCACCTCCGCAATCCGCTCTTTCACTCCTCGGTGAACATCGACCACCAAATCACCACCGCCCCCTCCGCCCTCCTCCTCTCGGTGGGCGACCGTGACGAAGCCACCGACACGGAGCTCAACTTCCCGATGCTGGTGGTGCTGTACAGGGGTATGCGCTCCCTGCCCGAGGGCGAGATGTGGAGAGAGGGTGCCTCCTCCTATCCCTTGGTGGCCTTCCACACCGCGAACGAAGCCACAACCCTCTGTTTCGAGGACAGAGACCGCGCACGCGGACTCCACACCTTCTACGACCGCGAATGGAAGGAGCGACAGCTCAGGGAGCGCATCACGCTGAGTCTGAGGCTCTCCGCCGATGAGATTTCGACCCTTCTCCTGCCCGACATCGCCCCCGTGAGCATACGTTCGCTCTTTCGCATCAACACGGGGCGCGAGACCCTGCTGGCACGCATCGACACCATCACGGACTACGACCCCGACGACGGGGTGGCCACCTGCACCTTCCACCGCGTGCTCAAAGACTAATCCCCCAAAAACCTATGTTTCACCCTTTCACCCCCATTTTTTCATGAAATCACAAATCCGCATTTCGAATCATGCCGACTGCTGTCAGATTGACATCGAGGGCGTCATCGGCGTGCCCGAGGAGTGGCAGTTCGACACCCCCGACCAGAGGGTGGCCACCTACGAGAAGTTCCGCTCGCTGTTGGGACGCATCTCACAAATCGACACCCCCGAAGTGGTGGTCAATATCCGCTCCACGGGCGGCGATGTGGGCGATGCCCTGCTTATCTACGATGCCCTGCGCGGTCTTCAGTCGCGCATCACCACCCGTTGTTACGGCTACACGGCATCGGCTGCCACCATCATCGCACAGGCCGCCTCGGAGGGGTTGCGACAGCTCTCGCCCAACTCGCTCTATCTGATTCACAACTCCACCTGCTCGACCGAGGGCAATGCCGGCGAGCTGACCGAAAAGGCGGAGCTGCTCCGTCAGACCGATGCACGCATCGCCGACATCTACGCCCGCAGGTCGGGCGGTGACCTTGCGCGTTTCACCGCCCTGATGGACGAGAACCACGGCAACGGACGCTGGCTCTCGCCACAGGAGGCCATCGACTACGGTCTGGCAGATGCTCTCCTGCCACCCCCGACCCACGAGGGCGTGACCCACAATCTGGTGCGCGGCTGGGAGAAGCTCCTCACGCGACTGGGCTTGCGTGACGATGCCCTGCCCCTCGACCGCAACACCCTCAAGGCCGAGGAGAATCGCCCCACACCTCCCCCTCCCAAGGACGACACCCTCCGTGCCACCATATCCCCCACCACCGTTCTCCCTGCCGAGGACCCCTCCGTGAGCGAGGTGGCGCAGTCGTCCAACGACAAGGCCTATGCCGAAGACGCGCGTATGTTCCGCCGTCAGTAATCCCCCACGAAAACCATTCAACCCATTATTCACCCACAAAAAACATTTCAATTATGAGCTTCATCGAAAATTCAAAGCAGTATTCGGGTTCCGAACTCGACAACACCTTCTTCCGCCCCATGCTTACCGGTCAGTCCGCCGAGGAGTTGGGCATCAGAGTCCTCTACAACCAGCCCGTGCCCACCTCCGTGCAGCTGGTGGGCGAGAACCGCAACATTCTCCAGAAATTCACGCAGGCGGGCTGGAACGGCAGCAAGGCCGCCGAGAAACTCATCAAGACCATCGACCTGAAGCGTGTGAAGGCCGAGGTGGGCTACTCGGCAGCCGACTACTTCTCGACCGTCTTCGAGAAGATTACCGCCAGCTCTTCGGTCAATATGGACGACCTCACGGGCACCGACCTCGAAAAGGCCGAGACCGAGATTTTCCGCCGCACGGTGGCGGAGAACATCCGCGCCACGATGTGGATAGGCGACAACGCCAAGGGCGACACCTACAACGCCTTCACGGGTTTCCTGCCCATCATCGAGCAGCAGTCCGCGGCATCGGCACCCGGCATGTATGTCAAGAAGCTCACTGCTCCCGACATCGCCTCGCCCGACAAGACCATAGACCTCTTCGACGACCTGTGGCAGCACGCCAACCCCCAGTTGCAGGACATGAAGGGGGACGGTCAGCTGGCCTACTTCGTCTCGTCGGACATCTACTACCTCTACGAGAAGTATCTCGACCAGAAGGGCGCCGATGCCGCCTATGTCGATGCAGTGAGCGGACGCCGACAGCTCATGTATCACGGTATTCCCGTCATCGACATCCGTGTGGGCAAGTACATCTCCGCCTCCTCGACCCTGCCCCAGACCTTCTGTGTGCTGACCGACCGCCGCAATCTGGTGTTGGCGGTCAACACCTCGGACTTCCCCGGCACGGAGGTGCGTATGTGGTACAACCCCGACATGATGGAGAACCGCCAGAGAGCCGTCTTCATGGCAGGCTGTGATGTGCTCGACAATCACATCGTCGCCTACGCCTGTCTGAAGAAGTAGTCCGCCGACCACCGCTCCGCAGGGGAAAGACTCCTGCGGAGTTTTTTGTACATCACACCCACTCGAAAATCATCTATCCATGAACTCCAAGCACAAAATCACACGCGCCGTCACGGTGAGCGACCGCGTAGACCCGTTTCTCACCATCGGCACACCCCAGTCGGGCAACGCCAAGTTCTGGCGTTGGGGCGATGACAACCTCTTCCCCTACGCCCTGGCCCTCATGTCGCGTCGCTCGACCACCCACCGCCGCATCATCAACGACAAGGCCGACTACATCTCGGGCAAGGGGTGCGTCTGCGATGAGGCCGCCCAGCCCCGTCTGCGTGCCTTCATCGACAATGTAGACGGTCACGGGCAGAGCCTGCGCGAGCTGCTCCACCGTCTCGCCCTCGACAAATCGCTCTTCGGCAACGCCTTTTTGGAGGTGGTCACCGACCCCTCGCACTCCTTTCTCTCGCTCTTTCATCAGGACGCCGCACGCTGTCGTGTGGCACGCGACTCGCAACACATTCTCCTCCACCACGACTGGAGCCGCTTCCGCGCCGAGGAGATGAAGTCGCTGCCCCTCTACCCCACATTCGAGGAGCAGGGCGACGGCACACTGCGCTCCGTCATTCACTACAAGGACTACGAACCCATGTTCACCCACTACGGCGTGCCGCCCTACATCGCGGGATTCAACGTCTCCGCCATCGCCTACAAAACCGACCGCTGGAACATCTCGCGTCTCGACAACTCGTTCCAGCTGTCGGGTGTCATGCTTCTCGACTCGACGGTGGACAACGATGGCGAGGCGGAGCGTCTCGTGAAGCTCGCCGAGCAGAAGTTTGCCGGCCGTCCCGGTCAGGTGATGTTCGTCATACGTGACGGTGCGGAGGAGGGCGACAACTCGCGCTTTATCCCCATCTCGTCACAGAACGAGGGCGACTGGCAGGCACTCCACGAGCAGGCCGTGGGCGACATCGTGGTGGCACACTCGTGGTTCCGCACCCTCAGCGGTCTGGACTACACGGGCGGATTCAGTGCCGAGCGTATCCTCCACGAATATGAGGTCGCCCTCAACACCGTCATTCTCTCCGAGCAGGCACAGCTCAAAGAGCCCATCTGTCGGGTCATCACCACCGTTCTGGGCATCGACTCCTCATCGCTGGAGATTGTCAACCGTCCGCCCACACGCTCCAAGCCCGTGTACATGAGGGTCTGGGAGGCACGCAAGGCCGATGGTCTGGACTACGACCCCGAAGACGAGGGACAGCAGATGTTCCTCTCACAAATCGTCAAACACAACCTCAAAGAAATCGGATAATGCGCACCCTCATCTCCCCCCAGAAAGTTTTCGAGCAGGCCTTCACCAACAACGAATGCCTGCCCCAGAGTGCCGTCACCCCGGCCGACATCGCCGCCGCGGAACAGCGGTGGATACGCCCCGCACTGGGCAAGGCACTCTATGAGCGACTGCTCACCACGCTCTACAACACCCCTCTCGATGCGCCCCTCGTGGCAGCCTCCGCACTCTTTACACGCGCCCTCCTCCAGCCACGGTTGGATATTCACACCGACCAGATGGGCACCACCTCGCCCGGCTCCCTCCACATTCGTCATGCCGACGAGCGCGCCCGTCTGCGTGTGCGCCGCGAGCTGATTCGTCAGGCACAGCTCCACCTGCGCTCGGCCATCGAAATCATCGAATCGCAACCCGACACCTACCCCGACTACCGTCCCGAGACGACCATTCGCCGTGTGGGTGGCATCATCTTCCGATAGCCGTGGCACGAGGCATCGACAACTGCAATCCGGGCAACATCCGCCACTCGGCGGAGCGTTTTCGCGGTGAGGTGCGCCCCTCGCGCGACAGGCACTTCAAGCAGTTCCGCTCCATGAAGTGGGGCTACCGCGCCATGTTTGTCATTCTGAACACCTACCGCACGCGCTACGGCCTGCGCACCCTCTCGGAGCTCATCGGCCGTTGGGCCCCCCCTGCGGAGAACGACACCAAGGCCTACATCTCGGCGGTGGAGCGCGAGACGGGCATCGCCGCGCATCTCGACCTCGCCCCTCACCATCCGCGCATCACCGATGTGGTGGCGGCCATGTCGCTGGTGGAGAACGGCGTGAAGGCCGACATGAGGGCGGTGGAGGAGGGGTGGCGACTCTTTCTTGCCGACGAGCGCACATGAGGGACTTCCGTTCCCGATATTTCAAGCAAAAAGGAGCTGGGTTTTCAGCTCCTTTTTCTTATTTTTGTAGGGCATGAAAGCCCCCAAGATTGAAGAACGCATCGCACGGATGCCGATGCTCAAGATACTGATACCCTTTATCCTCGGTATCCTCGTGGCACAGCACGTCACCCTCCCCCTCCTGTTTCTTGTGGGGGTCTTCGCGCTGTGTACGGTGGCGGCGTTGCTCCTCTCGTCGGGCGGTTATCTCTTTGTCGCCCTCCTGAGTTGCGGTATGTCGCTCGCGGAGTTCCACTGGCAGAGGGTCAGCCCCTGCTCCCTCAACAAGGGCATCTGCGAAATAAAAATCGAGAGCTCGACACCCCGATACCGCACCGCCACGGGCATCGTCACGGCACTATACGGCGACTCGCTCCAGAGGTGGGAGGAGATGCACCGCCCCGTGCTCATTCGCACAGACTCTCTTTTGGAGCTTCACCCCGGGGAGCGCATCGTAGCCCTCACCTCGCTCACACCCCTCAACGCCGGGAAATCGGACTTCCTCGCCCACCTCTACCGTGCGGGCTACCGCACCTGTGTCTCACTCTCCGACAGCGACCTCCTCCACCGCCGTGCGGCTTCGCCCCATGCCCTGCGCACCACCGCTCTCCGCCACTTCCAGCACCTCGGCATCGAGGGGTGGGCAGGCAGTGTGAGCAAGGCCCTTGCCGTGGCTGACCGTGTGTCGCTGCCGCCCCACATTCTCCACTCCTATTCTTACAGCGGTATGTCGCACCTGCTCGCCCTCTCGGGACTCCACATCGCCATACTCTTCATTATCCTCAACGTGGTGACGCGCTGGCTCTCGCTCTTTCTGCGCGGACATCTTCTGCGCAGCGCGATACTCGTGGCGATATTGTGGCTCTATGTTCTGGCGGCAGGCGCTCCGCCCAGTGCCGTGCGTGCCGCCGTGATGTGCTCCTTTCTGCAATTCACCCTCCACCACGCCTCCTCCTATGACGGGGTGAACACCCTCGCGGCCGCCGCCCTCGTGTTGCTCACATGGAATCCGCTGTTGCTCAACGACATCGGTTTCCAGATGTCGTTCACCGCCGTGGCAGGCATCATCATCCGTCACGGCGACCTGCGCCCGCGTCCCCGTCAGCGGTTCGCCCTGCTTCGCATCGTGGGCGACATGCTCTCGGTGGGATTCACCGCCACCATCGTCACTGCGCCCTTGGTGTCGCACATCTTCGGCTATATCCCCCTGTGGGGCGTGCTTCTCAACCCCATAGTCATACCTCTCACTGCCGTTATCCTCCTTGTCGCGAGTCTGTGGTATCTCCTGCCCATACCCCTCATCGCGCCCCTCCTGCAAGGCATCGCCGAGGGTGCCGCCCACCTCCTCAACGGATTGGCAGACCTTACGCACCGTCTGCCCCTCTCGACCCTCGAGCTGAGGCTGTCAGGTGCGGAAGTGGCGGGCATCTACTCATTTTTCGTCCTTATCGCCCTCTGCAAATGGTACTTTGATGGGAAAAAAGAGTTACCTTTGTCGCTGTGATAACTCCCGAAGAATACCAACAGTTGCTCTGCGCCGATGTGCAGCAGGCCATACGCGACAACCGCCACCGCGACCCTGCGGAGGTGGCACTCGACCGCCATATCCCCCACCCCCGACTCGTTGCCACACAGGTGAAGTATCTCCGCCGTGCGGAGAGCAAACTCCCCACCTATGCCGCGGCACAATGTATCCTCCCCTCGCTGGCTTTCGAACAGTCGTCAAGCGAGGAGTGCGCCGCCCACAAGACCATATCGGGGGGTCGTGTCCTCGACCTCACCTGCGGTCTGGGTGTCGATTCCCTGTTTTTGAGCCGTCGTTTCGAGAGGGTCGTCAGTCTGGAGCGCAACCCCATGTTGGCGAAAATCACACGCGAGAACTTCCGACGCATGGGTGCCGACAACATAGAGGTCATCAACACCTCGGCAGAGGAGTATCTCTCCACCACGGAGGAGCATTTCGACTGGATATATGCCGACCCCGACCGCCGCTCGGCAGAGGGGCGCAAGCTGGTCAGACTGGAGGACTGCTCCCCCTCGATACCCGAACTCCTGCCCCTCATCCGCAAGGCAGGCGAGCGTCTGTGTGTGAAGAACTCGCCACTGTTCGATGTCGATGAGGCGTTTCGTCTCTTTCCCCAAAGTCAGGTGGAGGTCATCTCCTTAGGTGGCGAATGCAAGGAGGTGGTCATCTATGACGACCACCGCACCCAACCCCTCCTGACCGCCACGGCACTGGGCAAAGGGTCGTTCTCCCACTCGCCCCTCTCGCGCGAGCTGTGCTCACAGGCGGAGTTCACGCCCGACGATTACCGCTGGCTCGTCATTCCCGATGTGGCGTTGCAGAAGGCGCGTCTTGCCCTCACCTACTTCGCCGACAAGGCGGAGATGTGGAGCGAGAACGGATTTGCCTTTGCCCGCCAAAAGCCCGATGTCGCAATGGGACGCGTCCTCGAAATCGAGCGCATCGAACCCTACGACCCCAAGCAGCTCAAACGACAGCTCAAGGGGCTGAAGGGCGAAATCCTCAAACGCGACTTTCCGTTTGCGGCGGAAGAAATCGCCAAACGCACGGGACTGCGCCCGGGCAACGATTTGAGGTTGGCATTCACCAAAACCGATAACCGCCTTTGGACGATACATCTGAAATAGTTATCTTTGTGGAATTACCTCCCGAACCCTAACAACAAACTCACTATGGTAGAAGAGCTGACCGCCCTGTTATTCAAGAAAAACATCAACGAGTGGCACAATCCGCTGATGCGCTGGGGTGTGAAACAGTGCAAACTGATACTCTACACGGTCATCTGTCTCATCAAGCACGGCACCATCGCACGCTCCGCCGCGCTGACTTTCTATACCCTCATGTCGCTGGTGCCCATTCTGGCGGTGGTCTTTGCCGTGGTCAAGGGCTTCGGTCTCACCGACCGACTGATGGACAACCTCTACGGACTCTTTCCGCAGAATGCCGATGTGGTGGACTATCTGGTGCAGTTTGTCGATAAGGCACTCGCCCGCACACAGGGCGGTGTGATGGCTTCGGTCGCCCTCATCATGCTGTTTTGGGCGGTCATCAAGGTCTTCGGCTCGATAGAGAGCGCCTTCAACCACATCTGGGAGGTGAAAATCGAGCGCAGCATCACCCGTCAGTGGTCGGACTACATCGCGCTGATTATGATTGTGCCCATTCTGTGGATAGCCACCAGCGCAACGGGCAGCTACGCCCAGCAGCTCATCGGCTTCACCGACAACTGGTTCTATTCCACGATTTCGCATCTGATTTCGATGCTCGTCATCTGGACGATGTTCACCCTGCTCTACATCATCATTCCCAACACCAAGGTGCGTTTTTCGAGTGCCTTCATGGCGGGTATCGTGGCAGGAACCGCCTTTCTGCTCTTTCAGTGGGGCTACCTCTACCTCCAAAAGTGGATGACCTCCTACAACGCCATCTACGGTAGTTTCGCCGCCCTGCCCCTCTTCCTCATCTGGATGCAGACCTCGTGGCAGATACTTCTTTTCGGTGGCGAGTTGTCGTTCGCCTATCAGAACATCTCGCGCTTTGACGAGGAGCGCGAATCGCTGCTCATCAGCTACGACCAGCGCCGCAAGGTGATACTCGCCATCATGCTCACCGTGGTGGAGAACTTCCGCACCAAGGGCGGCACCACCTCCGGCGAATATATCCGCCAACAGCTCGACCTGCCCACACGTATTGTCAATGATGTGTTGTTCCAGCTCGTGCAGGCGGGACAGCTCATCGCCGTGGACGACAACCACAAGGAGAAAGCCACCTCCTACACCCCGGCCTACGCCATCTCGTCGATGTCGATTTACGGCATCATCACCGCCGTGGAGCGTATGGGTGCGCGTCAGTTCACCATGGCACAGATACCCGGACTCATGGACCTCGAAGGACGACTCGAACACCTCAAACAAAGGGTGCGCGACTGCGATGACAACGCCCTTCTGGTGGATATTCTCGATGAGTACAACGCCCCCGAGGAGGACGTCCACCACCCCAAAACCCTCAACATAGAATGACACGTACAGTAATCATAGGAAGCGGCAATCTGGCAGAAGCTCTGGCACAGGGTATAGACTTAAGTCCGCTCTCTTTAGTTCAGATATTCTCGCGCAATGCGGCACGCGCCGAGGAGGTCGCCTGTCTGGCGCACACCTCGTGGACGACTTCACCCGATGAGTTGGCCGATGCCGACATCTACATCATCGCGGTGAGCGACCGCGCCATCACGGAAGTGGCAGAGAAATTGCCCATACCCCCGACAGCCATTGTGGCTCACACCTCGGGCAGCTCGCCCATCACCTCCCTGCCCTCGCGCTACACCCGTCGTGCGGTCTTCTACCCCTTGCAGACCTACACCAAGGGACGCAAGGTGGATTTCTCGAAAATCCCCATCTTCATCGAGGCCGAGAGCGAGGAGGTGCGCACCACCCTGCGCGACTATGCTGGGCAGCTCTCCGAGCAGGTGATTTTTGCAGACTCGGCAGCACGCGGCGAGTTGCATCTGGCAGCCGTGATGGTGTGCAACTTCACCAATCAGATGTACACCCTCGGCGAGGAGATAGCCCGCCGTTCGGGACTGGGTTTCGAGGTGCTGAAGCCCCTCATTGAGGAGACCACCGCCAAGGCACTGGCCGCCGCCTCGCCCCGTGACGTGCAGACAGGACCAGCCGTGAGGGGTGACCTTGCGACACAGGAGCGACACTGCAAATTATTGGAAAACGAACCTTTAACACAAAATATTTACAAACTAATCAGTCAAAGTATATGGGAAACTTCAAAGAAGATATAGCACTCACAGAAGCCTTTTTCTTCGATGTCGATGGTGTGATGACCGACGGCAGCATCTCGCCCACACTCGATGGCGACTTCATACGATTCTACAACGCCAAGGACGGCTACGCGCTCGCCTATGCCGTGAAGCACGGCTACACGGTATGCATCATCACGGGCGGCCGTGGCAAGATTCTGGAGCACCGTCTCAAGATGCTGGGCATCAAGGACGAGGAGATTATCGCCGACTGCATGGACAAGCTCACAGCCATGAGAGAGTACATGTCGCGCCACAACATCAACCCCCGACACGCCATCTACATGGGTGACGACATTCCCGATTTGGAGTGTATGAAGGAGGTGGGCATACCCGTATGTCCTGCCGATGCAGCCCCCGAAATCCTCGAGGTGTCGCGCTATGTGTCGCAGTTCAACGGCGGACGCGGTGCCGTGCGCGACATCGTGGAGCAGGTGTTGAGAGCCAAAGGCGACTGGGCGAAAAGTTCGGAGGGCGTAACCCCCTCATCGTTAGTGGCTTCGCGATAGACTCGCTACCCCACATGAAAAGGCACGCCCCGCAGGGTGTGCCTTTTCATTTTGCCGTACGCTCTACCCATTTTGGGGGATTTTTTGTCGGGGACTGAAAATTGGAGGGCTGAAATTCTCTTTTTGCCGAAATAATTGCGTATCTTTGAATGAGTAACGATGTGTCGGCGTCTCATCTTCCGAGATGAGCCCCTCGCAGCTCCGCGCTACCCCGTCCATAATCACCCCACGACCTCTCGGAGCAGGGCCGACTAAAAATTAACGCATTATGACATTTCAACAAGCTGTAACAACTGTACTCAAGGAGAAGTATGCCGATTTCAACGGCCGTGCAACACGTTCGGAGTTCTGGTGGTATTGCCTCTTCACTTTCCTGGTAGGTGTCGTTCTCGGTATTCTGGGCATCACCATTCTGACCACCATTGTAGGTTTGGCACTCCTGGTTCCCAACATCGCCGTGAGTGTACGCCGTCTCCACGACACCGGTCGTTCGGGCTGGTGGATGTTTCTGTACATCCTGCCTCTGATTGGTGCCATCGCACTCCTCATTTTCTTCATTCTCGACAGCACAGAGGACAACGAGTACGGTCCGCGTCAGTAATCGTCATTCGCAGAATAAAAAACAGCTGCACGCCCCGAGGGGTATGCAGCTGTTTTTTTGTTGTCTGTTCTTTACTTATCTCTTGGGCGACATCTCGCCGCGCAGGTGCATCGTGCGTTGCGAGGGGGCAGGTTCGCGTCCCGTGCCACCGATGAAAATCTCGTAGTCGAAGGTCGAGGAGATATTGTCCATCATCTGCCCGTCGATGACAAAGACCATGTCGGCGGTCGTGTCGGGCGGTATCACCTCCGGCTCGGTGCGGAAGCTCACGCACGAAGGAAGTCCCAGCACCCGAAGACGCAGGGGGCGGTCACTTGCGTTGGCGACCTCCACACGGCGCTCCGTCTTGAAACGGCGGTCCACACGGCGGAAGTTCACCTCGCGGCTCTTCAGACGCAGGTCACCGATACGCTCGGTGAAGTAGAAGAAGCGGTCGCGCGTGGGCGTCACCTCGCCCGTGAGGGTCAGTTGCACGGGTGAAGAAGATGCCGAGGTGTAGACATAGAGCGATTTGTTCACCACGCCGGCGTGTCCGCGCGGATGGAACATCACACTCACCTCGCCATCCGCACCCGGCACAACAGGTTCGCGCGAGAAGGCAGGTTGTGCGCAGCCGCAGGTGGTCACCACACGCAGTATCACCACCGCACGCTCCGATTTGTTGGTGTAGCGGAAGGTATATTTTCGGGGGGCATCGTCCTCCGAGAGCGCACCCACGGGGCAGGTGGTCGCCGGGAAGGAGAGCTGTTGTGCCTGTGTTGGAAGGCTCGCGAAGAGCAGCACCAGAGAGAGAAGTATCGTTTTCATGGCCACAAAATTAGCAAAAAGTTGGCCACCGACCAATTCATCGCCCCACCCACGGTATCGCGCCCGACCCCGAAAGTCGCTCTGCGGGGTTTTTCTTCGCCGAAAAAGGGACTCATAAGGCGGAATATTGCACAAAAAAACGTACCTTTGACTGATTGTTAAAATGTTGAAAAGTCATGGAGTATCGTTTCACCATCGCCCTCATCTACGATTTTGACGGCACACTCTCGCCCGGCAATATGCAGGAGTATGATTTCATTCCTGCCGTGGGCAAGAGCAACAAGGAGTTTTGGAGCGAGTCGAACACCCTGGCACAGGAGCAGGATGCCGACGGAGTGCTCTCCTACATGGCGCGTATGATTCAGGAAGCCAAGTCCAAGGGGCTGTCGCTGCGCCGCGAGGCGTTCCGCGAGTCGGGTCGCAATGTCACCTTCTTCAAGGGGGTGAAGGAGTGGTTCGCCCGTATCAATGCCTACGGCGAGGCACGCGGCATACGCATCTTCCACTACATCAATTCGTCGGGTCTGAAGGAGATTATCGAAGGCACGGACATCGCCCGCGAGTTTCGCCGCATCTACGCCTGCTCGTTCCTCTACGATGTGGACGGCATCGCCTACTGGCCTGCCGTGGCGGTGAACTACACCAACAAGACGCAGTTCATCTTCAAAATCAACAAAGGCATCGAGACCGTCTATGACAGCCGCGAGGTGAACCGCTATGTCCCCGAAAACGAACGCCCCGTGCCGTTCTGCCACATGATTTATGTGGGTGACGGTACGACCGACATTCCCTGCATGAGACTGGTGAAGAGTGCCGGCGGCCACTCCATAGCGGTGTATAACCCCTCGCAAAAGGGTGCGCACAAGGAGATGGCGGAGCTGATTCGCGACCAGCGAGTCAATCATGTCTGCGCGGCGGACTACTCCGAAGGCTCGGACATCGACACCGTGGTGAAGACCATCATCGACAAAATAGATTTGGACGACCGTCTCAAGAAACTTGAGGTGGTGAAATAAAACCGACAAAACACCAAGATAATGGAGATTATATTCGCAACCAACAACGCCCACAAACTCTCGGAGGTGAACGCCATTTTGGGCGACGGCTACACCCTCCGCACCCCCCGCGATTTCGGCATCACGGAGGATATTCCCGAAACACAGGACACCCTCGAGGGCAATGCCCGACAGAAGGCCCGCTATCTCTACGACCGCACCGGACGCGACTGCTTCGCCGATGACACGGGTCTGGAGGTCGAGGCGTTGGACGGAGCACCCGGTGTGCGCTCGGCACGCTATGCCGGCGACCAGCACGATTTCGATGCCAACAACGTCCTGCTGATGAAGAACATGGAGGGCAAGGAGAACCGCCGCGCACGCTTCCGCACGGTCATCTGTCTGATTATGGGCGGCGAGGAGCACTTGTTCGAAGGCATTGTCGAGGGCGAGATTATCTCCCAGATGCGCGGCACGGAGGGCTTCGGTTACGACCCCCTCTTTATCCCCGAAAATACGGGTCGCACCTTCGCGGAGATGAGTGCCGAGGAGAAGAACCACATCTCGCACCGCGGTCGCGCCGTGGAGAAACTCTGCGCTTATTTGCACAGTATCAATAAATAAGGTATCTTTGCAGCCCTATGGAAGAATTCAACTACAAAAAAATAGAGGAGTACAACCCCGAAACCATTGAGGCACTGAAGTATCACTACAAGGAGATACTCCGACTCCTGGGCGAAGACCCCGAACGCGAAGGACTGGTCAAGACCCCCGAACGTGTGGCAAAAGCCATGTCGTTCCTCACCAAAGGCTATGAGGAAAATCCGCTGGAGATTATCCGCTCGGCGATGTTCAGGGAGGAGTACAAACAGATGGTGCTGGTCAAGGACATCGAGCTTTACTCGATGTGCGAGCACCACATGATACCCTTCTACGGCAAGGCGCACGTGGCATATATCCCCAACGGACGTATCACGGGACTCTCGAAAATCGCCCGTGTGGTGGAGTCGTTTGCCCGCCGTTTGCAGGTGCAGGAGCGTCTGACGGTGCAGATTCGCGACTGCATACAGGAGGCTTTGGACCCCATGGGTGTGGCCGTGGTCATCGAGGCGAGCCATATGTGTATGCAGATGCGCGGTATCGAGAAACAGCAGTCCGCCACCACCACATCGGCTTTCACGGGTATCTTCCTCTCCGACCATCGCACACGCGAGGAGTTCATGAACCTCATCTCGCACAAGTACAGATAGTGAGCGCGCGCACGGCGCAACACCATAACAAAAAGACGTACCTCATCATCGGGGTACGTCTTTTTTTGTCTTGGGTCGGGAGGGGCTGTCGGAGAGGAACAGCCCTCTGCGGCTAATGGTAGGTCAGCGTCTGGTAGAGTTCCACGCGCTCGCCGTCGGTCATCTGCTCGGCACGTGTCCAGTTGCCCTGCGTATCGAAATCGAGGTAGCGTGTCTCCATCAGCGGCTCGGCAAGGAGCGACTTGCCCGTGAGGTATCTCACCGCCAAAGGCAGGCGCGTGGGCGTGTATTCCATCACCAGATGCGACTCCGCGACATCGCTGCCCGACTGAAAACGCTTCCGCTCCACGGGCAACACACCGCACCCCTTCATATAGGCAGTCTCCACACGGAACGATGCACCCGACTCCGTAAAGACCGCCTCCTCGCGCGACAACTCCCCGTCATCGGCATAGGTGAAGAAGCGGTGCACCGAGCTGAGGAGTTGCTCCTCACCGCCCACCGTGCCGAGAACGCGGCTCTCCGCTTCACGGGTGTGTCCGTGACCTATGAAAAGGGTCGTCACCTCGCGCGAGCGTCCCCAATCCTCACGGCCGAGGTCGGCTTCCGCCTTTGCCACGCGACCGTCACAGGTGAGGGTGTAGCCTGTGGCCGCAATGCGTGTCACGCCCTGCAACATATAGTTCTCCAGACGCGCCACGGGGAGGGGCGAGGGCAGTGCGCCCGTGTGCGCCCCGTAAGAGATTTCATAGCGCACGGCATCACCGCCGAGGGGGTGTTTCACCACCGCCGAAAGGCGTGACGAGCCGTCATATTCGTATTCGTACCACGCCGACTCGACGGCAAATCCACGGGTGGAGGGGGCGGAGGTTATTTGAGAAGTAGAGGTCGCAGGGGTTGCGGAAGTTGCAAGGGTTGCGGTGCGCTCCACGCCCATTTCGTTCCAGTAGCTGCAACGGCCGTCGGGCAGGAAGCCGGCTTCGAGCCACACGCCACCCTCGCGGTCGCTCACCCTCACGGTCTTCACCCCCTCGTGGAAGCCCAACAGGGAGAGGTGGCTCTCCTTATCGATATGGGGCGGTTTTACGCCCTCATCGTTCTCGGAACAGCCAACGACAGCAAGAAGGCTCGCCGTGGCAAAAAAAGCGGTCAAAATTCGCTTTACGCGGTATTTGTCGAATACAGTCATCATTATCACATTTTAGAGGGGCAAAATTAGGCATTTGTCCCCAATCCGCAAAAAAAGGCAGCGATGCTCACACATCGCTGCCCTTATTCGTTTTCCGAAAAAGTCTATTTGCCGTAGACCACCTTGGGTGAACCGCTCTTGAGCACACCCACGCAACCGAACTTGGCGGTAACGTCCACCTCCACATCGGGGAGGTTGTCGGGGTTCATCAAATCCTCGATGTCATCGGCGGTCTTGCCCTCGAAGTCGTAGCACTTCCACTCGGCGGGCATCGTCCAGCTCAGATTGGGGCAGTTCTCCACCTCGACAATCTTCAGTCCCTCCTTCTTGTCGGAAATCTTCGACTTCAGACCCGTATTTCGGGGCATGGAGGTCAGCTGGTCGGAACCCGACAGGCTCAACACACGCATCTCGGTGTTGTGGGCGAAGCACTCCTCGGGGAGGGTTGCAAAGCGGTTACCGCCCAGACGAGCCACACGCAGGTGGGCGTAGGACGAAAAGTCGGGCACACGCTCCAGCGAGCAATTGGCCACCGACAGCCACTGCAGGTTCGCATTCTTCAGCACGGGGAGCGAACCGATGGCGTTGCCGTCCAGCGACAGCTGGCGGAGGTCCTTCAGCCCCTCGAAGTCGGCAGCCGACACCGCGGTCATCTTGTTCTCGTCCAACCACAGGGTGCGCAGCTGTGCCAGCGACTTGATGACGTCGGGCACGGCAGTGAACTGCGATTTCGAGAGGTCGATGGTGCGCAACGATGCCTGACGCGCGATGCTTTGGGGCAGGGTCGAAAGACGGGTCTCCGACAGGCGCAACTCGTTGAGACGGTTCTTCTCGCAGAAGACCTCCTCGCCCAGCGAGGTGAGGGGGTTGCGGCTCAGGGTCAGCGACTCGAAATCGGGCATCGAAGCCAGCGAGGGCGAGAAGCTCTCCAGCCGGTTGCCGGCCAGATTCATATAGCGCAACTTGTGTGCCGACGAGATGTCGGAAGGGAAGGTCTTGAGCTGACCATCGATGATGAAGACACCGGTCAGTTCGGGGCAACGCCACAGCGAGGTGGGCAGCTCCTCGATACCCGTATTCACACAGGTGACATTGATGAGCGAGTTGATGCGGTGGATATCCTCGGGCAGCTGCTTGAAGCCGGGGATGTCGGTCACGGTAATCGACATCAGCGTGGCGATGTTGGACACCGTACCCTCGGGAATGGCGGTCATCTTCACCCAGGGGGTCTCCTTGCCGTCCTTGATACCGTGGAAGAAGAGTGACGAGAGGAAGATGGGCTGACCGTAGTCGTCGGTCTCGAACTCCAGACCCTCCCAATCGGGATAGGGGTACTTCTTGGGGTCCCACGGCCAGAGCGACTCGTCATCGCCGAAGACCTCGCGGCAGAGACCCAGCAGGGAGTTGCGCAGGAAGTCCATCGACATGGTCTCGCGGGTCTTGATAGGCACCACGAACTCGGTCACGGTGTTCTCCTCCACCGTGAATCGGTTTTTGGGGCGCGAGGGGTCCACCTCGTCGGTATCGTCGAACTCCGCATCGAAGAGGTACTCGTGACGGGGAGTGTAGGCGGTGTAGCCCTTGATTTTGTAGGTGCCGGCAGGCAGCGAGTAGCCCTTGCTCTTCACCGACTCGGCATCGCCCGTGAGCAGAAGGCTCGGCAGCTGGATATCCTTCTCGCCATCGGAGAGCAGAATCTTCACCGAACCGATTTCATTGACACCCGATGCCGTGTAGACCATCTTGCGCTTAAAATTGAACACCACACCCTCGGTGACGGCATGACCGTCCCAACCGGGAACGGCACCCTCGGGGAGTACCGCGTCATCGTCACTGCTACACGAGGCGGGGAGCAATGCCACCACCGCCATGACGAGTGCCACGGCCCAATATTTCATTGATTTGAGATTTTTCATTTTCGTCATTTGCATTTTCGACATTCAACTTACTGGAGGCTCTGCGGCTCGTTGGTGAAGCCTGCCAATCGTCCCTGGTGGTCCTTACCCTCCTGCGGGAAGACCAGAATGTAGGGGTCCCACTCCTTGAGGTTGGGGTGCTTCAACAGCCACTCGGGCAGCTCACCCGACAGACGGTTGAGATTCAGACGGAAGGTCTTGAGGTTGGGCAGTACCTGCGGAACGCCGTCCTTCTCGTTGTAGCCCTTCATGTCGGGAATGGAACCCTCGAAGTAGTTGAGCGACAACTCCAGACCCTCGAGTTTGTCCCAGCGGAAGAGCATCTCGGGCAGCTCGCCGCCCATACCCTCCTTGCCGCCGTAGATGCTGTTGCTCAGGTCGTGAACATCGTAACGGCGGTTACCCGTCATGTTCAGATGCTTGAGCTTGGGGAAATTGGTGGGGTTGATAATCTCCGAGGGGAAGCGCAACAGGTTGTTGTTGCTCAGACTCAGATACTCCAGACTGCTGCCCAACTTGGCGAAGCTGCGCGGCAGATCGACCAGACCGAAGGCGAAAATCTCCAGCTCGGTGAGGTTGCCGTACTTGCCCAACTCGGGGAGCGACTCGCCGAGGTGCAGCTCGCGCAACTGGTTGTTCACATTGGAGAAGATGCTGATACCCTTGGTGTGGGTGAGGTAGCGGAACTCGTAGGGCAACTCCTGTGTGGTGTCGAACATATAGAAACGCACGTACTTCACACGACCCTCGAATTCGGGCTTGCCCATGGTCATGGCGTCGGCCTTGGAGTACAACTCGATGTCGCTACCCCACTCCTCCATGCTCTTCGTCTCGTCGAAGGGCGAGCCGTAGACATTGAGCTGACGGGCAATCGACAACACGGCAATCGAGTCGCCGGCACGGGTGTCGGTAATCTCGGGAGCGGCCTTCTGGCTCACCTCCACACTCTCGGCGCGTGCCAGCTCCTCGCCGCTCTTGGGGCGGAAGCTGATGACGGCATTCTGCATCCAGGGCTTGGTGTTGAACGACCACTTGAAACGCAGGGTCACGGTGCGGGGCTTCGACTCCACGAGGGGCAGCTCATAGGGCTGACACTGCACCCACTTGGCCTCGGTGCCGGGGGCGATGTCGTGGTCGGGAGTGGTCTCCTCGATGCGGACATCGAAATCGACATTGGTGGTCACCGTCACATCGAAGTAGTTCTTGCCCTGACCGATGTAGTCGGGAATGGAGATGGTGCGCACACCCTCCTCGGCCTGCTCGACCAGAATCTGCTTCTCGAAGCCCATCTGCTTCACCGACAGACGATACGACTCGCCATCGGCGTTGAAATTGACCACACCCTCGCGCAGGGTGCTGTGGAAGGTGGAATCCACCGCTATGTGACAGCGGGTCGAAGCATCGCCGCTGGCAGGGGTAATCAGAATCCACGGCTCCTCGGTCGATGCCGTCCACGATGTGGTGGCAGAGACCTTCACCTTCTCGACACCGCCTTCGGGTCCCATGGTGATGACCTCCTTGTCCAAACCGAAATTCTCGACAGGCGAGCTCTTCTCATCGCTGCACGATGCCAGCGAGAGCGCGGCAGCCGCGAGGAAGGCACCTGCATATTTGATATATTTCATAAACCTCATTGTTTTATTCGATAAACTTAATGTTGGATACCGAGCTGGGGGCAACCTGTGATACCGCTCTGCTCGACATCGAAGCCCAGCTGGAAGGTACCGCCCACAATCTTGGCGCAAATCTCATCGGGAATGACCACCGAGATGTTGGGGTTGTCGCTGATGCTCAACTTGGTCACCATGGTGGGGAACTCCTTGATGAAACGGATGTCGTTGCCGTCGAAACGCAGGTCGCGCAACGACTTGAGCTTCTCGATACCGTCGGGCCATACCTTGAACGAGCGGTACGACACGCCGTTCTGCACGGCAAACTGCGATGTGAAGTAGAACTTCGACAGACCCTGGGGGGTGAACAGCGACTTGGGGAAGTCGGTGAAGTGGTTGGCACCCAAATCGATTCCCTCGAGGTAGGGCATCGACACGCCCAAATCGAAGTCGGGAGAGCTGGGCGGCACCTCGCTAATCTCGTTGCTGCCCAGTGCCAGCGACACGGTGTACTTCATCGAGGGGGCGGTGAGTCCCTTGCGGCCCAGACTGTCGAGCAGGTTGTGCGTGAAGTCGTAGTTGGTCACCTCGGAGTTCGACAGACCGAACGCCGCGGGGAACGCACCGCGCAGCTTGTTGCCCTCGACCTTGAGGGTGGTCGCCTTGATACCCTGGAACACCTTGCCGCGTTTGTCGGGTACCAGCTCCATGGTGCGGATGTCGTAGCCCTCAATCGACTCAATCTCGTTGTCGGTGAAGTCCACCAGACCGATGAAGTATTTGGTATCGGTGGTGAAGATGTTGGGCAACGCCTTCAGACGGTTGCCCGTGACGGAGAAGGTCTCACAGTCGTCCATCTTGAAGAACTTTTCCTCCGAAGAGGGCAGCTCTTCGAGACGGTTGTTGTCCAGATAGAACTGCACGAGTGCCACATCGGGCATATGGTAAATCTTCTGCAACTTGTTGTTCGCCAAATCCAGCAGACCGAGCATCTTGAGGTTGTTGGCATTTTGGGGCAGCTCCACGATATTGTTATCGGTGAGGTAGAGAATCTGCAACTTCTCGCTGGCGGCACCGTCGAACAACGCCTTCAGACCGCGAGTCATCTCGTCGGCAGGGATTTTCGAGTTGCCCGAGAAGTTGAACAGCGTGAGCTGGGGGCACTGACCCACGGCATCGGGGAATTTCTCCATCGCCGTGCAGTTGTAAATCTCAAGGTCGGTGAGCGACTCGCAGAAACGAATCATGTCGGGAATCTCGCGCACCAGACCGTTGGCCACGTAGAGTGCCTCGAGTTTCTTCAGACGGTAAATCGAATTGGGCAGCGAGGTGACGTGGTTGGCAATCTTGCCCAACTCCATCATGTCGTAGGTGGCGATGTTGTTGTCGCGCTGAATGCGGTAACCTGCCTTGTGGTGCGAAGCCACGAGTGCCTCGGCGGCGGGTGACATATCGAGCGACACCTCTGCCAGAGCCACGGCGTGACGCGCACGCAGCTCCTCATCGGCCAACTCATAGCGGTAGTCCGACACCTTCTCGCCACGCAGGGCACGCGCCCATGTGCTGAAGCGGTTGCCCGCAGCGGCACGCTCCGAGACGATGCTGGCCTCCTCACGGGGGACATCGGAGTGGTGGCCAATCCAGAGCTGGGTCAGCTCCGTGAGGTCACCCAGACACTCGGGAACATCACCCTTGGGGTCGAAACCGCCGATGTTGAGTGCCGCCACACGTCCGTTGGGGTGGAGCAACACGCCGGGCTGGTCGCCCCACAAATCCACATCCTTGTCGAAGTTCCAGTTGGCACCACGGGGCATACCGTCACCAATCCAGTACCAGTTGGGACCGTCGAGCGCCTCCCAAATCTTCTTCAGCGCAACGTAGTCCTTGATATACTCGGCCGAAGCCTTGATGGTCACCTTCAAATCCACATCGGTGATGCCGTTGTCCTCCACGGTGAAAATCTGCTCACGAGCATCGGTCTGCTCCATGGCGAGCACCTGACGCGACTCGTCATAGAGGGTGTAGCTGTCCAGACGGTAGTCGCCTGCGCCGGCCTCGATGAGGGTGTCGCACTCGATTCTCGAACTGCCATGGTCATCGAGAATGAACTTGCAGGGCAACTCGCGGGGAGCAATCTGCTCACCCGAACGGGTGTCGGTCAGGTCCATGTCCACATACTTGATTTCATCGAAGGTGTAGGTCTTGTCGGCACGGGTGATGCCCTCCAGCTCCGAGAGGTCCTTCGAAAGGCTGAAACGCATCTTTCCGCGCGGCTTCACGCTGAGGAAAATCTCGTGGAGGGTCAGCTCCGAGTCGTTGATACGCAGCGAGGTCTTCTCCTCGGGAGTACCCGACAGGATACGCTCCTCGGTGGCATTGTAGACCGAGTAACCAATCAGTTCGTAGTCGCCGGCCTGCATCTTCACCGCCGCGGTGTTGAGTCCGAATTCCGACTCCTCGTGGCCGCGCTCCTCGACGGGGAGCATCTGGTTGAACGACTCCATGTTGTGACGCAGGGTCACGGTAATCTTCTTGGCATCGCTCAAATACTCCAGCTCCTGAAGCTCCGAACGCGTACCCTTCTTTAAGAGCTTGAACTGCACATAGCCGTAGCCCTGCTCACGGGAGTCGATGCCGTGGTCGTCACTACAACCCACCGCCAGCCACAGTGCCAGCAGAGAGAAGCCCAATTTAAAGACGATGTTATTGAATTTCATAATTTTTATCTCTATCTCGTTTTAACGGAGTTATATTTTTTCGGTCGGAGGGTCAGCCCCGCCACCTGAGGACGGGGTCTTCCGACCGCAGAACTGTTAGAGGTCCTCGTAATCGGCACGCTGTACCACGCGGATGGCTGCCACCATCTTGCCCGTGTCGCTGTTGGTCATGATTACGGTCGCCTCACGCATACCCTGCGCCGCATCGAATGCCACGTGGGAGTTGGTGAAGGCGAAGCGGAAACCGCTGAAGCCCATATCGGCATTGAAAATCAACCAGCCCTGCTGCTTGGTGTAGAGTGCCTCGGCAGGCGATGTGTAAGCAATGCCACAAGTGCCCTCCTCACCTTCTATCTTGAGAATGGCCATCGACATCGAACCGAAGTCGGTGTAGGTAACAACATAGCCCTGCTCGACCTCGAAGTCGGCCTTCCACTGTGCCAGCTCCTCCTCGCCCATAGGCTCGATGCTCACACCCTCGACGCTCTCCGTCCATGCGAACTTCAGACCGCCGCCGGCAGCACCCTGCTCCACATGAGCGGCGATGTACTGCTTGTACTCCTCTTTCATATCCTTCGAGAAGGGGGTACTCACCAGCAAATCCTCCGCTGTCTCGATACCGTTCTGCTCTGCCACGCCTGCGGGAATCGCCACAAAGACGGCGTGGTGTGCCTCACCCTCATCGTTGGGCGAGGCGGTCATGCGGTGGTGCAACACCTTGACGTTGGGATAGACGGCTGACGCCTTGTCGGTGTTCTCCTCAATCGAGAACCAATACAAATCGTCCTGTGCATCGAAGACCTCGACCTCCTCCTCGACCATCTCGCCCGTCTCGGGGTTCATGGTGAATTTGGTCGTCCATGCTCCGTAGCGCAGACCGCCCGTCATCGGGTCGTCGGACTGTGCCATGAGGAAGAAACGGTAGCCCTTGGGGTCGGTGAGGGTCGAGAACTCGAAACCGACGGTCTCCTGACCCATACCGCCACCGCTATACATACCGTTGGGGGTGAAGAGCAGGGGCTCGTTTTCGGGAATGACGGTCATGATGCGGGTCCAGCGCGATGTACCCTCACACTGCAAGCCGAACGATGCCACCGGCTCGCCCCCGGTCACGTAGTAGTCCGAGAAGCTGATGTTGCCGCTCATGTCCTCCAACGATGCCTTTGCGTAATTTACATTGATGTAGAAGAGCTTCAACTCCTCGGGATTCTCCACCTCCGCGTTGGGCTCGCCATGCTGGAATGCGGGCTGAATCTTCACCCACTGGGGAACGGATGCCACCCACTTGAAGTTGCTGCGCACGGCGTAGCGCACCTGATAGTCCTGCATGAAGTCGCTGTAAGTGAAGGTGAGCTGCTCGCCCTCACCCACTGCGGTGAACTTATCGACGGGGAAACCCTCGGCGTCCAACTCCTCGGTGACCTTGTAGAGGGTAAACTCGCGCGCGGCGGCCACACGGCACACCTCGAACGAGAGACTCTTCGATGCGGTGTAGAGGGTTACGGTGGCGGTCTCGTTGTCGAAATCCGCGCCCTCGTCACCGACAAACAGCGTCACCTGCTGCTCGCCCTTGCGACCCACGATGGAGACACGGGGCGACTCCTCGCTACCCGTGAAGGCGAAACGCACCCAGTTGCGGTCGGCAGAAATTGTCCAATTCTCGTATGCCGTGAACGCAATGGCGGCCTGCTCGCCCTGGCGCACCTCGAGGGGGCTTTGGGGCTGTGAGGGAAACTCGACACCGGGAGTAGGCTCTCCGCCCTTCGTCTCGTCATCGGAACACGAAGCGGCGAAAAGAAGACCCGACAGTGTCAGCAGCGTGAAAAATTTATAGAATATCCTGTTCATTCTCTTTGTCGTTTATATGATTCGTAATGAAGGATTACATACCCTGATTGCGCAACTCCTGTGCCTTGCGCTCCGAAATCCACTCCAGCATATAGGGGTAGGTGCCCAGCGAGCCGACCTGATCGACATAGCAGTTGAGCGTGATGAAGATAAATCGCTCGCAGGAGTTGTAGAAGTTCTCCTTGCCGGTCGAAGCGATGTTAATCCAACCCATGTTGGAGGTGAAGAATCCCTCCTGTGCAGGAACAGTGACGAAGTTCTCGCCCGCACCACCGGGGTGGAGGTCCACCTTCATGTTGCGTCCTGTGGCGAAGGGGTCGATGACAATCAGTCGGTCGGGACGCGAAGCATCGCGCTTGACCTTCACCAGGAACTTGTCGAACTGCATACCGTCCTGATGATAGGGGAACGATGCATAGAAAATATAGTTGGCGTAGTCGTACTTCTCGGGGTCGGACTCGCGCATCTCGTTGGCCAGCCACTCCTCACCGATGTAGGGACAGAACTTGAAGAAGCTCACCGTGGTCTCCAGATTATCGGGATAGAGTTCCCACTGCTGGGACTCGGGAATCACCAGACGAAGGCGTGTGCCGAGGCTGTCCGAAGGCTGGAAAGCATCGTAGTGACCCACGATTTCGACACGTGTGGTGCGCTCGCCGGCCTTGATGACTACGTTGCGCTCCTTGAGGTCGAAGTGGCGACCCTCGATGGCAGACGAACCTGCGCCCACCACCTCGACAGCCACCGTGCGGTCGTAGTCACACGCCACGGTAGAAGCCACATCGACAAAGAATGTACCCTCCTGCTCGACAGGATACTGGTGTGCCGTCTCGGCAAACATGATGTACTCCTTGCCGGAGTAGTAGGTGTAGCCCGAGTGCTTGTCGCAAGCTGCGAAACCACCGCACAGGCACACCATCGACACCAATGACAATATCTTTTTCATGTTATTCATAATTCTCGTTAGTCGTTACTTTCGTTAGGCTCTACCTCCGAACCCGTGGCATCGAGCTCGTGCTTGGGAATGGGCCAGGTGAAGAGAGGTGCCGAAGCCGCCACCTTGAGGGTGTTTGCGCCCTCGACGGTCGACTCCTGAGCCTTGCGGCTGAAGCCCAGACCCCAACGCTTGAGGTCGGAAAGGCGGAAGCCCTCCATGAACAACTCCTTCACTCGCTCGTTGCGAATCTCCTCGAAGAGCTGCTCGCCGCTTGCCGAGCTCATACCGTAGCCCATGATACGCTTGCGGCGCAGGGCGGTGATGTCATCGTTGGCGGCACGTTCGTTGCCCAGACGGTAGTTCGCCTCGGCACGGATAAGATAAATCTCCGACAGACGGAAAATCTTGGGCTCGTTGGTGAGCATGAGCTGCTGTGCCTCGCTGTCGATGTTCACATTGCCGGGGAACTTGAAGACCAGAGGCCAGGTCAGACCGTGGTAGTAGGCTGTGCGCTGCATCTGGAAGAAGACCGCCTTACGCACGTCCTGTGCCGAGTAGAGGTTCAACACCCACTCCGCAGGCACGTAGTCGGGCACAAACTGCTTGTAATTGACCTGTGCGCCGAGGAAGGGAAGACCCAGTGCGCCGCCACGGTCGGTGTACGACATCGCCACCTTGAAAATCACCTCACGACCGTCATCGGTACTCCACATCTGTGCGTAGTCCGAAGTACGGGGGTCGCGACCGTTGGTGGCGTCGGCCAGCTCGTAGTTGGGGTTGTCGATGACCTTGGTCGCCGCCTCGACAGCCGACTCCCACTCGTTCATATAGAGGTACACACGCGCGTAGAGCGACTGAATGGCACCCACGGTCACGTAGGGCGAACCGAAGCCGTCACGCTTGACGAGCGACTCCGCCATGCGAAGGTCGGAGAGCACCTGCTCGTAGGAGACCTTCAACGAAGAACGGTGGGGTTTGGGAATATTCTTGTAGGTGGTGACAATCGACACGCCCAGCTCCGACTCTGCCGTTGCGGGGTCGTAAGCCTTACAGTAGAGGCGAATCAGCTCCGAGTAGCAGAGCGCACGGATAAAGTAAACATCACCCTGACACTTGTGGAACACCTCCACCACATCGGGCAACACACCCGAGAAATCGAGTGCCGCGCTCTTCTCGAGGAAGAAGTTACAACGCGCAATCATCGCGTAGAGATTGCCGTAGACGGCCTCCACCTCCGAGTTGGTCGATTTGGCCGTCCAACGGTACAACTCGCCGTAGTTGTTCGAGAAACCGATGACCGCCTGCACCAAATCCGACTGGATGTCGGGACCCAGGGTCATGGCACCCGAATAGAGACCCGCCGATTTCAGACCACTGTATATACCGAAGATAATCTGCTGCGCCTCCTGAGCATCGGGCTTTGTGAGAATCTCGCCCTCCGGAATACCGTTATCGGGATAACGGTCGAGGTCGCAGGCCGTGAAACCCGCCGACACGAGGAGGGACATTGCTATAATCAATATTTTTTTCATAATGCTGTCGTCTGATTTAGAAGGTGATTTCTACACCGAATGTGAACTGACGCGACATGGGATACTGCGCCTTGTAGATGTTGCCCGTACCCTCGGGGTCCATGCCCGAGAACTTGGTCCATGTACAGAGGTTCTGACCCTGGAAGTAGATGCGTGCCGCCTCGAAGAAACGGGTCTTGCGCAACAGTGCCTCGGGCAGCGAGTAGCTGATGGTCAGGTTCTTGAATCGCAGGAACGAAGCGTCCTCCAACATACGCGAGTCCATGTAGATGGGTTCGCCGTGCTTGGGGATGTCGGTCACGTCGCCGGGCTTCTTCCAGCGGTCGTACAACAGACGCTTCGACTGGTTGTAGGACTGGAACGTACCGTTCGACTCGTCGAACCAACGGTCGTTGTTGAGCATCCAGCGGTCAGCCACCCAGCTAAAGAGCGCGCTCACCGAAATACCCTTCCACGAGAACGATGTACCGAAACCGCCCTGCCAGGGTGCCGACCAGCTCTTGCCAATCATCACCTTGTCCGAGTCGTTGATTTCATTGGTCAGCTCGCCCTCCTTGGTGTACCACAGCGACTCACCGTTGGCGGGATTGACACCTGCATAACGGTTGATGTAGAACTCGCCGAACTCGTGGCCGACCTCCAGCATGATACCCGTACCCGAAATCTCGAATCGGTCGTTGCCGTTGAACAGCTCCTCGATGCGGTTGTGGTTGTACGAAGCGTTGGCAAACAGGTTCCACGTGAAGTCCTTGGTGCGGATAACATCACCCGAAAGGCTCAACTCCACACCGCGGTTCAACATCGTACCCACGTTCTCCCACTTCGAACCGAAACCGGTGGTGAACGAGGTGGGAACGGCCATCAGCATATCGGTGGTCTTCTTGTTGTAGAACTCGATGCCCAAATCCACGCGGTTCCAGAAACCGAGCTTCAGGGCTACGTTGGTGGCCCAAGTCTCCTCCCAGGTGAGGTTCTCGTTACCGCGCGAGGTGATGACGATACCGCCCATGTGGTTGTAGATGGGACCGCCATTGACCAGCGCGAGGTGCTCGTAGTCGGGAATCGACGAGTTACCCGTTGTACCCGTCGAGGCCGAGAGCTGTGCGTTGGTGAGCCACTCTGCGGCATTCTGCATGAACTTCTCGTTGCGGATGTTCCACATACCGCCCACCGACCAGAAGTTACCCCAACGGCTGTCGCGGCCGAAACGCGAGGAGGCCTCACGGCGTGCCGAGAACTCGAGGAAGTAGCGGTGGAGGTAGTTGTACTCGCCGCGCACGAAGAACGACAGGTCGGCACTTGCCGTGGTCATGTCGCTCCAGCCCGAAGCGGTAGTACCGGTCGAGAGGGTCTGGAGTTTGTCGTTGCTCTGACCGATGGTGGTCACGCTGAAGCCCATCGCCTCGTTATTGACAAACTCGTGTCCCAGAAGGAAGTTGAACGAATGTTCGCCATTGATGTCGAACATATAGTTGATGGTGTTGGTGCTCGTGTAGTTGAAAGCGTGCGAAGCACCGCGACCCACCGTACCGCTGCCGTTGTTGGGCAGGTAGCTGGGGGTCGAACGGGTGAAGCTGGGCTTGTACTCGAAATTGACACCGAAGGTCGAACGCAGGGTCAGACCCTCCACGGGCTTGATTTCGGCGAAAGTCGATGAGATGACCTTGAAACGCTCGCGCGTGAGGGGGTTGTTCAACGCCCACTCCACGGGGTTCTCGCCGGGAGCCAGCCACGAACCGTCATTGACCGAAGCCAGCGAGCCGTCGGGCTTGTAGGGGCTGACGTAGGGCAACATGAAACGCGATGCGGAGATGGGAGTGACGGTGGTGTAGGAACCCTCGTCTGCCTCGGCAATCTCCTCGTAGGACAACATGGTGTTCGTTCCAATCTTGAGCCACGAATTGGCCTTGGCCTCAAGGTTGGCACGCAGGTTGTAGCGTTCGAAATCCGACGAGATGGCGATACCCTTCTGACGGAAGTAGCCACCCGACACATAGTAATTGACAACAGGCGAAGCACCGCTCACCGACACCTCGTAGTTACGCAAGGGGGCATTGTCGGTGAAGACCACGTCACGCCAGTCGATATTGATTTTGGCCAGTTCCTCGTAGTTCTTGCCGGCATCGAGACCTACCTCCTTCTCGTAAGCGATACGTTCGGGGGTATTCATGATGTCCCAGCTGCCATAGGCCAGTTTCGAGAAACCGAGCTGCATACGATAAGTCACTTTTGCACGGGTGTCGACCTGACCGCGTTTGGAGGTCACCACCACCACGCCGTTGGCGGCGCGCGCACCGTAAATAGAGGTTGACGATGCATCTTTGAGCAACGAGATGTTCTCGATGTCGGAAGGATTGATGGCCGAGAAGTCACTGCTCGAGATGGGCACACCGTCGAGGATAAACAGAGGTTCGGTACCCGAATTGATAGAGTTGATACCTCGCACCTGGAACTGGGCGGGCGCACTCGGCTCACCCGAATTCGACATGACACTCATACCGGGAGTACGCCCCTGGAGCGCCTGGTCGAAACTTGCGGCAGGCACCGCGTTAATCTCTTTGGCTTTGACCTGCGAGACCGAACCGGTCACCGTGCCCTTCTTGCGGACACCATAGGCCACAACCACAACTTCGTCAAGCGATTGCGATTCACTCTCCAACGTCACGTCGTGGTGAACCTGCGCCTCACCGTGAGGCGCGACAAACTCCACCTTCTTGTAGCCCACATACTGATAAGTCAGAGTGGTTCCGGGTGTCACGGTGATGGTGTAATTGCCATCGATGTCCGAAGAGACACCCTCATTGGCCGCAGTGATGATATTTACGCCGATGAGCTCTTCGCCCGTGTCGCCGGCTACAATCTTACCACTTACGGTTACTCGATCTGCTCCGTTCTGCGCGAAGAGCGAAAACGGAAGAAATGTAAGCAAGAGAATAAGAGTGCGGAGTGAAAAGTTTAAATTTTTCATATACATTTACCTTATCTTATCATCGCAAAGGTCGGACTTTTCTATCTAAAAACCAAAATACACCTATTATATAGCGCATCGTGCGACTCTGACAGATTGCAATCCGAAGCGAAAAATCGGGGCGATTTTAGAGATGTAATACGTTATTTTACAGCCTATTAAATTATTATAAAATCATAAAACGGGCGGTTTTTCTGACGGTGGGAGACATTTTTAAATA
>RCNH01000033.1_pt1 | contig 66084 bp, 49 predicted proteins | sample 2041161 | NCBI WGS metagenome assembly RCNH01 (sample SAMN09708215, study PRJNA481090) | Feces metagenome, whole genome shotgun sequencing project. | biome: feces | host: Leptonychotes weddellii | place: Antarctica: Sion Island | collected 2010-03-01 | reverse complement strand
AGCGTTATAGCCCTCGGGCACGCCAACTTCGTGTACAAAATAATCCTTGCTGGTATCGAATTTAGCATAGCTAAATTCTGCCCTACCTTGATCATTAGTCTTTACAAGTTCAAGTTCTGTGCCTGGTACAGGATTTCCCTCATAGAGAGCAAAGGTAGCACCTGCAACCGGTTCGTTGCTTCTGTGTTCTGTCTTGTGCAGGCTTAAACGAATCGGGAAGTTTGCTGCTGTATAGGACTCGTAAAAAACCTTGCCTTCAATAGTTTCGAAGGGCTGTGGTGCAAACTGACCTGAATACCCTTCAGGGGCCTTATCTTCTTCAAGAACAAAGCTCTTGCCCTTGAATACCTTTGCACCGTCTTCGTTAACCTCGGTTGCAAAGCCGGTAAATCGAACATCACCTGTGGAATTGGTCACCTGTGTGTCCACAAGTTTTTTATCAAGCACTTCTCCCCAGTAATCTTTTTCAATCTCATAGAGCTTAAAGACCGCACCTGGAACTGGATTACCCTGACCGTTGAGCTCGTCTGTTTTGTGAAGTTCGAGAATATTTTCAAACTTACGTGGCGTATTGGGCAGCAAGCCATAACGAAGCATGGTGCGCCTGTTATTTACATACACCGTACCGGCCTCGTCTACGCGCAAAGACACAACATCGGGATAGATCATGTAGTCCGGATCTACTCCCTTTTGCTTAAAGAAGTATTCCTTACCTGCTTCTACATTGCGCAGAATAATGCGGCCATTTTCATCAGTTGTCAGCGTTGTAACAAGATGAGTCATGGCAGGGTCATCAGCAACATCTACTTCAATATTGGCCAAGCGTCGACCATGATAGACGCGAAGTTGTTCATATTTCTTCGCTACTTCCTGGGGTCCCTTAAGGCCGATGACATAGGCTTCCAAATCTACCTTTTTATTGATGATCTGGCCTAGGTCAAAGGTATTGCCAACAACGTCTTCATAACCAAAGGCCACTACCTTAACGATGTCGCCTTCGTCATCTCGTTCATAGACCGTATTAGGAAGCCAGTGCCCATCGTTGTCATAATGTTTCGCAAAGTGAATTTCGATAGGCTTAATGGGAATTAAATTACCCGGAGCATGCAACTCACGCAGCATAAAGGGCTCGCCCCTACCTTCTGCATCAGGCAGGGTGCCAAAAGCAGGAATATTGCTAAAGTGCACCTTACCACCAAGACCCATTGAAGAGGCACGCGCGACATACTGATAGCCGGTTGAGCTTGTAGCACTGAGTTCAAATTGAGCATGAGCTAAGGGATTTTGGTCCTTGCCAATCTTGTTGAAGCTAAGGTTCATGACCATGGGCTTGAGCGGGGTCATGTTAATAAGTTTGGTGTTAGACACGGCAATATCCAGTACGCCATCGGCCTTCGCTGCAGCCTTAAGCATGTCTGAACTGATTTCTTCTACAGCCTGAGGATCATGCTTGTAGCCAAAAGGCACACGCTCTTCCAGCACGTAGCTAAAGCGTGTAGGAATCTGGCGATACCAGGCTTCGCCCTGTAAGTTAGTAATGGCCTTAGTAGGACGATGCTCTGTAATGATGCCCTTATAGGTTGCTGGGAAGGTATGTACCGGCTGGTCACAAACCTCCACCTGGGCCCCACTCTTAAGGGTCATGGTGTGATGTGGCTCATCCTTTGTTAGCTGTGGGTCAAACTTTTTCCACAGGACAAACTCAACCTGTGAGAGAGGCTCGCGAACATTCGTCATAGGGTCGATGCCTGTTTTGCGAATCAAAATATCAGATGACTCACTGGTGATATTGAGCGAGGTCGTATTAGATTCGTTAGCCTCTTCAGATTCCTTATTGGTAATCCAACGCACAAACGACGACGAGGCCTGCTTAGCATCCAAGGCAAAACCTTTGTTATGAGGCGTCATCATAGGAATGTCAAAGAACACACCTGGTGTTTTGGCATAGGCATTACGAATGCCGTCTTCATCAGAGCTAATACGAATGCCTGTTACCCGACTATAGTCAGGTGCACCGGATTTAAGAGGAAGCTCTGAGGCGCTCAGCCAGGTAAGATCACGAAGCTTATTGGGCTCGGTATCTCTGATGGTGTCAACCGGGTCAATGGTATAGCGATAGGTAAACAGATCTGCATACAGAGGGTTTTCTGCAGCAACCGGACCAGTGAGGTAGGGCTGTGCTTCATAGGTCTCTCCAATGTCGGTAAGGCCTGCAAGCAGGGTTCCTCTTGGTGTACGCTCGCCTTCATCATTCACCTGAAGTCGAAGGTCCTTGTTGTAGGGAAGAATGTGAATGATGTCCAAGGACGTAGGAAGGGATTGGTGATTCGTCAACAGATTCAAGCGATACATATAAGGCTCGTCTCCAAGGAGCGTAATCACCTCATCAGTCCAGGGAGTTTCAGGAGAAGTGCCCTTCTTAATCGTCATAAATGAGCTAAAGCGGCTGCTTGCCAAAATGTCAAAGGCAGTGTCCTGACTTGTTACCTCTGGGTAGGCTGCCAACATCAAGCGTGCTGGAGAGTCCTCCTGTGTTGCATCTACATAATCGGTATAGAGGCCTCTCTGCATAGCCTCAACAAGAGGCAGTCCTCGAGAGGAATCCTCCACATCAAAGCCCATCCAAGCACGATTCATATAGTGACCGGTGTTGACATACCGAGCGGACTTAGCACGAATGGAGGCAATTTGGATTGGACCTGCTGCTGCGGGGAAGCCCTTTGCATCTACACGCGCAGTCGAGTCAAACTGATCTGCTTCAATGACCACGCCCCAGCTGCCCTTGCCATCAATGTTGCGTATAAAGCTAAAGCGAGGATTGACAGATGAAGCAACAAAGTCATCACTAAGAGCAACATCTAAGGGGTTAAGACAGGGAGCCAGGATGTCAACGATTTTGAAATTATCAAGCTTAGCAGCAAGGGGTTTAAATGAGTTCACCATGATGTCATAGGTGACATCCTTATTGGACTCCATGGGATCGCCATAGGACTGTGTGACCGTAAAGTCGATCCTGCCTTCAGTCACAGGCGCTACAAAGACAGTATCCTTCAACACCTTAGACGTTTGCTTTTGTGAAATGCTGTGATCAAAGCCACTACGTAGCTCGTAGGACGTATCTACAACGGCTGTGCTAGAGAACGTATTCTTAGGATCCAGAATGTCTTGGGCGCTATCGCTATAGAGGTCCGTATGAGGATCTTTAAGCTCAGTTACAAACACAAGCTTGGTAAAGCCATATTCATCTTCAGTATTGCAGTCATTCGGGTCAAATGTCAGCTTGATACTCTTGATACTATCTGTCATCTGGGGAGCAAAGTTGGTACGACCCTGATATATCGTTTTTTCATAGAAGGGCGTACCACTTGCATCTTCGGTGGTATACAGGGCAAGCTGGGCCTTGCGATACTCAGCAGGCAGCTCTACACCTGTGTACTTCATACGATTGTCAAGCTTCTTTTCTACAACGTTAATAGCGTTGAGTTTTTCAATTGTGTGGCGGCGGTCAGAGTAGCTCTCCTGAAGGTGATAGCTTAGCGCCCAGAGTGATTCCTTTTCTCGAGCTTGAGGGATGTCATAAAAGCCATCGTGCAAGGAACCCTCGGTGATGCGACCCGATAAGGAACGGGCTGTACCCTGGGATAGGAACTGAGGTGCGCTGTAGGCTCGCAGGTGATCTGGATCAAAAACCCATTCGGTACTTTTGTCAGAAATACCTACCTGCGAGGTATTGCGGTACGTATACGATTCGACCGGCGACTTATAGGACTCCTCAGGGATTTCACCTGATGAGGTCTCGTCAGGAAGCTTAAATAACATCCTGCCAGCAAAACCCACTGCAGAAGCACTGGGTACGTCTGTCTCATAGGCAGCGCGATTCCTTAGTTTCTCATCTGCCGTGCCTAGGGCGTCAGAGTGATACAGGCCTGCCTGAGGATCTTGCAGGAAGTTAACTTCAATATCTGGCGCATAGATGGCCGTATCAATAATGGCACGAGGCAAATTAAAACAGGGAACTTCAAGGAAGGGGCCACGGTTAGGGAAGATGCCTGTAAGGAACTCACCTGTTGGATCAAGCGTCCAGCGTGGATTGCGCTCAGGAATAAACTCTGCCTTCATGTTTGGCACAAGTGCACCTTGGCTATCAAGGCCTGCATAGCGAGGAATCGGATACTTTACAGAAAGAGAGCCCTGCAAAAAACCAGCTTGCTCAAGATAGGCAGAGAAACGAACGTCTTGGGTGAGAGGCTCACCTGGTTTACAGAACTTCTTACCAAAGGCTTCGTCGTATTCAGAAACAGCTTCTGTGACATTTTCACCAGCAACAGAAAGGCGCGGTGGATTTTGAATACGGCGGAAGCCAACAGTGTCGTTATTGGAAGTAAGACGAAGGCCGTCTACTACCAAAGAGGCTGCATGCGACAGGTCCACTACTCCATCGGGCGGAGTTGATTCAGCAAGCTTGAGCACAACCTTCAAATGTACGGTGTTGCCTGGCTCCAAGTCATTTGCCAGATGGATCATCAACACACCGTCCTGGATGCGCACTTCGCTTGATACACCATTACCATCAGCAAAACGTGCTGAAGCAATGCGAGCAGATTCTGGTTGATTTAAATCAAGGTATACCCAGGGTTTTTCGTAAGTGATAGCCTTAGTTGCCTTTTCTGAACTAATAGCAATATCAATTGTTTGATCGCGAGACGTATCTCGAACATCCTTAAGACCGTCGGAGTAGACGTCTCCCCAGGATACATAATGCTGGACCTTTACTTTTAGGTTGTCCGTATTAAATTCAGGGGCTGGATTGTAATCAATGCTTACTCGTTCTACGTCATTGTTCATAACAACTGGCTGAGCTGTGTTATTTACAGGTGCAAAGAAAATTGAGTCCAGGGGGCGTGCCTGCAGCTTTTCACCCTTTTTGGTAAGTCGGTAGGTAGGATGGGCAATCTCATAGCTATGATCGTTTTCCAATACATGAGAAATCTGCAAAATTGCAGGATTGACGATATAGGTATTTGATTGCTGATCTACGAGCTTAGCAGGAGTTATGGGCACACCCTTGCTCTCGATAGAAAGCTTGACACGAGGCCGATTCAACATTTCAGTCTCTGGCGTTGTATCAATAGTCCAAATGTCTTTATTTTCAAATGGAGTCCAGCCTGTATTGTTGGTAAATGCAGAAGGGGCCACAAACGTAATGGTGTCAGGAAGGGTGAGCTCTTGAAGTCCATTGTTGCTAAAGGCATCGTAACCTATGGAGACGAGCTTAGAGCCAGGAGCAAGCTCGACTTCGCGCAGGGACTTTCCTGAATGGTCGTGAGCTGCAAAAGCATTGCTTTCAATATGCGTCACTGAAGCAGGCAGAGTGAGCTTCGAGAGCATATGGGTTGTTACTCTGCCCGAAAATGCAGAACTACCAATACGTTCTAGACCTTCTTGCAACTCAAGTGTGCGTACAGGATTTTCCTCAAAGGCAGAGCTGCCTATGCTTGTTAGCGTAGAAGGAAGGCTTACCGACTGAAGATCATTGTTTTTAAATGCACCCGATTCGATAGAGCTAACACCTTCAGGAACGGTAAGCTCCTCGAGTTTATTATTGCTAAAGGCCTCTTTATCAATAGATTTAACACCTGCTGGTAGAGTAAGCTCTTTGAGGTGGTTATTGGCAAATGCGCGAGGCTTAATTGACTTAAGAGAAGCGGGCAGATCAATCGTTGTAAGGTAGTTATAGGCAAAGGCCTCATCCCCAATGCGAGTGATGCCCTCTGGCAATACAACATGGCTCAAATGATTGTCTTCAAATGCTCCGGGAGCAATATGTGTCATACCTTGAGGGAGCACAAGATCGGTGAGCTTGTTATAGGCAAAGGCCTTTTTTCTTATATCAATATCATGCTCAGGCAAGATAAGCTCTCGCAAACCATTGCTTGCGAAGGCCTCTTCGCCAATAGTCTCAATGCCTTCAGGAATAATAAGGCGACCAATGCGACCCTCGCTTGGCTTAAAAGCATAGTCACCCACTTCGGTAATGCTAGCTGGGAGGCTAAACTCATCCAGCTGCATCTTGTGACCACGGAAGGCCTCTGCCCTAATTGTCTTGACATCTCCTTCAAACACTATGCGCTTGACAGGATTATGTATGAATGCGCCATATCCGATAGTTTCAACACTTGCAGGAATGATGGCCTCTTCAATAAGGTTGTCCTCGAACAATTCCTGAGGAATTGCGCGGCAATCCACTGGCAAGGTAAATGAACTAATCTTATTATCCTCAAAAATTGAGTGGCTCATATAGCTCAAGGAATCCGGCAGGTCAACATGTCCACTGATCTGATTGTGAGCAAAAACACCAGAGCCTAGGCTTTTTAGCTCTCCTGGTAATGCGATACTTGTGAGCTGATTAGACATGAAGGCATGATCGGAAATTTCCCTGAGCGAATCTGGCAGAGATACGGCCGTCAAAGCATTATTGGCGAATGCGTTATGGTCGATACGCACAACACCTTCAGGGATGGACACAAAACTCAACTGATTATCTTTAAAAGCAGAGCCAGGAATACGCTTAAGGCCCTGTGGTAGCTCTAGGCTTGTCAGCCTATTATTTCCAAAATGCGAACTTCCAAGAGAGCTTAGTTTTTCAGGGAAGATGATTTCTGTAAGACCTTTGTCTTCAAAGTCGTTACCTGTACTGATGTGGGTAATGGTCTTATTGGATCCATCCTGGTCAGAATAGGGATTGAAATCAGGGAACACGACTTTTTTGTGTGTACGGATTTTTTCCTTACCGCTCTCACTCAAGCCAGTAACAATGCCGTCACTATAACTAAAGTCACGCATAAGCCATCCGTGACCCGTTTCAACATCCAAGGGGTCGCGGCCAACCGTTACTTGACGATAGGCAATGGTCGAGCGACCCATGGCATCAGCAACAGAAATCTTAACGCGATATTCACCCTCGCGCCTAAGGTCTAGGGTACTGGGCGTGGCTACAAGCTCAGGTGTTAAATCCTCACCTGTTACATCGTAGGCAATAATTCCCTTGAGCAAATCTATCTGGTCAAGCGGTGTGTCAAACTTCAGATATAGAGGCTCTACATTTTCGATAATAGGATCGCCCACATTAGGGGTATATACCAATACCTTGGGCTGTGCCTCAGAATTAGCAGCGAGGAATTCAGCGCTTAAAACCTGGTCATTGTCGGATTTAAGCTTGTAATCCTTGATGTCCATGTCATAGAAGGAATAGGTATTTCCTTCTATGAGAAGTTCCTCGTGCGGCATTTGTATATAGGGATTAAAAGAATATACCTGAGGAGTCAGAATGGTCTTTTTTGTTGTGGCATCAATGCCAGTAATCCAAATAGACACAGGATGTGATACGGAGCCATACTCTCCTGCTACTACGCAGTCTTTAATAGCTGGGGAAGCTGAATGCACGATGACATATTTGCCGTTATTGGTAAACACTTCCTTACCATAGGATACAAGGCCATCTGGAACCTGTACTTCACTGAGGCTATTTTGGTCAAAGGCTCGGTCCCCTATACTCTCAAGGGATTCTGGGAGCTCTAACGCACTGAGCTGGTTGATTGAGAAGGCTTCTTCGCCAATCGTTGCGAGCTTGTGAGCGCCCGAGAGGTCAAGCGCAACTAGATCATTATCAGAAAAGGCAAAGCGGGCAATCTCCTCGAGCTGTGAACCTTCGGCAAATTCCAAGGCGTCCTTGTCTTGCAGCTTGTTAAATTCAAAGGCTGAAGCGCCAATGTGAGTAACTGATGCAGGAATAACAAGATGCTCAATATCATTTCGACTAAAGGCAAAGTCACCAATGGTTTTAAGGCCTTCAGGCAGAACGAGGGCCTTGATAGTGTCTTGATTCATCTGAGCTACAAAGGCCTGATCACCAATATGCTCAACAGGATAAGAGCGAGATTGCACGATGATTTCAGAAGGAATCACAACAGAGGTACTGCTGCCCACATAGTCAACAATGGTGTTGGTGTTAGTGTTAAACACCCAATCACCCACGCGCTCAACGCCTTCTTCGAGCACACTATCAACTAAGGAAATAGTTGGCGCTGAGGCAGCCTCCTCTTCACCTTCTGCATACGCCATGCCTGCTTTGAGAATTTCAGGCACACCACCCATCTGGAAGGCCAAAAGTGCTGACAGCACTATTGCAAATAACTTGTTGTGTTTACCCCTATATGCCATGTATCCGAACTCCTCTATATGTATTCTTAGCTTCTTATCTGGTTCATATGCGCATGTCTCATACTGTGTCACCAATGGCACTACAACACCTAACAGCGACTAGACACGCATCATTCCACCATAGCAGAAAAATTAATGTATGTTGCATTTATTTTTTATCAGAGGGATGGTGCTCGTAAACTACGAAGAAAAGACTCTTTGAATATGAGCTTGATCAGGCCTAACACCTCTAAATTGCTTGCAATACCCCAAACTGCCATCTCTATATAAGGGGATAAAAAAACACCCCTCAGATGAGGGGTGTTGTATAAGCAAAAGAAGCTCGAGGTAAAATTATTCGCCAAGAGCGAAGCGCAAGAAGTTTGCAACCTTGATGTCGGTGCCCAAGTTCTTTGCAACTTCTTCAGTGTAGCTTTTGATGGTCTTGTCAGCGTCTTTAACAAAAACCTGCTCGGTCAAAACAGTCTCCTTGAAGAACTTCTCCAAGCGACCTTCTGCCATCTTTTCCTGAATGTTCTCAGGCTTGCCAGACTCAGCTGCCTGTGCCTTGTAGATGCCCATCTCGTGCTCTACAACAGCAGGGTCAACAGCCTCGCGGTTAGGAGCGATAGGAGCAACAGCAGCTACCTGCATAGCAACGTCGCGTGCATATGCCTTGAAGTCCTCGTTTGCAGCAACAGCAGCGTCGCCCAATTCGAACTGTACCAAAGCACCAATCTTGCCAGCACCATGGATGTAGGAAGTGATAGCACCAGACTTCTGCTCTACACAAGCAAAGCGAGGAAGGTTGATGTTTTCGCCCAAGGTGTGAATAGCGTCGGTGAGGATAGCCTCAACAGATTCGCCGTCAATTTCAGCAGCCTTCATAGCTTCTTCGTCAGCTGGCTTGTTTGCCAAAATTGCAGAAGCAATCTTGGTACCATAAGCGCCAAACTTTTCGTTCATAGCTACGAAGTCGGTTTCGCAGTTGAGCTCGAGCAAGCAAGCCTCAGTAGCATCGTCAGATACCAAAGCGATGATAGCGCCTTCATTGGTAGCGCGACCAGCTTTTTTAGCAACAGCAGCAAGACCGGCGGTACGAAGAACGTCAACAGCCTTGTCCATGTCTGCTTCAGCTTCAACGAGAGCCTTCTTGCACTCCATCATGCCAGCGCCAGTCATCTCGCGAAGTTCTTTAACCATAGCTGCAGTAATGTTAGCCATGTGTCATCCTTTCCAATAAACGTGGTACGACTGTGTCGCACCACGTTCAACAAATGTACTTACAGTAGGTAACTATTCAGCCTGTTCCATATCTTCAGCAGATACAGGAGCAACGCCGCCAGCCAATACTGCGTCAGCAACAAATTCGGTGAGCAAAGAAACGGAGCGGATTGCGTCGTCGTTTGCTGGGATGCCGAAGTCTACGTCGTCTGGGTCGCAGTTGGTGTCCAAGGTACCTACAACAGGAATGTTCAAGCGATGAGCTTCGTGAATAGCGATCTGCTCACGGTTGGTGTCGATAACGAAAATTGCGTCAGGCACTTTTTTCATGTTGCGGATGCCGTTGAGGTTCAACTGAAGCTTAGCCAATTCCTTGCGGAGGAGGATCTGTTCCTTCTTAGGAAGTTTTTCCATACGGCCGTCAGCTTCCATAGCTTCCAATTCTTCCATGCGCTTTACACGAGAGCGAATGGTAACAAAATTGGTGAGCATGCCGCCCAACCAGCGAGAGTTTACGTAAGGCATGCCACAGCGGTTAGCTGCTTCAGCGATAGGCTCCTGAGCCTGCTTCTTGGTGCCAACGAACAAAACGGTACCCTGCTTGCGAGCTACACCAGAAACAAAGGTGTAAGCCTGGTCAAGACCCATGAGGGTCTGCTTCAAGTCAAGGATGTAGATGTCGCCACGATGACCGAAGATGTATGGTTTCATCTTTGGGTTCCAACGGCGGGTCTGGTGACCGAAATGTGCGCCTGCGTCGAGCAGGGTCTGGATGCTGACCTTAGTCATAGTTTCTCCATTCGTTAGTCCTCTGCACACCTTCTTCCCCATTCCCGCAACTTTACAAGTCACTAGCGGGCCTGAGTCCAGCATGCATGTGTAATCAGTAACTTCCAAATTTTACCATGCACGACCCTATTTGCAAAGGGTTAAATTATGATGGCATCTCCATAGATCCATTTGCCCAAAATGGAGCTTTTGGCTACTCTACTTAGAACTAAAGAACTGGATAAAGGAGACGAGTTTCATGGAAGGCGACACCTTGCCCAATGAAGAAGAACGGCGCAGGCGCTGGGAGCAGTATTTAGAAGAACGCCGCCGGAAGCTGCGGTCCCACACCCATGTGGAACAGCCCTCTGATAGCTGTTGTCGCGCGCCCCGTGAAGACGATGACGGCTATGACCCCTATTCCGACAGGCAGGAAGTCCCACGCCTATTTGAGAAAAACCCTTGGGACTAAAGGCGTGCGTAAGAAGCTGCACCATGGAAGCTTGTAGCACTGGATTTTAAGCGTTACTGCCTTATAACAAGCCCCCAATCAACTTCGATACGTATTCGTTATGACACATGCACATATAGCGATTTCTAAGTATTTAGCCCCTCCTCACCCGTAAAACCTACGATTTAGGGCACAATAGACCTAGTACAAAAGGAGTTATCTATGAGTTATGCAGATACAGTTTTTATTTCTATGTGCCAAGACATACTAAACAACGGCACCAGCACCGAAGGCGAGCGAGTACGTCCTGTCTGGGAAGATGGAAGCCCCGCCTATACCCTAAAACAGTTTGCAGTGGTAAATCGTTATGACTTAAGTCATGAGTTCCCAGCTCTCACCCTAAGGCGCACTGCCATAAAAACCTGCGTTGATGAGATGCTTTGGATCTGGCAGCGCAAATCGAACAATATCAATGATCTTGCCGGACATATCTGGGATAGCTGGGCTGACGAGTCAGGCTCCATTGGTAAGGCCTATGGATATCAAATGGGAGTTAAGCACCTCTATCGCGAAGGCGAGTTTGATCAGGTCGACAGGGTTATTTATGATTTGAAAAACAATCCGTATTCCCGTCGCATCATTACAAATCTCTATGTGCACCAGGACTTACACGAAATGGCCCTGTATCCCTGCGCCTATTCAATGACCTTTAATGTACGTCGCGACCCCAATTCGGAAGAGCTAGTCCTACAAGGCATTTTGAATCAGCGCAGCCAGGATGTACTAGCAGCTAACAACTGGAATGTTTGCCAGTATGCTGTTCTTATGCACATGCTTGCTCAGGTATGCAATATGCGCGTAGGTGAGCTTGTCCATGTTATTGCTGACGCTCACATCTATGACCGCCACATACCTCTTGTAGAAGAACTCATCTCTCGCGAGCCCCTGCCTGCTCCAAAGTTTCTATTAAATCCAGAAGTTACGGACTTCTATGATTTCAGACCAGAAGACGTTGTGCTTGAAAACTACGAAACGCACCCACAGATCAAAAACATTCCCATTGCCATTTAGGAAGGAGGCCTGCTATGAAGGCCATCGTAGCTGTTGATGCTTCCTGGGGCATAGGGTGCAATAATCGCCTGCTTGCACATGTTCCAGAAGACATGAAGTTTTTTAAGGAAACAACCACGGGGCATACCATTGTTATGGGACGAAAAACATTTGAATCCTTCCCCGGGAAGGGACCTTTGCCTAAGCGTCGCAACATCGTCCTCTCGAAAAGCATGGATGAGGACACACACGAGGGACTTGAGGTACTCGCAGGCATAGAAGAGCTCTCTGACCTACTCTCAGCTGATGAAGAAGTATTTGTCATAGGTGGAGAAAGCGTCTACAAGGCCCTTCTTCCTGCCTGTGATACCGTATATGTAACAAAGCTGCATGAGAGATTTGAGGCTGATACCTTCTTTCCCAATCTAGACCTTGATGACAACTGGGTCTGTGCCTATGAATCTGAGATTCAGTCAAGCGCTGCCTGTGACTTTCACTTTTGTCGCTATGAACGCAGTGTTCAAGAACCAAAAGATTAAGGCCTGAATGCGAGCCCCTGGCACATCGTTACTACCCTCGATATACAAACGACCCACAGAAGCCTACAAATAGAGGTTTCTGTGGGTCGTTTTTTCATGCCTTATTCGGCACTAAATTCATACAGATCCTTCGTTGCCTCTTGGAAGTCAAGATATACTTCCTGGGCAAAATCCATATCGTCCAAAAGCTCAAAAGCAAGGGGCTGACCATCTTCGTCAAGCTCAGTTACTTCCAAGACTACAATCTCACCGGATGAGGTAGCAGGCTCGTCTTCGCTGACAGGGAAGAAAAAGCCATAGCGGAAACCATTTTTGATGATAAGGCCCAAAAATTCTAGGCTGATAACATCGCCCTGTTCATCTTCGAAGCTATACACCAAGCCCTCTTCTACAGGAGGGCAGAAATTAGGAGCACTGCCTGTACGCATGTGGCACCTTCCTTTCACATAATTCTGAATCGCGCCCCAAGGGGGCGCAGCACCCATTTTACAGCAAAGCCCGCCTAACTCAGAGAGCAGGCGGGCTGTTACTTGGATATTTCTCGTTATACGAGTGTAAAGCTTACTTTTTCTTCAAACTTACAGAAGCCTTCTTCTGACCAAATTCAAAGAGCGTAATCTCATCACCATATTTACGCTGCAGGCGTGCATAGGTATCTTCCTTGGTCTTCCACATAGCATACAGAGGAACTGCTACAGCGATGGAAGAATAGGAGCCTGCTACAAGACCGATGGTCATAGCAAAGGCGAAGTCCTGCAAGGTTGCCCCACCAAAGATAAGCATGGCAACAACCGGGATCAAGGAGGACAAGGTGGTGTTGAGGGTACGGAGCAAAACCTGGTTAATAGAATGGTTTGCCATAGTCATAAAGGTGCACTTAATATTGCCCTCTTTTGTATTGTCGTTGATGCGATGGAATACAACAACGGTGTCATAGAGGGAATAGCCCAAAATAGTCAACAAGGCAGCTACGGCTGAAGGGTTAACCTCACGGCCCACAAGCGCATACACACCCATAACCAAGATCATGTCGTGGAGGAGCGAAATAATGGCGGTGATACCCATCTTGTACTCGAAGCGAATTGCAATATAGGCAATAATCAGCAGCAAGGATACCAAGAAGGCAATCAAGGATGCATGGATAACGCTCTGGCCCCAGTCAGGACCAATGGTGGTAACTTCAAAGCTTTCTGTGGTCAGATTAAGCTTGTTTACAACCTGCTGAGCATGGGCCTGAGCATCGGCAGCACTTGTCGTTGTTGTGCGTACCAAGAAGCCCTTATTGCCATCACTTGACGTGGTCTGAATAACGGCATCAGGCTCGCCAGCTTCTGCAAAGGCTTCACGCATCTGCTCTGTGCTTACCTGTTCGGTGTCATGGAAGGCGATGGATGTACCACCAACAAATTCAATACCGAACTGCATGCCCTTAATGCCCACAACCAAAAGTGACAGGACAACAAGGCAGGCAGAAACAATAAGCATGATCTTGCGATATCCAAGAATGTTAATGTCGCGGCGAATAAAGCGTCCCTTTGCCTTTTTGATCTCAGGAGCGTTTTCGTCACTTGCTGCGTGAGCGCCCATCTGATCTTGGAGGGCCTTGTATTCTTCTGCTGCATCAAGAGAATCTTGAATGCCCCAGAAACCAGGGTTTTTCTTAATGCAGGAGGGAGCCAAAAGACGAACCAAGGGTGCCTTAAAGATAAGCATCATAACAATGTCACAGGTGATACCCAAGGCAAGGGTTAGGCCAAAGCCCTTAACAGATGCTGCTGCCAAGACAAACAAGGTAATGGCAGAAACCAAGGTTACCAAGTCGGCGTCAATAGAGGTTTGAATAGCGTGGCGTACACCCGTAATGGATGCGGCACGAACGCTACGACCCTGACGGATTTCTTCACGGAAACGCTCGAGGGTCAAAATTGAAGAGTCGGCGGCCATACCAATGGTAAGAACAATACCAGCAATGCCAGCAAGAGAGAGGCTAAAGAGGCCAAAGTGAGAGAGGGCTGCCAAGATGCCAAGATACAGCACAGCAAACACAGCCATAGCGCCAGCAGCCAAAACACCCAAACCCTTATAGAAGAGCAAAAGGTAGAGAATAACAAGCAAGAGGCCAATAGCTGCTACAACAACACCGGATTGAAGAGCGCTCTGACCCAAGGTTGGGCCAACGGTCTGGCTCTGTGCATATTCAAAGCTAACAGGCAAAGAACCGCTTTCCAAAACAGTCTGCAAAGACTTTGCCTCATCAAGGTCATAGTTGCCAGTGATGGCTACGCGACCATCAGAAATAACACTCTGTACGGCAGGAGCGGACTGCACTTCACCGTCAAGGATGATGACAATCTTGCCGTGGCTTGGAGCAAGCTCTTCGGTAGCCTGGGCAAAAGCCTGGGCGCCAGCATTGTCCAACACCAGATCAACAGAGTAGTCGCTACTTGTTTCGCTAGCGCGATCGACCGTAACACGAGTAAGGTTAGCGCCGGTAAGCAAAGGAGTATAGGCATTCGCAGGAATGCTCATATGTGTTTCCTGCTTAGATGGGAAGGCATTGCCAAATTCGTCCACGTTGGTCTTGCGCTGGGCATAGCTACCTGTTTCGATGGCGGTACGAATTGCTTCGTCCTTAATTTGATCTAAACGGCAAAACTCAAGCTTACCAGTTCGACCAATGGTGGCTAGCGCTTCCTGTGTGTCAGATAGACCAGGGATCTGAACCAAAATCTGATCCGTACCCTGCACCTGTACAACCGCCTCTGATGCACCCAGGGCATTTACGCGGTTTTCAATGATGGCGCGTGATTTTTCCAAATCATCTTTTTCAATAGGGCTGCCATCATTTGTGTGGGCTGTCAAAACAACGGACAAACCACCCTGGATGTCCAAGCCCTGATTGATTTTCTTCTCGGGAGGCATGCAAACAACCAGAGACGCTACTACCAATAAGGTGGTAACAACCAGCAACCAAAGGTTGCGGCGGTCTGGAGAGGCCTTCCTTTTCTTGTTCTGTGCCAAAGCCATAAGCTCCTCTTTCTTTGTGCGTGCAAGGCATATACCATCCTACCTTGCTCTTTCTCACTGACGGGGCCTGGTCTTTTAGCCATAAGCCCCATCAGATAAAGGCATATCTTGTAAGTATACTACCTATTGGGAGGTAATTAGTAGTCTTTTGCCGCTGGTGAGTGCATCCAATCCTGGTAAAAGTCTTCATAAGAATCCTGCAGAATGGCAGCTCGTGCCTCACTCATAAGATTTATTAAGAAGTGAAGATTGTGCACAGACAGCAACATGGCACCGAGCATTTCGTTACTCTTAATTAGATGTCTAAGATAGGAACGAGAATAGTTCTTGCAGGTAGAACAGCTACAGGCAGGATCAAGTGGTCCAAAATCGTGAAGATACTTGGCGTTTCGCATATTCATGCGTCCCGTGCTTGAAAATGCCGTACCCATACGAGCTGTGCGCGTGGGCAATACGCAATCAAACATGTCAACGCCTTCATGAACAGCGCGTACTAGGGTTGTAGGATTGCCTACGCCCATCAAATAACGTGGGCGGTCACTCGGCAGGGCACGGGCAACATCTCCAAGGGTTTCAAACATAATTTCATGATCTTCACCTACAGAGTAGCCACCAATACCAAAGCCACCAAAGCGCCTGCCACCTGCTGCCAATGATTCTTCTTCAATTTCGCGCAGGCGACGCACAGATTCAAGACGCATGTCTAAATGCATGCCGCCCTGAACAATGCCAAACAGGGTTTGATCACTTCGGCTGTGAGCTGCAAGACAACGCTTTGCCCAGGCGCTCGATAAATCTACAGCACGCATAACAAATTCACGCGTTGCGGGGTATCCCGGACATTGGTCGAGCTGCATAATTATGTCAGCACCGATTTTTTCCTGAATTTCCATATTGTCTTCCGGCGTCCAACGAATCTTAGCTCCATCATAGATGGAATGAAAACGAACGCCGTCGTTGTCGAGCTTTACCGTATCTGCAAGGGAAAAAATCTGGAAGCCACCAGAGTCTGTAAGCATAGGTCCGTCATAGTTCATAAAACTATGTACGCCACCTGCCTCAGCAAGCAGGTCTGCACCTGGGCGCATAGCCAGGTGATAGGTATTTGCCAGAACAACCTGAGAGCCCACTTCTTTAAGCTGGTCAGTTGTCACACCCTTAACAGTTGCAAGAGTGCCGACCGGCATAAACATGGGAGTCTGAAATGAACCATGGGCTGTTTCATATGTCAAAGCACGCGCATGCCCACTTTGGGCATCTAAATTCGCTTCAAATAAAGCCATGAAGCATACGTCCTTTCTATAAGGCTTGCGTGAATCAGTCGTCCAGGATGTAGTGCTCAAGACCATAGAGCAGGCCAACACAACACATCACTGCATCCTGTCTATATTACACGACTCTTATACATCTATACAGTGCATTATTGTTGACAAGTGCCCTTAAATACTTACAGCTGTGATACTATAGGCCATACATCAAGGAGGATGTGTATGAAAATACTCTTACATGCCTGTTGTGCGCCCTGCTCACTTGAGCCCGTACGGCTCCTACATGAAGCAGGCCATGATCTGAGCATCGCCTATAGCAATTCCAACATTGCTCCTGCACATGAATATGACCGCCGCTTTGACACCCTGCTTAGCTGGGCTCGTGAAGAAGGCATCCCCGTTATTGAGGGCACATACGATCCCCAGCTGTGGGAAAAGCGCGTTGCCCACTATGGCAGGAGCGCTGAGACGCGCAAGGATCGCTGCCGAGCCTGCTACGCCCTAAGGCTTGAAGAAGTAGCTGCCTGGGCAGCACAAGAAGGCTTTGATGCCATTGCATCGACCCTCACCGTTAGCCCCTATCAGTACACTGATGTCATAGAAGAAGAGCTTGTACGCGTTGCCCAGCTCCATGGGCTCATTCCTTTATTTGAGGACTTCCGCCCCTTTTATGAAAATGCCACGCGACGCAGCCTCGAACTTGGCATGTATCGTCAGAATTATTGTGGCTGCCGTTTTTCTGCAGCAGAAGCTGCTGAAGAACGTCGTGAGCGCAAGCGTCAACGTGCTCTACAAAAGGAAGAGGAACGCAAGGCTCATGCAGCCGAGCGTGCTCAAGCTGAACAAGAACTACAGAATCGTCGAGCTGAGCATGCTGCCTATAATAAAAAACAAGCACGCAAGCGTGCCCTACTCAAACAATTTAAAGAGCAGCAGAAGGCCCAAACAAGCTAGGAAGCATGAACCTTATGCTTATCAACTGCATAGCTAAGCAGCCCTGCATAGCTCTTACAATATCGTACTACCATAGCGCCCACCTATACGCCTGGGCACAAAGACCACCCTTCAAGGAGTTTGCATGAAAACACGTGATTTCGACTACGACCTACCCGAGCGCTGCATAGCTCAAGAGCCTGCACGTGAGCGTGATGCCTGCAAGATGCTTGCCATGCACCGTCATACGGGTGAAATCACCGACTATATATTCAGGGATATCTTTGATCTTTTACAACCAGGCGATTTGCTTGTAGCAAACGAAACCCGTGTTATGCCAGCACGCCTTCTTGGCTCTAAGCGTGGAACCGGCGGCCAGGCTGAGGTATTTCTACTTCGTCAAAGCACAGAACATCAGGTGCGTGATAATCAACATGCTGTGTGGGAAGTTCTTGTACGCCCTGGTAAGCGCCTTAAGCCCGGAGCTATTGTTGACTTTACGGACGAAACAGGAAGCATCGCCCTGAGTGCAGAAATTATCGACTGGGTACAGGATGCAGAAAAGGGCGAGCGCCTCGTAGAGCTCTCCACAAGCTATCCTAGCCTTGATGAGGCCCTGCATGCTGTAGGCAACACACCCCTGCCTCCCTATATTAAAAACTATACGGGTGACAAGGAACTCTACCAGACAGTGTTTTCCCGCCGCGAAAAGTCCGCTGCTGCCCCTACGGCGGGCCTTCACTTTACGACTGAGCTTATTGAACGCTTGAAGGAAAAAGGTGTTGACTGGAAAACCGTTGAGCTAGAAGTAGGCCTGGATACCTTCCGTATTGTTGACGAGGATGACCCCCGTGCTCATGCCATCCACACCGAGCGCTATACTGTGCCGCAAGACACAGTAGACGCCATCAATGCCACCCATGCTCGTGGCGGACGAGTCATTGGTGTGGGTACTACAAGTGTTCGCAGCCTTGAGTCTGCCTGGGATCACGAGGAAAACTGTCTTAAGGCTCGTGAAGGTGAGCATACCTCTTTGTATATTCTTCCTGGATATCAATTTAAGGTAATTGATTGCATGATTACAAACTTCCATGTACCACGCTCAACCCTCATGATGCTCGTATCAGCCTTCTCAAGCCGTGAGCACATCATGGCTGCCTATGAGCACGCTATTGAGTCAGACTATCGCCTACTTTCCTTTGGCGATGCTATGTTTATGTACGAATAGGCAAAAGACCCTCTAGCGTTCAAACATCTCTGCAGGCAATACGACAGCCCGCACTTTTAGTCTCAACTGCGAGATTAAAAAGTGCGGGCTACTAAAAAGAAAAGACCACTCATGTGAGTGGTCTTTTTTGTATGTCTTAGAGTTTCTCAACCTTGCTGGCCTGCAATTTGCCATTCTGGCCGGTAGTTACTTCGAAGGTAACAGCCATGCCCTCGTCGAGAGTCTTAAATCCATCCATGTTAATTTCAGAGAAGTGTACGAACAAATCTTCGCCGCTTTCCTGAGAGATAAAGCCGTAGCCTTTTTCTGGGTTAAACCATTTAACAGTACCTTGAGCCATTAGAGCCTCTTCCCCTCTTTTGCAAGAGTAAATCTGATGTCTGCGTCAGACATATAAAACAAGTAGCATCGAGTGCCACTTTAACGTCAATCAAGTATAGCAGGCAAAAGCCCAGCTAATGGCTTTGTTACAGAAAAGAGTCGAAAAAGTGTGATTTGAGAAACATTCTCCACGATTAAGGGGCTTTTCTCCACAATACGGCCAAGAATAAGCCCTTGTTGTGGACATTTTTGGCATTTTAAGCTGCTCTACCCTCCCGGGTATATATAAGGCCTTGACAGGCTAGATAAAAGCTATCCATCGCTAACATAACTAAGAAATACCCAGGTCAGCGCTATGCTTCATCACGACTATCAGCGTCAACACCGAGGCATGCCTCGCACGAAGAAATAATATCTTCTTCGTCAGCTGCCTGGCTTGCAAGTTCTATGCCAAAGGCTGCTGCTAAAGACTGAGCCTGGTTGGAACGAAGTTGTGCGCGCTCAAGATCGCCAGCATCCTGTAAATAACGAGCCTCAAGGCTGAGTGTATGCGCAACAAAGTCAGCCAGACGAGGGTCGGATTGGGAAACAGCAACGATAGACGCAAAGCTTTCGGGGGCAAGCCCCAAGAGCATATGGACGTCCATATCAAGGGCATCACCCATGAGAGCTTCCAGCATGTCTGCGGCAAGCTCGGGATCCTTAGGGCGCTTGCGCTGAGCGAGGCACATACCTGCAACCAGACGACGAATCATCTTTACTAAATAATCTTGTTCAAGCATATCTACTCCTTACACAAAGAGTGGTTGTTTGCGTCCTCTAGTTTTGCGGCAAGCCAGCAATGCCTAAGTGCTCATAGGCACGGGGCGTTGCCTGACGTCCCTTAGGAGTACGTACCAATAATCCCTGCTGCATAAGATAGGGCTCATATACATCTTCTACCGAATCGCTGTCTTCTGAAAGAGCAGCTGCCAGGGTAGAAAGCCCCACCGGACGCCCTGCAAACTGTACACACAATAGCTCTAAAAGCCTATTGTCAACAGCATCAAGACCAAGACTGTCAACTTCAAAAAAGCTCAAGGCACAGGCGGCACAGTCTTCATCAATAAAGCCTTCTGCTCTAACCTGAGACCAGTCACGGACACGCTTTAAAAGACGATTGGCCAGTCGTGGTGTTCCTCGTGACCTACGCGCAATTTCAAGAGCACCCGCTCGGTCACAGGGAACACCAAGAATACCTGCTGAACGCTCAACGATGTCAGCGAGCTCTTCGGGGCTATAGTAGGCAAGACGAAAGGACATGCCAAAACGATCACGTAAGGGACCTGTAAGTAAGCCGGTACGCGTTGTTGCACCAATCAAGGTAAATCGTGGCAGGTCCAGGCGAATTGACCGCGCAGCAGGCCCCTTCCCCACTACAATATCAAGGGCAAAATCCTCAAGAGCAGGATAGAGCACCTCTTCTACCATGCGATTTAAGCGATGTATCTCATCAATAAACAGCACATCCCCTGGCTCAAGATTTGTAAGGATGGCAGCAAGATCACCGGGACGCTCAATAGCCGGTCCACTTGTTGTTTTTATATGGGTGCCAAGCTCATTGGCGACAACGCTTGCAAGAGTTGTCTTGCCTAAACCAGGAGGGCCAGAAAACAACATATGATCAGCCACGTCTCCCCGTGCCTTGGCGGCGGCAATCATAATTTCAAGACTCTCTTTAATTTTAGTTTGGCCAAGATAGTCCACAAGAAGGCTTGGACGCAGGCTTGTTTCAGCGAGTGCATCTTCTGGCTCAAACTGAGGACTCACGGTCCTGTGACCTGGTGAGGCTAGGGCCTCATCAGATTCAAAAATTAGGCCTTCTATTTCTGCTGTCACAGCACTACCACGCTACCTTTGTCTATCATACTAACGAACATATACACGGCGATCATCTACGCCACGAAAAGCCTAAGCCACCTATGGCCTTAAACTGACATATTACGCAGGGCATACTGCAGAGCCTCTGACTCACTTGCCCCAGGAGATACGCCTTCCAAGGCTGCTGATATTTCTGCCTCAACAAAACCCATGGACGCTAAGGCACGCGATGTAAGGCCGAGAGCCTCACGAGAAGCTGGTGTAGAAGACGGGTCGAGATCGAGCCCACCATCGCCAAGCTTTTCTTTTAACTCAAGAATAATACGCTGAGCAGTTTTTTTGCCAATACCGGGAATGCGACACACTGCCTGCACATCTTCTGCTCGTATATGGGCCACAAGATCATTTGGGTTGTAGGACGAAAGTGCTGCAAGGGCAATCTTTGCGCCCACACCCGAAACAGCCATAAGCTTTTCAAAGAGTGCCTTTTCTTCTGCATCAATAAAACCATACAGGCCAAGAAAATCCTCGCGCACCTGCAAATAGGTATGCAGGCAGACTTCTTCTCCCAGGGCAGGAAGACGAGATACACTTCGGGCTGACAGCGCCAGGCTATAGCCTATTCCTGAAACCTCAACAAGGGCCGAGTCAGTCGACTTTGCGACAAGGGTGCCACGTACAAAAGCTATCACAAGGGACTTCTTTCTTTTATTGTGTATAGGAGTTCAAGGGACCTATGGTGGTATAACAAATAGCAGCTGCGAGGGCGTCTGCAGCATGATCAGGATGAGGAACATGATCGAGCTGTAATAGGTGAGAGACCATATACTGCACCTGTTCCTTTTCTGCGCTACCTGAGCCCACCACAGCAAGCTTAATCTGACGAGGGCTAAATTCAGCCAGGTCAAGATGGCTGTGAGAACAGGCAACCAAGGCTGCTCCCCGAGCCTGGCCTGTTGCAAAGGCTGCTGTAATATTCTTGCCAAACCAGACAGTTTCTATGCCTACAAATTCGGGCTGAAACCGCTCAATGACGGCCTGGAGCTGGTTGTGGATTTTTCCTAAACGCTCAGGCAGGGGTATGGCTGCTGGTGTAGTGATGCAGCCATAGGCAAGGCAGCGCAACTGCGAGCCTTTTTGGGAGATAATACCCCAACCCGTATTGGCAAGGCCTGGGTCTATACCTAAAATAACGCGATCATAGACTCGTTTTGCCATCGGTGACTCCTTGTAGTACAAACATATGTTCGTAGTATATCACAGCTCGCCTAAATTCTTATAGGGGCTCCATACAAAAAAACCGCGCAGGCCCCGTGTGGGCTTACGCGGTTTTTAGATTGTAGCTTAAAAGGCAGGATGTGCCTTTTACAAGCTCAAGCAAGGACTTATTCAGCCTCGAGAGCCTCAGCAATTTCATCAGTGATATCCATAGCGTGATATACGTTCTGCAGGTCTTCGAGTTCTTCGAGCCTGTCGATCAAACGCATAACTTTTTTAGCATCAGATACAGAAACAGCAGCTGGGGTGGTAGGAATCATGATCTGTTCAGCACCCTTGGTTTCGATACCAGCCTCTTCCAAGGCCTTCTTAACACCCATAAGGTCGGTGCCAGCAGTGTAGACAATCCACTCGTCAACAGCGTCTTCGTAGTCTGCGCCACCTGCTTCTGCAACGATCATCATGAACTCGTCTTCGTCTTCACAGACAGACTTTTCAACCATGATCTGACCCTTGCGCTCAAACTGGAAGGCAACAGAGCCACTGGTGCCCAAGTTGCCGCCTGAATGAGAGAAGGCAGCACGAACGTCAGCAGCAGTACGATTGCGGTTGTCAGTCAAGGCTTCGCAGTATACTGCAACGCCTGCAGGACCATAGCCCTCATAGACAACTGTTTCGTAGTTAGCAGCATCTTTGCCAACACCAAAAGCCTTGTCGATAGCTGTTTTGATTTTGTCCTTAGGAAGGGAATAACCCTTTGCCTTTTCAATAGCAGCTGCCAAGGAAGCGTTGTTTTCAGGATTAGGGTCGCCACCTTCTTTTGCAGCAACAGTAATGTTACGTGAAAGCTTAGAGAACAAAGCAGAGCGCTTTGCGTCCTGGGCAGCTTTACGATGTTTGGTGGTAGCCCATTTAGAATGTCCTGACATACGTCGTCCCTTCACCTAGGTTATAGAACACAGCGTTCAAATGCATACCATTCAAACGCATTACTTATTTCACATCGAACTAGTATACCACATTTTATGCAGCTATTGCATTGTACACAAGTTTGCCTAGCCTCCGAGCCTCACTGAGACCCTAGATTAGCTTGAGGTGTGCGTACTAATCACATACACGCGGGCTTGCGCCTTTAAGCACCAAGGCGCTCAACGATGCTTGCGAGTTGTTCTGCTGAACGCTGAGCAAGCGTGGCGTCTTGAGCTTCCACCATGACACGAATGAGGGGCTCAGTACCAGAAGGACGCAATAGAACACGGCCGTCTGAGCCAAGTGCTTCTTCAACCTGCGCAATGGCCTCATGAAGATCTGAATGCTCAAGAACAGCTGCCTGGTTTGCCACACGTACATTAATCAGGGTTTGAGGATAGCTTACAAAGGGGTGGGCAGCATCAGCAAAGCTTGTTTTGCTACGCAGACAGGCTGCAATAAACATGCAGGCCGTCATAAGGCCATCACCCGTAGTGTTGTGATTAAGGAAGATCGTATGACCAGACTGCTCGCCACCTAGGACATAGCCTTCTGCCTGCATGCTTTCCAGAACATAGCGGTCGCCCACCTTAGCCTGTACAACTGAAATGCCATCCTGGTTAAGGGCGTTGACGAATCCAAGGTTGGACATAACGGTGCCAACAACGGCACTGTTGGTAAGTTCACCGTGGGCATGCAAGTCACGGGCACAAACAGCCAAAACACAGTCGCCATCAATAAGCTCACCTGTAGGAGAGACAAATAAAACACGATCAGCATCGCCGTCGTGGGCAATACCTAAATCTGCTCCTGTCTGGGCAACAAGCTCAACCAAGGGCTCAAGGTGGGTAGATCCGCAGTTAACGTTAATATCGGTGCCGGTGAAATCGGTGTTAATAGCATGCACCTCAGCACCCAAGCGCGTTAGAGCCTCAACACTTGTGAAGGATGCTGCTCCATGACCGGTATCAAGTGCGATCTTAAGACCATCAAAGGAAATACCCTGCGATGCAATGGCTTCGACACAGTGATCTATGTAGATGTCTGATGCCTCGTCATCTAAGGGGATGGCCATGCCCGTTGCGTCTCCCGCAGGAAGTATGCTTGCATCTGCTCCGCCTTGAGCTACAAAGTCTTCAATAGCAGCCTCGAGCTCGTCAGAGAGCTTAAAGCCCTGGGCATTAAAAAACTTAATGCCGTTGTACTCAGGAGGATTATGAGATGCAGAAATAACAATACCCGCATCACAGTACATTTCGCGCACCAATAAGGCCACTGCCGGAGTAGGAACTATGCCAGCCAAAAAAGCTGTACCACCCATGCTGGTAATGCCAGCTACTACACTTGCTTCCAGCATGTCGCCAGACAGACGCGTATCCTTGCCAATTACAATGGTTTTACCAAGCTTGGCAACGGCTGCCTGCCCAAGCTTAAAGGCGAGCTGGCAGCTCAGTTCGGTGTTAGCAACACCACGTACGCCATCGGTTCCAAAAAGTCGAGTCATCATATATCCTTTACTAGAGACACCATCGTCTTTATAGTTTTGTACTACTATACCGCTTTATGCGTAGGTCTTGCTCAACAAATGCTAAGCTCGACCAGGCCTTAAGCCTAGCTCAAACGAGTATCTAATCCAACGCATGAGGTAGCGTAATTTTACCCAATCATCTGCTCGCATTCGTGCATATTTTATGAATGTCGGCCTATGACCTGCCTACTTTAGAGCCCTAAGGAGTGCTTATGTGGACCGTTGCCCACCTTGATGATCTAACACCCCGTCAGGTACATGAACTCTATCGCGTACGCGTTGCCGTATTTGTCTGTGAGCAGGCCTGCCCCTATCCCGAAATAGATAAGGACGATGCAAGTTGCTTGCATATTTTTGCAGAAGATGAGCAGGGCGTGTACGCCTGCGCACGCCTCATTGCCACACCTGAATGCATTAAACTTGGTCGAGTGCTGGTGCGCAAGGACAGGCGCCACGAAGGCTTGGGGCGCAGGCTTGTGTCCAAGGCTCTTGATGTTTCAGAACAGTACTACCCTGGTCAGCGAATCTATGCCCAAGCCCAGGCCTATTTAGAAGACTTTTATGCCAGCTTTGGCTTTGTACGCCATTCAGAAACCTATCTAGAAGATGGCATTCCTCATATCGACATGTATCGTGAGTCTTGATCGAGCCCAAATATGGGCCATGCCATCCCCAAGCTTGCCTAGGGCATGTCTGTTACCCACCCCCCCTGCTACAACACAACAGCATAGTGAGTACCACAACGAAAAGACTCCTTCTGCATCACCATGCAAAAGGAGTCTTTTGTTGTTCTATGCAGGAAGGAGTGTTTCTGTAGAGAACCTTATGTCAGATTTTCGAGCTTCTAAGCTAAAACGACCTGCAATATTAGCCTAGATAAAAAAATCTGGGACTTGCCAAGGCCTAGTAATCTACACGATCCTTAATGAAGCTATTATAACGAAGCTCAAAGAAGGCCTTATCAAGCTCGGCCTGCTTGTTCATAACGATAGGACCTGCCCAGGCAATGGGTTCATGCAAGGGGCGTGCACTCATAAAGAGTACCTGAGCAGCCTTGTCGGTGTTTACCAGCTGCAAAGTGTCGCCCTGTGTAAGCTTTACGGCTGTTTTTTCTTCAATGAGCTCTCCATTAATGGTGATGTCTCCCAGAAGGGTAAATACCATAACAGAGTTTTCTTCTGGCGTATCAAGGGTGATTTCAGCACCAGGGTTGAGATGAATGTCGTAGTAGTCAAGTACAATATGATCGCCTATAAAGCCGGTATGATCCTTATACCTACCTGACAGAAGCCTAATCTTGCCACCCTCAAAAGGAATTTCTTCAATTTGATCGCGCTTAATACTGGTATAACTTGGCTTGCTCATCTTTTCACCAGCTGGAAGATTAAGCCACAGCTGAGCGCCTAGCAAACGAGGTGCTGCTGGAACCTTTTCTTCGTGCATAATACCTGAACCAGAATTCATCCACTGCACTTCGCCATCGTTGATTCTATCTTCATTACCCAGGCTATCACGATGAACCATGCCACCCTGTGAAACATAGCTAATCGTCTCAATGCCACGATGTGGATGCATGGGAAAACCCTTGGTGTAATCTGGTGGATTGGTGCTATCAAAGGAGTCCAGCATCAAGATAGGATCGAATTCCTTAGCAGTCTCATGACCGAGAACTCGTACCAAATGAACCCCTGCACCATCGACAGTCTTAAAGCCACGAACCTTAGTCTTTACTTCGCGTTTCATAATTTACCCCCTAGTATCTTTAAAAGGTAGAGAAGTTGTTCTTGTTCTGTATCGGATAAGACAGCCATGTAATCGCAGATCATCTGTTCATTTTGCGGGATTATATCTGCTATAAGCGAGCGTCCTGACTCGGTAAGCTGAAGGATGCATATGCGCCTATCCTCCGGATCCTTGAGGCGTCGAATGTAGTCTTCCTTTTCAAGGTTTTTAACAATAACCGAAATGGTGCCTACACTGCTTAAGATACTCTCTCGAACCTCTCCTATAGTCATATCACCCTTGCTATATAAGGCTTCAAGAACCATAAACTGGCTAAAGCTTAAACCCTTTTCTGCGGCAATACGGGCCGTTGCTCGATCAAGCTCGCTTACATGTCTATGTAATCCTGTCAAAATTTTCAATGCAATCTGTCCCACACGTTTGTCCTTTGTAGTTATATCTAATTAGATAGTATCTACTTAGATATAATAGTCTTCTTATCTTCGCTGTAAAGTACTTTATGCGTGCTCCACATTGGCTTAACACTTTCTTCACAAATGGTAGAGAGTTGCTCTCATATAGGCTTGCAGCCCTACCCTCAGAGCCTTAAGTCCCTCTCCAAGGTCCCTAGTTACCCAGACGCGAGCATCCCTGTGCGCCTCCGTATAGCCTGTGCCCCAGGTTGCGACCGCGCTTACTGGGCACACCCTTTTTAGCCTGTTTGCAGCCGAGCCAATAGCCAAGGCATGCGCACTTCTACACCGCCACACATCAGCCCTAACAAAAAACGCCACCCCGCATCTGCGGAGTGGCGTTTTGTATGCTTTTTGGTCACAGGCTAGGCACGGATATTATTCCTCGTCTTCGTCCTGCTCGTGGCTTGACTCATCTTCGATAGTCATACCAAGATTGCCTACTGCACCAAGAAGGGCATCAAGCTCTTCGATGTTGCGATGATATGAACGAGGAGGAAGTGCCTCACCAATCATGTCATCAGCGTCGGTTGCGTAGGACTTGTCTTCTCCGCCAATAAGAACGGTGTCATCGGGAGAGAATACCATGTCAAGCAGCTGGCTCATGTCGTCAGAGGAAGCTGCAAGATCATTTTCGAGTACCTTTTCAAGGCCATGCTGCTCAAGACCCTGCTTAAGCTCTTCAATAGCCTTGCTACCAATACCTTCAATACGCTTAAGGTCGTCTTCGGTGCGGCCCAAAAGATCCTGAACAGTCTCAATGCCAGCTTCAGAGAACTTATTGGCCCAGCGCTGAGAAACGCCCAGGTCGTCATAGATGTAGAGGCGGGACTCTTCGTCGCTTAGCTCAGGAGTGCGCTGACCTAAGGACATGGAACCGAAGTAGTTGCCGTAGGTGCCGGTGCCCTGGTAGAGGGAAACTTCTTCAAGAGACCAGTCCTGTGGCTGAGGCAAGATGCTCTCGAGCTCACGAACCTCATCAGGAGCATAGTCAGGCAAGGATTCAACCATGTCCTGAGGCTCTACAGGTACGTTCCTGTAGGTGATACCAGCCTTGCGATAACGCTCAAGGCCCGTACCTGCAGGAATAGGCTTACCAACAATAACGTTTTCCTTCAAGCCCTTCAAACCGTCAGTCTTGCCTTCAATTGCAGCGTCGGTCAAAACCTTGGTGGTTTCCTGGAAGGATGCAGCGGACAACCAAGAATCGGTTGCCAAGGATGCCTTAGTAATACCCAAGAGCAAAGGCTGACCTACTGGAGGAACCTTGTCCTGCTCGATGAGCTCAGCAGCTGCATCTTCGTACTCGAAGCGATTTACCTGGCGACCAGGCAACAAGTCAGAATCACCAGCATCAAGGATTGCAACCTTGCGCAGCATCTGACGAGCGATAACTTCGATGTGCTTGTCGTTAATGTCTACACCCTGGGATACGTATACACCCTGAACCTGGGAAACAATGTAGCGCAAGGTGGTGTTTGGATCGGTAAGACGCAGCAAGTCATGAGGGTTAACAGAACCCTTGGTGAGCTGCTGACCTACAGCAACTTCTGAACCGTCCTTGATGCCAGGAAGCATCTGGGTGCGGGCAGAAACGCTGTATTCGCGAACTTCACCCTGCTGATTGTGGATGGTCAAGAGCTTGGTGTTCTTGTCACCAGAAATCTGCAAGGTACCTGAAATCTCAGCCAAAACAGCCTGGCCCTTAGGCTTACGAGCTTCAAAGAGCTCGGTAACACGAGGCAGACCGTGGGTGATGTCTTCACCTGCAACACCGCCGGTATGGAAGGTACGCATGGTAAGCTGGGTGCCCGGTTCACCAATGGACTGAGCAGCAATAATACCAACAGCGCAGCCAATGTTAACAGGACGTGCAGTTGCCAAGTCCCAACCGTAGCACTTCTGGCATACGCCATGCTCGGCACGACAGGTCATAACAGTGCGGATAATAACGCTATCGCGACCACTGTCCTGAATGCGCTTGAGCTGGTCCATGTTGGAGAAGAAGTCGCCCGCAGCAATAATAAGTTCGCCTTGAGCATCGTAGACGTCTTCCAAAACGCAACGACCAATCAAGTTAGGATCAAGCTCGCCCTTGTCCGTGTAGAGGGAGTAATCTACGCCGTCTTTAGCACCACAGTCGATTTCGCGAATAATAACGTCCTGAGCTACGTCTACAAGACGACGGGTAAGGTAACCGGAGTCAGCCGTACGCAATGCAGTGTCAGCCAGACCCTTACGAGCGCCGTGGGTTGAAATAAAGTATTCCAAAACAGACAGGCCCTCGCGGAAGTTAGCCTTAATAGGACGGTCAATAATTTCACCCTTTGGGTCGGACATCAAGCCACGCATGCCAGCGAGCTGACGAATCTGCTTGATGTTACCACGAGCACCAGAGAATGCCATCATGTAAATAGGATTGAACTTGTCGAAGTTCTCAGCCATGGCGTCGCCAACTTCTTCGTTGGCTTCATTCCAAATATCGACAACCTGCTTATGACGCTCTTCACGAGACATCAAACCAAATTCAAAGTCCTCGTCAATGGCTTCAACGCGCTTGTCAGCACGAGCCAAAATATCCTTCTTAGTTGGAGGAACCGTAGCGTCGTAGACAGATACGGTAACACCAGCACGAGTTGCATAGTGGAAGCCAGCGTCTTTCAAGCCGTCCAAAATAGGCAACATCTCAGAGAGTGTATAGCGCGTGGTGCAGTCTTCAACCAAGCGAGAAATTTCCTTCTTGTTCATTTCATAATTCAAGAAGGGGTGCTTGCGAGGCAATACGTCGTTAAAGGTAATACGACCAATGGTGGTCTCGATGCGCTCACCCTTTTTGCGAGGTACGTAGTTACCGAAGGAATCAGCAACTTCCATATCGCGAGGTAGGCGAACCTTAATCTTTGCCTGCAGGTCAACATCGGCGCGAGCATCATAGGCGTTCAAAGCGTCGTTGAAGTCGATAAAGGCACGGCCAGAACCTGGGAAGTTATCGCGTGCTGCTGTGAGGTAGTACAAACCGATAATCATGTCCTGGGTAGGTACGGTCAAGGGACGACCGTGGGCTGGTGACTTGATGTTGTTTGCAGACAACATAAGAATGCGAGCCTCAGCCTGAGCCTCTGCTCCCAGCGGTACATGAACAGCCATCTGGTCGCCGTCGAAGTCGGCGTTAAAGGCGGTACATACCAAAGGATGGAGGCGAATAGCCTTACCTTCTACCAATACAGGCTCAAATGCCTGAATGCCAAGACGGTGCAAGGTAGGTGCGCGGTTGAGCAGTACCGGATGATCCTCGATGATTTCTTCCAGGATGTCCCATACGTAGCTAGCGCCCCTGTCAACAGCACGTTTAGCAGCCTTGATATTTGCAGCATATTCAAGTTCGACCAAGCGCTTCATAACAAATGGCTTGAACAATTCAAGTGCCATCTGAGAAGGCAGGCCGCACTGCTGCAGCTTCAAGGTAGGACCAACAACAATTACGGAACGACCGGAGTAGTCAACACGCTTACCGAGCAAGTTCTGACGGAAGCGACCCTGCTTGCCCTTAAGCATGTCAGAGAGAGACTTCAAAGGACGGTTGCCAGGACCGGTAACAGGACGGCCACGACGACCATTGTCGAACAGGGAGTCGACAGCTTCCTGGAGCATACGCTTTTCGTTGTTAACGATGATGCCCGGAGCTTCAAGGTCAAGCAAGCGCTTCAAACGGTTGTTACGATTGATAACGCGACGATATAGGTCATTCAAGTCAGAGGTAGCAAAGCGACCGCCGTCGAGCTGAACCATAGGACGCAGATCAGGTGGAATAACGGGAACTACGTCTAGGATCATGTCAGAAGGCTTGTTGCTTGACTTCAAGAAGGCATCTACTACCTTCAAGCGCTTAATGGCCTTGGCACGCTTCTGACCCTTGCCTGTTGCAATAACTTCACGAAGTTCAACAGCAGTTTCAGGCAGATCAATAGCATCCAATAGGTCACGTACAGCCTCAGCACCCATGCCACCCCTGAAGTAATCGGAGTAGTTGATGTGCATTTCGCGGTAGAGAGCCTCATCAGCAATAAGCTGCTTAGGCTTGATGTCCATGAATGCCTCAAGGGCATCCTGACGAAGCTTTTTGCGCTCTTCATACTCTACAACGATGTCAGCGATTTCTTCTTCTACTTCTTCTTCAGTTAGACGCTCTTCGTCGTCTACCTCGTCGTAGAATTCGTCATCTTCTGGAGTGTAGGAAACGCTCAGCTTGCGGGTTGCTTCAATCAAGCGATCGCGCTCTGCATCCATCTCTTCAAGATCAGCAAGAAGCTCTTCGCGCAATTCTGCTGCATCTTCATCACGAGCTTCTGTATCAACGCTGGTGATAATGGAAGAAGCAAAATACAAAACTTTTTCGAGCTCTTTAGGAGCAATGTCGAGCAAGTAGCCCAAACGAGAAGGAGAGCCCTTGAAGTACCAAATATGTGATACAGGGGCAGCCAACTCGATGTGGCCCATGCGCTCACGGCGAACATTGCTGCGAGTTACTTCAACGCCGCATCGTTCGCAGACAATACCCTTAAAGCGGATGCGCTTGTACTTACCACAAGCGCACTCCCAGTCTTTTGTAGGGCCAAAAATACGTTCACAGAACAGACCGTCTTTTTCTGGCTTAAGTGTACGGTAGTTGATGGTTTCAGGCTTTTTAACTTCGCCGCTTGACCAGCTGCGAATATCTTCAGCACTCGCAAGAGAGATGCGAATTGCGTCAAAGTTGTTTACGTCAAATTCAGACATTTAAGCCTCCTCTCCACCAATAAGATCATTTTCACTAGCATCTGACTCTTCGCTCATAAAGCCTTCAAGGGCAGAAGCGAGGTCAGCAAAGTCATCGGACATAGGAGCTTCTTCATCAGAAACTTCAGTGTCTACATCCTGGTTCAAGGCTTCAGTGAGTGCCTCGCCCAGCATTTCGTCTTCATGTTCGTCTTCGGCAGGAAGCATAGCTTCATCTTCTGCACCTTCAAGACCAACATTCAAGCACAGGGACTTCATTTCCTTGAGCAATACCTTGAATGACTCCGGTACCTCAGGAACAGGAAGGTTTTCACCCTTAACAATAGATTCATAGGACTTAACACGGCCGGCGGTGTCGTCGGACTTGATTGTCAGAATCTCTTGCAAAACATTAGAAGCACCGTAGGCATACAGTGCCCAAACTTCCATCTCACCAAAGCGCTGGCCGCCGAACTGGGCTTTACCACCCAAAGGCTGCTGCGTAATCAGTGAGTAAGGGCCTGTTGAACGAGCATGAATCTTGTCGTCAACCATGTGGCCGAGTTTCAAAATATAGGGGAAGCCTACAGTAATAGGCTCACGGAAAGGTTCGCCGGTGCGACCATCATAGAGGGTGGTCTTACCTGTTACAGACAACTGAGGAACAAATTCATCACGAGCCAAGTCACCAAACTTAGCATGGTTGATGTTAATCAAGTTGCGGTTAGCCTTTTCGATTACGTCAGAAATTTCTTCTTCGGTAGCACCGTCGAATACTGGTGTAGAAACGTGGATTGGACCTTCTACTACCTCTTGGGTGTCGTCTTTGTCAGACCAACCCCACTTAGCTGCCCAGCCCAAGTGGCATTCGAGCAACTGACCGACGTTCATACGAGAAGGTACGCCCAGAGGGTTAAGGATAACGTCAATAGGAGTACCGTCTGCCAAGTAAGGCATGTCTTCAACAGGAAGGATGCGTGAAATAACACCCTTGTTACCGTGACGACCGGACAACTTGTCGCCCTGCTGAACCTTACGCTTCTGAGCAATAAAGACTCGAATAAGTTCATTTACGCCAGGAGCCAGGTCATCGCCAGCGAAGCGAGAAGAACGAACGATGCCGATAACGCGGCCGCCGGAGCCATGAGGAACCTTCAGCGAGGTATCACGAACTTCACGGGCCTTTTCACCAAAGATGGCGCGCAACAAGCGCTCTTCGGCAGTAAGTTCAGTTTCGCCCTTAGGAGTTACCTTACCTACCAAGATGTCGCCAGGGAATACTTCTGCACCGATACGGATAACGCCGTCTTCGTCGAGGTTTGCAGTCACGTCATCAGAAACATTAGGAATCTCACGAGTGATTTCCTCTGGACCAAGCTTAGTATCACGTGCATCGAGCTCGTATTCGGAAATATGAACAGAGGTCAACAGGTCCTGAGCTACAACGCGCTCAGATACGATGATGGCGTCCTCGTAGTTAAAGCCTTCCCAGGGCATGTAGGCAACCATAAGGTTCTGACCCAAGGAAAGTTCAGCATTGTCGCAGCTTGCGCCGTCAGCCAAAACGTCACCAGCAGCCAGTACGTCGCCCTTGCGAACGAGAGGCTTGTGGTTGATGCAACCAGACTGGTTAGAGCGCTGGAATTTAGGTACCAGGTACTCATCATATTCGCCTTCGTCATTGAGGATGATGACTGTTTCGCCGTCAACATAGTCAACAACACCAGGGTTCTGAGCTACAAGAACTTCACCAGAGTCAACAGCAATACGATGCTCGATGCCCGTACCTACGAGAGGTGCATGAGGGCGAAGCAGAGGCACTGCCTGACGCTGCATGTTAGAACCCATCAAGGCACGGTTAGCGTCGTCGTGCTCCAAGAACGGAATCAAAGAGGTAGCAACAGATACCATCTGACGAGGAGACACGTCCATGTAGTTTACTAACTGTGGCTCAACTTCGTCTGGCTCGCCAAAGACGCCAGAAGCATCCTTGGTACGGCACAAAACGCGAGTTGCTGGGATGAAGTTACCCTGCTCATCATATGAACCAAATTCAAAGGTATCTTTGTTGAAGTTCTCATTTGCCTGAGCAATGGTGTAATTTTCTTCTTCGTCAGCAGTAAGGTAGTCAACCTGGTCGGTTACACGACCGTCTACAACGCGACGATAAGGAGTCTCGATAAAACCATAGGGGTTAATGCGAGCATAGGTTGCCAAAGAACCAATCAAACCAATGTTAGGACCTTCAGGGGTCTCAATAGGGCACATACGGCCGTAGTGAGAGGTATGAACGTCTCGAACTTCAAAGCCTGCACGTTCACGAGACAAACCACCAGGACCCAAGGCAGACAAACGACGCTTGTGCGTAATGCCAGCAGCTGGGTTGGACTGGTCCATGAACTGAGAGAGCTGGGAAGAACCGAAGAACTCTTTAATGGATGCCACAATAGGGCGAATGTTGATCAGGCTCTGAGGAGAAATATCATCAGGCTCCTGCAAGCTCATGCGCTCGCGTGCAACACGCTCCATACGAGAAAGGCCGATACGGAACTGATTTTGGATCAATTCACCAACGGTACGGATACGACGATTGCCAAAATGGTCAATGTCGTCTACCTGGTAGCCTTCTTCACCATTGTGCAGAGCAATGATGTAGCGCATGGTTTCTACAATGTCTTGCTCGGTGAGGGTAGAAATCTCTTCTTCAGTGTCGAAGCGGAGCTTTTTATTGATCTTATAGCGGCCTACCTTAGCCAAGTCATAGCGCTGAGGATTGAAGAACAAGCCATCAATCATGGTGCGTGCAGAGTCGGCACTTGGTGGCTCACCGGGACGAAGGCGCTTGTAAAGCTCGATCAAGGCGTCTTCACGGGTGGTTGCGGAGTCACGATCGAGGGTGCGCAATACCATGTCGGAATCGCCCAAGATATCGATGATTTCTTCGCGGGTTTCTGCCAGGCCGAGGGCACGGAGCAACAAGGTTGCAGGCTGCTTACGGCGGCGGTCGATACGAACGGACAAGATATCGCGCTTGTCAGTTTCGAATTCAAGCCAGGCACCACGGGAAGGGATAACCTTGGCGTTATATAATTTTTTGTCGGAGGTTTTGTCGCGTTCTTCAGCGAAGTATACGCCCGGAGAACGTACCAACTGAGAAACAACAACACGCTCGGTGCCGTTGATGATGAAGGTACCACGACGGGTCATGAGAGGGAAATCTCCCATGAATACTTCTTGTTCTTTGATTTCGCCCGTTTCATGGTTTACAAAACGGATTTGAGCATAGAGCGGTGCCTGATATGATGCATCTTTTTCTTTGCACATATCTACACTATACTTAGGCTTGCCGAAGCGGTGGTCACCGACTTCAATATGCATGTCTTTGGTATTGCTCTCGATGGGGCAAATATCAGCAAATGCTTGATCAAGACCTTCATTTTTGAACCACTCAAAGCTATCTGTTTGGATAGCAATCAGATTCGGGACGTCCATAACGTCGGGAATCTTAGCGAAGCTTCGGCGAGTCCTATAAAGGTTGCGTGAGCTGCCCGTTGTTCCTTGCGACACGAGGCTGTTCCTCCTTCGTGAAATTGGGTTTTCTGCAAAATTGCGTGACTCACTACCATACGCTTTTGTCAAGTGTGAGTCAAGGAAAATTTTTATTAGATATGTATATTTTGTGTGATTTTGCTGTTGTCTCTATTCTTCTTTGAGAAGGGTCATAAGGCGAATTTTAAAGAGGCCAGCACCCAGCACCATCTGATGTGCTCCCGTAGGTATGTATCTAAGGAACAATTCTCGATACGAGACACAAGCGTTCAAGGGGAGGGCGCGGACACACGGATTAATAACAGGGCCTCACTCGCAGAGTACGCATGAGCTCCTACATCTTAGGGTTTGGCTCTCCTCGTTGCTCTCACAAAAAGTGCTAGAGACGACAAAAAAGGCTGCACACAGGTGCAGCCTTTCTAAATATTTTTGTTGCAAAGTAAATGGTGGAGCTTACGGGGATCGAACCCGTGACCTCATGGCTGCCAGCCATGCGCTCTCCCAGCTGAGCTAAAGCCCCATCTACAAGCATTTACATACTATACGTAAAAGCATACTGCCCGTCAAGGGCTTGAGGACAAGAAAATTTTAATCTTCGAAATCCTCGTTAGCATAGAAGCTTGCATACTCAAATAGGTCTTCGATATTTTTGCCGTCAATAATAGGCAGGGCCAAAAATTCAGACAAGGTAGGAACAAGCTCACTCATGTCAGTAAAGTGTCCCTTATCGTTTAAGGTGTTCGTGTCTTGTACACGCCAGTAGTTACCGTAGTCATCGGTTAAATAGTAGGTTGTTTCACCTACCTGCATAAACACCGAATGATTGTTGTAGAGATACTGACGCAATTCATCAAAGGTCAATTTTAGTTCTTCAAAATTCTGCCTACCCATAACAACAAACCTCCTTGGTTTACCTGAGAGAGTACTTACGTATATGCTACCACGTTGCCTGCCTTATGCGTCGGGCGACTTGTCACTTTTCTTCTTCATGCGCAAAAGATCATGCTCAGCGAGCTGCCACGGACAGGGCAGATGATATATCTCAAGGGAGCGATTTGCCACATCAACAGCTTCTGTGAAATCTGGCGCCTTTTCCCACGATAGCGAGCTTACCTCAAAGCTGCGAATAGGCTTATGAGGAGACACCACTTCTAGCTCATCACCAAGAGCAATACGATTATGGCAACGAACACGTGCGTCAAAGCAATCAGCAGCAGCTGTATCCTGCGTGCAGGACTCAACCGTCCCTACATGGATATATTCCTGTAAATAGCCACTTTGTTCAGGAGCCTGCTCAGCACGTCCAAAATAAAAACCGGTGCCATAGGGCCTATGAGAAATCTTTTCTAGCTCAGGGGCAAAATCAGCTGGATCTGCGCCATCAAGTACCTGGCGATAGGCATTTACCACGGTGGCCACATAGAAGGCCTTCTTGTTACGGCCTTCAATTTTAATAGAGTCCACACCTGCCTGAGCTAAGGCAGAAAGATGAGCGAGCATGTTCAAATCCTTGGCATTCATAATGTAGCTGCCATGCTCATCTTCTTCTATGGGGAACTGCTGATCGGGCCTAAACTCCTCTTGCAGGGTATATTTCCAACGACATGGCTGGGTGCAGGCACCCTTATTGCCTGACCTACCCGTTAAATAATCGCTGATGAGGCACCTGCCTGACACAGCCATGCACATGGCACCGTGTACAAAGGCCTCAATTTCTAGATCGTCAGGAATTTGAGTACGCATGCGGGCGATGTCTTCTAGGCTCATCTCTCGCGCACAGACAATACGGCGAGCACCAAGCTCATACCAGGTAAGAGCTGAGTGAGCGTTGGCACAGGATGCCTGGGTGCTGACATGCACCTCCACTCGGGGTGCATGTTTGCGAAAAATCCTCAATGCGCCCAGATCGCTTACGATGGCAGCATCTATGCCAGCTTCATCAAGGGCATGGGCATATTCAGGAAGTGTATCTAGGTCGTCACCACTCATTAGGGTGTTACAGGTGACATGCACTGCCACACCATGGTCATGAGCAAACTGAACTGCTTCTGGAATAGTGTCTAGGGAAAAGTTAGTAGCTCGCTGACGCAGGCCAAAACGGTCAGCGCCCAGATAAACAGCGTCTGCTCCGTAGTAGACAGCATAACGAAGCTGGTCAAAGCCGCCGGCTGGAGCCAAAAGCTCAAGCGATGCAAGGCTTCCTCGCTCGGCCTTGTGCTGGTGATTGGTCATATATGCCTCTCTTATAGCAAATGTCTAAATATAGAAGTGATAGATAAATGGCTGTATAGCCTGCGCGCACCTAAACGGTCGTGGGGCCTTCAAATACAGCTCGCACAAGAAACTCGATATTTCCCTGTGCTCCTTTAAGGGATGATTCCACAACACCGTCAACAACAAATCCGGCATCTTGAAGCGCCTGCATAACTTCTTCTACTACACGAGTACGCACAGCAGGATCAAGAACAATGCCACGTTCAGTTTCGTCATGATGAGATTCGAATTGAGGCTTAATAAGGCCCACAAATACCGATCCCGGAGCCGAAAGGGCAGCAAATGTTGGGGCAAGCTGGGATAGGCCAATAAAACTTAGGTCGCAGACCAAAAGGTCAAAGGGAGCGCCCAGGTGCGATGGATCTGCAAGCTTAATATTCGTACGCTCGAATACGCTCACGCGACTATCCTGGCGAAGCTTCCATGCAAGCTGTCCGTAGTTTACATCAACGCAGGCAACAGTCGCTGCTCCTTCTTGAAGCAAACAATCCGAAAAGCCACCCGTTGATGAGCCTATGTCTATGCAGCGAAGACCCGCACAGGGCTGACCAAAGTAATCAAGAGCTCCTTTGAGCTTGTGTCCACCGCGCGAGACATAGGACTTGCGTCCCTTAACTTCAATACAGGCCTCAGGCTTGATCATAAGCGCAGCTGAGCGTGCATACACATCATCGACCTTGACCTTGTGAGCGAGTACAAGGCGCAAGGCCTCATCCCGATCGCCACAATAACCCTGACTGACTAACACGTCATCAAGGCGTTGCTTTTTTTGTTTCACTAATAAGACTCCTTGCTTCTTATTCAGGAAGCGTGCCTGTTTCTAACAGGGCAATAAAATCATCTTCGGATAACACAGGAACACCTAAGGCTTGGGCCTTATCGTATTTTGAGCCGGCAGCCTCTCCGCAGATGAGATAGCTTGTTTTCTTAGAAATGCTGCTCGCAATACGGGCACCACGCTCGCGCAACATATCAGCAGCCTGAGTGCGCGAGTAGCCTGTTTTGCGCAAGGTGCCGGTAATTACAAAGCTCAGGCCCTCGAGAGAGGAATCCTGTTCAGACACAGACGCATCGCGTGTAAACTGCAAGCCTGCTTCTTCCAAGCGTGCAATGAGTGCTTCAATATCGGGGCGCCGTAGGGAATCATAAATACTTTTAGCAATCACATCCCCCACCCCATCTACAGCTGCAAGTTCCTCAAGCTTAGCCTCGCGCAGGGCATCCATGCTGGTAAAACGACGTGTTACATCGTCTGCCACCGTTTTTCCAACATGACGAATGCCTAGACCATATACAACACGCTCAAAGGATTGTTCCTTACTCTGTTCGAGAGCTGTAAGGATTTTTTGTGCACGCAACTCTCCCAAAAGAGCTGCTTCGCCATTTTTTCGCTTACGTCCAAGATCGAGCCTCGCTAGAGCATCTAGGCTTAAATCGTAAAAATCTGCCACATCTGATACGTATGAGGAAGCAAGAAGACGATTGATGATTTCTTCACCAAGACCTTCAATATCGAGAGCAGAACGACTCACCCAGTGCAACAAGCGCTCTTTTGCCTGCGCTGGACAGCTAATGGACACACAGCGTGTGACCACTTCGCCTTCTTCACGCACAACAGGACAGCCACAGCTGGGACAAACCTGAGGCATGGTCCAAGGCTTGGCCTGGGCAGGGCGCAAAGACACAACTGCTCCTAGGACCTCAGGAATCACATCCCCCGCCTTGCGTACAATAACCGTGTCTCCAATACGAACGTCTTTACGCAGCACTTCATCGATATTATGCAGGGTTGCACGCGATACCGTTGAGCCTGCAACAACAACGGGTTCAAGCTCAGCCACAGGCGTCAAGGCTCCCGTGCGGCCTACCTGAACCGTGATTTCTTTAAGCAGGGTGGTTTTTTCTTCGGGAGGAAACTTAAAAGCTATCGCCCAACGAGGAGCACGCGAGGTTGCTCCCAGGCTCTCAGCCAAGGCAAACTCGTTCACCTTTACGACAACGCCGTCGATGTCATAGGGAAGCTGATCGCGACGCTCAAGGGCCTCGGCGCAAAAGGCATGAACTTCAGCGCGTGTCTTACATAACACGACATCTGGGTTAACAGCAAATCCTGCCTGTTTAAGCCAGGCAAGCATCTCCCACTGGCCTGTAGCCGCAATACTGTGCGTATCAGCAATGGCATAGATAAAGCTTGCAAGATCGCGCCCTTTAGTAATCTGGGGATCTTTTTGACGCAAGGATCCAGCGGCAGCATTGCGTGGGTTTGCAAAGACAGCCTTATTGTGCTGACGTGCCAGACTATTGAGCTTTTCAAAGCTTGCCTTGGGCATATATACTTCGCCGCGCACTTCAAGCTTGGACGCCAGCGAACCTTCTTCCCAGGCAGCATCATCAAGCCTATGGGGAATATTGGCAACCATGCGCGCATTGGCCGTGATGTCTTCTCCCATAATTCCATCGCCACGTGTGGCAGCGCGCACCAGTCGTCCTTGGTCATAGCTGAGCGCTATCGAGGAACCATCGATTTTTAGCTCACAGCACAAAGGCACAAAACATCCAAAGGCCTCTTCCATGCGATCGATCCACGCATCAAGCTCAGCTGCATCCATGGCATTGTCTAAGGAATACATGCGCTCAGCATGGGTGACTGAGCTAAATTGTTCACTGAGTCGAGACCCCACTCGCTGGGTGGGAGAATCATCCTGCATATATTCAGGATAGGATGCTTCTAAATCGCGAAGCTCGCGCATGAGTGAGTCATAGGCAGCATCGCTGATGAGGGGGTCATCCTGTTGATAGTAGCGCTCGTTGTGGAAGCGAATTTCTTCACGAAGCGCCTCAATGCGCGCCTGCGCCTCTTTACTAGCCTCGTTTAGCTTAGGCGAAGCTTCTTGTGTCATACGACTACTAACTCCTTTACGAAAGCGGCTCATGCAGGGCGCGTACAGCTGCCTCACGTGCTAGGGCATCCTCTTCTTCAAGGCCTGCCTCATAAATACTACGAATTGCATCGGGAATGTAATAAATAACATCTTCGGCACACACCGAGATGCTTGTAAGATACTCTGCAGCAAAGCTGCCAGCACGCGCATGCAGGCTTGCGGCAAGCACGCAGGCATCTACAACCGAGAGACGCTGGGCTAGCAGGGCACCAATCATACCTGCAAGTACATCTCCCGTTCCTGCCTTGGCAAGAGCTGGCGTGCCCTCACGCATGGCAAGCGTTTCTTCTCCGTCAGAGATAAAGGTGTCGGGACCTTTGAGAACACAGGTAACACCATAGGCCTGGGCGAGCTGCTGACAGAGCTCATCGGGCTCATCGGTCGTCAGGCCAAAAATTTGTGCCAAACGCGAGGCTTCGCCCATGTGAGGCGTGATGATGGTATCAAGACCCATGCGGTAGCGCTGGGCTGAAAGGTCGCGCATCTTTCGTGCAGACAGGATGCGCAAGGCACCACCGTCTACGACAACGGGAGCTGTCACATTTTTAAGGAGACGACGAACAAGAGCAGGGACATTGCCGTCATCAGGGTCAAAACCACAACCAACAACATAGGCGCTGGGCCTATGAGGTTTTTGCTCTTGGCCGGGGCTTGCATCAAGGACTGACCAGGGACGCACAACAAGGGATGGATGATAAGACTGCACCTGAGGCACAACATCAGGAGCGGTAAAAACCTCGGTATACCCTGCTCCCATACGCTGAGATGCAAGAGATGCCAGGCTTACGGCACCTGGATACGAGGACGAACCGCCTACAAGAATGCATTTGCCACGCGAATACTTATTAAGATTCTGTCCAGGAAAGGGCAAGAGTTGTGCCAAAATCCGTGTGTCATACTGTCTCATGCGATGCCTCCCTTGTCGTCTTAGCTTGTGTTGCGGGCAGCTCATCAAGCCAACCGCGTGCTTCCTTGAATTTCTGGGTGATTTCTTCTGTAGGATCGTAGCTTTTTTCTACCTGTGTTTTTGTTGATTCAGTTAACACAAGAGCACAGGCTACCGCTTCCGTATGTGTATAAGAAAGGGACAGGGGTATTTCAACTATGGCAAGCTCTTTGGCATAGTCACGCGCTGCCCCATGTAAGCTAATTGACGGCTTACCCTTGGCATTCTTAATAACCTCAATTTGAATAGGACGAATGCCCTGACTAAAGCCCGTACCAAAGGCCTTTACAACGGCCTCTTTGGCAGCAAAGCGCATAGCATAATGCTGAGCAGAATTACTGCGCTTATCACAGTAGGAGCGTTCCTGTGCTGTAAATACACGCTCTATAAAGGCTGGGCTTCGCCCCAAAATGGCTTCCATGCGCTCTATGGCAACAATGTCTACACCCAAGCCTGCCTGGGCATTGTGTGTAGGGGAAGCTTCTGACATACGTCTACTCCTTTAGCGAAGATCTATCTCATATATGAAGCAGGCCTTATAGCACTAACCACATGGCGCCCTGCGCCAGCACTCGTCCTGCTTACTATTCATAAATATCTTATTGTACTCGTTTATCTAATTCACGCGAAGAATACTCACTAAAATCCATCTCTTACTGAAAGAGAAGCTAAAGCCCGCTTATTAGGATGCAAAATCTACGCCCGTGTTGCGCCTTCATACAAAACCAGGTCCTACCCGATGAACGGATAGGACCTGGATATCTGAGATTATGAACTATGGGCGTGATGCACAAAGTCGGCGATATGTTCTACAAATTCCTTTTGCGAGAGCCTCTCTCCCATCAAAGGCGTGTTAGCACGCTCGGGCGAGAGAGTACCAATGTAGTACAGAGCACTCGTAAGCACCATGCCAACAATGGCTACCGCATCAAAATCTGGATCAAGATCAGGGCGAATACTTCCCTCTTCCTGACCTCGCTTAATCTGGGCAGAAAGAACCGTGAGCAGGCGCATTTCATAGGCGCGCATGTCCTGGGACCACACACGACCCTCGCGCCAGAGCTCTGACACAAAGAAGCGCCCAAATTCCTGATTATCAAATATACGTTCTGCAAACACTTCCACCATAGAACGCAGGGCTGCCTGCGCCGTGGGAGCCTGCTCGGCCAAGGTTTCAAACTCGCAGGTTAGGCTACCGAGGCCGCCTTCTAAAATACTCTGGGCAAGAGCTGCCTTATTTTTGAAGTGCACATAGGCGGTTCCCTTTGAAACACCCGCCAACTCTACAATCTCGTCTACCGTAGCCGCAGAATAACCCTTGCTACCAATAACAGATTCGGCAGCACGAAGAAGCTGCTGGCGCGTATTGTGCGCTCGTTGTTTTCTATCGAGCAGTGTCATATGTCCTCCGCCTTATGCGTTCAAATTCAAAACAGGATGTAAGTCTTCCATGCGAACCATACGCTTCTTATGAGCAACAAGAGCAGTCAGCAAGAAGCATGCCACACCAAGGGCTATCAGTACCGCTACGTCAAAGGCAACAAGGGCGTAGTCTGAACCAGTCATGATCTGACGCATAGCAGAAACCACATAGGTCATAGGCATCCAAGGATTAATAACCTGGAAGAACTCTGGGGTGGTTTCGATTGGGAAGGTACCTGCACAAGCCGTCAACTGCAGCATGAGCAAGATAATAGCCAAGAAGCGACCGGGCATCTTTAGGGCTGCAAGCAATACCTGCATAATGGCAGTAAATACCAGTGCTGTCAAAATACCCATGGCGTAGAAGCCAAGAACATTATCGATTTGCAGCTGCAAGCCAAATTGCAAGACCACCATAAGGAGCAAGGCCTGAATGATGGAGAAGAGGGCCATAGGAAGATAGTTGGTAAAGGCAACCATCAAAGGATTTACACCAGAGAGAACCAGGCGGGTGTTAAGTGGCTTAAAGACAAAGCCTGCAACGATGCCGCCTACCCAAAGACCCAAAGCCATGAAGTAAGGGGCAAAACCAGTGCCGTAGTTCTTCACATGCGTGAAGTATTCCTTATCCAAGTCAACAGGATCATTCATCATTTCTGATTTTAACGTGCTTCCAACTACCTGATCATGGGCAGTCTGGGCTCCTTCTTCAAGACCGTCAGCCAATTCACCTGAGCCATCAACTCCACGTACCAGTCCTTCTGTCAGGGTCGTGCTGCCTTCATGAAGTTTGTTAGAGCCATCAGAAATCTTGTCTGCACCTGCCTTGGCACTGCCTAGACCGTCAACCAGCAAGCCTGCGCCATCATTGAGCTGTGAAGCACCTGGACCAACGGCACTCACGCCAGCCTTAAGTTCAGAAGCGCCATTCTTAAGACGGTCAGTACCCTGGGCGAGCTCAAGCATCTTTTGATCAAGGGTTTGAGCACCCTGGGAGAGCTGATGTACACCGGCCTTGAGCTGAGGAGCACCATGAACAAGGGCAGTAATCTTTTGTGAGTACTGGTCAAATCCAGCCTTGATACGAGTGCTGCCTGTGCCAAGGCTTGCAAGTCCTGCTGAAAGATCTTGCGTGCTTCTATCAAAGGCTGCTACCTGAGTTGCATCAGGAAGGCCCTGGGTTTTTGTCTGTAACTGATCTGCGCCAGCTGCCAATTGGTTTACGCCACCGCTCAGTGACTGAGCACCCGTATCCAATGCGTTAACGCCTGTTTCCAAGGCTCCAGCACCTGCAGCAAGTTTTATTGCACCTGCGTGTGCCGCGTCAATGCCTGATTTCAGTGCACCCAAGCCTTGGTCGCCAGCAAGCTGCGTTGCGCCTGCTTCCAAACCCTGGGCACCAGTTGATAAGGTTTCAGCACCCTGGGTAAGCTGAGTTGTTGCAGCCTGAGCTCCAGCAAGCAAGGCCTGTGCCTTTGCAATATTGGCAGGATTAGGATCTGCCAAGAGAGCAGCAAGCTGGCCTTGCACCTGACTTACACCATCGAGACCAGTTTTGAGCTGTTTAGCACCTGCAGCAAGTTGACCTGAGGCATCCTTTAAGTCTGTGGCACCCTTTTGTGCCTTTTGAGCACCGGCGCTTAGAGCTGCAGTTCCTGTTTTGAGCTCTTCAGTACCTGCTACTAAGGCGGGAACCTTTGCCTTCAAGGCTGCGCTACCCTCAGAAAGTTGGGTGGCACCCGTTTTAAGAGAAGCGCTGCCCTGGGCTAGGCTTGAAATGCCGCCCTTAAGAGCGGGAGATCCTTGTACCAAGGGGCTCAAGGTTTGAGAATACTGACCAAAGCCACTCTTGAGCTGACTTGCACCCTGCTCTACCTGACCCAAGCCTTGGCTGAGTGTAGTAGTAGCTGAATCAAATTCTACCGAGTTATCAGGAAGGGCTGATACAGCGGCAGCAAGACGAGCAGCACCCTGGGCAAGTGGCTGACTACCCTGCTCACGCAGGGCATGAGCACCCTGGGAAACAACAACACTGCCATCTGCCAAGGCATCCGTACCAGCAAGTAGGCGGTGAGCGCCAGCCGTGAGAGTTTCGGTGCCCGACTTAAGAGCAAGAGAGCCTTCTTGCAAGCGACCAAGACCTACGGATAAGTCACTTGCACCACCTGACAATACTGCAAGATTGTCCGTAATTTTCTCTGAACCCTCATGGGCATCTACGAGGCCATCGTGCAACTTGCCAGCACCTTCGGCTGCCTCATCAAGGCTGTCAGCTGATTCGCCAATTCGATCAAAAACGACCTTCCAGTACTCTTCGCCTACACTGTTGGATACGCGAGTACGAACTTCCTTCCACACTGTTTCACCAATTTGGCTTGCAAGTAGATTTTCTGCCTCATTGTACTCAACGGTGAGGCGAGCTTTTTCTGGATGATCGCCCTGAGCGGAAGCGATATTTTCTGAAAAATTACGAGGTATGACACATGCCATATAGTAGGTGCCATCTTCAAGACCTTGTTTTGCCGTTTGGGCATCAACAAAGTTCCACTGCAGGCCCCCTGTTTCTTCTTTTAACTTATCAACGACATCGTCGCCCACGCGACGCCATTCATCATTGACAAGTGCGCCGTCGTCGTCGTTGACTACTGCCACAGGAACTTCATTCAAGCGGGCGTAGGGATCTTGGAAGGCTGCCAAATACAGGGCACCATACAAAAGCGGCATGATGGCAATGGCAGAAATTACAATCCACATGACCTTAGAGGCCATAAGGTTTTTCCATTCAAGACTGGCAAAGCGCCAGCGTTTATATGACATTATTTACCTTCTTTCTCAAGGTAGATTACCTGATCAGCCATTTCGGCAAGCGTGCGCTCTAGAACACCCACAACCACTACCATCTGGTAGGTCCGTGCAGCTGTCAGAATAACCTGCATGAGTTCCTTTGACTGATTGATTGTCAACTGCCACTCAATGTCGTCAACAACCAAAAGACCAGGTTTATGCACACAGGCAAGTGCGATGCCGAGAAGGGTGCGCTTCTTATAGGAAAGCATTTTGATGCGATCTTGTGCAAAACGCTCTAAATCCCAGGTGCGCAAATAGGCCATGATTTCTTGCTTATTGTGGGCAACACCGTGCAAGGAAAACTCAGCAGCCATCGCGTCATAAACAGACAGACCCATCTGCAGGTCATTAAGCCCCTTGATAACACTTTTGCCGCTTAGGCGCTGAACGCGACGGTGGTCGCGTGGGAGCTCATATTCACCAACACGTATGCTGCCTTCGTTTTGAATCATGTGACCCGACAAGGTAAGAAGCAGGGATGTCTTGCCTGTTCCATTGTGTCCACAAATAGCAGCCACTTCACCTGGTCGCAGGGAAAGACTTACATGCTCATAGGAAGAACCCATTAACGTTTTAAAACTTACATTACTTACTTCGAGATAGTAAGGCGAGTGCTTGGGCGCAACAGCGTAGGGTGCTTGGGGCACCTCAGGCGCAAAATGCATAGTTAGCCTCTTTTCTTATAGATGAATCCATTGTTAGTTATGGTAAGACTTTTACATAAATATGACTAGTCAGTCAGTTAAACTATTTCCAAATCTTCATAAATTTGTTTCAATTTGTAAACTTTGTCTCTGTCCACGTGACAAATTGACAACAAATCCAACTGAGGTCTGCGCTGCGCGCTAGACTTAAGCTATGAAGAAATTAGAAGCCCTACATATCCTTGGTCTAGAAGACGGTGCGAGCGATGAAGCTATAAAACAGGCCCATCGTGAACAAGTGCGCGCAAATCATCCTGACCGCTTTGTGCAAAATTCTAAAAAACATGAAGAGGCCCTTGAGAAAACTAAGCTCATCAATGAGGCACGTGATGTCTTGCTTAACAAAACCTGGGATGATCGCTTTGTTCAAACACCAGGTCAAGCAGGGACCCCACCCTATTCTTCCTATTCTTCGGGCTGGTCTCGTGATGGCCAGAGCTACGTTTGGACCTGGAGCTCCTACGACCCTGGACATGCTTCAGAATATCGACCCAACTCAGATTTTGACAACTTTCCCTATGATGCCTTTTTTGCACAGGTTAGTGACTTTTTCACACCACAGGATCTAACGCCTGAGCAAAAATATGCTCAAGCCCGTCTGCGCACACGCAAGACGATACTTGTGCTGTTTAGCCTGTTTGTCTTTGCGGGACTCTTCTCTCCCCTATCAGGCTTTGTATCACAAGGATTGCTTCTTACCCTGCTTATCCTTCACTACCTGAGCCGCTATAAGAAGCTCTCAGCCCTGCGCCTTGGACTCGCCTTTTTTGTAAGTGCGCCTTTTTTGATTCTTGTATTGGGAATACTGGGCAGGTTCCTCTCCTTTGGCGCAGGCGTGTTCATCATAGGTCTTATATATGCAGCCTGGTGTATCGCCTCAGACCTACGCACAGAACTACAATGCAAGAAGGAACTGGGCAAAAACTAGCATTTGCGCCGTTCATGGCCCCAAATCGCCCGTTTCTTATGTAATCCTTATGTGATACATTTTATGCAGCTGCTCAAAAACTGCATATTTTTAAGACGTTTCTGCATATAACTACACCGAGCTCAGACCGTCCTCCCTGTTTTATCAAGAAAAGCACTCGTACGCGGGTGCTTTTCTGCTTAAGGGACGACAGAATAGGCTGCAAAGTATGCAAAGTGACAGGAAAATAATAGAAGTTGACAGATTGCACAATTTAGCGTGTAATTTCTAAGTTACTATTTTCGATTTATTCGACCAAAGGAGATAAATCATGTCCGATTTGAACGTGGTTTTGGCAAGGAATGTCGAAGAGGCTCCTGTGTGCTGCAAGCGCTCCCACACTGTTGCATTTTCACATTACAACCACCTCTCTGCACAGCTTCCACTCGATCCAGCTACCAAAGAACTCGTAGCTGGTGGCGTTGCTGAGCAGGCTGAACAGTGCTTCAAGAACATCAAAGCTGTTGTTGAAGGCATTGATCACGTAATGAACGACGTAGTTCGCATTACCATCTTTGTTAAGGACATCCTTACCATGGACGCTGTTGATGCAGCTTACAAGAAGTTCTTCCCAACCTACGTACCTACCCGCACTGTTGTTGCTGTAGACGCATTGCCAAAGGGTGCAGAAGTTATGGTAGAAGCTGTTGTTTCCAACGGCGAAGGCACCATTCCTAACGCTCCTCAGGCTGGCGACTTGCTCAAGTACACCAACAACACCTGCCAGGCTCCAGTAGACGCACTTTCTACTCAGTCCGTAGCTTTCTCTCACTACAACAACATCTCCATGCAGCTTCCTGTAAGCCCTGTAACTGGTCAGGTTGTTCCTGGTGACGTTAAGGCTCAGGCTGCACAGTGCTTCAAGAACTTGAAGGCCATCCTTACCTCCGTTGATGTACCTATCGACGACTGCGTAAAGATCAACCTCTTCGTTAAGAACCTCTCTGACGTTGAGGCTATCGACGAAGTTTACACCACCGTATTCCCTGATTCAGGCATCGCTCGTGCTGTTGGTTACTTCCCAGCTCGCACCGTTGTTCCTGTAGCAGGCTTGCCAATGCATGCTTTGGTTGCTGTTGAAGCTGTTGTTTCCCACGGCGACGGTACCCCTCCACAGGCTATCGAGGATCGTCACGGCTTGATTATCGAAGCTAACAACACTGACGCTGCTCCTAAGTGCGCAATCTCCACTCAGACTGTTGCTTTCTCTCACTACAACAACATCTCTGGTCAGCTCGGTGTAGACCCTGCTACCGGTGCTTTGGTTGCTGGCGGTGCTAAAGAGCAGGCAGCTCAGGCTTTGGCAAACATCAAAGCTATCATCGAGTGCGTTGACCACTCCATGGAAGACATCGTAAAGGTTAACTTCTTTGTTAAGGATTTGGCTGACATGGAAGCTATCAACGAAGCTTACGCTGAGTTCTTCCCAACCTTCACCCCTGCTACTCGTGTAGTTGGCGTATCCGAATTGCCACAGGGCGCTTTGGTACAGATCGACGCTGTAGCTGGCAACGCTGAAGGTACTCCTCCTTTGGTATAAAGATATTTTATCTTGACTCTCTACACTCCTCTAAGGGACTTACCTCCCTTAGAGGAGTTTTTTATTGCGAGGGGTTTTTACAAGCCTTGATACTCAGGCTGGCTTACAGCACAATCTAGGCCACCACAAGCTCTATAGAAGAGGTGTAGACAGCTATAGTCACCAATCCTTGGCTTGTGTCTTATAGGCTCTAATACAATCAAGGCAGGCCTAGAGCTCTTATGCTGTAAGGCTGTCTTGAGGCTTAGGCCTAGCTACTACAGATACAACAAGCCCGCAGCTGGCATGTGCCAGCTGCGGGCTTGTTTGTTTTTTATACAGTTTTAGTTTGTAAGGCCACAAAGGCGCAGAAGCCCCTGTTCGAGCACCTCTGCCTCAGCCGCACACATGGCAGCCTGAGCGTCCTCTAACGTGGAATACGCCTCGAGGCGTAAGGCCTCTTGGGCAAGATAGCGCATTGAGCGATCTGGAGCACCAAGCCTATAACAGGTCGCCCCACTCACACAAACCCCTTCTTTTAAGGCTGCCTGCAAGGGCTCTTGCCCTGGAAAGGCGGGAAGAAGGGACTGGTGGCTTGCAACAAGCTTTTGCATCATAAGCTTACGTGTAATAGGGCCAAAGACCTGGGCCCCTAAAAGAGACACAATATAGTCACTCTGATAACGGCCATACATATATACCAACAGCTCTTCAGTCGTCTCTGGACTCTCACAGCTCGCCTGGTCTATACAAAGGGTCTCCTGAGCACAGGAATGAGCCAGATTAAGCACAGATTTCGCTTCTGTAAAGGCGAGGATTGCCGGGACTTCTATTTGACCCTCAGAGCTTTTAACCACGCGCTCAACTGCTTCTAAGAGCTTGAGCTTATCACCTGTTACGACAAGAAGGCGGATTGGATTCTTAGAAGAGGACTCATCTAAACTCGTACTCATAAAAGGCTCTACACTCCTTTAGGCAGCCGAAGGGAAGCGTTCTGCCTTCCAATTTTTCACATCGAGCTCTTTGCCGTCAGCATCTGTTGCACGTATGGGAGTAGCAAAGAGGGCCTCACGACCAGAAGAAGAAATATTGTCGCAGGTAATGAGGGTAAATATCTTACCTATCTCATCTGGCCCAAGAGCTGGGTTAGGATTGGCCTCATTGCGTGAGAGCATCTCTTCTACAAAAAGCTTATAGTCAAGCTCGCTTCTAAAGTTAGTCTGTGCAATCGGCTCGTCATCATGACAGTTGATTACTGAAAACGTCTCGAGTTCATAATTTTGTGTCGGAGTCATTAGATAGATGATGCGATGCTTGTTGAACTCTTCTGTGTTGCGCAATCCATCGATAAAGGCAAACATAGAACCATTATTCATATGATGACCAAACAGGCTGTCGTTATCGTCTGTAAAGTGGGGACTATTGAAGGAGTTTACGAAAATAGTACCAAAGTGAGTGATGCCACCAACGCCTCCCCCAAAATCACGGGTAAGGTAGGTTGCGTTGTCACTCGTTTGAACAACAGGATAGTTAACAACCGTATCGGGAATGTAGATCCATGCAACAATGTCAGGATTGATGGACCGCAGGGTATCCCAATCAACGTTGATGGCATGCAGCGGGTCTGCCGAGGGCGCTTGCAAGTCTTCAGTAATTACAAGGGCCTCTTCTGCAATATGATCATAGCTTGCCTGACCCTGCCAATAGGAGTAGACAAATACGCTCAAAACCGTACAAGAACTCAGGAAGAAAATAAGCGAGATTACAAAGAGAACATTCCAGAGCCTATTTTTTTTCTTCTTCTGCGGCGGCTGGGGAGCAGCATGCTTGCCTCGAACATATTCAGGGCGTGCATAATCCTCATACGACTGCTGAGATGAGCCCGTATGGCTCGCGGGGTGCTTGGTATACATATGGCTTCCTTGGTATGGAAAAGACTCCGAATGTACGGAGTCTTTTGAGACTAAATTAGTACTATTGTAAAAGATGGGCCTTACGAAGGTAGGTGAGGATCTTGAAGATTTTACCGTTTTCTACGAAGTTCCCTGATAAAACCCACAACTACCCCAATAATCACTCCAATGACAACAACAAGAGTGACTATCCAGAGCACTTCAGGCGGAATGTCTATGCCAAAAAATTTCACTATTACTCCTTGCGAACCGCTTGCAGGAATTCATATGAAAATTCAATGAACTATCTTTTTGCGCTATAAATTTTATTATTCCTATTATGTCACAATATCAGATAAGTAGAGAAGCCTCCAAGGCCAAAGCAGGCGTCTTGATGCCAGATTGTTACCAAGCATATCGGCAAGATCAGACCCAGCACTCCTTGTAGCTTCTTTCTACCTAATCAAGATTGCCCCAAACCTAAATAAACAGCCCATGGGTGGGTATTTGGTGCTAGAGTTAGCATATATCCCCAGGTAAGATCCTTGGGCCCTACAGATAGCTAACAGCTACAATGTGAGAAGCGTCTCTCACAGCCCTGAGAAAGGAGCACGGTTATGGCAAAGCTACCCCGTTTTCGCGCACAGACAGCAAGCGAAAATGTAATCATCGATCAGGAAGAAGTACAAACCCCTCTGCTTGACCATCTTGCAGAACTTCTACACGAAGCTTCACAGACACTCGATGCACTAAAGGAAAGCCCTGAAGCAGCACTTCATAGCAATGCCTATGCCCTGTGTGACGAAGCTCTCCAGGCGGCTGTTGATGCCCTTGAGGCAGCAGCGAATGCTCTTGAAGAAGAAGCTCGCCAAGACGAGGCTTATTCTTCTGACTATCCTGACCTAGCTTCTGCCCTGCGTGATCAAGAAGCACAGGAAACCCCTGATCTAGGAGCTTCTTCTGTTGCAGTAGAGAAGGGCGGCAGTCTTGAATTTAACACTCCTGAAGAAGAGGGCTCAGGCATCCTATCTCCTCGTCATGTCATGCCTAAACAGGTCAATGTCGAAGGAGTCCAGGCTCAAAGCACGGCCCCACGTCCACGAACAGCCGTTCCAACAGTAATGACACCCCTACCAAGCCGCAAGGCGCAAGTGGCTCAAGCTGCAGCTGCCACCCCTGAAACCACACCAGCTCGTCGCAGGCTTCCCTTTATCAGAAAGCCCAAAAACTAGGTAGTTACATGCATCCTAGAACGTGCGCTCCCGGTGCCTTAGACAAGATCAAAAACTCCTCTCCTGCTACAGCAGTTCTGTAGCAGGAGATTTTTTATGCCTGGGCTTTATGCCTACAAAAGGCATTGTTAAGCTCCTACATCTTATAAACTGCCTAAGAGACAAAAAGCAAGCTCCACACGGCCTTACTTATGCCGGGGAGCTTGCTTTTTATTTGGTATGGTATGTGAAAAATCACCCAGGCATTATGCCCTTATAAAGAAAAGTCCTTCTTGCCTTCAAATACTTCAAGGGCTTCTTCAACACTTGCATCAGCCAAGGTAATAGCAGAAATTGCCTTGGTAAGACGCACAGCTTCGTCTAAGGAACGCTGGTGAATATTGCGGCCTGTTGCGTTGCCTACAGCACCGCCAACATGAATCTGATCATGAAGCTGACGAAGGAAGGTTTCAGCGTCAACGGTTGAACCGCCAGCACATACTAAGCCTGTACGGCCTGCAGCCTCAGAGCAGATCTTCAAGGCCTCAGCAGCACTACGGCCGTCTTCTGGCTTAGGAGGATTTACCTTAACAAAGTCTGCACCTAAGCACAGAGCAGCACCTGCAGCACCTGCGATCAGATCGGGGTCCTTTTCAGCTGCAACAGCCTTACCGCGAGGGTAAATCCACAAAACAACGAGCAAGCCCTGGGCATGAGCCTGAGCAATGAGCTCGCCTGCTTCTGCCAACATGGTTGATTCATATTCACTACCCAAATAGATGGTGTAGCCCAAGCCAACGATGTTAACACCTGCATCACGCATGGCCAACACTGCGTCAAGGTCATGGAGCTGTGGAGAATAAGGATCGTCTTGCTTGGTAGAAATCAAGTTGGTCTTAGAATTCATCTTAACCAGGTAGTTGATTTCAGGATAATCAGCTGCATACTGAGCAATCAGACCACGCTGACCAGCCAAAACGCCACAGACGCCTTCCTTGCCAATGCGGAACAAGTGTTCAGGATTATTGTCAGCAGGGTCGATGCCACAGCCATAGAAGTCCTTGTTCAAATGCTCAAGCTTCTGATCGCAGGCGAACAACATCAAACGACCCGTACCACGGGTTGCTTTCATGAAATTATCAACATAGATTTCACGAGACTCAGGCATTACGTCTGCTGGAATGCGAACCTGATCTGAAGTTATAGTAGGCATCTGTCCCCCTATACTCGAATACATACGATGATGGTATGGTATCACAGCTTAAGGCCCACCCAGGACCTGCTGTAAGATTATCCTGTAAGCGGTAAGCTTCGACATACGCCTAAAACCACTCACGACGCCTTAGCACATAGGCTTGTTCAAAGTCACTTTGCTTAATCCCAAAATAGAACAAGGCTTCCGCCCATCCAATGGCCATCATAGCCCAAAGGGCAAGACCAAAAGTACATAAGGACCCAATGACGGTCATACCTAGCATGATAAAGCCAGCCTTGGTATAGCCCAGGTAAAACTTATGAGCGCCAAAGGCTCCCAAAAAAAGAGCCAATAGCGCGGCCGCAATATGGTCTTTATTTTGTCGACAAGCCTGCATACGCTCAATGACGAGGGGGGAATATCCCCCCTCGTCATTGTTGTGAGTATGATCTTGTAGTTGAGGTAGTTGTTCCTTCATCACGCAGCTCAACCCCTAATCCTTATATTTAGCACAGGCCTTTGCTGCCTTGCATTCTTCAAGATGAGCATGGCGCGTCTTTGCACGTCCCAGCCTATCCATCAGGGGATTACAAAATACGATGGCCAATACGGCTACAGCACCCAGTCCCACAAAGATAGCTATACTCTTAGTGGCATTGCCGTCGATCAATCCTGCTGCTGCATAGGTTGAGAGCAACACCCCAGGAAAACGACCTAGAGTGGTTAGGATCAAGAACTGCTTAAGCTCCATCTTGGTAAGAGGCAACAGGTAGGTAAAAATATCCTTTGGCATACCTGGTATAAGAAACAGTACAAACACAATAAGGTCAAACCTGTGTGTGCTTTCTAGTTTTTCAATACGCGCTGCAAACTTGTCTGACACCATGGCCTGAACAAAGGGAGCACCAAGCTTTTTCACCAGTAGATACACAAGCGCACTCGAGACAGCAGCACCCACGATGATCAGCAGGGCGCCAAGCCAGGGACCGTACATAATCCCTGCTGCAATCTGAGTTATTTCACCAGGGATTACTGCTACAACCACCTGAAGGATTTGAAGCACAAACAGAATGAATACACCACCGGCTCCAGCTGACTGAATGTCATTGAGCACACGTGTTGTGCCACCTGGCTCAAAGCATTCGCCAATCATAGGCCATAATAAATAAATGGTGAGCCCGGTAACGGCTATGAAGCACACCAGACCAAGGAAGCGATAGATGTCTGCCTTTTGTACTGCATGCCCATGAATGTTTACATATTGTGCAGCATGTTCGTGTTTTTTCTGACGCAGCTCTCTGATACGAGACTGTTTTTCCCGTCCTGCATCAGTACTCTTATGTAATGTCATTGCTGCCACCTTTTATATAGTTGACCTGGCTTGGTGCCCTATGGGTCAATCTGCTAATTTTTACGTGCCTTAGTATATTCATCCTTAAACGCAGATAAGGCTCCCTGCGTGCGCCCAATATGTCTACCAGCGCTTCTAACGCCCGCCTGGACACCGGATGCTGTTTTCTTACCGAGCTTTTCAGCAGCTGGTGCAATCGTGTGGTAGTACGCATCTCCAGCCTTTTCTGCAAGGCCACCTTCTTGAACAAGCGAAGCAACCTCTTCTGAAACGATAAGAGCTCCTTGCTCTTCACTCAAAGTACCTTTTGAATCTCGTAGGCCTCCACCAGCGTTTGTAAGAGCAAAGCCCTCAACATACACGGCAGGAATCTCACGCTCGCCAAGTAATACTTTTGCTCCTAGACCTGCATCTATGCGCAAGGACACAAGATCGCCGGTAGACCTGTCTACCTTACAGGACCCAACGTGGCCATAGGGCTCATGCTGCGTGTCGAGCACAGGAAGGCCAATCCACAATATACAGCGATCAAGGTCGATACCCAAATGCTTACAGGCCTGACGACCACGCAGGTCTGCCTGCGACGAAGCAAACCAGGTCTTATCGTGCAGGCTTATGGCCTGCAGTGACAAAAATAAATCCTTACGAGGAAACATCCATGCGACATCCGGGCGCTTTACCAAAAGACCAACACAGCGCTTTTGGCTTTCATGAAATACCAAGGCTCGAATTCGTCCGAGCTTTTTTCCTGATTGCTGATCATAGATAGATTTTCCAACAAGGGCTTTAGAAGAGAGAATGTCAGACATACGTAACTTTCATATTAAAAAGAGCTCTCTAACTTGACGAGATAGTGTGACGTACAAGTTAAAGAGCTCGCATACCTTAGGTAACTTATAAGCAACTACTTAGATTTCTTCTTCCTGATGAAGAGCACAGCCGCAGCCTTCTTCACAGGCTTCTTCCTGCTGAGTTTCGCAGTCGCAGGCTTCAGCATCAGCGGAATCGACAGAGCAGCCGCAACCTGCTTCACAGGCTTCTTCAGCAAGACGAGCCTGGTCTTTTGCCACCTGAGCTGCAATACGATCACGAGCTTCCATAATCTTTGCACGTAGCTCATTGCTCATGTTGCCGATTTCAACAAGAGTTTCTTCCTGAGCGTCAGCAAGCACTTCAGCGCTATATTCTAAGGCTTCTGCACCCTGAGCCAAGGCATCTTCATACAAGGCAGTTGCATCATCATAAAAATCTGCTGCTTCCTGGCAGAGACACTCGCCCACCAAGCCCAAATCACGAACAGAATCAAGTGTTTCGTTTGCCTTAGAGGCAACAACGGCACGTGTTTCTACACCTGGACGAGGAGCATATAACAATGCCAAGCCTGCACCAACTACGCCGCCCAATACAAATACGCCTAATTTGTTAGATCCCATAGGTCTCTCCTATCACGTGCGCTGCAAGCTATTCCTAATAAGGCTGCAACAAATTTATCTCTGATTCCATTATAGAGCCTCTGAGGCCTTCTTTCTTAAAAGTTACGGTATTGTCATCTTTGCCCACAAATCCCCCAAATAAAAAGCCCCCTACCCCGGTGCTAATATTTGAACAGGGATAGAGGACTCTATATTACTGATTTTCTAAAGGCGTGGGACACGCCTTACGCGTGCTTGCATGCTCTCATCTGCCTTTGAGTCGCACGATCATCGAGTACAGCAAAACTATCGATCTAAAGCCAAAGGCCAACCGATGCGCAGAGCGCGACCTTATGCATACTGGCTGACAAGGCTATCAAGAACTGCAGAAAGGGATAGGCCTGATGCCTTGCAGGCAGCCGGGAAGAGGGATGATTCTGTCATGCCGGGAGAGACATCCAACTCAAAGACACGTGCCTGGGCGCCATCCCAAATAAGATCAACACGACCGAGGTCTTGGACATTATAGGCACGATATACTTCCAAGGCTGCACGCTCAATTTCTGCACGAATTGCCTGGGCATCTTCTTCATTAGGAGAAAGTGAAGCCAGACGCACAGGAGCATAAAGACTCACCTCATCTTCATGCATACGAGCATGAGCATCAAAGAAGGGGCGCTTGCTCACGATTTCAACAGGAGGCAGAGCATGAGCATCCCAGCCCGTACCCAAGATAGACACCGAAAGTTCCACGCCTTCAACCCACTGCTCAACTACGACAGCCTCATCATAGGACAGGGCATCCATGAGTGCTTCACCGAGTTCTTCTTGGCAGTCAACACGATGAACGCCGAGGGCAGAGCCGCCATGGGCCGGCTTTACAGCAACGGGATAGCCTCCAATTACACGCTCCTCAATCAGATCCAGGGCGCTGGCAGCTCCCATGTCCTTAAAGGCATCGCGAGCAATGTAGACGCCCTGGGGCCAGGAGGCTACAGGAGGCTCTTGCACAAGCTCGCGATAGTGGGCCAGGGCATAGTGCAGACTATCCTTGTTCCAGGTCTGATGGCATACGCCAGCACTGGAACCCACATAGGGGATGCCTAAAAATTCAAGCAGGCTTTGGATGGTGCCATCTTCTCCATGCTTGCCATGAAGGGCAGAATAGGCAACGGCAGGACGCTCGCTGCGTAGCGTGGGAACGAGGTCTTGGGTTGTATCAAGAGGAAGGGGCTTATGTCCCGCTTCTTCAAGAGCACGACAGACCTGCTCGCCACTTTCTAGGGATACCTTGCGCTCAAAGGAGTTGCCTCCCATTAAAACAGCAACCTTCATTGTCTATGCCTCCTTTGTATGTGTAGATGCAGGCGTGTCCTGACATGGCAGGGCCCCTGCTTCCATAAATATACGATAGAGCACCAGGCGCTCTTCGATAACCTCTGCCAAGCGACGACAGGCCTCGCGTATGTTTTCGGGTGACTCATAACAAAATGCAATACGCATGCAGTTTTTACCCTGCTCACCATCGGGATAAAAACCGTCTCCCGGTGTAAACACAACACCATGCTCAAGCGCTACGGCCAAAAGAGCTGAGGTGTCTACGTAGGAGGGAAGCTCAACCCATACAAAGAAGCCGCCTTCAGGTATCGTCCAGTGGGCTTCAGGGGGGAAGAATTCTTCCAGAGCCTCAAGCATGGCATCACGGCGGGTGCGATAGGTCTTAATAAATCCCTGGAGCACCTGTTCCCAATTCGTATCGTTGAAGTAATGCTCAACCATGACCTGGTTAAATGCGCTGCCACAAAGGTCAGCACCCTGCTTTACAAGGTTAACACGGGCTAAAATATTCCGTGGAGCGATAATCCAGCCTGTTCGCAGGCCAGGAGCAAATACCTTAGATACCGTACCCAGATAAATAACCTGCTTACTGCGCGCCCTCAGAGGAATGATATGACCTCCATCGTAGCGCAGACGTCCATAGGGATCGTCTTCGATAATCATGAAGTCATATTCTTCTGAGAGCTCTATCAGGCGGTCGCGACGCTCGCTTGAGAGGGTAACGCCGCCAGGGTTTTGGAAGTTTGGAATCGTATACAGAAACTTCACGCCACCGACACCAATGCGCTTCAGCTCTTCTTCAAGCAAATCCATACGCATGCCATCCTGATCAAAGGGGATGGTACGAATTTCTGGCTCATAGGCCGAAAAAGCCTGCAGGGCACCTAGGTAGGTGGGGCCTTCTGTGATGACAATATCCCCTGGATCGAGGAAGGTCTTAGCTAGTAAGTCAAGGGCCTCCTGGGCTCCTGAGGTAACCAGGACGTCTTCCACATGACAGCGGATGCCAGCATCGCGTACAACATTACAAATTGCCTGGCGCACACCTACAGAGCCGGCCGTGTCACCATATTGCAGGGCTTGTTTTGCATACTGACTGCAGGTAGTATGTGCCAGCTTTTCTAATACATCCTGGGGAAGCAGGGATACATCCGGCATGCCTCCTGAAAGAGAGATAATATCCGCACGAGAGGCGGCGGCAAACAAAGAACGTACCGCAGATGCACGCATTCCCTTAACGCGTGAAGCAACTTTGTCTGATGTCGTGTCAAAGCTTAAGTGTGCCGTTGTCATATTCGCCTCCTACGAGAGTATTTAAATAAGAAAGCGCCTGCAGCAAACACTGCAGGGCTTCCTTTTCATTGATATAGCCTATTTGAACCCGCGCGATACCCTGTTCGGCATCAAGCCATTCACTTGATCCTACATAGACGGGAGCGGCCGCATGTGTGTGAGAGTTTGATGCGCCCTCTTCTTGTTGTGCCTCCTGACAAGCCCGCCAGGACTGTGCCATCAGCTCGATAACAAGATGCTCAAGAACATGGGCGAGAGACGTGTGTTCTAGCACTGCAGCCAGCGTGTCTCCTGCCTCATTCACGCAGGTGTGACATACAAGACGCGGAAAATCTTTTCTGATCTGCTCGGATAGCCTTGGATGTGTGTAGGCCTGATGTACAGAAAGCTGCAGAATTGCTTCAAGCCGATCGTGGTGACGTACGAGACGCACTAGCCTTAGAGGCGCTGTGCATTCTGCTGACATAGTGTACTACCTACCGCCTTCATCCTGGGATCTTTGTCTATCGCGCCGCGTAGAATCATCCTCGGACCCGCTTCTCTGACTACGCTCGCTCTTCTCAGACTCATCTTTCTCATCTACTTCAGTCTTAGGCTTGCGCTTACGTCTTTGGGACGTACCTTCATCCGTAGAATCATCGGATGCATCATCTGTGGAACGCTTATCCTTGCGCGAACGCTTGTTGCGAATTTCACTTTCGTCTTCATAGCGCTTAAGGGCCTCGCTCTTTTCGTACTGATTTGTACTTTCAACAGGAGATTCTTGAGACAAGATACGCTGCGCTTCTTCTGCCTTTTTAAGTTTGGCATCTTCAATACTAAGGGGCGTTCTATCCAATCGCGACAAACCACCCAGTGGATCAGTTTCTGTTTTCGCATCTTCCTGAGCTAGGCTGCTTAGCGGCACAAGGCCCAAGATTGTAAACATATTTGCCTCATGGCCTTCCAAAATAGTAAGGGTATTCCTATCGGGCGAGAACTCGTACAGGCCCTGGCCTTGTAGGTCGCCTAAGGAAAAATAGATGGTCTTAGTAAAGCTATCTACCCTTAGATCTAGGACGGCATCACGCGTAAGCTCAAGTTTGTCGCCATCTATAATCATAGTAGCGTCACGGCTTTGTAGCTCCCATTCGCCCTGCATATCCTGAAAATCGTCAAATCGCCACCATCTATTCCACGAAAAAATACCAACGACGAGACATATGAGCAAGACGAGAATAGCTATGATCTTGCGCATGCGCCTATCAAACCGTGCCTGAGCACGTCTTTGATCAGCACGAGGAGTTGGCAAGGGTGCCTTGGGAGTCGCAGACTCACCATCTTGGCTTAGACGAAGTGACTCTTCAGCCCCTGCTTCCTGCGTGCGAGTGTTTGGCGTGTCCTCGGAGGCAGAGGCAGCATCGTTAAGCGGTGGAGCAACTGAGGCGGTAGATGCCTGATTGGTATCTGCGATGGCTTCTACAGAAGCATTTTGAGGCGCAGAGTCATGCGAGGTGTCCTTTTCTGGATCTCCTTCAACAGATGCGCTCGGATGTACGTGCGTGTGATCTTGGCTGCTTTCCTGTGCTTGCGGTTCAAGGTCTAAGGTAGCGCCTTCTGAGGCATCTGCCTGTTCATCCTGGACGGCATAGACCTGGTCTTTTGCAACTTCCTTATCAGCTGCAGGACTCGTAGCTACTCGATCTGCCGCGGCTTCTTGCTTAGGCTTGATATCTTCTGCAGAAGCCTGGTTTGGCTCCTGAATGCCAGCGGCCTGCTCATTACTTGAGCCTGCCTGTGAGGCACGTTCTTCCAAAATGAGCCGCTGGCTTTTCTTGCGATCGCGCTCAGAAATGCGCCTACGCTTATAACGAGATGCTTCTCCCTGTGTGGTGCTCTGGGATGACTGAGAAGACACTTCGTCAGCCTTTTGTTCTACATCGGTTTCTGCAGCAGGTGCTTCATCCTTAGTTTGAAGAGCTGACCCAGAAGGATCAACGCTCTGCGGTTCATTCGCACGCGCGCCAGAGGCTTGCAGGCTCCGCATTTTTTGCACAAAGGCACCAAAACCGCTGGTAGTAGACGATTTTGGGCGCACAGAATCAGAGGATGTCTCCTCGGTTAGCTGATCTGATTTTGTATCGTGCTCAAGTCGCTCTGGCTTCATGTCATCTGGGGATGCCATGTTATTACCAGACAGGGGTGTATCTTCGGCCACCACTACCACACTGCCTTACCCACGTAGCCTAAACTTTGTCATATAAAATCTATCCGGCAGACAACACAGCTGTGCCATCTGCCGGAGCTAAGGTACCTATATTTAAGAGGCGGTAATGTATTCCACACCACCCATATATGGAACAAGTACCTCAGGAATGCGTACGCTGCCGTCTTCCTGCTGGTAATTTTCCAAGATTGCTGCCATGGTGCGTCCTACTGCCAAGCCAGAACCATTAAGGGTATGTACATATTTAGTGCCCTTGAAGTTTTCTGGATCGCGATATTTAATGCCTGCACGACGTGCCTGGAAATCCCAGCAGTTAGAGCAGGAGGAAATTTCCTTGTAGGCATTATAAGAAGGAAGCCAAACTTCAAGATCATAGGTCTTAGCAGCAGAAAAACCTGTGTCTCCCGTGCACAAGGTAATAACACGATAAGGAAGGCCTAAGAGCTGAAGGATATTTTCAGCATCGGCCACCATGGACTCGAGCTCGTCCCAGCTTTCTTCTTCCTTTGCAAACTTAACCATTTCCACCTTGTCAAACTGGTGAAGACGAATAAGGCCACGCGTATCACGTCCAGCGCTGCCTGCCTCTTCGCGGAAGCAGGAGGTAAAGGCGCAGTAGCGAAGCGGAAGCTCAGAGGCATCCAGTACCTCTTGAGCATGGATATTAGTTAGCTGCACCTCGGCAGTGGGAATTAAATACAAGCCTTCGCTTGTTTTAAACAAGTCTTCTTCAAACTTAGGAAGCTGGCCCGTGCCACGAAGGGTGTCAGCATTCGCCATGGCAGGACACCACCACTCTTTATATCCACGAGAACCATGAGTATCTGCCATAAAATTAATAATGGCGCGCTCAAGGCGTGCGCCTAAGCCGCCCAGAAGGGTAAAGCGGCTCTTAGCAAGCTTTACTGCACGCTCAGAATCGATGATGTTTAAATCGGCGCCCAAATCCCAATGAGCCTTTGGCTCAAAAGTAAATTCGGTAGGAGTACCCCAGCGACGAACTTCCTGGTTGTCGTCTTCACTTGCACCAATAGGTGTAGAGTCGGCAGGAAGGTTAGGCGTGGCCATCAAAATCTCATTTAGAGCATCTTCTACTTCTTGGCGCTGTTTCGTAGCCAATTCGAGCTCTGCATTAATTTCACGAACACGTTCCTTAGCAGCCTCAGCTTCTTCCTTCTGACCTGCTGCCATCATTTTGCCGATTTGCTTAGAGGTAGCGTTACGCTCTGCCTGAAGAGCCTCTTCTACTGAGATGCCCTCACGGCGTGCCTGATCGAGCTCGAGAAAACGAGCGCTATCCCATTGGGCATTTTTGTGAGCTAAACCGCGTTCAACCTCTTCAAGATTTTCACGCACAAAGCGGATATCTAACATGGGCAAAACCTTCCTTGTTTCTTGTGTGACACAGTAGACCCCTGAATGCATGTGCCAACACCTCCACAACAGACGAAGATCGTCCGTTAAAGGCATGGCTTGTGTACAATCGGGGAGCGTACTTGTTAAGTTACGTTTGGTACTCTATGATAAACGCACTGTTGTTCATTACCTGCACGAAAGGCAAGTATGGATATTACTGAATTGTACCACTTCCTTTTTGAATCCTATGCAGGCGTTGGAATTCTTATTGCAATAGGCCTTGTTTTAAGCCTTATTGTTTCCTTTGTTCTTGAAGGAAAGACACGACGCCTCTACAAGGACCGTCCGAGTGACGACGACTCAGGCTGGATTAGCTTTGACGAAGACGAGGACGATAACTAGGGCCACCTCAAAAGGCCAGCTCTTACAAGAAGAAAGGTGTTTGAATGGAAGCTAGCTCTCGTTTGTATCAGCGCGAAGGATCCTATATTCCCCGCGTTGCTGCAGTACATGACCTCTGCGGCTATGGAAAATGTTCACTTGGCGTTGCTATTCCCGTTCTATCTGCTGCAGGCTGTGACGTGTGCCCTGTTCCTACGGGTCTTTTTTCTTCCCATACCGGCTTTCCTGGCTGGTATATGCATGACACAACTGCCATGCTCACAGACTACCTGGCTGCATGGAATGGTGTTGGTGTAGAAATTGACGCCATCTATTCCGGCTTTTTGGGAGCCCCTGAACAGGTTGCCATCATTAAGGGCCTGTATGAAAGCTACCCAAAGGCCCTGCGTGTAGTTGATCCGGTCATGGCTGACCATGGCAAGGTCTACCCCACCTACACGCCTGAGTTGTGCAAAGCCATGGCTGACCTTGCCTGTGGCGCAGACATCCTTACCCCCAACCTTACCGAAGCTGCCATCATTTTGGGCGAAGAGTGGCAGGGTGCGGACATAAGCGACAAAGAAGCACATCGCATCATTAAGGCCCTGCTCGACAAGGGTGCTCAGCACGTTGTACTCAAAGGCATTCAGCGTGAGGGCGAAGGCGTTATTCGCAACTTCTTTGGCGGACAGACAGGCGACATCCAAGAAGTCCATAATGCCTATCTTCCTTATATGCTCCATGGAACCGGCGACGTATACTGCTCCTGCCTCCTAGCAGCCATCATGACCGGCAAGAGCCTTGCTGAAGCAGTTGCCTTCGCAGGTGACTTTACCTGTGATGCCATGGTTGTTTCAGCCCAGCAGCCTGATTTTAAAAATCGCGGCGTGAGCTTTGAGCCCCTCCTGGGTTCTGTTGCTGCCCTTTTGTAGAACCGTCAACGTATCCATCGAGGCATCGTGCCTTTCATTTTCTAAGATGGATATGTAAAAAACATTCGATTTAAAATTCATGCAATATAAAAGACCTTGGCTTGATTCATATATCTCCCGCCTGGGGAGAGACAAGCTAAGGTCTTTTTTTATATCTCTATAGGCACCACGAACTGGGACGTGACTCGGCCTATCACACAACAAGGCCCGTACGGGGCGCCTAGTCATTAGTCACTATTGCTCATCCCAGTCAAAGGGAGCCTCATCGGATGCGGTGCGCTCATGTTTTGGTGTGTAGAACAAAATGATGCCTGCAAACAGGGCACCTATGATTACCTCGGTTAAGAATAAGGTATCCGGAATATATAAAAGACCGCCGGATGAAAGCCAGAGAGATGCCACGCGTCCAGCAACGAGAAATAGCACTGCCCAAATGATGCCCAACACTCCCCAAAGAACCGACTCGCGCTCGGCCGAAAGTGCTATTACAAAGCAGGAAAGTGTTGCGCTTATAACATAGCACCAGGTAGCAGGCTGGCTTAAGCAGGCAATAAGCTGTCCGTAAATATCCCACGGCCCTTGCGCAAGTGAAGCTATGCCAAAGATATTCCAATACAACAGGCTATGCGATCCAAGCCCTGCAAGACCAAGCGCTAGCAAGAGCCCTGCACCTAATGACCACAGGGCTGTTGAGCGTTTTTCAAACAAGGCGCCTGCAATAAAGGGTAGTACAATACCAAATCCCAATCCGCCCACAATCACGGGAATAAGCAGGCAGGCATGATAGTTCCAGCTCCCTATGCCTATAAACAGCCACCACAAAACAAGTCCCACAAGTAGCGCACAGGCAAAAACAAGCGCACCATGACTTGCCAATACAAGAGCAAAACCTATGAGAGCAATCAATACGCCAGCACTTGGAACAATAAGGCTCACACTCACAAGTCCCAAGACGTATACCCAAAATAAGGGGTTGCTCTGTCCGGCAAGCATGTCAAGCGAGTTCGCACTTATCCAGGCAAGAATGCCCGTATTGGCGGCTATCCACAGTTTAAGCATGCTTCGTGCCTGTATACGAGGCAACTCAAAGGCTCCCGTAAACCACGAGCTTGACGTGGGCTCTAAATCAATCTCTTGCGTTTCCTCCTGGTCTTCTTCTCCCTGGATAAGCGCACGCAAGAGCTTCTTGCCTGTTCGAGCGTTGCCAAGGAATGGTTTGATGTGATAGGCAAAATCTGGAACCGTATCGAAGCGCTCCTCGCGATCGGGATCGAGGGCCCTAAATAGAGCATCATCAAATTGCTCATGAAGGCCTTCTCGACAAAGGGAGGGATATACAAGCTCTGCCTCATATATGATGCGCTCGGCATCTTCGAGATTTTTTGCTCTAAAGGGATTCGTTCCCGCTATGAGCTCATATAACACAGCTGCAAAGGCCCACTCATCGCAGCGTTCATCAAGATGTTTCCCCTGCATTTGCTCAGGTGGCATATAGGAAATCGTACCACCAACAGCAGCTCCATGTTCACCTTGCTGAGAGAGGCTTGCAAGACCAAAGTCAACAACCTTTACTTCACCAGCACTGTTAATCAGTATGTTGTCAGGCTTGATATCAAGATGAAGGACATTGTTGCGATGGGCCTGCTCAAGCGCTGCTGCAAGCGATTCGGAGATGGTAGCAATCACATTAAGATCTATTGCATCAGCATGGGAGCGCATAAGTTCCGTTAAGGTAATCCCGTCCATGCATTCCATAATGATGTAGGCATAGCCATCTGCAAGCTCAAAGTCGTAGACGCCTACAATATGCGGATCATCCAAAAGGGCAGCTGTTCGAGCCTCCTGCAAACCAGGAATGGCTGGCTCATCACGTGACTCCATGCGAAGTTGCGAGGCACGTACGCCATCAAGGGCAATCATCTTAATTGCAACCTGACGCTGAATACGCTCGTCCCATGCCATGGTAACCGTGGCATAGCCGCCCTGGCCCAGGACACGCAGGGGTCTATAGCGTTGAAGAATCAGCTTGTCAGACATAGAAGTTCCTAAATCAAGAAGGGAATGTGTTGAACTATTGTAGCCTAAGGCCACGCGCTGGCGCACATCGACAAAGGTAAGCTAGCCACAGGAGCCTTACAAAGAACCTTGCGCTTGTGGCTATCGAGGCACGTTTTAGGCCTAAGGATACCTACACTACAGCTCAGCTTAGAACAAGACCGGGGCTACTAGCTGCTAAGCTTAAGAAGATATGCTCTATAAAATATAACAAAAAGCCTTGCGTATTGCGTCAAGCTAAGCTAGTATTTATTTTTGCTAACAGCATATGTGCGGGCGTGGCGGAATTGGCAGACGCGATGGTGGCAACACCGTGAAGGTTCAAGTCCTTTCACCCGCACCACTTAGAAGTAGTAAGACCCTCCCCATGTGGAGGGTCTTTTTGTTTGTTAAAGTCTACCCCTTGGCGTTTTTTGACTTGAGGGGGCATATGAACACAGGGCATCAAACATCTCGGGGGATTAGCACATTTCTTCGGGCTATCCACCACAGCCATCTCGGCCTACACAACAGGGCGGGCACGGTGTAGCAAGCATCTTTAGCGATCTGTGCCACGTAAGCTTGCCTCCTGTTATGTAAGAACCAAGGAGCTACAACGAAAACCCAGCCATCCTCAAGACAAGAAGCCTTCCTTTATATACAACAATGCCCCGCTGCAAGATCCATTCTCGCAACGGGGCATCTCTGTATACCTGTGGTTACGGTCTACACTAATCGACCAACAATAAAACCAATAACGGTGCTCAGGCAGGCAAAGGC
>RCNH01000030.1_pt1 | contig 66809 bp, 62 predicted proteins | sample 2041161 | NCBI WGS metagenome assembly RCNH01 (sample SAMN09708215, study PRJNA481090) | Feces metagenome, whole genome shotgun sequencing project. | biome: feces | host: Leptonychotes weddellii | place: Antarctica: Sion Island | collected 2010-03-01 | reverse complement strand
CTTTAGCAAGGTCAAACCATGAGGTCATCCCTTTAAGCTAGCGGTTAAGCAATGCTTATCCGTGAAAGACAGCTTGAATATTATGTGTGAGTAGGTCTTTAAAGTCAATACTTAATTTAGACTTTTTCGAGTCTGCAACCTTCGCATACTCATTACGATACGTCAACGAACACCGTCTTATCTGACAATTACATACGCGCTGCTTTATTGTACGTAATTAAGGGGGGTAACTATATGTTTAATCAAGAACAGTCGCATAATGCACTGTATCAAGACGTCCATACTGTTGGTATTCCACAAGCACTCATGTATTACCGTTACAAAACGCTCTGGACAACCTTTTTTGAAGACCTAGGTCGCGATGTCGTCATCAGCGATCCATCAAGTCGTCATACTTTTGAACAGGGAGATTTGCTGAGCGTTGATGAATGCTGCTTGGCAAGTAAGTTATATATGGGTCATGTGCAGCAATTACTTAACACGTGTGACGCTATTTTTTGTCCTAGTCTTGTAAATATTGGCCGCAGAAAAAGTTTTTGCACTAAGTTTCAGGCTCTCCCTGACCTTGTAGCCAATACGTTTTATGAACAAAATCCACGCCTTATTACCTGTCTTATTGAAAGCATACAGACCGAAAACTCTCTCAAGGATGCTTTCGAGGGATTGGCTATAGAATTCGGAGCTACAAAAAAAGACGCCAAACATATCGTCAAACACGCATTGTCAGCACACAATCAATCCATTACTCGCCATTGTGGCGCACAGCGCAAAAAAATGGATGCAGTTCATACTCTTAAAGAGTCAGATCGTCCTTTATGTATCCTTGTAGCTGCTCATCCCTATGTCATCCATGATCCTTTCATTGGAGGACCCGTTGGTGATACGCTAGAGCAGATAGGTATTTGTACGCTTTACACTGATGCGGTAGATCCCAAAAAGTCATTATCAGAATCTGAACATTTCTCTAAGACGCTCCCCTGGATTGTAAACCGCGAAATCATAGGTGCTATTACTACACTTTATAAGCATATTGACGGCATTATTTTAATAAGCGCTTTTCCATGTGGTCCTGACTCTATGACCAATGATGCCATTACACGCAACATTACCGGTAAGCCTACATTGACCCTTACAGTTGACGCTCAAAGTGGCACCGCTGGTTTAGAAACTCGCATTGAAAGTTTTGTCGACATTCTTCGCTATCAGAAAGAGGGTGGCTATTTCCATGGATAATCTTGTTCGTGATGCTGAAGGCTCTCACGTTTCCGTCAGCAAGCAAGCGCCTCATCCTCTTTCGGCTGCAAAAAAGCGTGGTCCACTTGCACGTAAGACCAAACATGATAGACATACTCGTCGTAAAGTAGCATTTTTCCGTTATGGCTATTACAACATTGTCTTTAAATTTTTTGTTGAACATATTTTGGATGCCGACTATGTCGAGCTTCCTGAAGCAACACGCAAAACATTAGAACTCGGCACTCTTCATAGTAACGATTTTGTATGTGCACCTTTCAAGCATATTTTAGGTGACTATATTGAGGCTCTCGACGCAGGTGCTGATGTTCTTTTCCAATTTGCAGGACCCTGCCGCCTGGGCTACTACGGTGAACTACAGCAATCTATCCTGCAAGACATGGGCTACAAATTTGACATGGTCAATTTTGCCGACTTGTCAGGGTGCCCTATTAAGGACTACGTCACTACCTGTAAAAAAATCGTTAACCCAAACCTCTCGGTTCCTAATGGTGTCAAAAACATGCTTGCTGCATTCAAGATGGCTGAATACTTGGATGCATACCATGATGCATATCTTGCACGCGCGGGCTTTGAAGTAAACAATGGCGCCTTTGCAAAAAACCGCAAAAAATTCTTGTCCGAAATGAATCAGGTTACCTGTAAAACAGAAATTGAAGATACATACAAACGAGGCATGAAGACATTATTAGCAGAGGCAATCAATAAACCAAAAAATCCTGTACGTATTGGTATTGTTGGCGAATATTTCACTGCAGTTGACCCTATGAGTAACCTTGACCTTGAACATAAGTTCTTAAACATGGGTGTCGAACTTGCCCGCATTATGAATGTAACCCACAGAAATATCCATTATAACGAGCCTAACTTGCGCACAAGCATTGCCGAATATGTCACATATGATATGGGCCCAACTTCCACATTAACCATTTCTGCCGCTAAAGAATTTGCTCTACGTGGTTTTGACGGCATAGTCCATGTAAAGTGCTCAGGCTGCACACCAGAAATTGACTGCATGCCCGTATTACAGAGACTAAGCCGTGACTACAAGATTCCTGTTTTGTACTTAAGTTACGATTCACAGACAAGCGATGCAGGCTTAGACACACGCCTTGAAGCGTTTTACGACATGATTGCTATAAGAAAGGCACACGAATAATGGAAGCATTTTTAGGTGTAGACACAGGATCTATTTCCACTAAAGGTGTCATCATCAACTCAGATAAAAATATTATTGCTCGCTCCTATTTATGGACAGAAGGAGACCCAACCGATGCAGCCCGCCGCGTTATCGACGACTTGGCTTCCCAGATTAACACCAACGATGTCGAGGTTGTAGCCGTAGGAACTACCGGTAGCGCTCGAAGACTCGTTGGTGCTATGCTTAACGCTTCTGCCATCAAAAACGAGATTACAGCTCATGCAGTTGGTACTACTTATTTACATCCAGACGTCCGTACAATCTTAGAAATTGGTGGTCAGGACTCCAAAATTATCTGCGTCGAAGACGGCATTGCTGTTGATTACGCCATGAACACCCTATGCGCTGCTGGTACTGGTTCGTTTCTATCAAGCCAAGCACATCGCCTAGGCGTTGAAGTTGAAGATTTTGGCAAAATCGCCCTCACCAGTAAAAAGCCAGCAAATATTGCTGCTCGTTGTACCGTATTCGCCGAAAGCGATCTGGTCCATAAATTGCAGGTTGGTTATGCGCGCGAAGATGTCATTGCTGGTCTGTGTAAAGCAGTCGCTACAAACTATTTGAATAACGTCGGTAAAGGCAAAAAGATTGTTGCTCCAGTAGTGTTTCAAGGCGGCGTGAGCAAAAACGTTGGCGTTCTTCACTTCTTTAAAGAAGCACTAGATATGGATGTATTAGTTGACCCTGATGGTCACCTGATGGGCGCATTTGGTGCAGCGCTATTAGCAGCTGGCGTCCCCCAAAAAAAGCGCATTCCATTCACGTTTGATATCGATGACTTTGAATTTAAAACTCGCGAGGTTATATGTCAGAAATGCGCTAACCATTGCGAGATTGTATGCGTCTATAAAGACAATGACCTGATTGACGCATGGGGCAACCGTTGCGATAAGGGAGCCATTAAAACTGCTCATCGATAATTCACCTACCAATCGTTAGTAATCTATGACAGAATCCAAAAGCTCCACGCCTTGAAAATGATTCTTGTTCGTGGAGCTTTGCGTCTGATATCGCCATATAACAAACTACATACAATAAGCCCCGTACGCATCGGATACGTACGGGGCCCTTATATACATGAAACATATGAGTGATAAATCTACTATTATTCAGATCCATTCAATATACTGCGAACAACATCGCTTGCAAGCATCATACCCATAAGTGGTGGCATATATGAAATAGTTCCTAGGTTAGACCGAGCGGAACGAGGTGCACCTGGTACGCTTTCGATTTTTTGAGGAACCTCATTTGAGTACAACACACGTAAATGTTTAATACCACGTATACGACATTCCTTACGAATAACCTTGCATAACGGACAATTGACCGTTTTAGTGATATCGGCAAAAGCTAGACACTCTGGCTGCATCTTATTAGCAGCACCCATACTACTTACCAAACGAACATCATGCACATACGCATATTCAGCCAACGCAAGCTTAGTAGTTACCGTATCGATAGCGTCAACAACAAAATCAGCCGGATGCTCACGCAAAATTTGTTCCAGGTTATCCGGAAGTACAAACTCACATAATGGTGTAACTTCAATAGCTGGGTCAATATCATGAATCATAGCCTCAGTCACATCAACTTTGCGCTGGCCAATGGTACTATGAAAAGCGATAATCTGACGATTGATATTACTTTCTTGCACAACATCATGGTCGATAATAATAAGGTGACCAACGCCTGCACGAGCAAGAGTTTGAGCACAACTTGAACCTACACCGCCAAGCCCGATAAGCATAACCGTGGCATTGACAAGCTTTTGAATGCCTTCAGTGCCAATAAGAACTTCAAGTTTTTCAGAAGACTGAGCCATGATTGCTAATTAGAGGCCTCGTCGGATTCGGTCTTCTTATTAGATTTATCTGCTGGAGCAGCTAACGCAGAAACCAAAGTATCTCCTTTTTCAAGATGCTTGATACCATCGTCATATATCTTTTGAACAGAAGAAAGTTCTGCCTTAAGATCAGCTACACTAATAGATCCAGCCTCAACCTTAGTATACACGTCGACATAAGAGCCTAATGCATTCTGCAAAGAGTCAATGCCTGCACAATACTCAGCATGCACGTCCTTCATAGCCTCAGGGGCGGTTAAGTCTTTAATGCCGTCCATAGATTTACCAGCACGATCTGCCGCAATCTTCATGGCAGCCAAATCGTTTTCACCAACAGCAGTTACAAAAGCATCGAGCTCTGTACCTAAATCCTCAATAGATTGACTAACACTTGCCATATATGCACGATTTAATTCAGCAGGGGTCTTCTGTTGGTCTACAGCGGAACAACCAACTAATGCTATAACAACTAGAGATAAAGCACATACAAGAACAGCACTCTTGCCGAAATGCTTGGTTTTTTTAGGATTCATGAAGCACCTTTCAATTCGTTTCCATTCATGGAGACTATACCAAATCACGCATGAAATACGTAACGCTTCGGAACAAAACCATACTCGGTTACCGAAGCGTTACGCATACGTAATACCATAATCCTACGATACAGTATATAAGTGCTGTACACAGTTATTGGTTCTGCAAATGTTCAATAACCGCTGCAACGTTTTGAGCCTCAATGCTACTACGAGCCATAACAAACACAACATCGTCACCAGCAAGCGTACCAGCAATACCCTTAAGCTCAGCAGCATCTAATGCAACAGCTACGCCACTTGCAATACCAGATGGCGTATGAACAACCAAAAAGTTATTAACAACCTCTACGCTTTCAACGAGCTCTCCAACCATGCGCTGCAAGCGTAAATCCTCTGGAAGTACATAATAACCATCACGAGATTTTGCCAAACCCATACCAGCAATGTCTCGAGAAATAGTAGCTTGAGTACAGTCGTAGCCTTCGCTTTTAAGTTGCTCGACCAAATCGCGTTGCGTTTTAATATTGCCCCGACGAATAATCTCTCTAATGACATCGTGTCGGACTGCACGCTTTGTCATCTACATGCTCCCTTCTAGGTGACACCGCAAAAAATATGCATAAATCATGCATAATCAGTAATCATATACAAGATACACGAGGTTAACATACAAAACAATACTCAAGTATGTTGTTTACAAACCGTCATAGTTTTTTACCTGGATTTTGATAGTATTCAGCTATGTATATATGCGAAAGGATAATCGTGTATGAATAATTGCTTACGAGAAAACAAGAATGCTCTTGTTGCATATTTTAATGATGGAGCCAAACCCTACGCCAACGATATAAATCAAAGACAGGTTGGTATTGAACTTGAACATATCATCATAGGTTCTCATGAAATCCCCATGGTATATGAAGGCCCTGACGGCGGTGTTCGCGAGGTACTTGAAGCCCTTCGCGTACGCTATCCAATAACCACAACAAGCCATGGACAGCTTATTGGTCTTGCTCGTGGTAAATCAACTATTACAATTGAGCCGTCAGCTCAGCTAGAACTTTCAAGTGGACCTTTTGGTTCTTTAAAAGAGGCTGAACAGACATTTACCACATTTGAAAAAGAGCTTTCATGCGTGCTTGAACCAATAAATGCTCACGCTATAACTATTGGCTATGACCCCTATTATGCTGCACTTGATAAACCCCTCATCCCAAAAGACCGTTACGAGTACATGAACACATACTTATCTAAAATCTCTCAATACGGTCCATGCATGATGCGATGCAGCGCCTCCACACAGGTTTCTATCGATTATACTGATGAAGCCGATGCCCTACGTAAGATGCGCCTTGCTTCTATTGCGGCGCCGCTCTTTGCATTAATGTGCGATAACGCCCCTATTTTTGAAGGGGAGCCTCGAAAAGAACGCTGTATTAGAACACGTATTTGGAAGCAAATCGACCCGATTCGCGCAAGCACTATTCCTGGTGTCACTCGCCCTGATTATTCATTTGCTGACTATGCCGAATATATTTTGGGTGTTCCAGCCATCGTTACACGCGAAGAAGACGGAACTAATCAGTACAGCAATAAAACCTTTGGCAAACTCTATAAGCATCGTCTGATGCAAAAAGAAGATATCGAACACGCAATATCAATGGTATTTCCTGATGTTCGTCTTAAGCAGTACATTGAGATTCGCCCAGCTGACGCTATGCCTATCGCTTATGTTATTGCATATGCAGCGTTAATAAAGGGATTATTCTATCCACCTGAATCACTTAATATGCTCGATGAATTATTTGGTGATGTATTGCGCCGCGATATCGATAGTGCCAAAGAAGAAATTATGGCATATGGTTATAACGCAATTGTTTATGGCTGTAATGTCACTGATTTATGCGATGGTCTTATCAATATTGCATCCTTAGGATTAAGTAATGCGGAAAAGCATTACTTAGATCCACTTGCAATCCTGGTAGAATCTCGCCATACATTTGCTGATTTAGGTGGCACCATTAATCCGTTAGAGCGCCTAAAAACAATCCAAGATGTAACATTGAATACATCCGCCGACCCCGCTAATAACCAGCCTGCGAATAAGAAGTCGACGAACACAGAAGGCTCAGCTACCAATTCATCGAGCACATTAGACACCCCTGAACAGTAATTATTCAATAACTAATACTCTTATGCTCCCCATACCATATACAAAGGCTCGGGAAACTGTAGTGACCCCCGAGCCTTTGTATAGAAATCAATTATCCACGAACCTCAGCCTTAGTGGCTGCACAAACTTTCTTAACCAAGCGATCGTGAGCCTTATCGACCTCTTCGCTTGTTAAAGTACGATCAGCCGCACGATACAAAAGTGAGTAAGCCATAGACTTCTTGTTTTCGCCCAAACGCGCAACATCGCGATATACGTCAAACAGCTGAGCGGTTTCTAATAATTTACCGCCAGCAGAGTTCATGCACTGCATCAAGCGTTCATGTGTGACGTCTTCGTCAACAACAAAAGCCACGTCATGAGAGACACCTGGGAACTGAGGAACATCAGCATAATCGCGAGCAGGACGGCTACAACGCTCTAATACCTGCATATCGAGTTCGAACGCAACCACAGGAGCTTCTGCCTCAAATTCAGCAACAGCCAATGGATGCAGCTCGCCTAACCAACCAATAACGTCGCCACCGCTTAATACCTGAGCAGCACGACCAGGCTGCAAGTGTGGAGCATCCTGAGCATCTAAGACCTTAAAGCGAAGTTTAGGCAATGCGAGTTCACGAGCAATGTTTTCCACAACACCCTTACCGTCAAAAAAGTTAAAGGTTACTGGTTCGTGATTCCATGCCTCGTCATGCATGCTACCAGCCAAAACACCAGCAAGCTTGCGGCGTTCCTTAGGCTTTTTGGCACCTTCATGACCAGCAAATACGGAGCCGATTTCATATAACTGAATGTTTTTAACACCACGGCACTGGTTATACGCCACACTACGAAGCAATGCAGGGATAATGGATCGACGCATATGAGCCTGCTCGGCATTCATAGGGTTAATAAGTTCGACAGGCTTTCCTAAACCATCTTCCTTCATACGTAAACGCTGCAAATCATCAGTGCAAGCAAATGAATAGGTCATGGTTTCATTCAAACCACAAGAACGAAGTGTTGCGTGAATCTTAGCATCAATCAACTGCTCAGGAGTACGTACACCTACACGGCCACGACCTGCTGGAAGCGTTGATGGAATACGGTCCATACCATAAAGACGTAAAACTTCTTCATACAAATCGATTTCGCGCTCAAGGTCAGGACGAAATGTAGGAACCACAACATGAATAATGTTCTCATCCTCACCTGGGGTTAAGCCACAACCAAGACGAGTCAAGAAATTATCAATGTCATCAACCGGTATCTCAGCACCCATCATAGCTTGAAAACGTGGAACACGAAACTCAAGCTCACGACAAGGAGTATCCCCCTCAGGCCATACATCTACGATGCCCTGGCATACCATACCACCAGAAACCTCAGCAATAAGCGATGCTGCATAATCAGCACGAACATCAACATCATGATCATCAACACGGCGCTCATAGCGAATAGAAGACTCGCTAATAAGACCCAAGTTACGACTCGTACGAGACGTATGAGCTGAACTAAAGGATGCACACTCAAGTAAAACGTTTACTGTCTTCTCAGTCACTTCGCTATCTAAGCCACCCATAACGCCAGCTAATGCAATTGCACGCTGAGGAGTTGCAATAACGGTCATATCGCTTGTAAGCTCACGTTCTTCTTCATCAAGGGTGACAATCTTTTCACCGTCAAATGCGGGACGAACAATGATATGGGCCTTGCCGTCCTCAAGATCTAAAGTATCAAAGTCAAACGTATGCAAAGGCTGGCCAAGCTCAAACAAAACATAGTTGGTTACATCGACAATATTATTGACAGAACGCTGACCCATAGCAGCTAAACGTTCAACCATCCAGTCTGGAGAAGGGCCAACTTTTACATTCCTAATCAAACGAGCAGTATAGCGAGGACAACGTGTTTCATCGGTGATTTCAACACTTACCTGAGTGTCGATAGGTTCATCAGATTCAACCAATTCACGAACTGGATAGGTGACATCCTTGCCATAAATAGCGCCTAATTCGCGCGCAAAGCCAGTAATAGACAAGCTATCTGGACGATTAGGAGTGACCTCTAAGTCCAATACAGTGTCAGAAAGCTTCATATAGTCAGCCAAAGGCATGCCGATTGGAGCATCTTCTGGCAAAATCCAAATACCCTCATGATCGTTCGACAAGCCAAGTTCACGCTGAGAACAGTTCATGCCATTAGAAGCAACACCGCGAAGCTTAGACTTCTTAATCTTGAAGTCGCCAGGAAGCTCAGCGCCAATCATAGCGGTAACAATATGGTCGCCCTCTTTAAAGTTCTGAGCACCGCACACAATCTGTAGAGGAGTAGGATTGCCAAATGCATCAACATTGTTATTTCCTACATCCACCTGACAAACATACATATGGTCGCTGTCCGGATGTGGTTCCTTTCTAGCAACATAGGCAGTAACAATGTTTTTATATGCATCACCAGTACGCTCAACACCCTCAACACCCGTGCCCGTAAGGTCTAAGGTGTCGCAAAGAGCTTTAATATCTGTTGGCACTTCTACATAATCAGAGAGCCATTTTAAAGAAACTTTCATGGTTAACCTTTACCCTTCACACTTAGAACTGACGTAAGAAACGCATATCGCCCTCAACGAGCATACGCAAATCAGGAACGTTGTACTTCAAGCAAGCAATACGCTCAACGCCCATACCAAATGCAAAGCCAGAATACTTCTCAGAATCAATGCCAGCAAAACCGAAAACATTAGGGTCAACCATACCGCAACCCAAAATCTCCAACCAGCCAGTGCCCTTGCAGAAACGACAACCTTCGCCATGACAAATACCGCAGCTTACGTCTACTTCAGCAGAAGGCTCTGTAAATGGGAAGTAATGAGCACGAAAACGAGTCTTGCGATCTTCGCCAAACATCTGCTTACAAAAATAATCAAGCGTACCCTTAAGGTCACCAAACGTGATGCCTTCATCAACTACCAAGCCCTCAATCTGAGTAAACTGAGGCAAGTGACTTGGGTCAGCGACGTCACGACGATAAACTTTACCAGGAGCGATAATATAAATAGGAGGTTTTTGCTCCTCCATGGTGTGGACCTGAACGCCAGAAGTCTGAGTACGTAGCAACACGTCGCTCTCACCACGAACACGTGATTTTTCACCTGTAAAGTCACGAACATAGAAGGTATCTTGCATGCTTCGACTTGGATGGTCAGCAGGAGCGTTTAATGCCTCAAAGTTATAGTAGTCGGTCTCGACTTCACAACCACTACGAACGGAATAGCCCATGCCCAAAAAGATATCAGCAATCTCATCAGTGATGCGATTAATGAGATGACGCGTACCCATCTGCTGCATACGACCCGGAAGTGTGATATCTACCGCATCAGCGCTCATCTTGGCAGCTAATTCTGATGTAGTAAGCTCAAGTTTACGAGCTTCTAATGCTGCCTCAACAGCAACACGAACCTCATTTACTGTTTTGCCAACAGTAGCGCGCTGATCTTGCGGAAGTTGACCCATACCACGCAAATAGCCTGTCAAGCTACCCTTCTTGCCAAGCACAGCGACTCGAACAACCTCAAGCTCGGCGGAGTCAGCTGCGGATGCAATGTTTGCAAGCGTGGACTCTTTAAGCCCCATAAGCTCATCAATTATTGCCATCTCACCTTCACCTTTCTGTAATGGCTATCAATAAAAAGAGCCTTCTCTCATCCTGGCCGAAAACGGCATCCAAGGACGAAAGAAGGCTCTCGCGGTACCACCTTGGTTGATAAGCCATGCGTATGCTAAGGCCTACCCCCTTATGCGTTCTATAACGGGAACTCCCGGTACGGACTACTACTACCTGTATACATTACGCAAAGAGCTCAGTGCTCTTACACGTATCAGCACTAACACTATTAGCACCTCAATGCATACTCTGTTCACCCACACTGCTCAGAAGGGAATTATGAAACCACCTGTCAGGTTCTCTCAGCCTAGAAACCATTCTCTGTGCACATGCGTCTGTTTCATACTGTCTTCGTCATGGCATTTCGTACACGATTCACAAGCGTACGTTTAAATAGTATACCGCAAAATATCCCACATATACAAAGAAACCCGCACAAGGCGGGTTTCTTCAAATTCACACGTATGCGACATGTGCCTGTAAACTATTCAGCAGCAGCTTCTGTGTCGGCAGACTCTTCGACCGCAGGAGCTTCAGCAGCTTCCTTTTCAGCCTTCTTTGCAAATTCAGCAGCACGAGCAGCCTTAGCAGCAGCCTTAGCTTCACGCTCTGCCTTCTTCTGTGCTTCAGCTTCTGCAGCAGCAGCAGCCTTAGCAGCCTTGCGTGCAGCTTCGCGCTCAGCAACTGCAGCAGATGCGCTACCGAACTTGTCAGCAAAGCGCTGTACACGTCCACCAGTGTCGATAAGCTTCTGAGTGCCAGTAAAGAATGGATGGCATTCATTGCAGATGTCAATCTTCAACTCTGGCTTAGTAGAACGAGTGGTGAAAACGTTACCACAGGTGCACTTTACGGTGCATTCCATGTATTCTGGGTGGATACCCTGCTTCATAATGGTTCTCCTTTACGAGTCTTGGTTTCCGACCAAGACGAAGTTAGCTTAGACATGTTAGCACATACCAGAAGCACTGTATATAGCTAAGCCATACACGGCGCCATTTTTCACAAGTCGTATACAGCTGGATATTTATTTATACTGACTTTCATGCTTGCTAAAAAAGTCGGTACGCGCAGGAAGCTCGTAGACCTCATGAGAACCACAAGCAATGTCTGCCTCAGAACACAGTTCGTCATTAGCTTCAAAACCATGTCTCCAGCTAAAGAATACTTCTGGCTTAATACGGAAATACTCTGCTATTTTTTCGCATCCACGTGGAGCAATAGGATGCATTAATAAAGTGCATACACGCAGCAGATAAAAACTATCAACTAAAACTTGACGACGAGTAAGAGCGTCATCAGAAACCTCAGCAGCCTTAATACCATCAGTCCACCACTTGTTGGAGTAACGAATAAACTCATCTAGCAAAGTCATAATGGAGTGCAATTCTGCCTTATGCATGATGATGTCATACTCAGTCATAGCTACATGAGCACGATCGATAACTTCTTGTGTGGGTATGCCAAGTGGCATCTTGCAGTCAAAGTTGTTTTTAGCCTCATAAAAGCAACTACGTGCCAAACGGTTAAAGACGTTAGTCAATAATGCACCCTCTTTAAGAACAGGATCAGCAACACGTGGATCATTGCGACGGGTCTCATCTGGGTCAAATGGCTTAGGCTTAAAGCCTACAGACTTCATGTCCAAGCCTAGCGCCAAGAAGTGTGCACGCAACTGCTCAACAGTATAATAATTAAGCAACTCATCAGCTTTAGGGGGCTTAACAGCGCCAGAAGAAGAAGCCTTTTTATCACCAAACAGAATATGATGATTTGCAATAAGATGAGTCTGCTGCAATTCGCCATCATGCGGATATGGCTCTTTAGCATCGTTTTCTTCTAAAGCCATCCACAATGCAGGCTGAGCCACGCCATAGAAATACAGGTTATCCTGACCAATAAACTGATACACACATGCATCCTTGTTAGACCAATACTTCTTGTACTCATCGCGAGGCTTACCCATGGCATCTAGCGCAGCAATACTAAAGCTAATAGGCGCCCATAAGCTTTCAGGCCAGCACCATACAGTCAATCCTTTAACGCCATCAATCTCAGGAACAGCTACGCCCCAATCAATGTTGCCCGAAATACGGAATGGTACTAACGCCTTACCAGTACGAAAGCGAATGCCTGCCTCACCTAACACATCGCGAGCAGCGTCACGAGCATCAATGTCTTTAAACTCAACCTCAAAAGACTGCTTGCCCTTTTCGGCCTCATGATACGTATGCTCAGGAAGTTTGTCGGCAATTTCTCGGTATGCTTCAAGCAAATCGTTCTTGATATAAATAACAGGTGCACCCAAAAACTCATCAATCGTCTTGGTTACAACAGAACGAACCTCTGAATCATTTTCCATATCGATCGTTAAAACTTTAAGCTCATTACGAAAACTAGGAAGGTCAAAATACCAGTTTTCAACAGGGCGCATTTCGGGAGTTTCGCCCGTAAGACTGCTCTTAGGAGCAATCAAGTCCTCTGGATTAAACTGATGCCCCAAATCGCATTCATCAGCATAAGCCTTTTCAGACTTACAACCCTGCACTGGACAGCGGCCCATAACCTGACGACCATTCAAAAATGTCTCAGCAACTGGATCGTAAAACTGCATTGTGGAACGTTTAACCAAATGACCGTTCTCATACAAACGCTTCAAAAATGCACCAGTCACCATATTATGCACTTCAGCTGCATGGCCGATGCCTGATCCCTCGTAAATAGAAAGAGAGACATCAAAAGAATCAAGAGTTGCCTTCTGCTTATCATGATTGCGCTGTACATAATCAATGATAGTACCTTCAAAACCAGCATCTACTGCTTTTCTGTATCCCTCATTGATAGGAGAGCCGTAGCAGTCAGTACCGGAAACAAATAGCACATTGTCAGCACCGATACGATCACGCAAAAAACGTGCATATGCGTCAGCAGGAATAAAAACGCCTGCCACATGACCAAAATGCAATTCTTTATTGCCATACGGCATACCGGCCGTAACTACTGCATACTTAGGCCACGTAATACCGGTTTGCAATTCACTCATTTAATCGTTCCCTTCGTGTCAAGCATGCCCACAAGCTCATCTACAGTCATATCACCAGACTGTGCACCCAAAATGCCAAGCAAGCTGCCTAAATCATAATATTCCACATACAGCGGAACAATATCGTAATCACCATAAACGCCACCTAACTCAGCAGCCTTATCAAGCGCATCGTCAAATGAGCCTACCTCGTCAGCAAGACCATTCTTTACTGCATCAGTACCTGTAAAGATTAGCCCTGTAGCAAGTTCACGGACCTGTGCCTCAGTCATATCGCGACCGTCAGCAACTTCCTCAATAAAGTACGAGTTAATAGTGTCTACCAAGTACTGATAATACTCTCGCTCCTCATCGGTTAGAGGACGCGTACCGTATGAAGAGTCTTTAGATTCAGCAGAAGCGATATTTTCCACCTTAATACCCAGTTTATCGAGCAATACCGAGATATCAGACATCTGTAAAACGGTACCGATAGCGCCAATCTCAGTAGACTTGTTTACAAAAATATAATCCGCCTGAGAGGAAATTTCATATGCTGCACTTGCATTGATGGAAGCAGAAGAAACAACGATAGGCTTCGAGCAATCCCTTACATAGTTGGCCATCTCTTCGCCTGCTGCAGCAGAACCACCACCAGAATTAACGCGTAATACAATCGCCTTAATATCATCGTTATTTTCGGCTTCATAAATCATATCACGAAGACCCTCAGGGCTACTTTCAGTACCATCGTAATCAATGGTGCCATCGATCGTGATAACAGCAACGCTATCTCCGGTTGTTATAGCAGAATAAGAATCGCTTGATGAGAATGGCTCCATCATGGCTACTGTGCATGTCACCATGTTGACGCCCATAAATACCACAAGCAATACCAATGCGATAGCCGCAGCATACCACATGGGATTGCGCTTCTTTTTCTCAGATTGAAACGCAACTGGTGCTGTGCTTACAGGTTGCTGATAAGCATATGCATATGACTGCTGCGCATATGGCTGCTGATAAGTATACTGTTCAGGCTGCGCATATGGCTGCTGATATACAGGCTCAGGTTGAGGCGCAACAGCGGGCTGAGGCTGAGTGTAAGACTGTTGCGGATTATTCTGTGTACGTTCATCCGACATATATAACCCCTTTGTAAGTATGAATCCAAATGTATCTTATCCTATGTTACATGAAACAAGGAGAAAGAATGAAGACGTTATCTTTTCGATATAATCATTACTTATGAGAACATTACAGATTACATCGCATACCAAACATATCATTTCCTGGATACTCGTCGCGCTTATGGCCTGCTTTATTTTCTATATGAGCGCTAAAAGCGGCGAACAGCTCGATTGTGGATCAGGATTCTTTTCGACTGTAAAAGCATGGCTTTCTAGCACTGTTGCTAAATGGGCTGGCCACGATGTAGATGTATCACCTATCGGACATTTTACAGAATTTTTTTTGCTCGGTGCAACACTTCTCAATGCTTTACACTTCCATATGCCACTAAGAAAAAGTGGCCTATTCGCTGTTGGGATTGCGAGTCTGTACGGTATCACCGACGAAATTCACCAAATTTTTGTTCCTATGCGTGCATGTGATCCCATAGACTGGATAGTTGATACGTGCGCAGCTTTGTGCGCTGTACTCATCATCTTGGGCATCGCCTATATAAAGCAATATCATCAAACATCAGGCATAGATTTGCCTACAAAGTAAAGCGCTATACTATAATTACACACTCGTGAGAGGAGTTAGTATGGCTTTCAAAAAAATTATGGTCCCTTATGATGGTTCGGAACATGCTAAAAGCGCATTAGTAATCGCTAAGGAATTTTTAAAAGACAATGACTGCGCACAACTGCATATCGTGAGCATTGTCCCTGTTGCCACCATACCCCCTGCACTCAACCTTCGTGCTGATTCGTATGCAGGTCCTGCAGTATCTTTTGCTAATTATCAGGAATATCAAGATCTGGTTACTGACGCATTATCTAGCACAATAAAAGAACTTGAAGATGTTATGCATGCCGTATTTGACAACTTCGATCGTATTACCTGTGCTGCCATTCCTAGCGAGTCCATTGCTTCAGGCATTACTTCATATGCTCAAGACAATAGCTGCGACATCATTATTATGGGCCGTCGTGGCCTTGGAGCATTGCGCGGTATGTTAGGTAGCGTAAGCTTTGCTGTATTAAGATCTGCAGAAATCCCTGTATTGACTGTTAAATAGTCAGATTTTTATGCATAGCTTCCTATTTCGAGGCCTTATATGCTGAATTTACAGGGCTTTTTCTATATGCACTAGATATTACGTAAGTTTTAACTATGATAGAAAAGTTGTATACAGATACACCGTACAGGAGTTCTAAATGACTGAAACTGTCAATTCTACGGTTGCTGTCAATAACCGTAAGGTTGCCATTATTGGCTGCGGTTTTGTTGGCTCTTCCACTGCTTTTGCTTTAATGCAAAGCGGTTTATTCTCTGAAATGGTCCTTATTGATGTTAATAAAGACCGCGCTGAAGGTGAAGCACTTGATATTAGCCACGGCCTTCCTTTTGCTCGCCCCATGAAGATTTACGCTGGCGATTATACAGATATCGCCGATGCGGCTGTAACCATCGTCACGGCTGGAGCAAGCCAACTCCCTGGCGAAACCCGTTTAGATCTCGTGCATAAAAATGTAGAAATTTTTAAGTCTATCATTCCTGAGTTCAAAAAAAATAACTACCAGGGCATTATCTTGGTAGTCGCTAATCCTGTTGATATCTTGACCTATACCACCATCCAGCTGTCTGGTTTGCCGTGCAACCGCGTACTAGGATCTGGCACAGTTTTAGATACCGCACGTTTTAAGTACATCCTAGGCGAACATCTTGAAGTAGACCCTCGTACTGTTCACGCACGCATTATCGGCGAACATGGTGACTCTGAGATTGCCGTATGGAGCACCGCTAATGTTGGTGGTATCCCTATTAATGACTTTTGTGAACTTCGCGGCCATTTCAAGCATGAAGAGGCTATGGTCCGCATTGCAGAAAATGTCAAAAATAGTGCTTATGAAATCATCGAGAAGAAGCATGCAACATATTATGGCATTGCAATGACCGTTAAACGTATTTGCGATGCCATTGTAAATGACACCAAATCCGTTTTACCTGTTTCTAACCTTATGGAGGGCGATTATGGTTTATCTAATGTTGTATTAAGTATGCCAGCCATTATAGGTAAAAACGGCATTGAACAAAAAGTCCCAATCCAGCTCAGCGATACTGAGTTTAAGGCTTTAAAGGCATCGGCTAAGGCTTTACAAGACGTTATTGATGGCTTGGATTTGTAAACCAATCTATGCGACAACAAATCGCACCTATAAATCACACCATATTAAAAAGGGCGCCCTCAGGCGCCCTTTTTAATATCCATACCGCAAAAACCACACTAGCGACGACACGCATACAGAGACTTACATCAATTTAGTGCTTTCAACTTTTTCGACAAACCTCTCAATGAGGCCAGAAAGTGGACCACGCAGTATAAAACCAATGATGAAGCATGGAATCAAGAAAGATAAAAGCATACCTATCTCAGTCCAGAAATCTCCATTACATACGCCAAACATTGCAGCACGCATGCAGTTAACTGCATGCGTAACTGGCAAGTACGGACTTATCGCCTGAACAAACCCAGGTAGCAACTGCAATGGATAGCTACCGCCGCCACCGGATACCTGGATAATCAACAAGAATACACTAATAGCCTTACCGAGATTAGCAAATGTAGCGACAAGAGTATACACAATACTTGCAAATACCAAACCAGACACCCAGAAACATATCAAGCACAACAACGGATTTGCTACTTGCACATGCAAGAAGAATATATTACCCAGGCACATCAGCGTAGACTGCATCAATGACATAAGAGCAATCGCGCCAAAACGTCCAATGAAAAGCTGATAGCCCCTGGGATTATGCAACGTCTCCACAATACGACGAGAAGGTATAACTTTCAGCGTTACCATCATAATCAAGACACCAATCCATAACGCCAATGTGGTATACAAAGGCGTCATGGAGGAGCCAAAGTTCTCAATAGGAAAGACTTCATGACGCTCAAGATTAACTGGAGCAGATAATGCTGTAGCAAGTACGCTCGGATCAGTGCCAATAGCATCTCGAACTGATTCAATTGCACCAGACGCAAGTCCAGCAGTAATAGAGGCTCCTAAGCTTTTGAGCTCATCGGAAGATTCCTTTAACTTACTTGATGCAGTAGTCAAATCGTCTTTTACCATCTGAATCTGTGATGCCACCGAATCAGATGTACCAATTAAACTAGACTTAGCGTATGACAAGGAACCTTGTACTTCACCAAGCAACCCATACGTATCATTAATAAGCTCAGACAGGTACACCATATTTGGCTTAATGTTCTCATCATAATCAGTACGTAATGAATCAATAGCATCTTTTGCTTGCACCGCTAAAGCACGGACCTCTTCGCGATCGGCCTGAGACTGAGCGTTTCCGCTTTTGATAGCATTAGCAGAATCATACAACGCATCTCGAAGTTGTATTAATGCCTCAATGGAAGCATTCACACTGTCAATCATGGATTGCACCATGTCTTGATTTTCTTCAGGAGCGTTCGTTTTAATTTCTTCAAGAGACGAAACTAACGCCTGGTAATCCTGAACCTGATTATCAATAGCACCAATAACCGACTCAATATTACCCACCGCCTGCTGAGACTGTGTATCAGCCAGTTCAAACAAATCATCAATTGAAGCTACAACCGCATCAAAACTCTCAGCGCTTATGTCAAGCGCCTGCGTAATGGAGTCAGCAGCAGAATCGAGCGCATCAATCATGGACTCGCCTGTATTCTTTACATCACCAGCGGTAGAAATAACTTCATTTGCAGCATCGCTTACCTGCAAAATCAAATCGCCAGAATCCTGTACCAATGCCTGCGCAACATCTAAGACAGAAACATAAGTATCCAGTGCATCTGCAGTGTTGTCCATAAGGTCACCAACATTAGAAATCTTAGTGGCCATCTGGGCAATGGTTCCATTAAGATCAGTGTCATCTGCATACTGCAACAAGGAAGACGAAATTCCTAAGCCAATCTCAGATAAAGTCTCAACAAAAACCTTATTCACTTCCGCTGAAACTTTATCGGCTCCCTGATCGGTAACTTTAGGCGAGATAGCGTTTTTCTTCTCATTTGAGTAATACGTTATAGTGGCATGATTAGAATCAGACGAATAAAACGTCATCATATCGCGACTAAAAGTTTCAGGAATAATTACCGCAGCATAATACTTACCTGAACGCGTACCATCAATAGCATCGTCTTCTGTTGTAACCACCCACCGTAGCTGATTATTTGCGCGAAGCTCCGACAAAACCTGTTCACCAACATTAACCTCAATTGGTAGCAAGTCACTTTTATAGCCAGCATCCGCATTAGCAACAGCAACCTTAAGATTACCTGTATTATCAAATACATCCCAACACGCAACAATATTAAACCACGCAAACAAAGATGGAATAACAATCAATCCAAACATAATTACACGAGTAATTGTGTTTTGAAATAAACGCTGTAAATCCCCTTTGAAGAGAAGCCATATATTTTTCATTATGCTCCCCCCTTCAGAGATGAATCATGCATTTCTATCACTTCGTCCGAATCAATAGCCGCATTCAAAATATCATACACGTCGACCTCTTCACCTAATTCATGAATATCGTTCTGATCGACATATAAATCCTTAATCTGTTCGTCAGACATATTGTCAAACGATATCTGACGCGCAATGTGATCCTTAAAGTATTCAATGACAATTGCTGCGGTAATAACCGCAATGCCCCAAACCAGAAGCGAAACCATAATAACTACCTTTTCAGCACCTAAGAATAGGTAGACCGATGTCACAACAACTGGTACCACAGTAGCAACGCTATAAAACGTCTTTATCAAACGTGGGTACATACTCATAAAACGCTTAGCCCTACTCCGTATAAGAATACGATATTCTTCACGATTCGACAGCAACTGAATAAGCTCAGAGCGCTTGAAGTGTTGCTCGGGAAGTTCAACGGTTTCGCCGTTAATAATGTCACTTTCTTCAATCTCGCGAGCAAACAATCTATTCAGATTAGTTACATATGGACGAGTCCATACACCAATAACGATAAACGCAATAAAGAACAGTGCCAAAACGCCAACACAGTGCAACCAATCCATGCCATAAAAACCACAAATTGTTTCACGTATCGCATTAATTCCGTACGTAAATGGGAACAAAGGATACACAACCCTAAAGAACTCTGGTGTCATCTCTATTGGATACAATCCCGTAGCGCCCGGAATCTGAACAAACACCAAAATAATGCAGAGCGCTTTGCCAACATGCTGAAATGTTGCCGATAGTGAGTATTGAATACTCAAATACGCCAGCGAACAAATAATTGCTGTTAAGAAAAACATTGGAATATTGACAACCTGAACACCAATAACCAAACAACCTATACAGCAAATAACAGCCTGGCAGATAGCCAGAATAGCAAGCAGAATTCCACGACCAAAGAATCGCTGAGCAATAGTGGGTTTGCGCAACCCCGTATTATCAACCTCAAGCTTAAAGATGACCATAAGCATAAATACGCCAATCCACAGCGTCAGATTGATAAATAATGGTGCCATTGCGGAGCCATACACATTAATAGGATACAGTTCCTCTGTTGTCACCTCGGTAGGAGATAGCATAAATGACGCAATTTGCTCTGGGTCAATAGAATCACCATCTGTCAAGCTGGCTAACCCATCAGCAGTCGCAATAGCGTGCAGATCAGTTCTTAACGTTACCAGCGAGTCACTAAAGCTTCCAAGAACAGCATCCGTTTTACTTAATGAATCGACAGAAAGCTCAAGTGTCGCCCTAAGTTCTTTTAAAACCATTAATGCCTGATTAACCAAGATAGCCTGGTTAGAAGCGGCAACACTTAAACTTTGTACTGAAGAAGTCAACGATGTCATACCCTGATTTACGACAGGCAAGGTATCGTTTGAAAGTACCGAACGCACCTGCGTTACAGCATCAAGAGTAGTCTGAACTGACATATTGACCGTATCAGATGCAGATCCAATAGCAGTTACAGAATCCGTTACCCCGCTAGCAGTCTGCGAAAGAGTCTTCAGAACTTCTTTTGTTGTTTCATTTTGGGTATGTAAACTAGTAATAGTTGCCTTAAGAGCGTCTTTTTTATCTCCATCTGGCAACGTGGCAACTACCGACTCCAATGAATCTATAACATAATCAAGATTGTTGGTAATTAACTGAGCTTGCGTAATAGTAGCGTTGATACTACCAGCAGATTCAATAATAGCACCAGTAGTCGACTGAACTGCAGTATTAGCTTTAATGGAGGCCTGAGATGCAAGCGAAGTACTCTCATCAAGCACCATACCGGTCGTAATCAAAAACGACATCAAACTTTCGTTTGTCTGAGAAGCAAGTCTTGACGCACCTGAGAGGTCATCAGAAAGCTCAAACAACACATTTTGTGCACTACATAATTCCTGGTCAATAGAATCAATGGTACCTTGAAATTCTTGAGCGTTATCAGAAACTTCCTGCAAGACAGAACGCGCATCGTCAATTGACTCAGCAGCTGAATCGATTTTTGAAACAGCATTCTCATGCAAGGAATCCATGTCTGTTTCTGCATTCAAAACGGCATCGTGCACAACAGAAGCGACTGTAGAACTCACTACGGAAATAAACGTATCATTAATCGTGGTATCTAAAATATCCGCACCAGTATCAGTGATTTTAGGTGACACTGGACTCATTTTTTCATTTACATAATACTCCAGCTTAGGCTGTTCAAGGTTTCCTGAAAAAAGAGACGCTATATCTTTACTAAAACTTTGAGGAATGATAAATGACGCATACGCCTGACCTGTACGCACTTGCTCTAGAGCGTCTTCACGCGTAGTAAAAACCCAGTCAAACGAGGTATTCTCTCGCAGCGCGTCTTCAATATCACCACCAATCCTCATGTCGCCAATAAGATCATCATGAACACCAACGTCTTCATTGGTTACACAGACACGAAGATGCCCCGTATTGTTATATGGATCCCAAAAACCAACGATATTAAACCACGCATACAATGACGGCAGAATGCATAAAAATATAACAACCAACCATGCTGGAGGAACCTTTAAGATACGCTTCACATCACGCCAGAAAATGTGAAATATATTTTTCAAAACTACGTTTCACCTCATATATAAAAACAAGGATTATTGCATGTCTTAATACTTCAAAATTATCCGATAGTCTTTCATTTTCAACCCTAAAGCAATCAGGAATCAAGCGCATCACACACAAACCACGTCTGAAAGCACGCTGCTTTCACAATTTTTACAACCTGTTAAAATAATTTCTTCCGCACAGCAATACACCGCAATGCCTGCGCATGTAACAATTAGCTCTATCACCTAAAATACACGACATACACCCACACCTATAATCGTCATGAGTGCCGTTCTATAGACACCGATACTATAAACAGCTTACGCACTCACCTATGCTCCTGAACACCTAAAATACATCCAACAAGTGGTGGATACCCCACACTAACCCATTCATCGAAGCATACATGCAAGCTCGCAGTCTATAATATACACCCAAAATAATCATGTACAGCCATCCGCATCCCGCAGGCACTACATTTAATGCTAATATCAAAAGCGAAAGCATTAGCGTATTAAAACTTGCTGAAACACCTATAACGTACATTTTCTGACTAGCACAGCGCATAAACATAGAAACCTAAAACAAATAGCCGAAAATATTTTGGATGCGATACAACCCGTAGTCATAATGCATTCATCATTACTATGCCGCCCTAAAAGACAAGCAGAATAACTTTTGATTCATGAGCATATAACCCGCACGTGCTCCTTTAAAAATAAAAACCGCAGACAACCAAAAGGAAGTCTGCGGCCGAAACATGATTTACATCTGAGCTTAGTCACATCCACTATACAGGGCTTTATTTAGGGTCTTATTGCAACGTCTATCATAGAATCAAAATTTTCAATCACTGCAATACAATACGTTGCACATTAAACAAAATTGTGTGTGACAAATAACGGATCATCCTGCCAAAGCATAACCTTACCTGTTTCCCTAGTCTTATTCAAATCGATAACTCGTTGATTAGAAGAACCACGGAAGCGAAGTGTAATATCATGAAGTTCATCAATGTATTCACCATCAACAAGCACATCGATACAGTTTAGCATGCGCTCAGAAACATCGGTATGCTTAGAACCACCAATAATGTCTTCATATGTGTCACCCGTAAATGACCAAATAGTCTTTTCTGGATAGGTCTTTTTAACCAACTCTAAAAAATCTACAAGCGCTGCCTGATTTTCAGGCTCAAAAGGCTCACCGCCCAAAAGCGTTAAACCATCAATGTAGTCAGGTTTCAAACTATCAAGAATCTTTTGCTGGACATCAGAAGTAAACTCTTGACCAGCCGAAAAACTCCATGTTTCAGGGTTAAAACAATTCTCGCAGTGACGACGACAGCCAGAAACAAACAAAGTCGTGCGTACACCTTCACCATCTGCAATATCACAGTACTTAATATTGGAATAGTTCATGCCAAACCTCTAACCACGTATGAAAAAGCTGCCTGAACCACATCACAAGCAGCTCTACAGTCAATTCTTACTACAGATGAAGTACACGATCTCGAATCTCTTCTGTACGTCCTTGATTCCAGAATTGCGTACCAATGTAACCACAGGTACGGCGAGCAACATTGAGTGTATCCTGGTTACGATTACCACAATGTGGACACTCCCAAATTAACTTATTACCTTCTTCAATGATGCGAATTTCGCCATCAAAGCCGCATTCCTGACAATAATCGCTTTTCGTGTTCAGCTCTGCGTACATGATGTTCTCATAAATGTACTGCAAAACACGAATAACAGCCTGCAAATTATCTTGCATGTCAGGAACTTCAACATATGAAATAGCTCCACCAGGACTTAAACGCTGAAATTCACTTTCAAACTTAAGCTTGCTAAATGCATCTATTTCTTCAGCTACATGAACATGATAGCTATTTGTAATATAACCCTTATCCGTAACGCCTGGAATAATACCAAACCTGCGCTGCAATGACTTAGAGAACTTATAGGTGGTAGACTCAAGTGGTGTGCCATACAGTGAGAAGTCAATATTATGCATCTCTTTCCATTCCGCACACTTGTCATTCATCTTCTGCATAACTCGCATAGCAAATGGTGTAGCTTCAGGATCGGTATGACTCTTACCGGTCATGTATTTGCAGCACTCATATAAACCTGCATAACCCAAACTAATTGTAGAGTAGCCATCAAAGAGCAACTTATCAATTGACTCACCCTTCTCAAGACGAGCTAAAGCACCATACTGCCACAAAATAGGAGCAGCGTCAGACAACGTGCCCTTCAAACGCTCGTGGCGGCACAATAATGCCTTGTGACACAACTCCAAACGCTCTTCAAAGATCCTCCAGAATTCATCCATATCACGCTGAGAAGAGCAGGCAACATCAACCAGATTAATAGTTACAACACCCTGATTAAAGCGGCCATAATACTTAGGCTTGCCTGGTTCATAGTTGCCAGCATTGGCAATATTATCATAGCCATTACCAGAACGGTCTGGGGTTAAGAAGCTACGGCAGCCCATGCATGTGTAACAATCACCATCACCGTTAGCATTGATCTTAAGTTCCTTCATCTTCTTCTCAGAAATATAATCAGGAACCATACGCTTAGCGGTGCACTTGGCAGCAAGCTTAGTTAAGTAGTAATAAGGAGTATCCTCGGTAATGTTGTCATCCTCTAGCACATAGATAAGCTTAGGAAATGCAGGAGTAACCCAAACACCAGCCTCGTTTTTGACGCCTTCATAGCGCTGGCGTAAAGCCTCTTCAATAATCATGGCTAAGTCACGTTTTTCCTGAGTGTTACGGGCCTCATTCAAATACATAAAGACAGTAACAAAAGGAGCCTGACCATTAGTAGTCATAAGTGTTACTACCTGATACTGAATAGTCTGAACACCACGGCGGATTTCGTCGCGCAGGCGTTTCTCAACGACCTCGTCAACCTTTTCATCAGTAGGTTCAAAACCAAAAGCAGCAACTTCAGCTAATACTTCACGACGAATCTTTTTACGACTTACATCAACAAATGGAGCCAAGTGGGTCAAAGAAATAGACTGACCGCCATACTGACTAGATGCAACCTGCGCAATAATCTGAGTAGCAATATTACATGCCGTAGAGAAGCTATGTGGCTTCTCAATCAATGTACCTGAAATAACTGTACCATTTTGCAACATATCATCTAAGTTAACCAAGTCACAATTGTGCATATGTTGAGCAAAATAATCAGCATCATGAAAATGAATCAAACCATCTTCATGAGCCTGAACAACATCATTAGGAAGAAGCATGCGCATGGTAAGGTCCTTAGAAACTTCACCAGCCATGTAGTCGCGCTGAACGGAATTTACCGTAGGATTCTTGTTGGAATTTTCTTGCTTAACTTCCTCATTGTTGCATTCAATAAGAGAAAGAATCTGATCGTCAGTAGTATTCTTCTGACGCTTAAGACCCTGAACATAACGATAGATGATGTATTTACGGGCAACCTCAAAACGATTAAGAGCCATAATTTCATCTTCTACCATATCCTGAATCTCTTCAACAGATACAGTATGTCCAGCCTCTTGACAGCGATCAGCTACATTTTCAGCAGCATAAATAACCTGACGTTCCGTCAGGCGCTGAGAGGCAGGAACCTCACCATTTGCTGCTTTTATAGCGCTGATAATTTTGGAGATATCAAAGAGAACCTCTGATCCACTACGCTTGATGATTTTCATGCGATTCCTCCTAATAGCGCACAAACACGTACCCTAAGGCACGCATCAAAAAATAAATCCTACAAAGCCCCATGAATTCATCGGGGCCATCTATAATACGACAAAATATAGGAAAAAGAAACGGGTAAACACACAATATATTGTTAATGTACCTTAAATTGTTCCTATACCTTGTGATTCCGCAGGTCATCACTAAGTTTAACAATTCACAATTTATACGTTGAATTTAGCCACAAAATATGCTTAACACGGTTAAACATCAATCATCCATAAAGTGTTTATCCCAGCATACAATAGCCCTCACGCTTCTCATAGAAATGAGCCATGAGGGCTTACAGAAATCTAAATTGTTATCATATTGATTACATATAATTGTGCCTCTTTTTGGACACAGCAACCGTTTACGTATGATAGCACTATGAGTGGCGTGTGCGACGTTTTTGTTGAGCTTGAGGACATTTGTTTTGAGATGCAATCTTATTAGAACGCTTTTGTGACTTTTGCTCCTTTTTAGGATGCACCAAACATTTCGGTCCATACCCAATCAAATCTCTCCTACCTGCTTTTTGCAATGCCTCTATGACTAAGTCATAATTTTGGGGATTGCGGTACTGAATCAGCGCACGCTGCAATGCCTTTTCATGCTGTGTCTTAGGAACATAAATAGGCTTCATAGTACGCGGGTCTACGCCGGTATAGTACATACACGTCGAAATAGTAGACGGCGTAGGGTAGAAATCTTGTACCTGTTCAGGCATAAAACCCAGATTGTGACAATACTCCGCAAGCTCAACCGCATCCTTAAGCGTTGAACCTGGATGCGACGACATCAAATACGGCACCACAAACTGTTTTTTACCGCACGCCTCATTATCCTTATTAAATGCACGTACAAATTGTTCGTACATCGCATGATTAGGCTTACCCATCACCTGAAGCACCGAATCGCTTACATGCTCAGGCGCCACACGCAATTGTCCGCTTACATGATATTTCGTAAGCTCACGTAAAAATGTAGGATCTGAATCAAGCATGACATAGTCAAAGCGCACACCCGAACGAACAAACACTTTCTTGATGCCTTTAATATTGCGAAGAGAACGCAGAAGTTCAATGTAATCACTATGATCAACTTCAAGCTGCCTACATGGTGTTGGTGCTAAGCATCGACGGTTCTTACATGCGCCATGTGTGAGCTGTTTTGTACATGCTGGCTTTCTAAAGTCAGCAGTCGGGCCACCTACATCATGAATGTATCCCTTAAAATCAGGGTCCTGCGTCATGCGTCGTGCTTCAGCAATAAGCGATTCATGGCTTCTTCCAGTAACAATGCGGCCCTGATGAAATGTCAGAGCACAAAATGCGCACTCACCAAAACAGCCGCGACTACTTGAAAGACTAAACTTCACTTCTTTAATAGCAGGTACTCCACCATCTTTTTCATACATTGGGTGGTAAGTTCCCGCATACGGTAATGCATACACCGCATCAAGCTCATGAGGTAATAGCGGTTTGGCAGGTGGGTTTTGCACCACATACACACTATGGGGATATTGCTCTACTAAACGTTTACCGGTAAATGGGTCTGAGTTTTGATACTGTATGTAAAAACTTTTTGCATAATTTAGCTTGTCGACCTGTAAGTCTTCAAACGTCGGCAATATCACTGCATCATATACGTGATCTAAACTTCGTGCTTTATAAACAGTACCATCAATAAAGGTGATATCCTCGATAGTTAAACCAGAATTAAGAGCATCCGCTATCTCGACAATAGAACGCTCCCCCATGCCATACACCACAATATCAGCACCAGCGTCTAATAATATAGATCGCTTAAGCTTATCTGACCAATAATCATAATGTGCAAGCCTACGTAAAGATGCCTCAATGCCACCAATAATAATAGGTGTTCTTTTATAGGTACGTCTAATAAGGTTGCTATAAACCGCTGTAGCATGATTAGGGCGCATACCTGCTTTCCCACCTGGGGAATATGCGTCTTGACTGCGAGGCTTTTTATTAACTGTGTAATGGTTCACCATAGAATCCATATTGCCCGACGCAACCAAAAAACCTAGCCTTGGCTCACCAAAAACCGTCATAGACTGAGGATCTTTCCAGTCGGGCTGAGCAATAAATCCCACAGAGTACCCATGACTTTCAAGTACTCGCGTGATAATTGCCGCACCAAATGACGAGTGATCCACATATGCATCACCTGACACGTAAACAAAATCCACGCGGTCCCATCCACGTTTTTTAGCATCGTCAAGCGTGACTGGCAAAAAATCCTCAGCAGTTACGCTTGATTTAATGGATTTTGTAGACTTAGACGAGCATGAAACCTTGGTGCAATAGCCTTCTTTTTTATCACGAGATTCCCTTGTACACCGAGAGCGGTTTTGGCGTTTTGAATTACGCTGTTGCGCCATGTTCTACCGCCAATGTACGAGCCTCGCGAGCAATAGCGCGAACAATTGCATCCGTCGCCACTGATTTATCATCTATATTTTGCAGAGTAACGCTTACGGTTCCTAAAATAGCAAGCTCGGTCATAGAGGTATACCTTACAGAAACAACACTTACAATACCCGCTACACCCTCTAAAGCCTGCGTAGCAACCCTCTGCAAATGCTCAGCAGCGCCATCAAGATCGCTAATTTTAGCCGTCAAGCTAAATGGCACGCTAATAGCACCTGGTTTAGTCAGATGTACTAATGCTGTTTTAGAAATGATGGAATTAGGAATAATAACGTGCTCACCTGCATTATTATCAATAGACGTATGTCGCCAGTTAACATCTCGAACTACGCCAACCGATCCGCCAACTTCAATATAATCACCTGGCTTCACAATGCCCATAAACGTAACTTGCAAACCGCCAATAAGATTAGCAAGCGTATCCTGAAAGCCCAACGACAAAGCAATACCACCAACACCTAAAGCGGCGATAAATGCACTTGCATTAATACCAAAACACGTATCTAAAATGGTACATATACCCAATCCCCACACCACAACACGCACAATATTGACGATAATAGAACTTGAAGGCAATGGATTATTGTCCTTATTAAGCCATACACGCACAAAATGCACCGCAACTTTGGCAACAATAGCCGTAAGCGCAAGCAAAAATATCGCATAAAGACCCGTCATAACCCATTCATGCGCAGATAGGTTTTGCAAATGAGCCAACACCTGATCTAATGACATACAATTAGCTCCTTTATAATCATATGCGCCGCACAATAGGCACACGCATTTCACGTACCATACTAAAGCTTATTCAACCGTTCCGTATGTATATCCCCAGCCATGGCCCGAAATCGAAGAGTTCAATTGATGGCATAGCTGAATACGCGTATACATACCTGGAGGCAACAACTCCACTATTTCACACAAATCGTTCGTAAGGTCAAATGTCTCAACAGCCATAATTACATCAAGACGGCTCACGTGATTTGTTTTCTCAAACAAAAAGTCTATGACTCGCTGCAAATCACCATAATGTTCGCTTCGCTCTAAAATTGCCACAGGCTTATCCCTTCATAGCCTACATACTATCGAATACAGTCATGCCCTAATGTCGCCACAACCAATGCTCCTGTATAAGCGCACGTGGCTTCTCCACCAGCACGTAAAAATTGCACACCGCACGCACGCAAAGAAACCGCAGCGTCAACTAAAGAATCAGCAACAGGGTAAGGGTTGCCAGGAATTTTTGCTCCCAATGAAGCACGACGACGAGTCGGTTTATCAACCACACATACATTAATTTGTACAAGCAGCGGAGCATTCGTTACACATGCAAGTTTTTTGGCCACATCGCACAAAACCTCAGGCTGCGCGCCCGAAGCAAAGCCATAGACATCGGCCAAATCACCTAAAGCTTGCACCACATCTTCAATATAATCATCGCGACCAATCAAGCATCCACGCTCATCAATATCAAACACCACAAACAACGGGCGATTCGTAACCTCGCGTGCACCCATCAATGCACACTCGGCATCATGAACACTACATATTCCCGTGAACATAAAAGCATCCACCGTATCATCATGAAATGCCTTAACAGCATCAGCATATTGTTTGCGTACGTATTTTTTAGACTGTTCACTAGTAAAGTCAAGCGGCAATCCACATGCGCCAATCTCACAAATAATATGTTGTGGGTTGGCATGTTTTACTGCCTGCAAACCCGCAATAGCCAACTCCTCTTGACGACTCTCTAAGCATTTATGAGCAAGACGAGCTTCACACACAGCTTCAGTATTAGTAACCATACACTGAGTACCCGCTATTGCGTCCAATCGATACAAACCATGAAGTGTTTCGGGCTCTAATAATCCCACAAATTCCAAATCATCTGGGTCTACACCTTGACGCTGCAATGCTTCATGCATTGGAGCAGAAAGTACCAGCATGTCTTTATGGAAACGAATTTCAATATCAGCCACAAGAGCCTCCTATCAATCAGGTCCTATAAAATAGTACCTGGCTTCACCGTTTCGTCACTTAATTCACTATACCTACACAGAGCAGTCACAGGTTCTTAAAATGAGTCCTTTATAATTTCAATCACAAGCGAAGGCTCCCCTCCTTCACTTACCTGCCCCAAGCAGATTTAACGATGCTTAGTATCGTCTATTTCCCTCCTTGTGTGAGGCGCGTTATACGCGCCTCATCTTCTATAGGAGGCTTCTTAGCTATGACAGCAATTCTCGCGCATGTTCACACGAAACTTCATCAATATTGCCAGACAGCATACGTGCAATTTCACGCACACGGTCTTGGCCGTCTACTAACTGCAACACCGTTTCTGGTATATCGGCCTGCCTTTTTGTTACCACATAATGCTTTGTAGCACGCACTGCCACCTGAGCTAAATGCGTTACTACAACAACCTGATGCGTACGTGCCAAATCCTCAAGAACACTAGCCAAGGCTACTGCCGTTGATCCGCCCACACCTGCATCTACTTCGTCAAATACAAGCGTTTCAGATTCGTCTGTCGCGCCTAAAACCACCTTACAAGCCAGCATAACACGACTTACTTCACCACCAGACGCAATACGTACCAATGGTCGAGGTGTCATAGCTGCCCCTACGCTGTACTCAAATTCCATTTTAGAAGGACCTGCAAGAGTCCACTGCTCACGCTCCAACGCTGTAAAAGAACACACCAAACGCGCACCATCCATATGCAGCTTCTGCATAACCTCAGTTACCGCATCACCAAACAAAGGCGCCTTTCTCTTTCGCACAGCATCAAGCGCATCCGCGCACACACGCAGTATCTTATCCGCCTCTTCCACATGCTTTTGCGCCTGACGAATATACTCTGAGGAATGATCCATCATAGAAATCATTTCGTGCGCCTGAACTTGACGAACAAAAACATCATCCATAGTAGGCCCAAACGCACGCATCAAACCCTGCAAAGCACTCGCACGATTTTGCATCTCTTCAAGCGTGGCCGCATCAAAGTCCAACCCTTCACAATACGCACGCAACTCACGTGTTGTATCCTCAACACTGTACAGCGCTTCATATAACGACTCAGTCATAGATGAAAGTGAAGTATCGACCGCAGCCATAGACTCGATATTTTGTAAAGCGACATGCATGAAGTCAAGTGCGCCATTTTCACCTGCTAAAGCCTCTGTAGCCTCATGTGCACAACGAAGCAACATCTCTGTGTGTTCGGCTAACGGTAGTTGAGTAAGCAAGTCCTCGTATTCACCTTGAATAGGACCTATTTCATCAATGCGAGCAGCACAAAATCTTGCCTCCTCTAATGATGCATGCGAAGATTCCTGGATTTCACGAACGCGAGCAAGTTCATCGACCGCACAAGCGTATGCACGAAACGCCTCTTGATAGGCACACTTTAAAGGCTCAATGTCTTCCTGTGCCCAGCTATCAAGCATATCCATATGGTATTGCGGCTTTAATAAACGCTGATGTTCATGCTGACCACACAAATCAATGCGAGATGACACACGCATTGCAAGTTCTTTTACCGAGCTTATAGATCCATCAATCCGTGCACGGCTTTTACCGTCAGCACCTAACTGTCGTACCACAACGAACCCGTCTGGATGCTCATCGTCAAAAAATCGACCTTCAACTACGGCTTGTGATTCACCTTGACGCACCCATGATGCATCAGCACGCTGACCCATAACAAGCTTTAATGCAGACAATAATGCTGTTTTGCCCGCACCGGTCTCACCTGTCAAAACCGTTAAGCCAGCATCGGGAAGAAAATGAGCGTCTTTAATTAACGCAATATTTTGAACATGAAGCTCATCTAACATGAAGCACCTCTTGTTTCATAGTTCACATTAAGAGTATTATGACGCACCTAACACATACAATACATGAGAATGCATCAATAATGTACAGGAATACGTACTAGCAAGAATACGGTAAGGTTTTAAGCATTTACACTTATTAGCGACGTAGATTTTAAAGGTATACACCATAAATCTGCTGTACCTTAATACAGTAATGCCTGTTTTATTCAGACCAAAATAGCCCATGTTATTCCGTTCATGAATTTCTACAAAATCAAAAGAGTTTATAACTCGCACTTTTAAAACTCCTTAAAGTGCTCGCATTATATTCAGCCATACAGCCTCCCAATTCATTATGTATATGCACATCCACATAATACGACTTCCATGGAACCACATCATAAAAAGCAAAAGGTTGCCGCATACGGCAACCTTTTCTCAGCAGACTGAGGGATAAAAGAAAAAATATGAAGTGCAAGTGGGGGCAGAAAGTATATGTATAGTGACAATAGTGTGCGTATATGCAACATGACCCGCCCCACCGAGCAAAAAGAAAAAAGACCAAAGCGGCTGCAAAAGCCTTAATTTCTATATACTCATTATAGCATATTTGAAACTTACTTTCGTTATGAAATTAATATTTATGACCTGGAGAATTATAGATTTTGTTTAGAAAATATGGAGTAATTTTATGAGCTAGAGTGTTATCTTTTTGCCATTTATCTCACATGCAGACAAAGTCTACTTGTGAGAAAATAGAGTAGATATGTTGTCGAGAAAGGATTTTCATGACTGAGGAAATCTCTGATCAATCCTTTACACATAAGTCAAGTACAAAACATGAATACCATCCACTTAGCGTGCCTGAAAGCGTTACGGACGGGCGCTTGTTTGCGCTGATTACTCAACACGCAAAAATTCCTCATAACGGTGTGGGCTACATTGTTGAATTGTTTGAAGATGAAAGTATGCAGGTCATTGCCTACATCGACGGCTACAACCGTATATTCGACGCCACAGAAACCTTATGCATTCCGCCAGCACGTTATGCACGTATGAGGTTTACTGCAGCTGATTCATCCTATACAGGCGAAATATATTGCATTGACAATGATAATGTAGAGCATAGTATTGGCACCTACACAATTAATTTTGCTGAAGATAATGGAAAACAGTATAGTGTCATCCAAACGCCTGTCGCTTCGTGCGACATTCATCACTGCTCTTATAAAGAATTTATGGCTCAGGCGTTTTTACAACTGTACTACATCCCTAAATTAACAGGCTATAAAGTTGAACATATACGTTGCGAAGACATCCTCAACATCCTTGATGGATACAATCTGTTTGAGGCGCTTCATATTCTTACCACGCGCGTACACAACGCCCAGAAAAGCGATACCGCTCACATTGAACCTCTTGTTACGTGGTTGGTTGCAGCCCTTGATGCCACAGAGCTCTCTTCGCTTACTTATAACGACATGCGCATAGCACCTGATGCGGACGCACCTGAAATTCATCTTGTGCACAATGATGCATCCATTCGCTCATACTTCATCGCCATGGAGCCTGAACTTATGACTGAAAAGGCCGAGCAATCGTTATACACGTTGGAGAGCTTTTTAAATAGGTTCTCCATCATGCATGGCGTCATTGAAGAAACAAATAACCCAAAACCCATAACGCTTGAAGATATTTTTGATTTGGATGACACCTTATGTGACACCTTAGGTTCAGCATACCAGGCGCATTCCGACATCTTTATCAGCACCACCATCAATGACCTTACAAGCGCTCATAAGTTAGATTCTTCTAATACTGCTTACACTAAAAGTGAGTTTGATTCACGCCTTAGTTTTGCTCAAGCATGCGAAGCAGTCACACTACCATTTAGAACCGACATTGATTTTCGTATAAATGCGCGTGATGGGTACGCAGCAATTCAACTAACAACCATTCCTGAAGCTGCTTTTAAGTTTGCTACATACGATAAAAACTCAATATGGCAACCATGCTCAGCTAAAGAATGCTATGAACGTATGGCTTCTCACATTGGCGCCGTTTCCGTACTTTTTGCTGGCATGATGTTTGGTAAAGCACACTGCGTACATACTCTTTATTTCTCAGTAGCACAACCACGCACATCTGGCGGCACTGCCACTGTTTTATCATATACATGTACAAAGGATGACCTCTTTAACGCATCTAGTACTCCTAATATAAATGCCTGGAAGATTATCAAGCAATTAGACTATAAGACCACCCTTGAAGCTCCATTTGACATACACGATGAAGCACAAAGTATTTCTCCTCATGCCAGCATTCATGATGCACTATTTTGCCCACCAGAATACTATCACCCAGTTTCCGAAGTTCTACCGAACCGTATTCTTTCTAAAAACCAGCAAGAATTGCTTCATGTTCGCAATCTGAATCAACTTTCAATTTTTGAAGAAGCCACCAGGCTTAAGTTCGCAAATCGCGTCATTGATGCACTTGATATTAGTATTGATAAAGCCGTCAAAGCCCTGCATGATATTCACGATCAGACAGAAGATTTATCACTTCGAGCGACATGCCAAGCACTGATTTCGGGTTTCAGCGATAACACACTTGACGAAATGTCATTTCTTGAAATCAAGGAAGCCTTTAGAGACATTTACGGTTTTCAATCATTGTTTACCGCCATGAACGCACTTAACGATTCTGATCGCGAAGGAAAGCGCGCATATCTCAATGAAGTTTTAGCAATTGCCGAGCGCAAACATCTTTTTGTTGATACGGATTCAGTCTGCTATCGTAACTTTACAACGTACACATCGCGTATGCTCTACGCTCATGCATGCGACGATTCACGCACTGTTTTACCTCTTGCTGACGAGATTTTTGCAGCTCATAGCCTTTTGGCGCTTTCATACTATGACTCATTTGAGGCGGCAGATAAAGGCCTTGAGCATGCACAAGCTTGTATTAAACTTGCCCCAAGCGAGCCTGACGGTTATCGCCATGCTGCCCGCATCTACTTTATGCTTGGCGATTTTGCAAGCGAAATCCGCGAGTGTCAAAACCTCATCCGAATCAGCACCCAAAGAAGCGATTTAGCACTCGCCTTTTATTGGATGGCATTTGCGTATTGGAAGACGGGAAATCCCGTGCTTGGCGCTATCTGCTATAAACGAAGCATCGTATTAGACCCACTGTATCGCCAGGAGTCTCAAGCCGAGCTTGAAGAGCTCAAAGAAGAGAATCCCCATCTTTTGCCATTAAGCTATACAGAAGAAGATAATGAGCTTCGTCGAGCAGGCGTACCTATTGATGATATATTTAACAATGCCATCTTTTTACTCTCCGCCGCTCGCATCTGGACTGATGCTGGATGCTTTAAGCTTGCACAAGCTTTACTAGCCTCTGCTATTTCCATCTTAAATGATGATACGTTATACCTTGTAATTCACTCACTTGATGACTAGGGATATCATGACTAATCTTGAACCTGTTGTTGATGTAGCAACAATACTCACAATTGAACAGCACCTTGTTAAGCAAGGCACACCACTGTACGACCTGATGTATAAAGCCGGTTGCACACTTGCCGAATGTGCACAGAAGTACTCTGACACGCGCTTGTTTACGTCTAACACTCAGCAATCCACACCCAACACCCAACCTTTCACACCTGTCATGTGCACCGTTAGCGTCCTTTGTGGAAACGGCAATAATGGCGGTGACGGCTGGATCTCTGGCCTAAAGCTAGCCGAGGCTGGCTTTGACGTGCACATCCTTACCTTACATGCTCCAGAAGCCATCCAAGCACAGCCTGCCCGCGATATGGCAGCTCATTGCATCGCCTGCGCACAAGGCCTCACCTATACCGTACACGTTGCACCCACAATAGATGAGGTAGATACCCTGCTCTCTTCGTCTAAAATTATTATCGACGCCTTATTAGGCACTGGGTTTACCGGAAAAAATGTACGTGAGCCTTTTGATGCATGGATCAACTCTTCTAACACCTATGCCTCTTGCGGTGCATACGTCATAGCTGCCGATGTTCCAAGCGGCATGAACGCACAATCTGGAGGGGTAAGCCGCCCTTGCATTAAGGCCGATACAACCATAACCATGATTGCTGCCAAACCAGGTCTTGTCACCCCATATGCGTTTGCTTTTGCAGGCGATGTTTCGGTAGCTCGGATTGCTGATATCTCGGAAATCCTCACAGAGCTTTTAGCCACTAACGATATAACCGCTGATAATTCCCAGAGCGCTTATCCTCGAGCATCTTTTGCATGCAATGACACCACGAGTGATTTAGGCTCCAAAAGTACAACCGGTACCACAGCTCGCACCAGAAAAGCCAGCGCCACAAGTGTCACTAAAACAAAAAGCGCCTCGCACACGACATCAAATCGTACACAAAGCGCTTTTTTACGAGCTGAAAATGAAGATGACGATGGATACGATCCGTACTCAGACCGTCATCCGGAACCCGAACCATTCTTTGACCGCGACCCATGGAATTAGATACTCTTTAGCAGTAACTCTTACAACCAAATGTATGCTACTAACACCTGTTAAACTGATATCTTAAGATTAAACCGCCCACATACGCTATGCCAGCACCTCAAGGTTAAGCAGATCACTAAACTTAGCGCACATATAGTCTGGGTTTTCATAGGATAGCGTATCTTTATCAAACATACCCCAAAGACAAGCAACGGTAATGCATCCCGCGCCGTTACCCGCTTGCATGTCAAATGGACTATCACCCACATACAAACAGCGGGAAGGGTCAATCCCTAAAAGCTGCGCTCCATAAATGACAGGAGCTGGATTTGGCTTAGTGCCTTCACAATCATCAGGACAGACAAGACAGTCAAAGTACTGATCAATACCAAACAGTTTTAAACCATGTTGCGCAGCACCGTGAAGTTTAGATGTTACCACACCCATGACAAAGCCACGTTCTTGCAAAGCTGAAAGCGTTTCGGCAACTCCCTCAAAAAGGTGTGCACACTCATCATGTACTATCTGACCACGTTCCCAATACGCATCGCATAAGGCTTGATGAGTCTCTGGGTTATCAGTAAAGTCCCACATTTGCACGCGTAAGGGTTGGCCAACTTTGGCCATCAATTCTTCATCAGGGATTGCTTTATGCAAAACCTTTTGCGTTGCATACTGAAAACAAGACAAAATAGCATCATAAGTATCAACTAAAGTACCATCATTATCAAAAAGAATTGCTTGTATATCTGACACTGTGTTCCTTTCGGTAGAATAGACACAACAAATTACAGGATAACAAACCAGCAAGGAGGAGTAATGCGCGCATTAGTTCAATGTGTTTCCCGCGCATCTGTATCGGTAGATGACACCATAATTGGCGATATTCAAAAAGGGTTTCTTATTTTGCTTGGCATTGGACATAACGATACGGAAGCCCAAGCAGAGAAGCTTTGGTCCAAGATTTCTAAAATGCGTGTTTTTGAAGACGAAAGCAAGAAGACAAATCTCAGTCTTGCAGATATCGCTGGCGACGTATTAATCGTAAGTCAGTTCACCTTGTACGCTAACTGCAAAAAAGGTAACCGTCCGTCATTTACTGCTGCAGGCACTCCAAACGAGGCAAACCGTCTTTATGAGTACTTCATCAGCCTTGCCCGTCGGGACGTCTCACATGTAGCCACAGGATCTTTTGGAACCATGATGGATGTTGATTTGGTTAACCACGGACCATTTACCATCTGGCTTGACACAGACGAGCTATGATACTCCTCGCTATTGCATATGAGTGCCTAATATCATACAGCACATTACTTTAGGGGCCATCTAACCCTTAAAATGCCGCATCAAATGGTTCCGAGACTTCAATATCTTGCGAACCACGCATTAGCTCAGTGATTCTGACTAATAAATTATTCTGCGTTCCACTCAGCATACGAAGCACCATAGTTACACTGTCCGTAAACTGCGTATCAATAGTTTTAGCTCCCATATCACTTGCAAGGCGCACCATAAAATCGTATTGAGAATATGCTAAATGAATAGTGATATCCACACATTTCGAAATAACCACTATTTCGCTTGCCTCAATACCAGCTTGCGTAGCCTGTGTATACGCACGCACAAGACCACCCGTGCCAAGCAACACGCCGCCAAAGTATCGCGTAACAACCACGATTACATCAGTAAGACCTGCATGCTGTATAACCTCTAGCGTCGGAAGCCCTGCTGTCTTCTGAGGCTCTCCATCGTCAGAAAAGCGCACACGGCCAAATGAACCTGCGCCACCTTCGCGCAAAACATAGGCATACACGTTATGGCGAGCCATGCGATGCTCGCCTCTAATTTCTTCGAGAAATGCCAAAGCCTCTTCTTCAGTCTCAACATGTGCAATATTTGCGATGAAACGGCTCTTCTTTTCTTCTATTTCAGCCACTGCGCGGCCCGATATTGTCGTATAACTTTCCATACGTGGTACTATAACATGCAACGCTAATTTCAATAACATAGAGCACATCTATTACGTATGATTGGAGAAAAGGTGGCTAACGAAGCAAGTTTCGAGGTTGCACTTAAACGCAGTAATGAAATCCGTGCAGATATCGCTGTCAATCCGCAGAACTACCGTATGCTTACTGGTGACCGTCCTACTGGTCGTTTGCATTTAGGTCATTATTTTGGCAGCATCATGAACCGCGTTGCTATGCAGAACGCAGGCGTTGAGTGCATTGTTTTAATTGCCGACTATCAGGTAATCACTGACCGCGACACTACTGACCATATTCAAGACAATGTGTATAACATGGTTTTAGATTACTTGAGTGCTGGTATTGATCCAAATAAGACTCCAATCTTTACCCACTCTGCTATTCCTGCACTAAATCAGCTCATGTTGCCATTTTTGTCTTTAGTTTCTGAAGCAGAGTTGCAGCGCAACCCTACCGTTAAAGCAGAAATGGAAGCTTCCGGCCATGAATTAACAGGTCTTTTGTTGACCTACCCTGTCCATCAGGCATGTGACATCTTGTTCTGCAACGCTAATATTGTTCCTGTAGGTAAAGACCAGCTGCCACACATTGAAATTACTCGCCAGATTGCTCGTAGGTTTAATAACCGCTATGGCAATATCTTCCGTGAACCAGAAGGTATTTTGTCCGACGCTATTGAAATTCCAGGATTAGACGGTCGCAAGATGTCTAAAAGCTATGGCAATTCTATTATGTTGTCCGCCACCGCAGAAGAAACTGCCAAAATCATCAAGAAGAGCACCACTGACTCTGATCGCTTTATCACTTTTGATAAGGAGAATCGTCCTGGCGTTTCCGCGCTGCTTACCACTGCCGCATTATGCACCAGTCGCACTGAAGTTGAAATTGCCGAAGAAATTGGCAATGGCGGCTCTGGTCAGCTTAAGAAATACGTTACTGAAAGTGTTAACGAGTTTTTAGCTCCACACCGCGAACGCCGCTTAGAGCTTGCTCAGGATATGGACTACATCAAAGATGTTATCCATGAAGGCAACCGTCGTGTTAATGAAATCGCTAATGAGCGTATATTAGAAGTACGAGAAAAGATGGGCATGATTTACTAACCCGTCCTCATACACCAGCAACTACTATGCATAACACATTTCATGCATAGTAGTTGACATATCTGTGCATACAGTCTAGGCAACATGGCTGGGCTTCAAACAAAAAAGAGCGCGCTATTGCGTGCTCTTTTCACTTATCACACGGTACATCATAACCGTGCGACCATTTGTTACATACGACGCGCATGTCGATAACGCTATAAGCGAATCGCCATCCTTTAGCACATCAGGTCTGTAATACGTAGCGTTCTCTATAACGTATGAAGATAATGCAACCATATCATTAGATGGAACAGTATAAATCATAGAGTCATATGCATCTGGCTGCAAGATAGCAACCGATTCAAGCTCTAGTGTTTTATCGGGCAGATACAAATGCGCTGTCGTATGATCAAAAAAGAATGCTGCATCTAAAAACAAATCCAAATTACCAAACATAGCATCAGCCTGCATGTGATGACCCATAAGCATGTTATAGGAATCGCTAAAATCAGGAGCGTTTGTTGCAACGAGAAAAATTGCACCAACCGGATCGTGCTCACCAAACACATTTGTGTTGAGGTATGTCTCATTATCGCTTCCCTGCACGACAGGATAGTCAATATTAGTATCGTCCACCGTAAGCCACGCCACGACATCAGAATTGAGGGCTAGCAACTCTTCGAAGCTAGCCCCCAAATTATTACCTGGTTTATATACCATCAAATTGTTTTGGGTCGCATGGGCAGAATGAACCACTCGCCACGAATCCCATAACACATAACCCGAATACAATAAAGCCAACACTATGAGGATAATGATGCCAAGGTCAACAAAGCGACTGAGTCCATCAGCAATTTTCTCACTGTGCGACTTTTCCATTCGATACATCCTTATCAGTTATAGGGTGTATTAGAATTCATCGCTCTTGCGATGACGTGCAACAAAGAACACTACAGCACCAGCAATTGCAGCCAAAGCAATCAAAACAAATGGAGCAACTTCCATCATCAAACCGGTAGGCAAGATGCCAGAAGAATCCTTAGCAGAAGCGTTAACAAACTTAACAAAGCTCTGAGCATCCTTGTTGATGGTTAAAGCACCAGCAGCCAAAGCCTGATTATCCTGACCAGTTACGGCATCAAGCTGAGTAGTGCTGGTGTAAGAAGGGATATAGCCTTCTGCAGCAGCTTCTTCAACAGTTACAGTAGCATCAACTGGGAGATTGTTAATAGTTATAGACTGACCATGGTGCAAGGTAACGGTGTACGTCTGAACATCAGTAGTAGCAACATTGATCTTGCCATTTTCGACAGGAGTGATAGCGCTTACATGATCGGCAGCACCAAAGTTTATTGCATAATGACCCTGAGCGTTAGCAATCTTTACAGTAAAGGTAAATGCCTGATTCTTATCAGCATAAATACCCTTAACATCCTTGCTCAATACAAAGTTCTGACCACCATTGTCAGGAACAGCAATAGGAGCAGTTTCACCTAATACCTTTTCACCGTTTTCAAGAACAAAGATATCATATACAGCCAATTTAGTAGGATCGTTAGCTACAGGGGTTACAGCGACCTTAACATTTAAAGTGTTAGCCTGAGCATATGCCAAGTTTACGTTGTCACCTACAGCCTTAAGAGTAAAGTTATAGTAACCAGGAGCATCAAAAGTGATACCAGCAAACAAAGCATCCCAATTAATGGAGTAGGTCAAAGTCTTTCCAGAAAGAACTGCATCAGTAGCGGTGTAGGCCTTAGGAGATTCAGTGGTGATACCCTTAACGTTTACATCAGATACTGCAAAAGCAGTGTCAATCTGCTCACTGTTTACATAAGCCAATTCAACAGTCTGGGAATTTGCCTGTGCATCAGTAGCAAGATCGGCTGTTGCAAAAGTATCCACAACAGTCAAAACTGGATGAGAGGAGCCAGTGAAGGAACCATTTACACCCACAGGAGCATAATCTGCAGCAAAAGCCATCGCTGGTAATGCTACAAGCATCATGCATGCAGCCATAAAAGCTGCGAGTTTTTTTCTAATACTCATCTTCCAACCCTTTCTATTATTAGAAAAATACACTAAATGTTTCGACGTCTCAGAATAGTAAATACCTTTCCCTCAACGTCTGACTCGGGTATTGCGCCCCATTCTCGACTATCTCGTGATGAGTCTCTGTTGTCACCCAAGATGAAATATTCGTCAAGGCCAACAGTCAAAGGATATTGCGCCCCATCGACAGTAGGCATAGTCCGCATACCAGAATCATGTATTTGCACATGGCCGTTAATCTCAAGTTCGCCAGACTTAGTAATATTTACCGTATCAGACGAACATGCCACCACTCGACCAATATACGCGTTGTCATTCGCCTTATATACCACCACATCTCCAGCAGCGATCTTATCTTGAAGGCGATAGTACAAGACAACATCGCTATCTTTTACAGCCGGATCCATGGATACATCATCAGGCACCATCACACCAAACACGCAGGTAAAAATAACTGCGAGTATAGCTACGACAATTGCCAACTTCCCAATCACATGAAGCCATACAGAGCGAGCTGCAATTGTTTGGTACCTTTTTTCTATAACACATTGTGTCACCGGCTTTTCTATACCCATACGCCACCTACATCCGAGTATTGCCGTTACACGAACGTCTTAACAACTCATCACGCTCTCGTAGAAGCGATTGGTATCGAAATTCCTGCATCTCATACAATTCACGATACATTTCATCTAATCGCGAAATCTTGTGCCATACATCTTTATTGCTATACCCAAACAAAGCTACTTTAAAGTGAAGATGTTCGAGTTTATCTGCTATAACCTGCAATGACATCCTTGGCTGCGAAGCCTGATTAGTCCGAGGTGGCATTCCGTGGTCTCTTGGTAGAATATTTGTTGGCGTCTCAGGCTTAGCAGAACCTGTATATGTTTGATGAGGCATAGACACAACAGGTGGAATGCATGGTCTCTGAACTGCTGATCCATACGGAACTGTCGGAACCTGAGATTTAACAGTGTCGCTCATATGCCGAGCCATACTACTCTCCTTGCGACTTACGACGAAGAACCATTACTACCATTACTAAAGCCGCAATACCTGCAATCAAGCCACCAATAACATAAGGCTTGGTTTCATGAGCAATACCTGCTTCAGGAGCGATGTTTCGATTGTTTTCAAAAAGTAAATTAATCTGTTCGCCACCAGCAAGATTGATATTTGTCCGACTAATTTCACCTGATGTAGCCACATATTCAATGTCGTTGTTAGTATTGGATTGAATATCGGCATCCGTTCCACCCTTATATGCCCAAACCATTGTTGAACCCTGCAATGCTCCTTCACTGATAGAAGTAAAGTCTCCATGAGCGGTAACCAAATCACCGTAAGCAGAATCTGAATTTATTACTTCACCCACTTGATAAGTAGGGACAATAGACGCATTAGAACCAGCATACAACACAGGAAGCGTCATACAGGCAGTTTCATTAGCACGTAAATTAAAGGTAAAACCACCTACCAATGAACCATCCTGAGAAAAGGTAAACTCTTCGGTCCTTAGTGGAGTACCACCAGTTAGATACTCATCGTCAGCAAAATACTGAATCGTAGCTCTATATGGAACAGGTGGCTCTTGATAGTTATTGACAGACACCTTAAATGTCCAATCTTTATCAAGGTTTGCCAATGTTCCAGAAACTTTTTTAGTGACATTCACACCAATAGTCTTGTACACCTGCACAGGAGCTGTCAAATACAACTCGCAGATATAGTTTTCTTCAAGCGCATAAGGCTTACTGTATTCAAAATAGAAATTATCACTATCATAGGGCTTTACAATATCGCATTCAGGATATGTAGCAGTCTTTCGCGGATGAACTTCACGCTGATAGATATTGCCTGAAGCGTCAGTGTACTGATAAATCGGATAATTATCTTTAGTCCATCCCGCAAGCGTTACAGGAGTACCCAACACTCGCTCTAAGGTATCTTCAAAACCTGGACGACCTTCTTCTGGCTGAGATAAGCGCGTGTAGATAATAGAATGAATGCCTTCATACGTATGATTTGGCCCTTCATATGTAACCGCTTCGCGACCTAGTACACGATATTGTCCATCAATTTCTTCAGTAATACTGACCATGTAGTTCGGTGGCTCATGAGACAGTAAGCCATCAAGATGCCAAAAATCACCAAAGTTCTCATACTTTAATACATAGCCAAATGCATGATTACCAAAAGTATTATCTACAACTACTTTTGTGTCAGGCGTAACGCAGGGTCGAAGTATTTCCTTCCAGTAGGTTTTAGCCACACTAGCTAAATCACCGCTCGTCTGAAGATTATCAACAGACAGATAAATATAGTTTTCATCCGTCAATAGGAACTGCGCTCGGCCCGTTTTAGCTAATAGCGCAGTATCGATTGCTGCACGAGCAGGAACAGAATCAGGAGACGGCAAATACCCAGCGCCTGGATAGGCTTGATTAAGTGTTTTTGGCAATTCACTCGTTATCTTGGTATACAAAGATATATTGATTACAGGTGGCATAACATACACATAATACGTATGCTCCGTAACGTATTCCCATCCGTTCCAAATTTGCAAATTGATTGCAGCAATCTCGCCTCTCGCCGCAATAGAAAGCTCCTTGACTTGCATACTGCGTTTCATACTTGCAGTTTTAGCGGCTCCATCTTTATCAAGCACCACATCAGAATCACCTAAACTAATCAACGAAGAGTATGTTTGAAAACGCATCCATTGCGACCTTGTCTGCGTATAGTTCAAATCAATCTCTTGACCTGGCATCAAATACCATACATATGCATCCTCTTTATCAAATTCAGGACGCATCAGCGAATCATGAATGGTATACATTTTCTGCTGACCCATCACTGGATCATCAGCAACCATAGTGTCTGACTGGGTCATGGTAGTGTATATAGTGCCATCATTGTATTGCCGAGCATGTGCAATATCAGGAATACATAACAGCAATGCCACTGCAATAAGCATTATTCCTAATACGTAACTTCTACAAACGTGTTGTTCGTGAGCCATATTCCCCATACCAATCGTCTTCATTCTGTTTTTAGAATCATTCAATTCAATTCTTCTTGCCTGATACTATCAGATTGTATTAGTCAATACATTAGACTTAAGGTACAGTTTTTATCCTAATTATTTACAGAACTTGCAATATTTCAGCTAGATATAAATTTATTTGTATAACTATGCATATACATAAATACATATGTATAGTTATTATTCTTATATACACATAAAACAGAGAGGCGCTTTCGCGCCTCTCTTAAACTATATATCCAGGTTATGCATTGCTTATGCCATGTGTCTCCATAAATCCAACACATTTCAATATACAACTTAGCTCTCTGCACTTAAATCAATAGTTAGTCCATCCATAATAGTATTCACTGTACGCATAGCGCACATCTTGCCACACATGGTACACGTACCTTCATTAGTAGGTGGTGCACTCTCGAAATACACACGTGGTTTCACTGGGTCAATCGCCAAATCGAACATTTCTTGCCATGCAACCCTACGTCTTGCATCACTCATACGATTATCAATGTCTCGAACATGTGGAATTCCTTTTGCAATATCTGCCGCATGTGCCGCAATCTTGGTAGCAACCAACCCTTCCCTTACATCAGATTCATCAGGAAGACGTAAATGCTCTGCCGGCGTCACATAACATAAAAAGTCAACACCAGCCGAAGCGGCAATAGCTCCTCCAATAGCAGCTGTAATATGATCGTATCCTGGCGCGATGTCAGTCACCAACGGGCCTAACACATAAAATGGCGCGTTGTGGCACAGCCGTTTTTCAAGCACGACATTAGCTTTAATTTCATCAATAGCCATATGTCCTGGGCCTTCAATAATTACCTGCACACCTTTATCCCATGCACGCTTAGTCAATTTCCCAAGTTCAATAAGCTCTGCAACTTGGCTAGCATCCGTTGCGTCATAATTACAGCCAGGACGCATAGCATCACCTAAGCTAATAGTGCAGTCATACTCATGTAATATGTCAAGCACTTCATCATAGTACTCATAGAATGGATTCTCATTACCCGTAGCTTCCATCCATGCAAAGATAAGAGATCCACCACGCGATACAATATTCGTTAAGCGGCCCGTCTCTTTAAAAGACTCAATTACTCGCCTATTCATACCAGCGTGAATAGTGACAAAATCTACCCCGTCACGCGCATGAACACGAACAACCTCCAAAAAGTCCTCTACTGTAATATCAATCAAAGGTTTCTCGAGATACCCGATGGCGTCATACATTGGAACTGTACCAATCATAGTACTGGATTTTTCGATCAATTGTGAGCGAAACTGTTGCGTTTTGCCATGGTTAGATAAATCCATGATACTTTCTGCACCCAGCTCTAATGCAATATCCACTTTGCGCAGCTCAACATCCTCATCATGAAGATCACCTGATATACCAAGATTAACATTCACTTTCGTCCTAAGACCTTCGCCTATACCTTCAGGTGACAAGCTCGTGTGATTTATGTTAGCCGGTATCGCAATGCAACCAGCCGCTACACCCACACGAATAAACTCAGGATCTCGTCCCTCTTTTTGTGCAACCACTTCCATGGCAGGTGTAATAATCCCCGCACGTGCAGCATCTAGCTGTGTCATACAATCTCCCTTCGTTGGCATTATCCAGACAGGTTATATGGGTCGAAGCTTTGCTTCCTCTCAGCCCGCGCCCGCAAGCTCCCCAGTATACATACATAAGTATTGCTTATTCGTCCTGCAATACCTCTGAAATCTCCAGCCACTCATCCTCAAGCGCCTCATGAATAGCTTGTAGCTCTTGAAGTTCTGCTTGTAATTGTGCAAGCATCGCAAAATCAGTTGGGTCAGCACCTTGCATTTCTTGGCGTTTAGCATCAACTTTTTCAGCAGCGGTAGCCATTTTTCGTTCCGTACTTGCCAAGCGCTTCTTAAACTGACGAAGTTCTGCATTTGATAATCGTGGCTGGGCATCTTGTGCGACACTGTCATCCTCCGCCACAGACATAGTTGAAACGATAGAATCGGGTAGTGCATGTGAAGAGGTCTTCGAGGATTCATCCACAAGTTGCAAATACTCATCTACACCGCGAGGACAATGCGTCAATGTAGCATTAATAAGTGCATATTGATCATCAGTTACGCGCTCCATAAGATAGCGGTCATGACTTACCATAATGAGCGTTCCCGCCCACGAATCAAGCAAATCCTCTAACACTGCGAGCATATCGGTATCCAAATCATTACCTGGCTCGTCTAAAATCAAAACGTTAGGTTCATCAAGCAGAATCAGCAGCAATTGCAGACGACGCTTCTGTCCACCAGATAAGTCGCAAATGCGAGTGTAAAGATGCTGAGAGGAAAATCCCAAACGCTCAAGTAAACGAGCAGGCGTTAATTCTTTTCCATTCACCACCACACGCGTACGATATCGCGTCAACACCTCAGTTACACGATATTTTGACATCTCCTCAAGCTCATCAAGACGCTGAGACAAAACAGCAAATTTAACCGTCTTACCAATTTTTACACGTCCTGAACTTGGAGCCAATGCACCTTGAATCACATTGAGTAAGGTGGTCTTACCTGTGCCATTGGTGCCCAAAATACCAATACGATCTCCCGGGCCAATAATCCAATCGATATTATCGAGCACCACCTTATCACCAAACGACTCACTTACACCTGTAAGTTCAACAACTTGTTTGCCTAAGCGTTGCATAGCCATCGTACGCAATTCAAGCGGATTTCTAATAGGTGGTACATCAGCAATAAGTGTTTCAGCAAGCTCCACATGAAACTTTGGTTTAGTTGAACGAGCACGCGCACCACGCGACAACCAGGCTAACTCCTTGCGCATTAAATTACGACGCTTTTGCTCGGTAACCTGCGCCACACGTTCACGTTCAACACGCTGCAATACATAGGCTGAATAGCCACCCTCAAAAGGTTCTACAATTCCATCATGGACTTCCCACATAGAAGTGGCAACCTCATCTAAAAACCAACGATCATGCGTAACTACAAGCAGTGCACCATTACCACGAGTCCAATGATGCTGCAAATGATGAGCGAGCCATGCGATACCATGCATATCCAAATGATTAGTGGGCTCATCAAGCATCAGTACATCCCAGTCACCAATCAGCAACCGTGCCAAGTCAACACGACGACGCTGACCACCAGAAAGCGTTTTAATCTGTGCATGCCAATCGATATCAGAAATCAAGGCATTCATAATCTCACGAATGCGAGCATCAGACGCCCATGCATATTCAGGCATATCACCAACTACGCTTGCCTCTACCGTATCATCCTCAATAAGCTCATCCATCTGCCCAAGCATACCTATGCGAAGACCCCTGATGTGACGAACCTGGCCATCATCGGGCTCACGCAATCCAGCCAATACCTGAAGAAGCGTAGATTTACCATCACCGTTTTGGCCAACAATACCAATACGATCGCCTTCGTGAACACCAAGCGTTACACAGTCCATAACCACTTTTGTAGGAAACTCAACGTGCGTATTCTCGCACCCAAACATAAAAGCCACGAAACATCCTTCTCATGCAAAATACTTTTCATAATCATACACAACACGCGCCTAAAACAATACCTTTGCTAAGCAATCGTCATGATTTGGTATGATTTTTCTCTCATTACTAGACGAAGAAAGCCTACTCTTCTAAGCTATCGATACCAATCGTACCTAAGGTGGCATGCTATGCAACAACATGATCCAAATGAAATATATGTGCTTGCAGGACACGGCTATGATGAGCACGGTCCTTACCTCTTAATCAACCATCTACACGCCAAAACTCAGGAGCGTATTCATGTCTGGAATAAAACATTCAGTCTTACCAAGTCTCCTCGGCGTTTTTGTACTGGTTGGTTTGATTTTGACACCTACACTTCTCACGCATGTGATAATGAACAAGAACTTATGAGCGACTCCAAATTTACCGATTGCCCTACGTGCCAAGAGAAAACTGGGTTTAATCCAGCATTTTATAACGCCAATTCTGTATCAACTCAACAAGCAGCATACAATGCAACACCTCATTTTGTATATATGGCTTATTTTGCACCCGACTTTATCAAGGTTGGCATTTCCGCTGAAGCACGCGGCATTGAACGTTTACTTGAACAAGGGGCTCGTGCAGCTTGCGTATTAGGACGTTTTAAAAATGCTGATAAAGCTCGCGAACTTGAAGCATTTATGTGTTCACAACCAAACATTTACGAGACCATGCGCGCCAGCAAGAAGACTGAATTATTTGCCGAAACTGCCTACGATTTCAAAAGTGCCCATGATACTTTACAAAAACGCGCTGAGACGTTTGATTTTCACCCTGAATACTATTGGGACCTAACACCTTACTATTTTGGAAGTCTTGCGCCTCATTACAGCAGTATCCATATCCCACCCGATGCGCCTAACAATATATGCGCTGGACACTGCATTGGACTCATTGGCACAACCATTGTGTTTGAACAAGATAATGAGCACTTCCCTATCAATCTTAAAGACTGGAAATCTCACGCTATAACATTTACGCCAGATAAAATTCTCACCACCTATGAAGCCACATCTCAGCAAATGTTTTTATGCTAAATACCGCACTCGTTTGCTAACGGTCCCATGCGCACACGCCATATGGTCATAAAACAATAATCCGCTTGAAACGTAACTTTTAAGCTACACAATTCAAGCGGATTATTGTTTTCCTAGCATGACCTAGGAATATATAAAACAGTACGACATGAAGCACATATACAACCAGCATGCTTACTACAACAATACTTTAAATACTGCCTTTTTAACCTGAGCAGGCTCATCTACACACATACCTGGACGATGAGCATCTTCTGGGAAGTAGACAGCATAATCGCCTGGCTTTAAAACAACACGCGTATCTACCGTTTCACCCTCCAAGAAATGAAAGTCATTTTCCACATCAAACGGATCAGCCTCTAAACGTTCAATATGCGTAGAATCAATCTCTTCTGTACCAGCAATAATACACTGTACATCAATATAGGCACGATGAGCTTCCCACTTACAATCTTTATGAAGCTTTGTAGTGTACTCAGCAACATTTACAAACAGCGTATCGCCATCAATCTCATTGCGGCCACATGCCAATGCTGTCAAATCATGAGTCTGAGCATACTCAATAGCAGCACGAACGCCTGCATGTTCACAGTGCATAGCGCCATCAGCAATAATTCCAGCTAACATAATTCTCCTTTCAAGAATAATTCGGCTCAAGTATACGCTTCCTTTCACACCTTACTAACCATCAACAAAAAACTCTGCAATATTTGCTTTCTGATATACTTATAACCATGATAGATACTATTACATCCCTCGATTTTTCCATCTTGAATGCCATTCAAGATGCGTTGTCATGTCCTGCTGCCGATTCGTTTTTTACCATAGTCACGCACCTTGGCGATGGCGGCTTTATCTGGGTTCTCATAACAATTGCGCTCTTGTGTGTAAAACGATTCCGCATGATAGGCATTGCAGCGGTCTTTGCATTATTTTTAGTCACTTTTATCGGCGAACTCGCTATTAAAATGGCAGTGTGCCGCCCGCGTCCTTTCATACAAGATTCAAGCATCACACTCATCGTTACCCCGCCTCATGGATATTCGTTTCCGTCTATCCATGCAGCGTCTTCCGTTGCTGCGGTGACTGTTTTGTGTGCCATTCCTTCTGTTTATAAATGTGAAAACCACCCAACACCTCTTGTTATAAAAATCGGTATTGGGCTGAGCGTAACGACAGCATTACTTATCGCTTTTTCTCGCCTGTATGTCCAGGTACACTTCCCAAGTGATGTAGTGATAGGCCTACTGTTTGGCTTCATATGCGGTATCACAGCTTTATGGATTACCAACCTTATGTATCGTAAACATCAAAAACGCGCCTCTTAGGGCGCGTTTTTTAGTGCAGCGTATCTAAATCGTAAGGCGTTGTCTGATATACGTAATAGTTTAACCAATTAGTATATAAAAGCTGAGCAGATTCACGCCAGGTAACCATAGGCTTTTGTGTTGGGTCATCGTTTGGATAGTAGTTAAACGGCACATCAATATCCATGCCACGTTTCATATCACGCTCATACTCAAGACCAAGCGTTGCACCATCATACTCAGGATGACCAAAGAAAAAGAAATGACGGCTGTCAGTGCTCTTGGCAATAGTGACACCACACTCATCTGAATACGCCACAACCTCTAACTTTTGATTAGCCACAATATCCTCAAGATGAACTTCAGTATGACGCGACTGTGGCATAACAGAAACATCATTTAAGCCACGCACTAATGGTGAATATGGCTTAAGTAGACGCTGATGAAATACCCCGAAACACTTCTTATTAAGCGTATACTTAGGCACGCCATAATAATGATACATCGCAGCCTGTGCCCCCCAGCAAATATGCAAAACACTGTGCACATGCGTAAGCGACCAATCCATAATTTCCACAAGCTCAGGCCAATAATCAACATCCTCAAAATCAAGCATTTCAACAGGCGCACCAGTAATAACCATGCCATCGTAACTTTTGTGTTTGACCTCATCAAATGTACGATAGAACGTCTCTAGATGTTCTTCAGTAGTGTTTTTAGCTGCATGGGACGCCATACGCAATAATTCAACTTCTACTTGCAATGGCGTATTAGAAAGCTTACGCATAATCTGCGTTTCCGTTACGATTTTTGTAGGCATAAGGTTTACAAGCAGCAAGCGAAGAGGACGGATGTCTTGGTGCATAGCCCGATGTTCCGTCATCACGAATATGTTCTCACCTTCAAGCACCGATGTTGCCGGCAATGCGTCTGGAATACGAATTGGCATATGTCACCTCTCTACCTATCTATACAAGTCATTACAACCCATACGTCTCTCACGGTTTTCTTTCACTTTTGTGTGATAAAGTGTCCATAAGGATTATAATTGTCATCACAGGATACATGTCTGAAAATCTTTATTTTTTATATACAAAAGGAGCTTAAATGACTAAACAACTTGGTACTACTTGCGTTCAAGGCGGATATCGCCCTGGTGACGCCGAGCCTCGCCAAATTCCAATTTATCAATCCACTACATGGAAATACGACACAAGCGAACACATGGGAAAGTTGTTTGACCTAGAAGAAGAAGGCTACTTTTATACACGCCTCCAAAACCCTACAAATGACTTTGTTGCTGCTAAGATTTGCGAGCTTGAAGGTGGTAGCGCTGCGATGCTCACCTCTTCTGGACAAGCTGCTAATTTCTTTGCCATTTTCAACATTGCCGGCGCAGGCGATCATGTAGTCGCTAGCTCCGCTATTTATGGAGGAACCTATAATCTTCTTGCTCATACCATGCAACGCATGGGCCTTACCTGCACTTTTGTTTCTCCTGATTGTACTGATGAAGAGCTCGAAGCAGCATTTCAACCAAACACTAAAGCTGTCTTTGGCGAAACCATATCTAATCCTGCGCTGGCTGTATTAGATATTGAGCGCTTTGCTCAGGCAGCGCATGAACATGGCGTACCTCTTATCGTAGACAATACTTTTCCTACACCTATCAACTGCCGTCCCATCGAATGGGGTGCTGACATTGTTACACATTCAACCACTAAGTACATGGATGGACATGCTGCGGCAATAGGTGGCTGTATTATTGATTCTGGTAAATTTGACTGGAATGCTCATGCAGATAAATTCCCAGGCCTTACCACACCTGATGAAAGTTACCATGGAGTTGTTTATACCCAAAAGTTTGGTCTAGATAAGGCATATATCACCAAAGCCACTTCCCAGCTCATGCGTGACTTTGGTTCTATTCAATCTCCCCAACATGCATACTTATTAAACCTTGGCTTAGAAAGTCTGCATGTGCGCATGCCTCAACATTGCAAAAATGGCCAGGCTATTGCTGAGTTCTTAAATGAACATCCTAAGATTAGCTTTGTTCGCTATTGCGGATTAAAAAATGATCCTTATCACGAATTGGCTCAGAAATATTTACCTAATGGCAGTTGTGGTGTTGTCAGCTTTGGCTTTACTGGTGGTCGTACAGCTGCCGAAACATTCATGAAAAATCTTAAGATTGCCGCAATCGCTACACACGTTGCTGATGCGCGCACCTGTGTTTTACACCCCGCAAACGCCACCCATCGCCAAATGAATGACGAAGAGCTGATAGCATGCGGCATCTCACCTGACATGGTTCGTTTAAGCTGTGGTATTGAATCCACTGAAGATTTGCTAGCTGATATCGCTCAAGCATTAAACACCGTCAAATAAATAACAGCATTATAAGATACAGTTACCAGCTCCAATTATCTATAAGACATTCAAAGGACCGTAGTGTAATCGCTACGGTCCTTGCCATTTTTCAACTATTTCCAGATACGGATTTCTGGTTCAAGCATGACGCCAAACTGGTCATATACACGTTGTTGCACATCAGCTATCAACTGCAATACATCAGTCGCCGTAGCGCCACCAGCGTTAACAACAAAACCAGTATGCTTCTCAGATACCTGAGCACCACCTACTTGATATCCACGCAAGCCAGCATCCTGAATCAGCTTGCCAGCAAAATAACCTTCAGGACGCTTAAACGTACTACCAGCACTTGGTTTATCTAATGGTTGTTTGCTTTCACGCTGTCGCTTTAAACCCTCCATGCAATTAGTGATTTCATCCTGATTGCCTGGAGATAAGACCAAAGTAGCACCTACCACAATCAAGCCCACTTCATCCATCATGGAATGACGATATGACCAGTCAGCCTCCTCAGCAGTAACAGATACAATTTCCCCTTCAGGCGTAACGCAATCAAGCATAACAGCAACATCTTTAAACTCGCCACCATACGCACCAGCATTCATGATAGCTGCACCGCCAATAGTACCTGGTATGCCGCTTGCAAATTCATAACCCGTTAGACCTAAATCACGTGCAACACGAGCAACGGCACCATTTGAGGCACCAGCCTGTACGTACATTTCAGTCCCCTCACAGGTAATCTGAGAAAGATTGTTGGCAATCTGCATAACAACACCGCGTAAACCCTCATCAGCAACAAGCAAGTCACTGCCATAGCCAATGACACGCAGAGGGACATCATCCTTGCGAATTGCCTTTACAACCTGCGCCACCTGATCAACACTCTGCGGAATAACATAGATGTCAGCTGGTCCGCCAATATCAAACGTCGTATGATAGACCATTGGCTCATTCAGGCGTACATTATTAGGACCAACAATTTGCTGGATTTGAGTAAAAACGGTAGCAGTAGTATCCACATGACCTCCTAGGACAGCGTTTCTTGCCACTGTGCTTCTTTAAAACCAACAAGCACAAAATCATCGCCAACAACTAAAGGGCGCTTTACCAGCATGCCATTATCAGCCAACAAATAATAGCATTCCTGATCAGTCATCCCTGCATCCAGCTGAGCCTTGAGATTACGTTCACGATACAACATACCACTCGTATTAAAGAATCGCCTGACAGGAAAGCCGCTGCGGGCATGCCATTCGGCCAATTCAGACGCAGTAGGATTTTCCTCTACAATATGACGGTCAACATATTCGATACCATTATCATCAAGCCACTTTTTGGCTTTTTTGCACGTAGTGCACTTAGGATATTCAATAAATAATACGGCCATAAAGCCTCCTTACGATTGAGCATATGTCCTATTTCTGTAAGCCTATTAAAGAAATAGTATAGATTGAAAAACACCACTAGAGGTTTATAAAAACTACAAAGGCAGCCTACAGAGGCAAACACAATAATATGGGAGCAAATGCAGCAGGTAAGAAATTAGCCACTTTAATATCTGCGACCTTGAGCATGTTCAGACCAATAGCAAGCAGCAACAATGATCCCGTACATACCATTTCATCGATTGTGACGGCAGTCAAAATAGGAGCAAGCCAACTGGCACCGATACTTAGAAGTGCCTCATATACAAACACACACAAGCCAGAAAATGGAACCCCAATACCCAACGTGCTGGCCATAATAGCCACCACCACAAAATCAATCAGCGCCTTAGCAAACAGTGTAGAGTGATCTAGCTCAAGCCCACTTTTAAGCGACCCCAAGATAGCCATAGCTCCTACACAAATAAACAAAGAAGAGGGTACAAATCCATCAGTAAATCGGCCAAGACCTGCATTACCACCGCACGCAGCGTTAATCTTATCCTGAGTCCAATCTCCAAACTTATGGATAGCAGCATCAATATCCAACCAGTATCCCAAAAGTCCGCCAATAACTAAAGACAAAACCGTAACTACAATATGCGAACCCTGAATCATGCCATTCACGGCAACCAAAATAATACATAGGCCCAAGCCTTGCATTAAAAAATCGCCCAGCTTCTGATTCACCCATCGACGACCAAGCAGACCGCAAACACCACCAGCACAAGCAGCAATACCATTGACCAATGCACCAAGAATTATCACTTTTTAGCTCCACTAAACGTAAATGCAATTTCTGCATCTAACTTACGCAGCGACGGCAAAAACATCAAGAGCGCAGCTAAGACAGAAATAATAGAACCAGCAATAACATACCATAAAGCAACGCCTGTAAATTCAGCGCAAAATCCTGCAACAGATAAACCAATAGGTGAAGAAAGTGCTGTTACTGTAGTAAAAAGACCCATAACACGTCCAAGCTTCTCAGGAGGAACGCGTTTTTGAACAACAGCCAAAAGCGGCCCTTGAAAGAAAGCTTCAACAATACCAGAAGCAGCCGTCAATACAACAAAGAGTGTAAACATATCGGATTGCAGTAGACCAGAAAATAAAATAGTCAAACCAGACAAAAAACCTGATAAGGAGACTAATCGTAAAAGATGCTTACCGCCGCCCCAAATAAACAAAATAACTGATCCCACCAACGACATAATGCCATAGGCAGCCTCTACCATAGACGCCATGTAGCCATCCCCATTAAAGTGATCATATGTCATTAACGGAAATAAAGAATCAATACCGGCATACATAGCCATAACGCCCATGATTACTAAACCCATAATCATAAGACCGCGATCAGCAACTAAAACATCCAAACCAACCCTTAATGCCTTAATAGGGTGTTGGGCTTTTGCGCTTTCGTCATGAGTATCGGGAATTTTAGCAAAAATTAAAGCCGTAATAGCGCAAATACATCCAAAAGCATTCAAGAACAAGACCATCTCAAAACCAATAACGGTATACAAAAAAATTCCAAAGACAGGGCCTACAATAAGCGACATTGACCAGAGGCTTTGATTCATGGTATTAATTCGAACCAAATGACGCTTGGGCACCAATAGTGGCATAGTGGACTCCATAGCAGGGATATGAAATGCCTGCCCTATGCTCCTAAAGACACTCATAACCAAAACTAAACCAATAGAAACATGCCCCATAGCTACGATCATTCCAAGCATTAAGGCCCCAAAACCCACAAACAAATCTGAAGCAATCATGACATGCTTCCTATTAAATCGATCAGCAACCACACCACCAATAGGACTCAAAACACCCTGAGGTAAAAGCGCGCATAAGGAAGCAATGGCAAGCATCATGGCAGAATCAGCAGTCTCGGTTACATACCATACGCCTGCATACATTGCAGAATATGCCGTCAAAATAGAGAACGCCTGACCAATCCAAATAGTGATAATGGTACGCTTCCAATGCTGAGAAAGCGTACCATCCTGAATCGGTGACTTTTTATGCGTTAATTCTTGTGGCATAAGCGTGTTATTATGCTCTATTGTCATACAAACGAACTCTTCCTTACTTTCTTTGATACGCATCTATCTTATGTTCCGAAGATTATCATACGTGCTTTTTTGCGCACCTGCTACTTAATCATTAGCTCTCTATTGAATGAATAGATTCGGGCTACCGCATAAAAAAATGACCCTTACTTAATGGATTAGATCCAGCTTTCAGAGGTCATTATATACATAAAGATTTTCGTTAATCACTTTCGCATAGTCCGTATTTACGTTTAACGCGAACAAGCTTTCGACGCCATGGCACATACAATATCAAAAGAAATACTACCGTAGCAACAGCATGCATAGTGTCAAAAGGAATAGCAGCCGCATAGACAAGCAATGTATCAGCCCAACCTGATGTATGAAAAAACCCCACAATGCTCCAGATATTCATAACTAGACCAAACAAGTATCCAGAAATAAAACCATAGGCCAAAACGACTGGCAGCTTATCAAATACTTTAGTCTGAGCCAAAAGACCAGCCAAATAGCCAACCAAACCCCATGCGTACATCTGCCATGGAGTCCATGCACCTTGGCCAAAGAAAAAATTAGAAGCCAATGCCGCCAAAGCACCAACCATAAAGCCACTTCTACGACCAAAAACAGCACCAGCAACAATACAAATAGCACTAACAGGTTTAAAACTGGGAATAGGTGCAAACAAAATACGGCCAGCTGCCCCAAGAGCAGCCAAAACCGCCACTGGCATAGTGTCGCGCAAACGAGGCTTACGGCGTTCATAGCCAGCAAAAAATAATCCTAAAGAAGTCAGTACCACCAGAAAGCTTAAGGCTGCCGTATACTGTGCACCTATCAACGTACAAAAAATCAATACAACAGGCACAGCTCCAATGGCTAGAACTTCTAACAAAACTGCAACGGTATGTTTCATTTCACAGCACCATACAAACGAGATTTCTCATTAGGACGATAGACTAAGTTATTACTAAAAAATTCTTCCACAGGCTCCGTACAGGCAATCTCCCCATCAAATAGCATAGAGACGATGTCGGCAGTTATCAACGCAAAGTCTAAATCATGCGTAACTAATACAATAGTAATACCCTCATCTGCCAATTGACGAATAATGCGAGAAACTTCGCCACATGCATATGGATCCAGGCCCTTAGTAGGCTCATCCAAAAACAAAATTTGAGGATTACAGACAAGCAACTTAGACAATGCAAGCTTCTGCTGTTGGCCACCAGACAAGTCATAGGGATGTTGATGAACATAATCAATCAAGCCAAAACGTATAAGCATATCACGCTCATCCTGCTGACTGTAACCAACACGATCAGCCCATTCATGCATTTCTTCTGCAACGCTATCACATACAAACAAGGCCTTAGGATCCTGAGGAAGCATAGCCTGAGAATAAGACAGCACATTTCTCATAGAGCCACGCTGAAAGCTATGGACACCCGCAATTACCTTAAGCAAGGTAGATTTACCACAGCCATTACCACCAACCAATGCATGAACACTGCCTTTTATTACGTGTAGGTCTAAACCACGCAGTACCCATGAATCATGCTTTCCGTAACGAAAGTAGCCTTCTTTTACAGAAATACAGCATGGTGCCTTTTTTAATAAGACTTCACGTTCTTTAAGACGAGGTCTAAGTGATTCACACGCCTTCAAACGCTCTGCATACTCACCAACAGCGTCAAGTGTAATATATTGAGTTGCATACAATTCAACATCTTCTGGAGAATGTGTAGCCATAACAACAGTAATACCTAATTCCTTGTTGACACGCGCAAGCATAAAAAGAAACTGCTTAACCGCATGAGGATCGAGCTGCGCTGTAGGTTCGTCCAAAAGCAACACACGTGGGCGCAACGCTAGAACAGCAGCTAAGTTTATGAGTTGTTTTTGGCCACCAGATAGGTTTTCTGTATTGTCCCTAATCCATGGCTCAATACCGAAAAAATGAGCAACCTCTGCTACGCGTCGATGCATTACACTTTCTGACACACCTAGATTTTCCAGACCAAAAGCCAATTCATGCCATACCGTATCGCAAACAATCTGAGCAGATGGATCCTGCATAACATAGCCAACTTCACCAGCAGAATCTCGTGAGCTCATCTCACCCGTTACGCGGCCTTCGCGAATAATATCCGTACCACATACGCTAATACGACCCGACATAGAACCGATTGGAATAAGCTCCGGTTTAAGAGAACGCAGCAAGGTGGTTTTGCCTGAACCAGTAGCACCAACAACCACACAGAAAGAGCCTTCTTCAACGGTAAAACTAGTTTCCTTAACAATGCTGATTTCTTTAGGGGCATCATATGCACGAGCTACTTGGCAAGTACTTTGCTCAGCAATGGAATATGCAAATGAGTAGTTTTCTACCTCAATGATCGCCACTGCCACCACTCCTTACACTGTAGAACAAGAGGAACAAACATAAACAAAATGATAGGCGCATAACCCCACCATAAAGTAATTTCATTCATAGTTGGATAAAACTCATAGGTTGAAAGCGCAACAATTTCTGCCACAACCGAAAGAATGGCCAAAAACAGAATAGTACCTAATGCGCATGCATCATCAATACCAAACTTGAAGCGCTTATAGATACTACGTTTAATGCCACAATCATAACCGCGAGCACGCATGGTATCACTACGAGAAATGCCGTCTTCCATTCCCCAACTCATAAGAACGCTAATGATTCGCAGTCTATCTTGAGTTTTTGCCTTTTTTGTTTCAGGTGATGAGGCGGAATTTGCAGTCTGGACAGCAGCAATGGTTCGACCACGCATAACAAACTGAGACATAAGGCGCAATACCTGAGACACCATAAGCGTAATGATTGGCGCAACGTTTCCCAACAAAGCCATAGAATTAGAACTATCCATGCACTGCGAGTAGGACGAAAACCATAAAAAGACAGACGCAAGCATCGCCCCCGAGCAAAGACCATAAAGCAAAGACTCTAAATAGATAGCACGTGATCCTAACTTGAATAATTCAGTAGAACCAGAATAAGATAACAAAGGGTTAGCGATAGCCACAATCAAACACATAGGAATGATCCAGCGAAGCGACGACAGAGTTGGTTTCACGCCACGGACCACAGCGGAACACAGCAACGAACCACCCAACGCACATGAAACAAACACTGGATGCATGCCTATCATAGACAAAACAATGGCGCACACTATAAAAGTGAACGCCACTGCTGGATGATATGTTTGAAAAACATTATTCATTGCTTACCATTTCTCAACACCAGTAACATATTCCCAATAAATCTGATCTCCATCATTAAGAGTCCAAAAACCACAAGACTTGTTAGCCCATACACCATTAACGTAGTAAGTCCATCCACTCATAGAACCATGCTGCTTTTCAGCCAAACCACCAATAGCAGCAACATAAATTCCCATACTAGAATTTGTAGCATTTACAGAAATGCCAGTAGCCAATAATGCATCATAAACAGTTGCGCCTTGACTTAATGTAATAGTTTGAGATGTGCTAACTGAATTGCCAACAGCAGCACTGGAAATTACAACAGACACTGTAACTGTATTTGAATCAGAAGGTGACATTATTACTTCGTTGCTAGAACCAGAATCTGTGCTTTCATCACTAGAATCCTTGCCTGTATAACCTAAATTTTGGCTGGCTTCCTGACTGCTATCACCATTCGAATTCGAAAGGGAATTATTTTGCACATCAGATGCACCTTCTTGAGAAGTATCTTGCGTTGCATCCAAACCTGTAGTATCAGCCTTCTGCTTAGTGCCTTGCGATGCCACAACAGAGACACCATTGCCTTCTTCCGAATCGTTATTTTGCTGAGATTCATCTAGTAATGTGGCGATGTTTGAGGTGGTATTATCAGCAGTCTCAAACAAAAAGAAGCCCGAAACTGCTATGAGTAATGCAGCAAGCACCATAAGCACAACCGCTAAAAATCGCTTTTTACCCAAAGATTCGTCCTGATTTAAATCAATAGCAGACGTAGCATCCTCCATGCCGATATTCAAGGCCGCATTAACAGCAGACTCCTTCTGAACAGGCATTTTCTGTGTATTAACCATACAACCCCCTGCAACCAAAAATTGCGTCTATCGTAATCACGCTACACCCTCGCAACGTATATTACCTTCTTTTTTCATTATCAAAAGAATAATTCAATACAAAACGCGCTACACAGCCAATAAGTATACCTGCTACACAACCTTCAACAATCAAAACAGGCATATATCCCATTATGAGATTCATATCAATGACAAACGAGATAATTACCAGTTGACCTATATTGTGAGCCACAGCCGCACACGTACTTATCAAAACAACCCTTACCTGATTCATACGGTACAGTAAAATGGAGACTATAAGCGCGAAAAACGTTCCCGCAACCGAACACATAACACTAACAGGATTACCAAACAAAATCGAGGAAAGAATCAGTTTAGCTAACGCAATTAAAACCGCCGATCGTACATCAAAAGCAAATAAAGCATAAAGCACAGCAATATTAGCCAAGCCAAGCTTCATACCAGGAATTAAAAATGGAAGCGTGATAACACTTTCGAGAAAACTTAAGCCAAAAGCTACAGTGGTAATCATACCAAGCATCACAATGTGCCATGTATCCATACATCGCTTACGAGTCATGATGCTATCCCATCAAATACCGGAGTATCCGCCGTGGAAACTATCTCAACACTCAGCTGATGCGGCAAACAAACAATAATTTCACCTACACGAGAAATAGGCGCATGTTGAGCACATTTCTGCAATGGACAATCCGCAAAAGACACCCAAGCCTTACCATCCTGAACAGTTACTTTATTTGTGCCTTCTGAAGAGCTAAACTCATAGACACCATCCGTATATAAATTCAACCTAGTCTCTTCGTGCTGAGCTATAACCATGACATACTTATCTTCAGAAATGTCCATAGTGCGAGTAGCTAAAACAAAAAGAGAGAGCACACAAGCCATGCCCAGCATAAGCATAATGGCTCCTGCTGGGCTAATTTTGAAACAATGTGATGTGGTATTACTATTTTTCACGCTTTACACCTAGGAATTAATCAAGTATTCCCAAGTTACTCACAATAGTTGCAACAGAAACTACGGCAAGCAACACACAAAGTACGAGAGCAACACTTTGACCCCACGTTAAGCCTGCTTTGCTACCTTTCTGTTGTGCTTTCTTTTTGGCCATACTTTCTTCACCACCTTATTTCGCGCAATAACAACCTTATTCAATGCATAGCCTACCGGACACGCAGCCTTACAGTAGAAACGACGAACAAACAAAGAGCCTACCAAGATAATTGGCAGTAATGCCCACTGAATACCAACACCAACACGACCAAATAACAAAGAAAATGGCTCATAGCTAGTAAAAGTCATATCATGTGTAACAAAAGCAAGTCCCACAGAAAGAGCTAACAGCAACGGAGGGATAAAGCGAATATAACGAGAATATCGAGGACTGAAATTCGGTGAAGCCAGGGTGCCCGCCAACGAGTATTCGAGCTCTTGGAACGCACCAAATGGGCACATATGCGAACAGTAAGTGTTTCGTCCTGTACCAATTAGCAATGCCAATACACCAAACACCATAATATACCAACGCAAATAATCATGAATATCAGGCCATGCAAAGGTGGTAAACGCAACCATAACAGAAACAGTAATGAACTGTGCTGCTATAAAGCCCATCATAACAATAGAGTAAATACGAATCAGCCATTGCAACCACGTCTTCTTTGTAAAACGGGCACCTAAAAACGCCAAAACAAACATGACAATCAGAGCAACATCATTCATACCAAATTTAATACCCGTATCATGAGCGGTTTTAGTTTCCTGATTCAAAAATTCAGCAGCAACATACTGAGAACCTTTTTCTACAGCATGCGTAACAGCGTTAGAAGAAATTGTTGCGTGGCTGACAGCATCAACATTAGTATCAATGCTAAATCCTTCAGCTGCAGGATCACCTACAAAGTTCTTCTTAAAAAATCCACCACCAATAAGTTTTCGGAAGTAAGAAGGCGTTTCATTCTGCGTATATGTTTCCACCCTATCAATAGAGCCATCCATACCGACAAGAGTAGCAACCATAATATCCGACTGATAACCATAATGGCTATCAAAAACCAAATAGCCTACCTGTTCTCCTTCAAGAGAAACCTCATAAGTAATTGGATTTTCAGAAACACGTTCATGTGCATCAAATTCAGTAAACTGTTCAAAGAATGTATCATCGATAGGTTCTTTATGTATAGCATGCATAAAACCAAGCACAATCAATACAGCAAAACAAATCCAAAACGTAATACAAGAAACTGTCTTAAGGCGAGAAGCTTTATTAGCCATTATTTCTCCACCATTTCATTAACACTCATTAAAAATGCAAGAACTTTCTTCGCCAAAATAGCCGCACGTGCAATATCTTCATTAGAGTCCATGCCATCAAATAGCGCCTGAGAGTATTCCTTTGGGTAATCACGACGGCAAACCGCCAAATCCTGTGGTTCTACTTCTAAACCCTCTATCTCTGCAATTTTATTAATAACGGCATCTTCTTTACGACCACGCAAATACTCAGCCTTACAGAATTCAGGCAACTGTTCTTCTGTGATACTATTAAGGTAACAAAAAACTCGAACAGGCTTTTTACCCTCTTCAAGTGCAGCACTAAGTTCGGTTGCCATGCGTTGTGCTTCAACCTCTACCCGTGCTTCATCAAAAACGAACTCGGAATTATCAACTATCTCAGACATTATCCTGTTGATAAATTCAGTTTCGTCATGAGCTACAACACAAAGACCACGATACGTACCCAACCTAAAATGCGTCAACAAATCTTCCATGGAAATCTCCTTACCCATCCCTAAAGAAACTCCCCCAAAATCGACAGTAGTTAGGGCAGCCTTATGGTTACCCTAACTACTCCTTGGAGGAAGGTGATTTTAATTAGAAATCACTTCTTGTTTTTCCTTAGGCTCAGTATTAGCAACACGAAAACCGATAAGGAACAAAACAATACCCAAGCCACCAAATACCAAAAAGCCGATAGCGGCAGCCTGAGGCTCGCCCTCAATAAAAGATGCATAACCCCAATCAATAGAAAAAAGAATGGATAACACACCAATCAACATCAATGCATACGAACCAGCAAAACGGCCAGAAACAAGCTCTTTGTGCTTACAATACGCAACAAGCAAACACGCAACGATACCAAACAAAGCACCTACGATTGAATAAACTAACATGATTTTTCCTTTCTACACGTAGGTGATTAAATAGTCTTTTTCCAGAAGTTACTGATGGTCTCACCGTCGCGAATGCCACCATAACCAAAGAACTCATCAAAGTAACGGGCGAGACTATTAAGACCAGGAATTCGTGTAATAATGCGACATAAGTCATGGTTCCAAGTCTGTGGCTTATTGTAAGGACATACAGAAATACATACGCCACAGTCATTACCCCCGATATTTTCAAACCAGTTGTATAAGCATTTCTGAGAGTCAAGATAGTACTTGCGTATACCGCCCTGCTGACAGGAATCAAATGGCTTATTTTCTGGGTCATCGATAGAAAGATGCGTAATAGCCTCAGATGGACAACTATCTGCACATACCTGACATACTTCACAAAACTCAGTAACACCAAAAGTCTTAGGTTTATCATAAGCGCATTCGAGATCGGTGTACACCTTGCACAAACGAACACGAGGACCAAATTCCTCGGTCATTAAAATGGTCATGCGATTACCTTCACCTAAACCAGCGCGAATGGCTTCAGCTACACTTGGAGATTTACCATTACCAGAATGGCACGTATTGTAGCCAAGCTTACGCAAAAAGTTCGCCAGAGACAGAGAAACTTCAATCATCTGAGAGTATTTAATCTGCGTGGCAGCCATTTCAATCTGGGTTGCTTGGCACTTCATTGCTTCATAGTCCATCTCTAAAGCCATAACAATTACAGATTTAGGCTCAAAACCAAAATCGACTGGTTTGTAAAAGTCGATTTTATCTTCAATTAAAGCAAAGTTTTTATCACGAGGCATATATGGCTCTGACTTATAAATGAAGTTTTCATCGTAAGGAGCAATACCTACCAAATCGGCACCATAGAGCTTTGCTGCTTTCTTGACCGCATAAGCTGCAGCTTCTGGGCTTTCAAACTCAAAACGCTCTTCAGCAACATCAAACGCATGAGGCGGAGCGCCAACAAAAGATTCAGAGGTATTACCATACATGCTAATAGGAATAAGCTCCCCTTGCTCATTTTCAAAATTAATTGCAGTACCCTCATGACGAGCACCAGCAACAAATACAGAACCGCTCAATAACTGCACAGTATTTGAACCAGCCGCCAATGCATAATCAAGCTGCGTATAGCCAGGGTCGCCTGCTTTAAAAGGAGTCTCAACATTAATGCCAGCCAGCTGATCATAAAGAGGCTGATACAATGGATCTGGCAATGCAGGCGCACCTTCCATACCAGCAACTGCGAACTGAATACTAAAGGCAGTACGAGCAGCATCATAGCGTTCAAACTCATCCATATTAATATGGTAAGCTTCATAAATATCATCATAAGTTTTTGCCTGTGCTTCTGGAACATTAGGAGCCGCCGCTGAGCCTAATACCGCGACGCTACCAATAGCTCCCATAGCTTTTAAGAAGTCCCTTCGATCAAACGAAGAAGTTTCCATATTCCCCATAGCATTCCCTTCTGTATAAAATACCAAGCAAATTTCCATCTGCATGGTATAAGATAAAGCCTATACTTATAAAGTAGTCACCCATACAAGCTCTATTTGTAAAATCACCCTGAAAGGGTGACTATCACCCAGCATCGAAAAGAGGTAATAGCTTGGATACTAAACAATTAGATGTTCGGGGATTTTTCACAGACCGTATCTCACCTGTTTTCCTGCTGTTTTGTATTCTTAATAACTTTTGGGCAACTTTGCACTTTTCTAATAATGGAATGGGTGGCTATATCTCATTTTATGTAGAAGACCTCGCATCTACGAGCCTAAGTGAAAGTATTATTCTTTCCTTACCCTCACTTACTGCAGCTGTAGTTTTTTTAGTAAGTAGTATTTACTATTGGAAGAAGACACCTCGAATTAATCTTCACAAACAGCGTATGTTGTTGCTCTATTACGCATGCATGGGTATTGCATTTTCACTACTAGCAATGATGACTAATATCCGCATCTTGTCGCTTATTGGTCTTATTTGTTTTGGCCTTTTATATCTAAGCCTTATCCTGGCATTTACTAGTCGTGCAACACAAATGAATCTAATCGATACATTACTTTATCTAGTATTAGCAGCTCCAGGATCTTTTATCTTTGAGGGAATTGCTTATATAGCAGCACCACTGTTTCCGTTAACATACGCTTATCTCTTTACGCCATGCGTCTCATTTATTGTTCTGGTTATTTATGATTACAAACACCCCATAGTGCTGCAATCTATCGAAGATATCACTACCCGCAAAAATCCAGTTCCAGTAGGCTTATTTCTTACCCTACTCGTAACAGGGATTGTCATTGGCCTCACTTTTTGCATTACCTCACACCATAGTTCCTCCATGCAAACATCTGTCGTAAAAGCAAATGCACTGGCATCTTTTTTAGGAGGCTTCCTATTATTAGCTATCATCAAGATACGCGACTTTAATTTTAAATTTCTTATTTGTAAAATCTGTTGCCCTGTCATGGCTGTTGGCGTTTTTATCTCTTCCATTACAGGACTTATATCCTCCATCGAGACACCAGTTGGTTTACTTATTTTACTCACAGGATCTCAAGCGATTGTTACACTTACATGGGTAATTTCTATCTATTTATGTTCTTATAAGCGCTACCCATTGATTTGGATTGATTCCGTTCTCTTTATTGGTATCTTTTTAGGTCGCACTATCGGCGTTATTTCTGGACAAGCAATTTTTTTCTATTTTGAATCCATCCAAAAAAATGAAGCATTTATCTACTGTTTACAATTTGCACTTCTGTACACCATCGCCGTCATATTAGGCAACTACGATAAAGCACTATCTACTAGCACTTGGCAGGAAGCTACTTTCACTTCAGCATCAACAATCGATATTACTGAAACGGCTTATATGAGAATCTCTAAAGATGCATGCTTTACACCTCGAGAATTCGAAATCTTTACCATGCTAGCAGCTGGACGCAACAAAAAATTCATATCTGAAAAACTTTTAATATCAGACAACACGGCAAAGACACATATCAGCCGTATCTACCAAAAACTGGAGATTCATTCCCATCAGGAGCTTTTAGACATTGTCGAACGCACTAAAAAATTAATCGA
>RCNH01000105.1_pt1 | contig 68280 bp, 55 predicted proteins | sample 2041161 | NCBI WGS metagenome assembly RCNH01 (sample SAMN09708215, study PRJNA481090) | Feces metagenome, whole genome shotgun sequencing project. | biome: feces | host: Leptonychotes weddellii | place: Antarctica: Sion Island | collected 2010-03-01 | reverse complement strand
GGTCATTGAACAGAGAAATCAGAGAGACTGGAGAGAATTTATTGATTTTTCCTGGGGAGAGCGAGAATTGACGGTGTATTTGCCCCGGATCGAATACGGGAAATGCCATCTGGAAAGTCTCAGCGGAGATCTGGAGCTTCACAATGTGACAGCGGAAGCCATAGAGGCGAAGACCGTCAGCGGTGATATAGAGTGTTTCCATGTGATTGCCCGGGAGAAGATGGAAATGGAAAGCACCAGCGGAGAAATCGAACTGACACGCAGCGATGCCGCCGCAATGAACCTGGAAACCGTAAGCGGAGATATAGAAGGCACCCTTCTTTCCGGTAAGGAATTCGACATTGAAACGGTCAGCGGAGAGGTTATGGTGCCCCCGTCCGGTACAGGGGGCAGCTGCCGGATCAAAACCGTGAGCGGAGATGTTGAAATGGAGATCCGAAATTAAATCGCAGATGAAATGCCGACGGCCTTGCACACAAGGTCATCGGCATTTTTCCTGTTACGGAAGCCCGCAGAGGGGAAAAGAACACTGGAATTCTTCCTTCAAAGGATGTATAATATAGAAAAAACCTTGAAAAGAGGGATTATGTGGAGGAATTTGAAATCTTTGTGGAAAACATGACCAGCTGCGGCGGTGAAAAATACGCCAAGCGGGAGATCATGGAGGTCACAGGGGAAAGCCCTGAGGCCTGTGTCAAGAAGCTGAGTCCCTGGCCCATTGTGGATGTCCGGCGAAATCAGGAGGGAGATCTGGTGTTTCTCTGCGGAGATTGCAATGGAAATCTGATCCGATATACCTTTACAGGCTGAAAAAGCACTGTAAGTCCTGAAAAACGGGACTTACAGTGCTTTTTTACCTATACAGCTGCGGCCTGCCGCTTCTGTATTTTCTGCCAGTTATAAAATCCGTAGCAGTCGTTTCCCAGGAAAATGGCAAAGCAGATAATCATGGGAAAGTAAGTGGCGTTTTCTCTGGTAGCCAGAGACCACAGCAGAATCAGCACCACATCATTGAGCCCATAGGCCAGGGCATAATAGGGAGAACGGAAGAAGGTCAGCATGGAGGCCACAAAGCTGGTGGCGATGGAAACCGTGCTGAGGCCCAGATTTGCGGTGTGGAAGTATTTCAGAATGAAGTAAAACAAGGTAGTTGCAGCAGCGGCACCCACTGCAAGAAAGACAACCTGCTGACCGGAGACCCTGGATACTTGCACCTCGTTTTTTCCGTCCTCATAGGGATTGCGAAACCAGGACAGGGTAGCCAGTATGGCCATGGGGGCGGTCATACACAGATAGGTAATCATTTCGCCGTAATATCGGTAGGACAGGGAAATGACAGAGTAGAACAGGGAAAAGGCCACGGAAAGCATCTGGCCCAGAGGGTCTCCCTTTGACAGGAATATCAGGGAGGTAACGCCGATCAGGGAGGCCAGAAGTGTCATATAATTCTGCTCCGGCACACAGAAAAAACTGATGGTGATGCATGCTAGGGAGCACAGCCAGATGCCCCATTCCAGTTTGGTCAGGGCCTTAAAGGGATTTTGATAGTGCTTCATGGGTTTGACCTCCAAAAAAACAAGCATCCATATACGCATCTTGGAAGGGGTCGATGCGTAATGAATGCGGGACGACTGGCACCATTGTACCATAATTCGTGGAAATTCGTCAACAGAAATCAAAGGGGGCTGTGGATAAAATCCAAGCACAGATTCCAGAAAAGAGCCGAACGACTGCGGCTCTGCCCAGTTCTGAACGGCATATAAAACACGGCAGTATCCGAGTGCTCGGATACTGCCGATTATTGTTTGATAAGCGCCGGAGCATCAGACGGCTGTGCGTTCAGGTTCAGAAAATGGAATCAGCAGCCTGATATTCGGTTCTTTCTGTATGGCTTACAGCTCCACCTCAGAGGCAGGCAGCCGGGAGATCACGCCGGCACAGCGGGGGCACAGGCCCTCTTCGTTGGCCTGCTCGGAGTGCATCCAGCAGCGGGGGCACTTGGTACCCCGGGCATCAGCAACGCCGATCTTGAGGCCGGGGAAGTTGACACCCTGACCACAGGTAGCGTCAGCCTCGGGAGCTTCCACAGAGCAGGAGGACACAATGAAGATTTCAGACAGATTCAGGTGGCTTACAGTCTCCAGAGCGGCCTTGGCGGCATCGTCAGAAGCCTCCAGACTCACATGAGCCTCCAGAGCCTTGCCGATACGCTTGGCAGCACGGGCAGCCTCCAGAACGGCGTTCACATCCTGGCGCAGACGGATGGCAACATCCCACTTGGCCATAGCATCCACATCCAGAGCATACTGGTCCACATCCTGGGGCATCCGGTTCAGGAGGATGTTCCGGGGATCGTCGCACTGACGGTGGGGCATTGCCTGCCAGATTTCGTCGCAGGTAAAGGCCAGAATGGGGGCAAAGAGCTTTGCCATAGCGTCCACAATGAGGAACAGAGCGGTCTGAGCGGAACGACGCTTCAGGCCCTGGGCATCCTCACAGTACAGGCGGTCCTTGATGATGTCCAGATAGAAGCTGGACAGCTCCACCACGCAGAAATCATTGATGGCGTGGGAGACCACATGGAATTCATAGTTGTCATAAGCCTTCCGGCAGACCTTAATGAGCTTTTCCAGCTTGGTCAGAGCCCAGCGATCCAGCTCTTCCATATCCTCAGGAGCTACCAGCTGGTTGGGATCAAAGCCTGCCAGGTTGCCCAGGCAGTACCGGGCAGTGTTGCGGAACTTCAGGTAGTTCTGGCTCAGCTGCTTAAAGATTTCCTTGGAGCAGCGCACATCGGCGTGATAGTCGGAGGAACCGGCCCACAGACGGATGATGTCGGCACCGTATTCCTTGATGATCTGCTGGGGATCAACGCCGTTGCCCAGAGACTTGTGCATGGCACGGCCTTCGCCGTCAACGGTCCAGCCGTGGGTCAGAATCTGACGGAAGGGAGCACCCATTCCCAGAGCACCCACAGCGGTCAGAAGGCTGGACTGGAACCAGCCACGATACTGGTCGGCACCTTCCAGGTACACATCAGCGGGCCAGTTCTGGGCATCGTTCCGGCGCAGAGAAGCATAGTGGGTAGAACCGGAGTCGAACCAGCCGTCCAGGGTGTCGGTCTCCTTCTCGAATTCCTTGCCGCCACAGTGCTGGCAGGTGAGGCCCTCGGGAATCAGCTCCATAGCTTCCTTCTGGAACCAGATGTTGGAGCCATGCTCCCGGAAGAGGTCGGAAATGTGATCGATGGTCTCCTGAGTGCAGATGGGCTTGCCGCAGTGCTTGCAGTAGAACACAGGGATGGGCAGACCCCAGCGGCGCTGACGGGAAATACACCAGTCATTGCGCTCCCGGATCATGGATTCCATGCGGTCCTTGCCCCACTGGGGGAACCACTTGACATCCTGGCAGGCGGCTACAGCCTGATCCTTGAAGGAGTCCACGGAGCAGAACCACTGGGGAGTGGCACGGAAGATGATGGGGTTCTTGCAGCGCCAGCAGTGAGGATAGGAGTGAATCATTTCCTCAGAGGCAAACAGGGCACCGGACTCCTTCATGTCGGCCAGAATGACCTCGTTGGATTCAGCGTAGAACATGCCGGCATACTTGCCTGCGTCCTTGGTCTGATAGCCACGGTCATCCACAGGAACGATGAGGTCCACATCATACCGGCGGCAGGTCTGGTAGTCGTCTGCACCGAAGCCGGGAGCGGTATGGACACAGCCTGTACCGGAATCCATGGTGACATAGTCGGCAGTGACCATGAGACTGGTACGCTCCAGGAAGGGATGCTGTGCGGTCATATACTCAAAGAACTTGCCGGGGAAGGATGCAACCTCGTGGTACTCCTCCACGCCGCCTTCCTTCATGGTCTTTTCAGCCAGAGCCTTGGCCACAATGTAACGCTCCTTGCCTGCATCCAGAAGAACATATTCCTCGGTGGGATGGAAGGCAATGGCCAGGTTTCCGGGCAGGGTCCAGGGAGTGGTGGTCCAGATGATGACATAGGTGTTTTCGGTGCCGCCGAACTGGGCCAGCTTGCCCTGATCGTCCTTTACGGCGAACTTCACATAGATGGAGGTGCACTTGTCGTCGGCGTACTCGATTTCGGCCTCAGCCAGAGCAGTTTCGTCCTTGGGGCACCAGTACACGGGCTTCAGGCCCTTGTAAATATAGCCCTTCTGGAACATAGCGCCGAAGATCTTTACTTCCTCAGCCTCAAATTCCTTGTCCATGGTTCTGTAGGGGCGGTCCCAGTCGGCCACCACACCCAGACGCTTGAAGCCTGCCATCTGGCGGTCGATGTAATCCTGGGCGAATTTCTCACAGGCGGAACGGAACTCAGGCACAGGCATGGTCTTGTGATTGAGCTTGTTTTTCTTGATGATGGCAGACTCGATGGGCATACCGTGGTTGTCCCAGCCGGGGGTGTAGGGGGTGTAGTATCCCTCCATGGCCTTGGAACGGATGATAAAGTCCTTCAGAGTCTTATTGAGGGCGTGGCCCATGTGAATGTCGCCGTTGGAGAAAGGAGGGCCGTCGTGCAGGATGAACCGGGGGCAGTCCTGATTCTTTTCCAGCAGGGCCTTATACAGGTCCAGCTCATTCCACTTCTCCAGCATACCGGGCTCCCGATTGGGAAGGCCTGCCTTCATAGGGAAGGAGGTTTTAGGGGTGATGATGGTGTTTTTGTACTCCATTATGGGATACCTCCAAATTAAAATTTCATGTAAATGGGTATTTCGATATAAAGGAAAAGCGCCTTTGCCTCTTTTTGCAAGAGACAAAGGCGCATAAACCTCTGCGGTACCACTCTCATTCCGGATCTTCCGGCACTCGTAGGGCGCTGTATCGGGCGCTCACCCGGCCCCGTCTACCAGAAAAACCTTCGGGGGGCTGCTCCGAGGGGATACGGTCTGCCGCTGCCTGCTGCCTTGCACCGACCGGCAGCTCTCTGTTGGCAGGGAAGGCATACCGCCTGTCCTCATCTGCGCATGGGAATATGAAAATTACCGCTTTTTCGGGTCGTAGTTCTTACCGAACTGCAGGTTGGTGAAACGGCTGGTAACAGCATCGGACACCGGGGGACGGGGAGCCACGGGAGCGGAGTCCACAGTGGTGCCCACCAGCTTCTCCAGGCTCTCTGCAATCTCCTTGGCAACCTCGTCCTCGTTTTCGGACTCAGCTGCGGCGGCAGCGGCAGGGGCATCGGAGTCGGCGGTTTCGGCCTTCAGGGCCTCCAGCTTGCTCAGGATCTCCTTGAGCTTTTCCTCCATGGACTCAATGCCCTGGCGGGTTGTGGCCTTGGCGGCGCTGAGCTGGGCATCACCGGCGGTTTCCATAGGCTTGGCACCGTGCACAATGGCACGGCATTTAGCTTCGGCCTCCCGGATCATATTGTCGCAGGTCTGCTGGGCAGTCCGGAGTGCTTCTTTTGCATTGCTTTCATTCTGACGATACTCTTCCAGCTTTTCAACCAGAACACGCATCTTACTTTTCAGAGTGGCATTTTCCTTGTACAGGGTTCCGTAATCCTCCAGCAGAGGCTCCAGAAACTCGTCCACGGACTCCATGTCATAGCCACCGAAGACGGCTTTGTCAAAGGAAATCTGCTCTAATTGCTGCGGTGTAAACATAGTATGTCCTTCTCCTTACTGATTATAAGTACATGCCGTTGTTTTCCAGTTCTTCTACCAGATCCCCAACGATTTCAACATGGTAGGGGGTAATGATGTAGGCGGAAACGGCAACCTTCTTGATCTTGCCATCCAGGGCATAGGCACAGCCGGAGAGGAAGTCCACCAGGCGGCGGGCGATATTCTTATCGGTATTCTCCAGGTTCAGGAGAACGGCATGCTTGCTGCGCAGATGGTCAGCAATCTCAGACACATTCTCGAAGCGCTCAGGCTTTACCAGAACGACCTGAAGCTGACTGCTGCTGTTCATATTTACCACACGGTTGTTGGGGTCCCGGCGGTTGTCCACGGAGGTGGCAGAAGAGAATGCAGGCTCGTGGGAAGCGGTGCGGCGAGCGGCCTTGGGAGCGGGTGCGGGTTCTTCTTCCTCTTCTAAGGTCTCGTCATCATATTCATCGAAATCATCTTCGTCATCGGCGTAGGGCTTTGTCAGCTTCTTCAGTTCATCCAGAAATCCCATGTTGGTATTGTCCTCCTAATATCTATTCAAATCATACGGGATGATAATTGCGCGGTCCAAATATAGCGGTGCCGACGCGTACCATGGTACTGCCGCAGGCAATGGCGTCCTCAAAATCGTTGGACATTCCCATGGATAAGTGCACCATAGAGACATTATCGTATTTTTTTCCCATTATGTCAACAAAAAGGTTGTACATTTCTGAAAAAAATTGCAAATTTTCTCCCGGATGGGTACTGATGGGGGGAATTGCCATAAGTCCGAGAGTTTTCAAGTGGCTATATTTGCCAAATTCGTCAACAGTCTCCAGAAGTGTCTTGGGGGTAAAACCGGATTTGCTATCCTCGTTTCCGATGTTGACCTCCAAAAGAATGTCCTGACAGATTCCCTGTCTGGCGGCTTCTTTTTCCAGGGCATCCAAAAGTCCGGGACGGTCGGCACTCTGAATCAGGTCCACATGGCCGACCACCTGACGGACCTTGTTGGTTTGCAGATGGCCGATGAAATGGACCGGTGCACCTGCATAGGCGTTCTGGGCGGATTTTTCCACCAGCTCCTGGACCCGGTTTTCTCCGCAGATGTCCACACCGGCGGCAATGGCTGCCCGGACGGCTTCGGCATCATTCATCTTTGTGGCGGCGCACAGGGAAATGCTGGCGGGGTCCCGGCCTGCCTTTTGGGCAGCCAATCGAATCTGTTCTCGAATGTGTGCTACATTTTGGGCAATGTGTGTCATGTGCTTTCCACAACCTTTCCATCAAATAAGTCTTCTGTATCCAGCAGAATGCGGTCCTCGGGCCAGAGGTTTTGGGTGGTGCTCTGGTCCAGAGCTGCAATATAGTTATCTCCGGTGTCGTAAATTAACTCTACATCCTTCCATACGGCTTTGCCGCTGACCAGGACATAAACACCGGCGGTATCGGATTCTTTGTCATAACATACGGCTTCCTTGGGGATTCGCAGACCTTCATAGGACCGGAAGACCACATCGGCCTTTATGGTCCTGAGATCGGCCACATCAAAGAGTCGGTTGGGAGAAGTGAGCACCAGAAGGCCCTTTTCTTTGCCGCTCCGATCTGCCCGTACCACCGACATTTTAAGGGGGGCGGTGCTGTCTCCTGCCAGATGCACGGTCAGGATATCACCGGTATGGATGTCCTCCAGATGCTCCAGCTCCACCAGGGCGGCATAATACCACTGATTGGAGTCAATGAGACAGCCAGCGGCATTGGAAGGTGCAGGGGTGGAATTGCGCTTTTCCCAGAGCTCCTCAAAAGAGGAGGGGTCGATGGTACGCAGAACCTCCGGTGTGAGCACGGATTCCAGACCGTCGGCCTGGGGAGAATAATAGCCGGCCTTCTTTGTAGTGACTACGGCAGTATCTGCGGCGGCTCCGGCCTGCATGGTGCTGAGCTCGGCTTCCATGCGTGTGATTTCACTTTGCAGGGAGTTGGTGTTGCTGTTGCCCACGGCCTGATGGAGCACCATGGACTTGAGATTGCGGCCTGTTTCCGCAGCGGCGGAAAACTGTCCCTGTCCCAGAAGTGCCGCATATGCGGCAGAGGTTTCACTGATCTGGGTCTCAATCTGGCCGGTGCTGGTGAGCGTTCCCTGATAGGATACGGCAAGCTTCAGCTGGGCCAGATTCTCTTCCAGCTGCTGAATCTTCTCCTGCCGCTCCCAGGCAGCATTGGAGGCGGCACTGATTGCCACCTGTGCCCCGGCAGCCACCTTCTCACCGCTTTTTCGTGTGGGGACGGTCATGGAGTAGGGGGCTTCAATAACGGCTTCCTGCCGCACAACAAAGCCCTCGGTGCTGACGCCCTCAGAGGTGGAGTACAGCACCGCCTGGGTGGTGCGGACACCGGAGGAGGCAGTGGAAAGAATGTGAAACACAATATAGCTGGAAACCATGACGGTGAGAATCACTATAATGAGTTTTAAGTATTTGTTACCCTGTTTCATGGCAGTTCCTTTCTTCCTGACGAAGAGGCAATGGGGCGATTTGACAAAATACGACTTGCGGGGTGGTACATTGCCGGGATGATTCTGTAATCATCCCGGCAGTGCAGGAGGCCCTTATTCAGGGCGCTTTTCTCCGATGGGGCGCATGGGGACCATAGTGGAAATGGCGTGCTTGTAAATCATTTGCTGACGGCCCTCGGAGTTGAGCACCACCACAAAGTTATCAAAACCGGTGACGGTTCCCCGAAGCTGAAAGCCGTTCATAAGAAACAGTGTCACAGGAATATGTTCCCTGAGGACCTGACGCAGCATGGTATCTTGGAGATTGACAGATTCGGACATAAGTAGTTCCTTCTTTCTTTTAGGATACTTATATCTTATCATCTCCCCTTAGTCGAAAAAGGGAATATTCTTCCGAGCCATGCAGCAAAGTTCAGAAAATTTTGTATCTGCGCTACGTTTCAGCCAATGAATTTCCGGATTTCGCCGAAACCAGGTGAGCTGCCGCTTGGCGTAACGCCGGGAGGCCTGCTTCAGCTGATCGGCGGCCTCAGTCAGGGTACAGGTTCCTTCCAGATAATTCAGAAATTCCTTGTATCCGATGGCCTGAAAAGCGGTGGAGCCGGGGGTGAGACCGGAGTCCAGCAGACTTTGAATTTCTTCCAGCAGCCCCATTTCCAGCATTTTATCCACCCGCAGATCAATGCGGCTGTATAAGTCCGCCCGGTCATAAAAATCCAGGCCCAGCCAGCAGGGACTGTAGCGGGGCGGGATCTGCTGGGTCTCCCGGTTGTGCTGGGTGAGGGTCTTGCCTGTTTCCCTGTAGACCTCCAAAGCACGGATGATTCGCTTTTCGTCGGCAGGGTGGAGCCGCTGTGCAGAATCCGGGTCCACCTGACGAAGCTCCTCCAGAAGAGGCAGGATGCCTTCTTCTCTGGCTCTGGCCTGAAGCTGCTCACGGCAGCCGGTGGCAGGAATGGGGGCAAAGTCGTTGCCCCGGACCAGAGCATCCATATAAAGGCCCGTACCGCCTGCCAGAATGGGAACCTTGCCCCGATGCAGAATGTCTTCCACAATGGGACCGGCCATATCTGTGAATTTTCCCACAGACATAGGCTCTCCCGGCTCCACAATGTCCAGCATGTGGTGGGGGATTCCCTGCATTTCTTCTTCGGTGGGCTTGGCCGTGCCGATGTTCATGCGGCGGTAGACCTGCATGGAGTCGCAGGACACAACCTCGCCGTCCAGTTCCCCGGCCAGCCAAACTGCCAGGTCTGTCTTGCCTGATGCGGTGGGACCGGCAATACAGATCATTTTATCCATGTAGCTCCTCCTCAGGCCCGTCCGAACTGGCGTTCCAGCATCTGTCTGCTGAGGTGGATACAGATGGGACGGCCGTGGGGGCAGTATTTTAAGTCCTCCCGGCTCAGCACCTGACGGACCAGAGCTTCACGCTCCAAAGGGTCCGTGTGCCAGCCGGCTTTGATGGCGGCCTTGCAGGCCATGGTATGCAGAACATTGTCCCGGATGGTATCCCGGTCTTCCGGGCATCCGGAAAGAAGGGCCTGTGCCAGATCGGCAAGGCATTCGGATGCCTGACTGGGGGTGACATCCATGGGAATCTGACGCAGGAGCAGGGTTCCTTCTCCGAACTCCTCCACCTCATATCCCAGCTCCTCTACAAGGGCTTTCTGCGCCAGAATTTCGGCGGTGCTTTCGGCACCCAGACGGCAGACCTGAGGGTCCAAAAGACTCTGGGAGGCGATTTCGTGTTTCTGTGCCCGCAGCTTTTCAAACAGAATCCGCTCGTGGGCGGCGTGTTTGTCGATGAGGAAAGCATCATCCCCTTGCTGCACCACAATATAAGCACGGAACAGCTCGCCCAGGATTGTAAAGGGAAGTGCTTCCGGCATGGGCAGAGCAACTTGCTCCGATTCTTCTGAAGTCTCCGATTCTTCCGGAATCCGGGGGATTTCCGGAACTTTTACAGGGGGTTCCGGCGGGGTAATCTGTGCGGAGGGCTCCTCAGGGTTAGCCTTGGGCACCTCGTCGGGGATGATGACAGGGCTGGCAGCAGGCTCATCCGTGGGAATCCATCCGGTATTTACAGGCTCCTGTTCAGACAGCAGGGAAGAGGAAACCGGGGAGTTCTTCACGAAAGTAGTGGGGGGAATCTCCACAGGGGTGGATTTCACAGTGGGAACGGTTACAGGCTGTGACAGCCGCAGTGCCTCCAGTGTGGCCTGGGCCTGTCTGGGCTCCGGCTTGGGGGCATGATTCAAAAGCTTGGTAAATTCCTTGTATTGGGGCACGGTCATGGTGCGGAAGGTGCTTTCCGTTCTGGGTTCCGGGGAAACAGCACCGGAGGCCTTTCCCAGATGGAGGTCGGGCCGGTCCTGTGTCTTGTTGAGGGCCGCCAGAACGCCATAGTGGATGCAGTCAAAGGCTTCACGCTCCGAAAGAAATTTTACTTCCGTTTTGGCAGGATGGACATTGACATCCACCCGATTGGGGGGAAGCTGGAGGTGGAGCACACAGGCAGGGAATTTTCCTACCATCATCTGGTTGCGGTAGGCCTCCTCCAGTGCAGACTGGAGCAGCTTGGATTTTACAGGCCGACCGTTGACAAAAAAGACCTGATGGGTTCGGCTGGGCCGGGCCTGGGTGGGCTTTGATACAAAGCCGGTGACGGTGTTTTTCTCCCAGTGGCTTTCCACGGGAACCATTGCGGCGGCCTCCCGGCCATAAACTCCGGCCATGGCAGACAGAAGCTGACCGTCGCCGGGGGTGTTCAGAATTTCTTTGCCGTCCCGCAGGAACCGAATGGCGACCTCAGGATGGGCCAGAGCCTGTCGCTGAATGGTACCGGCAGCGGCACCGGCCTCCACAGAGTCCTGTTTCATAAACTTCATCCGGGCGGGGGTGTTGAAAAACAGATCCCGGATAATGATGGTGGTACCCTCAGGACATCCGGCCTCGGATTCCTGGGTGATAGTTCCGGCCTCCAGATGGAGACTGACACCCTCCACCTCGCCCCGGGTTTTGGTGAGAAGATCGATTCGGGACACGGAAGAAATGGCGGCCAAAGCCTCTCCCCGGAAGCCCATGGTGCCGATGGCACCTAAATCCTCGGCACAGCGGAGCTTGGAGGTGGCATGGCGCAGGAAGGCGGTTTTAGCATCCTCCCGGCTCATGCCGCAGCCGTTGTCTGTGACACGCATGAAGGTCATGCCGCCGCCCCGCAGCTCCACGGTGATCTTGGTGGCTCCGGCATCTACGGCGTTTTCCACCAGTTCCTTCACCACGGAGGCAGGCCGCTCCACCACCTCACCGGCGGCAATCAGGTTTGCAATATGGGGGGAAAGCTGAATGATATTCGCCATAAGGCAGCTCCTTTTCAGGTGAGAACGCCGAAGGCTACGGCGTTGATAATGGTATGCATAAGAACGGGGGCCATGATGGTGTCAGCCTTTTCATAGGCCCAGCCGAGAGCAATGCCGGCAGGAAGATAGCTCAGGGTATGAATCAAAATATCAGGTACAGGATAAATGTTGATATATCCGTAAACATGGAGAAATCCAAATAAAACAGAAGAAATCAGATAGGCAGCCACCCGGCTTTTTCCGAAAATCCCCCGGAAAATCAGACCCCGGAAGATACATTCCTCAGCAAGAGGGGCCAGAAACACCGTACCGATCAGAACCACGGTACGATTGACTCGGGCCATATCCACAATGGAACTGTCATTGATATTCTGGTGCACAGGCCACAGAAAGCGCAGGCACATGGAAATCACCCAGTCCATGACCCAATTCATGGCCCGGTACATCACCAGTCCCAGCACCACGGCCTCCACAAAGCCCACAAAGTGTTTACGGACCTGGACCAGGGACTGCCCCAGAAAGTTGTGGTAGATGAGAGCGGTAATCAGGAAATTAACGGTCCAGAAGACACCGTTAAACCAGACTGCACCTTCGGCCGTATCGGTGGGCCATTTCATAAACTGGAAAAAAGAATTGAGAAGGGGTACCAGAAAGGCCAGCTCTATGGGCACGTACAACCAGCCCATAATAAGCTCAGATGTAGTCATAGAAATGGACAATTGTTTTGATTCATTCATAAGCTTCTCCCAATTTTACAGCATCTGTTTCAGTCGATACAGGGTGTTCAGAGCCTCAATGGGGGTAAGAGTTTCTACGGAGATCTTCTCCAGTTCCTGACACAGGGACTGGGCGGTCATATCCACCATAGAGACCTGATCCGGCTCTTTTTCTGCTTTGGGAGCAGCCTGGGCAGGGGATTGGGATTCCAGCTCCTTGAGGAGCTGTCTGGCCCGGGTAATGACGGAGGCGGGAAGGCCCGCCAGGTTGGCAACCTCCACACCGTAGGATTCATCGGCTGCTCCGGGAACAATTTTACGAAGGAAAATCATTTGAGTTCCACGCTTTTTTACAGCGATATTGTAATTTTTTACATTGGAAAGCTGATCTTCAATGTCGCTCAGCTCGTGGTAATGGGTGGCAAAGAGGGTCTTTGCGCCCAGCTTTCTGGGGTTGGCGGCATATTCCAGCACGGCCCGGGCAATGGCCATGCCGTCGAAGGTAGAGGTACCTCTGCCGATTTCGTCCAGAATGAGAAGGCTTCTTGCGGTGGCGTGTTTCAGAATCTGGGCCACCTCGTTCATCTCCACCATGAAGGTGGACTGTCCGGAGGATAGGTCATCACTGGCACCGATTCGGGTAAAGACCCGGTCCACAATGCCCAGCCGGGCAGACCGGGCCGGGACAAAGGAGCCCATCTGGGCCATAATGACAATCAGGGCCACCTGCCGCATATAGGTGGATTTGCCTGCCATATTGGGGCCGGTGATAATGGCCACCTGGGTGCCGTTTGTCCCCAGCTCTGTATCGTTGGGAACAAAGAGGCTGTCTTTCAGCATCTGCTCCACTACAGGATGGCGGCCGTCGGTGATTTGGATTTCCTGACCGGCTGTGATTTCCGGGCGGCAATAGCCCCGCTGGGCTGCCACGGCGGCAAGGGAGCACAGCACATCGGCGGCAGCAACCGCAGTGGCGGTATCCTGGACCCGCTGGGACTGCTTTGCCACAAAGTCCCGCAGACGGACAAAAAAGTTATATTCCAGGGTGGTAATCTGGTCTTTTGCCGTTAAAATGGTGGATTCCAGTTCCTTTAACTCCGGGGTAATATAGCGCTCGCAGTTGGCCAGAGTCTGCTTGCGGATGTAGTCCTGAGGCACCTGGTCCTGAAAGGACTTGGAAATTTCAATATAGTATCCGAATACACGGTTGTATCCTACTTTTAAGGTGCGGATGCCTGTGCGTTCCCGTTCTCTGGATTCGATGCCGGCGATGGTTCCGGTACCGCCGTTCATAATATCACGGATGCGGTCAATCTCCGGGTCGGCACCGGGCCGAATGAGACCGCCTTCCCGGATGGTGAAGGGAGGCTCGTCCACCAATGCCTTGGTGATGAGATTGCGGCAGTCCTGCAAATCGTCTACAGTGTCGGCAATGCGCTTCATCAGAGGGCTGTCCAGACGGCCGATCTGCTCTTTTAATTCCGGCAGAGGGGCACAGCCCTGGGCCAGACTCAGAAGGTCCCGCCCGTTGGCGGAGCCTGTAATGACACGGGCCATGACCCGTTCCAGATCGGTGATGTGCCGGAGGCAGTCCTCCAGCTCCCCACGGACCACGGGATTTGCCACCAGCTCCTCCACCGCACTTTGACGGCGGTTGATTTCCACAGGGTCCAGCAGCGGCTTTTCCATCCAGGAACGAAGCAGACGGCCGCCCATGGCAGTTTTTGTCTTGTCCAGCACGCCCAAAAGGCTTCCCCGCTTGGATTTATCCCGAAGGGTCTCTGTGAGCTCCAGATTTCGCCGGGCGGTGAGATCCAGCTCCATGAAACGGCCTGTGGTATAGAATTCCAGATGACGGATATGGGACAGGTCGCTTTTCTGCACATCCTTCAGGGTGTGCAGCAGAGCACCGCAGGCAATGATGACCTCCGGCCGGCCGCTGATGCCCAGAGCTGCCAGATCGGTGCCGAAATGCTGCTCCAGAGCTGCGGCGGCTTCATCCTCCCGGAACAGAGCCTCTTTTCCTGTGGTCACGCAGCATTCCAGACGCTTATAGAGGGTGGAGAGAATTTCTTCGTCCTCAGTTTCTCCACCCCGAATGACCTCTCTGGGGGAGAAACGCCCCAATTCGGCAGAAATTCGGCTGGGGCCTTCGGCTCCTTCGGCGGCTGTTGCATAAAAGACACCGGTGGACACGTCGCAGAAGCACAGACCGTATCGGCCCAGCTGACCGTACAGACAGGCCATATAGTTGTTCCGGCTTTCGTCCAGCATGGAGCTTTCCGTCACGGTGCCGGGGGTCACAATGCGGACAATGTCCCGCTTGACCAGACCTTTGGCAGTGGCCGGGTCCTCGGTCTGCTCACAGATGGCGATTTTGTACCCCTTGGCCACCAGCCGTGCAATATAGCTTTCCGCAGAGTGGTAGGGGACTCCGCACATGGGAGTCTGATCCTCCTCCTTTTTGCCCCGGTCCCGGGTGGTGAGGGTGAGGTCCAGCTCCTTGGAGACCAGTTTTGCATCCTCGTTGAACATTTCATAGAAGTCCCCCAGGCGGAAGAACAGCAGACAGTCCTGATTCCGGGACTTGATTTCCAGATACTGCTTCATCATGGGGGTAAGTTCAGTGGCCATGTTGTTTCTCTCTTTCTATCGTAAACGTAAAATCAGTCCTTCAGATCTCCGGTGAGGCTCCAGGTATTGGAGCCGGTAATGGTAACATTGCGGAACTGACCGATGAGGTCAGGGCTTCCTGCCAGACGGACCAGACGGCCGCCTTCGGTGCGGGCGGTGAGAAGCTCGCCGTCCACGCCGTCAATCAGAACCCGGCAGGTGGTTCCGATATAGGCCTTGTGCTTTTCCTCGGAAATGCTGTTTTGCAGGGCGCACAGTCTGTCAAACCAGGCGTTTTTCTCCGCCTTTGTGGCAGGGTCCGGCATCTGCGCAGCAGGGGTTCCGGGACGGGGGGAGTAGATAAAGGTAAACAGGGCGTCATAGCCCACTTCCTCAATGAGGGACAGGGTATCTTCAAACTCCTGCTGGGTTTCACCGGGGAAGCCCACAATAATATCGGAGGTAAGAACCAGATTGGGCATTTTTTCTCTGGCGTAACGCACCAGTTCCATATATTTGGCCCGGTCATAGTGGCGGTTCATGGCCTTGAGTACCCGGTCATTGCCGCACTGGACAGGCAGGTGCAGCTGCTTGGCGATTCTGGGATACTTTGCCATCACATCAAACAGCTTGGGGCCTGCATCTCTGGGATGACTGGTCATGAAGCGGATGAGGAAATCTCCGGGAATCTGGGCGATTTGCTCCAGAAGGTCTGCAAAATCAATGTTTCTGCCCAAATCCTTGCCATAGGAGTTTACATTCTGGCCCAGAAGGGTGATGTCCTTGTAGCCCTTGGCCACCAGCTCCCGGCACTCGGCCAGAATTTCCTCCGGCTCCCGGCTCCGCTCCCGGCCCCGGACATAGGGGACGATGCAGTAGGTGCAGAAGTTGTTGCAGCCGTACATGATGGAGACCCAGGCCTTCAGGTTGTTGTCCCGGCGCACGGGCAGACCCTCTGCCACAGAACCGGGCTCGTCCTCAATAAAGAAGGTTCTCTTTCCTGTGGTGAGGACACGGTATAAAATCTCAGGAAGCTGCCACAGATGGTGGGTGGAAAAGACACCGTCCACATGGGGATAGCTCTTTTTGATCCGGTCTGTGACCACGGTTTGTCCGGCCATACAGCCGCAGAGGAAAATTTTCTGACCGGGATGGCGGCGCTTGGTATGGGTGAGGGCACCCAGATTGCCGAACACACGCTGCTCTGCGTGCTCCCGGATGGCGCAGGTGTTCATAATTACCACATCGGCACCTTCTGCCTCCTGGGCAAAGCCGTAGCCGCACTGAGATAGCAGGCCCCGGATTCGTTCGGAATCCGCCTCATTCTGCTGACAGCCATAGGTTTCCACATAGGCCACGGGACTCTGCCCACGGCTGCGCCAATATTCCGCCACACGGGCGCACAGGGCATACTGGTGATCCAGCTGCTCCTGGGAAATTACTGGGGTCTTACGATTCTCGTTCAATGCCGGTTCCTCCTGAAAAATAGTCGTTTCTGAATATAATATTTTATCATTCTTCCCCGATTTTTGCAAGACCCGCAGGGGAAATCCTCAGGATGGCATAAAAACATGGCTGCCGGATGAAGGGCAGCCATGGATGGAGAGTAATTTATTTTTCGTTCTTCAGGGGGTATTGCTTATAGAATTTCTGGAATGCTTTGTCAAACTCAGGGTCGCCGGTCTTTACATCGGTGAGGTACTGGTGGGGGCCAAAGTTGCCGTCTGCAACCTCAAGCATAGCAACCGCTACATTGCTGCAATGGTCTGCCACACGCTCGTAAGCGGTGAGCAGGTCATCCAGCACAAAGCCGTACTCGATGGAGCAGATGCCGTCTTTCAGACGGGTCACATGGCGGGCTTTGATTTTCCGTACCAGCTCATCAATGACCTGCTCCAGAGGCTCCACCTGATGTGCAGTTTCCAGGTCACGCTCCCGGAAGCAGCGGATGGTCATATCCAGAAGATCTGTCAGGGCCTTTTCCAGCACCAGGAGCTCTTCCTGGGCGGGGTTGGAAAATACGATGGATTTGTCGTGGATTTCCTGAGCAGCCTCTACCAGGTCCCGGCCATGGTCACCGATTCGCTCGAAATCCCGGAGGGTGTGAAGCAGGGTGTTGACCACATGGCTGTCATTGGTGCTCATGCTTCTGGAAGAGAGCTGCACCAGATAGCTGCCGATAATATCCTCGTAGCTGTCGGTACGGTTTTCCAGTTCGGAGACCACCTCCACACCGCCGTCCTCCCATTTGTGAATCATGGAAATGGCGATTTCAACAGCCTTGCGGCTGGCATCAGCCATGTCAGAGGTAGCAGCAAAGGTGCGCTCCACAGCTACGGCGGGGGTGTCCAGCAGACGGGCGTCCAGAATCTGGGTTTCCTCGGGATCGGCGTGCTTCTCGTCGGGAATGGTGAGAAGGGCCAGCTTTTCCAGGAACTTGGACATGGGCAGCATCATAGCAGTGGCCAGAATATTGAAGCTGGTATGCACCACGGCGATGCTGACACCGGTGACGGCCTCATCCATCATGGGAAGATGCAGGAAGGAGTCCACCAGAGTGAACAGAATCAGAAATACTGTGGAACCGATGATGTTGAAATAAAGGTGCACCATGGCAGCCCGGCGTGCGCTCTTGTTGGCGCCTACAGAGGAAATCAGGGCAGTGGTGCAGGAACCGATGTTCTGACCCATAATCATGGGAATCGCACTGCCGAAGGTTATGGCACCTGTGGCGCTTAGGGACTGCATGACACCCACGCTGGCACTGGAGCTCTGCATAATGGTGGTAAGAATGGCACCAGCCAGAAGGCCCAGGAAGGGATTCTGCAATGCAGCAAAGAGATCAATGAACCACTTTTCGTGCTCCAGGGGAGCCATGGCTTCTGTCATATGGCTCATACCCATCATCAGAAGGCCAAAGCCCAGAAGAATGGAGCCCAGGCCCCGCTTTTTTTCGGATTTGAAGAACATAAACAGCACCATGCCGGCAAAGGCCAGAACAGGGCTGAAATTAGCGGGCTTCAGCATAGTGATATACCAGGCATCGCCCTCAAGACCGGCCAGGCTCAAGACCCAGGCCGTGACGGTGGTGCCCACGTTGGAGCCCATGATGACGCTGATGGCCTGCCGCAAGGTCATGACGCCGCTATTGACGAAGCCGACCACCATAACGGTAGTGGCACCGGAACTTTGGATTACAGCCGTAACGGCCAAACCCAGGAAAAAGCCCTTAACAGGGTTACCAGCAAAAGTACCAAGAATTTTCTGTAGCTTACCGCCTGCCTGCTTTTGCAGGGAACTGCTCATAACATCCATACCGAACAGGAACATCGCTAAACCGCCCAGCAAGGCCAGAATGTTAGTCAGGCCGAAAGTGTCCAAAATAATCTCCTCCTTCTTTTACACGGATTTTATTTCCGCAATCTCACATCTTAACTATACAGCATAAAGTGACAGTTTTCATCAAATCTATGTAAAGTTTTGGAATATAGCAATTTATACATAGTACAGAGCTTTAACTGTGCAGATAGAGCCTGACGGAGAAGGAAGAAAAAACTTTTGAATTTTATGAAAAAAGTGCTTGACAAAATGGGACAGTGTGGGTATAATAAGCGTGTTCTGTTTGAGACGCCGGTATAGCTCAGCCGGTAGAGCAACTGATTTGTAATCAGTAGGTCGGGGGTTCGAATCCGTCTACCGGCTCCAACAGGTATCTCATCGCAACTGAATATGGGGGAGTTCCCGAGTGGCCAAAGGGGACAGACTGTAAATCTGCTGGCTATGCCTTCGATGGTTCGAATCCGTCCTCCCCCACCACAAAAACCGCTGAAACTTATGTTTTAGCGGTTTTTTGTTATGCTTTTATAAAGAATTCCCGCTTTGATTGCTCATATACATTTTCCGGAGACATTTGCAAGGGCTGGGCCTTTGCAGGAAAGGAAGAATCCCACAGCAAAAGAGGCGCCGTGAAAGCCGGATCAGAAACGCAGTGCAGGAAACGGAAAACCCAAAGGGACTGTCTCATCATTCACTTTTTTGGAAAACGACTCTTCTAAAAATCGAAAATAGGCGCAGAAAACGGAGTATCTCCCGACTTCTGCGCCTATTTTATTCGCCCTTATTTGAGAAAAGCCTATTATGCGACAGGCCCTTTTACTGTTGCCCGATAAATTGGAATTTATTTTTCACACTTATAGTATACAAACATCTCGTCACGATGGGTTTCCACAAAACCGACTTTTTCTAAAACATGCTGGCTTCTGGTGTTGGTGAGAATGGTGTCGGCCAAGACCATCCTGACGCCTAGGGTGTTAAAGGCGTAATCAAGTGCCAGCTTTTCGGCCTGTGTTCCATAGCCGTGGTCTTTATATTTTGCTTTTCTCAGTGAAATCCCAATGGTAACAGAATCATTTGGAACAAATTCCTTGAAAATCAACTCACCGATTATTTCTTCGTCGTGAACAATGGCCATGGGAATCTGATGCTTGAGCTTTTTGCGTTCAATATAGCGGGTGACACCCTCCACACTATAGACATAGGGTTTATACTGATTTTTGTCAAGGTACAAGTCCGGGTCGTTATCATAGTCCTTAAAATACGCATAGTACATTTCATCAGTCATACGCCGCAAAGAAAGATTCATGGAAATACCCTCCTGTCATCACACCGTCAAATCCCGATTTTTGAATTTGCTATGAATTATAATACAGGAGGAAAAGAAAAGCAAGGTTGCTTCTTTAGTAAAAAAGCAGAAGAAAAGCATTATAAACATTTCACAGAACAGGTGATACCACATTTGAAAGTTATGTATGGGTAGCCGGGAAAAGAAATTGATGAAACCTAATTTTACAGAGTAAAATACCTTAGCACCTGCTCATTTAATGAGCAGGTGCTAAGGCTTTTTATATGCCTGATTTAATAGGGGGCATTTCTGAATCCGATTGCCCCCTGACTTTTGGGGGCCGGATCGGTTATCTCCATGCATCGAACAGCTTGTAGCTTCCATCTATAAGGTTGTTGTTTTCGTCAAAATCTGCCTGGATACAGCTGATGAGACCTTGCTCACTTGTGTACATGGCTCGGTATTTTTTCCCTGCTGCCAGGGCTTCTTCTTTGGTGTCGAAGGTTTCAAGAATGGTGTTGTTGTCACCCTTTACCAGCTTGATTGCAAACTTGTTCATTGGATACATCCCCTTTTTTGCATTGGTGTCTGCGAAACGAGACCCGATCATTTCGATTTTATCAAAAGTGATATGGTAAATCGATGGATATTGTATACAAATTTGCTTGCCGGATTTTGTATCTCTCCACCATTGCGGCGGTGGGACCTTGTACAAAAGCGGCCCGGTCCTTTCCGGGGAGGACATAAAAAACCAGGGCCTCATTTCTGAGGCCCTGGAAAAATTACGGTTCCTGCTGACCTGGGTAATCCTGTGTCAGCAATTTTTTTAGGTTACTTCCAGAGAATGTTCTTGCACAGACGGGCCAGGATGGTTGCACCCTGTGCACGGTTAGCGGTGGAAGCGGGAGCCAGAGTGGTGGTGGTCACGCCCTTGATCAGGCCCTCGGCAACTGCCCACTCCATAGCCTCACGGGCAAAGTTCATGACCTTACCTGCATCGGTGTAGCCGGACAGATCAGCACGCTTGCTGGTGTCGGCACCGCACATCTCGGCATAACGCATCATGAAGGTTGCCAGCTGCTGACGGGTCAGCTTGGATTCGGGAGCGAAGCGGCCGTCACCAACACCCTTGGCCAGCTCGGTTTCATAAGCCCACAGAATGGCCTTTGTATAGAAACGATTGGGGGCTACGTCGGTGAAAGGCATATCGCCGGATACCTCGGGAGAACCTTCCAGACGGTACAGAATGGTAACCATCTGACCGCGGGTCAGGTCGTGCTTGGGTGCGAAATAGTTGTTATTCAGACCATTCATCAGGCCGTAACGAGTGACAAAGTCAACTTCATTGTAGTACCAGGCACCCTCGGGAACGTCCTTGTACATGTCGCAGACGGGGTCATTCATCAGAAGCTGGAAGGCATCCATGAGTTCCTTGTCTGCTGCATCTACAGTTTCCTGATTTGCAGAAGCGTCAGCCTCTACAGTCTTGGCCTTTTCCAGAGCCTTTTCTACATTGGTCCACAGGGTCTCATCCAGGACTTTCTTGGACAGGCGGCTCATGGTGAGCTCCACGGTGGCAATGTCCTTCTTCAGCTGGGTCTTGTCGCAGTTGGGCAGCAGACCCTTCATGGCCTCTACCAGAGCGGTGGTGGCTTCGTCTACTTCAGTCTGAGTGGCATTTGCCTTGCCGTCCACAGTCTTGGCCTTTTCCAGAGCCTCGGCAACCTTAGCCCAGGTTTCAGCAGTGTACTCGTCCTTCTTCAGAGCCTCAGCCTTAGCAATGGCTTCCTTCAGCTGGGTTTTGTCGCAGGGCTGAACGGCACTGCCGCGGATCACTACATCGCCGGTAACGGCTTCGATGGTTACAACACCGTTGGCGTAAGCTTCCACAGCTTCACCGCCCATGGTCACTTCCATGGTCTCGGGCAGGCTGTAGCCTTCCTCAGCAGTCAGAGTGACGGTGAGTTTCTCGCCTTCCTTGACGGTGGCGGGAGCATCGGAGGTCATGTGCTCCAGCTCACAGGTGAGGTTGAAGAAATTGGAAATCTGAGTATTGCCTTCGCTGTCCACAATGACCTCATAGGTCTTGGTGGTATCACCCTCAACGGTGATCTCGTAAGGAGTTTCGGAGGCGGTGAGCCACAGATAGAGCTGCTCATCGTCGGGATGGTTGGCAGGAACCTTCCAGTCCACGCCGTTGACCAGAACCTGCTTCACATTGGGGCAGGTGAGGTTTACCAGATAGACAGGATCGCTGTCCATGTTTACCAGAGAGGTGTCACCAAAGGCAGCACCCTTGCCGGTGGAAACAGCCTTCACGGAACCGCCGCCGATGCGGATGTTACCGTCCTTGCCAACGGCACCCTTGCCGATGGCGTCGCCTTCCAGGGAGGAGACAGCGGTGATGGTGCCGCCGCTTACATAGATGTTTCCGGTGGGGGAACCTGCGCCGCCGCCGATGGCTGCGGCATGAGAGTCAGACTTTGCCAGGATTTCGCCGCCGTTGATGTAGATGTCGGCATCCGGGTAAGAGTCACCCTCAGGAGTACCGGTGCCGATACAGGCACCGCCGCTCATGGTCTTGGTGTCGGTATTCTGGCTGGTGAGATCGAAGCTGCCGCCGTTGATCTCTACCAGGAGGCTGGCGGGCTTGGAAGCTCTGTGGGCCAGGCCGATGATGGGGGAGTTGACCTGGGTGAAGCCGGTAAAGCTGCCACCGTTGATGGTGATTTTGGTGGAGCCATTGGTAGCGTAGTCGCCGCTGCCGATTGCAGCACCGCTGTTGCTCAGGTTACTGGGAGCGCTGTCGGACAGAGCCATGGCGATGTCAAAGGTACCGTTGTTGATGATGATTTCAGCATCGGCGCTGTTTGCACCGGCACCGATTGCAGCACCGCTGCCGGGAGCGTTGATGTCGAAGGTACCACCGTTAATGGTGATCTTGCCGGCGCCCTGGCCTGCGTTGCCGCCGATACCGGCACCGTAGCAGGAGGCCTGGCTGTTGAGCTGCAGGGTACCGGAGCCATCAATGGTCAGCTCCACGCCGGGAGCAACAGATACCAGAGACTTGCTCATGTAGTTGTTGGCAGAGAGGGTGTTCTCACCAACGAGCTTCAGAGTGTTTCCGGCACCGGTGAAGATAATGGCGGGCTTGCCGGACCAGCCGCCGTTGGTGGTGTGCAGATCCTGAATGGTAAGATTCAGGTTGTCATTCTTGCTGTCGATGGTCAGGTTAGAGTAAGGAGCGGATGCGGTATTTCCGGCATCGCCCATCAGAGAAACCTTGTGTGCATTGTCGGTGATGGTGACGGTGGTGTTCAGGTTGGCGGGAATCTGATAGAAGCCGTCCTCCCGAATCACGTTGTCACTGGGCCATTCGGTATACACAGCGGAGACGGTAATATCGGCGGTGTCGGACACGCCGTTTCTGGCAGTGGCAATGAGGTCGCACTTGCCGGGGCCCTCAAAGGAGATGACGACGGTGTGGGTGTCCTCAGAAGTGGAGACGATCTTGGCCACGTTCTCGTCGGTGGAACGCCAGGTCAGAGTCTTGTCCACTGCGTTATCAGGATAGACAAATGCTGTTACTTCCATATCCCGGGAATCGGTATGGGCAGTAATGGAATAGTTGTTGATCACGACCTCCTGAGCCTCCAGCTCCTGGCTGTTGGTGGAGATCATATCGGAAGTGGACTGGTTAAATGCGTAGTCGAAGAGAACCACACGGCAGATCTTCTCACCCTGCTCCTGGATCTCGCTCATGTCGAATCTCAGGGAAGTGACTGCGCCGCGTTCGGTTTCCTCTACAGGTACGATGGGGGACAGAGCACGATCACCCTTCTGGTTGACCAGCTGAGCAGCCATGATGTAGTGGTTATCCTGAATGTCAACAGTCAGGTAGGGAACGCCTTCCTCCTCGGTGTAAGTGGTCTTGACCACCTGGGGAAGCTGGTTGTCGATTTCGATGGGGAAGGAAAGGACCTGGGTAGAATCGGTGCCGTCAATCCGTGCAGTGACGTTGTAGGTGTAGGAGCCGTCGGGCAGGAACTCTTCACCGGCCTCATCAGTGGGCTGCCAGGACTTGGCCCAGGAAACAAAGTCGGTGTAAATGAAGCCGCCTGCTGCATGGAAGAAGGACTTCATAGCGTTGCTCTTGGAGTAGGAATAGACCAGCTTGCTGGGATCATCATTGCTGTATGCAGTGTAGGTGATTTCCTTGGGTGCACGGAGCAGACCCAGCATGGGAGTGACCAGCATATATCCGGCCTTGCGGCTGGCGTAGGCGATCTTGTCCTTATCAAAGTTTCCGGTCACAGCGTTGACACCCAGATAGCTGCCCTGACCGTCGTGGCTGATCATAGCCAGAGTGGAAGCAGCCATGAAGGCATCCTTGCCCTGGTTGTCGTACTTGGTGACATCAAAAACGGGAGCCTTGCCCCAGTCGCCGTAGAAGCCCAGGTAGGGCAGGGACAGGTCCACGCCGCCCTCGGGAGCGGTCAGGGTGATGAAGCCGTCCAGATAGATGCCGTTGGGGAATACCTTCAGGGCATCCTTACCGGCCTGAGTCAGAGCCATTGTGACATCCACGCTGACACTGCCGCCGGCAGGAACGGTGACGGTTTCCTTGGAGAAGGTAACGGTGAACTCCTCAGCGCTCAGCAGACGGCTGAGATCGGAGATGCAGTCGTGGCCTTTTACGTTCTCAACCTTGGCTACCAGAGGAAGGGAGCCTACATTGTAGGTCTTTTCAGTGTTGGAGAAGTTCTCCACAGTGAAGGTGAAGGAGAAGGAGCCGTCGACATTGTCTTTCAGCTCTGCCTTGGGCCGCTCCTGACCCTTTACGGTGAGATAAGCGCCGGAGTGAATGGCGTTGAGCACATTGGCAAGACCGGCACCCTGCTTTCTGGGGGTGTAAGCTACGCCATCCCGATCCTTTACGGGAACGGCGGTGCTCATGAGCAGGCTGTTAATGAGGGCACGCTTTTCAGCCTCGTTCTTGTTGGCAAATGCGGTATCTGCATACTGCTGCATGACGGCAGCGGCACCGGCCATATGGGGACATGCCATGGAAGTACCGCTCATTTCGCCGTACTTACCACCGGGCAGGGTGGAATATACATTGCCGCCAGGTGCGGTGATTTCGGGCTTCAGGCTCAGATCGGGAGTTACACCGATGGAGCTGAAATCACTCATGAGGCCGCCTTTGGGGCTTTCGGTGGGGACACAGAGAGACTTGGAAACCTGAATGTGATTGTCTTTGGCATTCTTCAGAAGCTTGCCGTCTGCCTTGGAAATGGAGACTGTGGGCAGAAGACCGTTCAGCTGCATTCCGAACAGCTCGCCGTCAACATTGTCATAGACAATGAGGCCGATGGCGCCGGCGTTCTTTGCGTTGGTTTCCTTCTCGGTGAAGGCGATTTCACCACGCTCTACCAGAGCAATCTTGCCCTTTACATCTGCTTTAGAGAAGTCATTGACATTGCCGATGCCGTTCACGGGGACATATTCATATGTTCCTTCCAGAGAATAGAACATCTTGGCCTCTTCGGAAGCGGTATCAAAGTAGGCAATTCTGTTTTCACCCTGCTTAAAGACAGTCTGGGTGGCCAGCATCTCGTTGACACTGGCAACACTGAGTGCTGCATCATAAGTAGAGGGAGCACCGACAATACCGTAGTCAGGATTTCCTACCAGGGCCAGATCAGTGCCCAGGAGGTTTCTGACGGCTGCGCTCTGATCGTTGCCTGCTGCAACCATGAGGTTGATGCCGGCGTTCTTCACACGGTCATAAACATTGTTTACGATCTCGCTTTCGCTGGTGAAGCCGCAGGGGGTACCAAGACTCATGTTGATGGCATCCACGCCCAGAATGACACAGTCTTCCAGAGCAGCCAGGATATCCTGGTCTGCTGCACCGGCTTCAGTGTTGGAGAAGACCTTCATAATGGCCAGCTGTGCATCGGGGGCCACGCCTCTCAGCTCAGCATTGTTGGCACCAATGGTACCGGCAACGTGGGTGCCGTGGGTGTTGGCATCGGATACATCGTTGTCCTTGTCTGCGTAGTCGTAGGCAAAGGGAACCTTGTCGGACTTATAAAGATCGTCAGCAGTTGCCGTGGTATGGAGGGAACCGGCGGCGACCTTCTCAGACACAGCCTCTTTGCTGAACACAGGGGATTCCACAGCACCGGCAAAAGCGGGGTGTGTGATATCCAGACCGGTATCCAGGATAGCCACGATGGCACCCTTACCGGTGTAGCCTTCAGTATTGGCAGCGTCACTGTTAATCATGGAACCGGAGGTAATTACAGAACCTTCCGCAGTCTGGGGCTGGGGAACGTCATACCGACGGGCCACAGCTACCTCCTTAACACCTTCCATGGATTTCAGAGTTTCAAAGTCTCCATAGGTGCCTTCTACAGCAAAGCCGTTAAAGGTATAGGTGTAAGTATTGATAATTGTCAATTCCTCGCTGCGGATCTGAGCAGCCATGACATCCTGCTGCTTCTGCATGGTGTTGAGCCGGACAGAACCCATCTGGCTCTCCATGTACTGCTGCAGGGTCTGGCCCTGAGGAACGGTGTCCAAAATCGGCTGTTCTTCCAGCTCGACCAGGAACACAACCTCATCTTCAGTCTGGGGGACGTCCTGCTGGAAGCGGCTGTTATCCAGCACTTCCTGGATGGTTTCGTAAGCGGGGGCTTCTTGTGCGAACACAGTCTGTCCCAGTGCTGGAACCATGGAAAGAACCATAGCCAGAACCAGAGCAAAAGACAGTGTACGCTTCCATCTGTTTTTCATCTGTTTTTCCTCCTCAATCTTGTTATGCACGGCTTTTTGCAGTGCATATTCACATTGTAGTGCGTGATCTTACCTTTGTCAAGCACTGCTAAAGTGATACTGCTATATTAGTAAACAATAATAAAAAATTAGCAGAATATGGATAATTCTGATACTGATTTTTGTAAATGATATTAGAATTGAAAGAAAATTGCGATACATTAATCTATATCTTGAAATTTTTGCATTATATGATATAATGCAAAAAGAGGGGGCGAAACCGTGATTTGGAATTTTGATTTTCGCAGCGATATACCGCTGTATATGCAGATACGAAATCAGGTGGTATTATCGATATCAAAAGGGGAATTGTCCGCAGGAGAAAGACTCCCAACCATTCGCACCCTGTCAGATGAAAGCGGCATCAACATGATGACTGTCAGCAAAGCCTACCAGCTTTTAAAAGCAGAGGGCTATGTCAATACGGACCGCCGCAGCGGCACGGTGGTGGCCCCCAAAAAGCACCCCAAAGAGCCACCGGAGCAGACACTCCGGCAGCTGCGCCTGATTTTTGCCGAGCTGCGGCTGCAGGGCCTGCAGGACGGGGAGATTCTGGAGCTTTGCCAGGAGCAATTGACACAATTAGAGGAGGATTGATGCTATGTTCAATATCATTTTTTGGAGCGCCCTGCTGGTGGTGGTTTTGACCTCCTATTTTTCGGGAAGCAATGAGGCGGTGCGCAAAAAGAATATTGTTATGGGAGTCACCCTCCCCCTGGAGGCTGGGGATGCACCGGAGGTAAAGGCACTGCTGAACACTTATAAGAAGCAAATGAAGCTGTCCTGCGGGGCATTGTTTCTCCTGTGTGTGGGCGGCATGTTTCTTCCGGATCTGAGTATCAGCCTGCTGGCCTGGAGTGTGGTGTTTTTGGCAATTCTGGTGGTGCCCAATGTGTTGTTTGTATGCACCAACCGAAAATTAAAAAAGCTGAAGCAGGAAAAGGGCTGGAATCTTCACCCGGATCAAATGGTTCGTGTGGATTTGGGCGCTATGATCGACTACAAAAGGCCTCGTGCCGGGGTGTTCCTTCTGCCGGCCCTGCTGTGCCTGGGCTTTGTGTGGCTCCAGCCTGCATTTTGGATTGGACATCTGGCGGCATTTTTTACGGTGGTTCTGAGCTTCCTTTGTTCTGCTTTTTTGTACCGCAGAAAATCGGAACTTGTGGACGAAAATACGGAATTAACGAAAAAACTCAGTCAAATCCGGTATAAAATGTGGAACCGCATCTGGATGGTGATGGCCTATGGTGCGCCTCTGGGTTCTGTTTGCCTTTGGCTGTTTCCCATAAATCCCATGGCTGCTGTCCTTTTTGTGGCGCTGGTATCAGTCCTCATTGGGGCAATCATCATTTTCCTGGAGCTGCAAACCCGTCGAATGCAGGAAAAACTCACCGCCGAAAGCGGAACAGGGTGGTTTGCGGATGAAGATGACTATTGGCTGGGAGGCATCATCTATTACAATCCCAATGACAGCCATACCTTGGTCAATCAGCGGGTGGGAACGGGAAGTACATTTAACATGGCAACGGGAACAGGAAAAATTATCAGTGCCGGTGTCATGCTGGTGCTGCTTTCTGTATTGGTACTGCTGATCTGCCTTGCCGCATTGGACAAAAGTCCCATTCATTTGACCCTGGACGGGTCCCTTCTCCGGTGCGAAAACGGAACGACCTGCTATGATGTGCCGCTGGAAGAGGTGGAGGAGGTTCAGCTTCTGGAGGAGCTGCCGGAAGATATGCTCCGTACCAACGGACTGGGGGGACAGCACTTGTGCAAGGGAAGCTTTACGGCAGAAGGAATGCCGGATTTAAAGGTCATCGCAGATCCCACCATGCCGCCCTATCTGCAAATCAAAACCCGGGGCGGAACCGATTACCTCTTTGGCACACGAGAGCCGGAAGTAACGCAGGAATTTTTTGCGGACATCCTGGATACACTGCCTTGAACAAGGATTATGCCTATACTTTTGTTTCTTTTTGCTGTAGAAAATTTCTCTGAAATGTCGTATACTAAAAAAAGTGCGATTTTAGAAAACGGCATAAAACTGACATAGGAGGAACCCAATATGGAATACAACGTACTGGGAAAAACCGGGCTGAAAATCTCCCGCCTTGGATTTGGCGGAATCCCCATTCAGCGCATCGAAGGAAACGAAGTCAGACCCCTGATGCAGCGACTGCTGGACTACGGCATCAACTACATTGATACCGCCCGTGGTTATACGGTCAGTGAGGTCTATCTGGGTCAGGCCCTGGAGGGCATCCGGGATCAGTTCGTTTTGGCAACCAAGAGTATGTCCCGTGATAAAGAGCATATGGCACAGGATATCGAAACCAGCCTGTCCAATCTGCGCACAGATTACATTGACCTGTATCAGGTTCATAACCCCAATGTGCAGCAGTTCCAGCAGGTCATGGCCCCCGGCGGTGCTCTGGAGGCACTGAAAGAAGCCAAGGCTGCTGGCAAAATCGGACACATCGGTGTAACGGCTCACTCTCTGGAGGTGTTCGCCGCTGCTCTGGAGCAGGATTGGGTGGAAACCATCATGTTCCCCTACAATATTGTAGAGACCCAGGGCGAGGCCCTCATGAAAAAGTGCAGAGAAAAGCAGATTGGCGTTGTGGTGATGAAGCCTCTGGCCGGTGGTGCGCTGGAGGATGCAACGCTGGCAATGCGGTTTATCAACCAGAATGAAGCCGTCAGCGTGGTGATTCCCGGCATGGCCACTCTGGAGGAGATCGACCAGAATGCACAGGCCATGGAGATGCCGGAACCTCTTACGCCGGAAGAGCTGGCAAAGATGGAGCACATCCGTGATACTCTGGGCCACCAGTTCTGCCGCCGCTGCAACTATTGCGCCCCCTGCACCGTGGGAATTCAGATTCCTAATGTGTTTTTGATGGAGGGCTATCTGACCCGGTACGGTCTGGAAGGCTGGGCCAGAACCCGGTATGATGCCATGGAGAAGAAGGCATCCGACTGTGTGGAATGCGGTGTCTGCGAAACTCGCTGCCCCTATAACCTCCCCATTCGGGAAATGCTGAAAAAGGCTGCGGCCTCCTTTGGTGCCTGATTGACATAATAAAAAATGCTGTCCCGCTTTTTCAGCGGGACAGCATTTTTTGCATCTTTTTATAGGTTATTTGCCATTAAGAATGGCTTTTCTCACATCACCGATCATATACAGGCTGCCAAAGGCCAGAACAAGACCGTCTTTTCCGGCCTGCTCCAAAGCGAGGGCCACGCCGTCTGTCACACTGTCACAGGCGGTGACAGGCTTTCCGAAGGGCTCCAGAACGGCTTTCAGCTCCTGGGCCTTCATGGCACGGGGATTGTCGGGGGTGACGGTAATGAACCGGTTGACCAGAGGGGCCATGGTGGCGTACATCTGGGTGTAATCCTTGTCTGCCATCACTCCGGTGAGGGCGGTAATATCACGGTCTGCCAGATAATCCCGGACATTCTGGGCCAGAGCTTCCAGACACTGAGGATTGTGACCGCCGTCCACAATGAAATCGGGGTCACGCTGCAACAGCTCAAACCGACCGGGCCATTTCACATCCCGGAGGCCTTCCCGGACGCTTTCATCGGAAATTTTCCAGCCCTTTTCCCGGAGACAGTCCACAGCGGTCAGCACCACAGCGGCGTTGCGAAGCTGATGGGCACCCAAAAGGGGAAGCTCCAGGTTCTTCCAGGGACCATAGTGGAAGGTCTGTCCGGCGAAGCTTCTGGAAAGAGGTTCAATGGCATCAAAATTTGCCTTTTTGAGAGGATCTCCGGCCTCTTTGCAGGCATTTTCAAAGACGGCCTCCACAGAGGCGGGGCCACGGTACAGGGCTACCATAGAACCGGGCTTGATGATGCCGGACTTGGTCTGTGCAATCTTTTCCAAGGTATCGCCCAAAACCTCCACATGGTCCAGGCCAATGTTGCAGATGACCGCAACCTCAGGGGCCTCAATGACATTGGTGGAGTCCCAGGCACCACCCATGCCCACTTCCAGACAGACGATGTCACAGTGATGCCGATAGAAATACTCCATGGCAATGACGGTGACCAGCTCGAATTCTGTGGGGTGCTCAGCCATGGCTTCGGCGTGGGGCTTTACATAGGCTGTGATCTCTGCCAGCTCCTCATCGGAAATGTCCTGACCGTCCACATTCATGCGTTCATTGAACCGGAACAGGAAGGGAGAAGTGTACAGGCCGGTGCAGTAGCCGGCCTTTCTCATAATGGAGGCCAGCATGGAGGCGGTGGAGCCCTTGCCGTTGGTGCCGGCAATGTGGATAAATTTCAGCTTCTTTTCCGGATTGCCGATGCGGGCCAAAAGCTCCTGGGTGCGGCCCAGGCCGGGAACGGTGCCTTTCCAGCAGACAGAGTGGATATAGGACAATGCCTCTTGTACAGTCATGTTGATGCTTCCTTTGTATTAAAGTGTATTAAAGTTTTGCAGCACGGAAAATGCCGCTCTTTTGCAGAAAATAAATAATCAAAACATCCAGAACATAGGTGACGGCAAACTGAATGCTTCGGGTGCTCAGGAAACCCACCCAGGACAGGAACAGGGTTTCGGCCTTACCGTAAACATACGCCAGAGTGAAACTCTGCCACAAAATAGAGCCCAGTGCAACGGGGGCCAGGAATGCCACGGCGAGACGGATGATGCTGTTGCGATTTTTCAGCCAGGGGCCAAACAGACCGCCGCAGACACCGTAGAGAATGGGGGGCAGGCAGAACAGGGGATTGTAGCCGAAGGGAGTAAACAGGCATCCGATAAAGTCGGAGGCAAAGCCCACGAGGGCACCTGCTATAGGACCAAAGAACATACCCGCCAGGAAAACGGGTACGGACTCAATGGAAAAACGAGTGAAATCATTGGGCATGGGGATGATGAACCGGGCCAGCACCACGGACAGTGCACAGAGCATGGCACAGATGGTGATGGTTTTGGTCTGCAGGAGATGACGGGGACGGCTGGTTGTCATAGTAGCTTGGGATTTGGACATAAAAAAGTCCTCCTTTCAAAATGGAGGAGGTTAAAGGGGAATGTGCAGTTTCCAGCTGTCATGCCCCCGTTTGCGCTGAAAAACAGTGCAGTTGGACTAGGTGGCAGAGGCGTGTCAAGACTCTGTCATAGTCAGGCACCCGGCTCAGGCGGTTGCGGAGAACATACCGCGGGGTAAAACCCCTTCGCCCGTCGGCAACCTCCCATCCGAACGGTACTTAACGCACACTCTCCTACTCCCTGCGACGCTGGATAGGTGTATAGTAACAGCTTTTTGGGAAGAACGCAATAGAAAATGGAAAGATTCTGTTGCTTTTCCGAAAAATCAGGGAATTGCAACAAGATTAAAAAACTCCCTGCCTGATTTTTGGGAAATACAGGCAGGGAAGAGAGGTTATTTGTACATTGCCATATAGGGGCCGTGGGCTTCGATGAGCTCGTCTACCATGGCGGCGATGTGATCGATGGACAGCTCGGCTGCGGTGTGGGGGTCCAGCATGGCGGCTCTTACAATGTCGTCCCGCTTTCTGGTTCGGGCGGCCTCAATGGTCAGGAGCTGCACATTGATGTTGGTCATGTTCATAGCTGCCAGAATGGGGGGCAGGCTTCCCACATAGGTGGGATGAATGCCGGTGCCGTCCACCAGACAGGGAACTTCCACACAGGCTTTCTGGGGGAAGTCTTCGATCAGATGCCCGGTATTGAGCACATTTCCACCGATGGAAATGGGATGGTTGGTAACCATGGCTTCCATAATATGAGAGGCATATTCGTTGGTGCGCTGGTGGGTCAGGTGGGCATCAGACAGAAGATTGGCACTGTCGTCCTTCCAACCCTTGATTTGTCTGATGCAGCGACGGGGGTATTCATCCAGAGGGATTTGGAACTTTTCCACCAGTTCGGGATATTTGGACTTCAAATAGAAGGGATTATATTCTGCGTTGTGCTCGCTGGATTCGGTGCAATAGTAGCCCAGCTTGTCGATATAATCAAAGCGAACCATGTTGTCGTGCTTCTGCGTAGCGTTTTTCTCCTTGGCCCGGCGGCGAATCTCGGGGTAGAGGTCATTTCCCTCTCGGTCGGTTATGGACAGAAGCCAGGCCATGTGGTTAATGCCTGCAATCTGTTCCCGGCGGCCTTCCAGCTTGTCTTCCATATCCAACTGTTTCAAAAGCTGTTCACTGCAAACCTGCACGCTGTGGCACAGGCCCACCATGTGAATTCCGGTGTTTTGCAGGAGATAGCCTGTGAGCATGGCCATAGGATTGGTATAGTTGAGAAGCCAGGCATCCGGGCAGACCTCTTCCATGTCATGGGCAAAGTCTTCCATGACCGGGATGGTTCGCAGGGCACGCATAATGCCGCCAATACCCAATGTATCGGCAATGGTCTGGCGCAGACCGTATTTCTTGGGGATCTCAAAGTCCAGAACGGTACAGGGCTCGTAACCGCCCACCTGAATGGCGTTTACTACAAACTGAGCACCACGCAGGGCTTCTTTCCGGTTCTCTACACCCAGATAACACCGAATGACGGCTCTGCTCTGGTTGACATTGCGGTTGATGGTTTCCAAAATCTGACGACTTTCCTCCAGACGCTGGGGGTCGATGTCGTACAAGGCAATCTGGCACTGCTGTAGAACTGGGGTGGACATCACATCACCCAGAACATTCCGGGCGAAGACGGTGCTGCCTGCTCCTAAAAAAGTAATTTTCAACATGGGGATTCCTCCTGTTGGTTTGGTTGAGGACAAGATACCACAAGGCGTTCCCAATGACAAGCCATCTTTTTGCAAAATCGAGAAAACTTTGTATAGAAATGGAAGATATAAAAAAGCCGGAAGCGGCAGAAACCGCTTCCGGCAAGATACTATTTTTCTGTCTTACTTGTTCTGCAGGAACTTGTCGATAGCAGCAGCGCCCTTCTTACCGGCGCCCATAGCCAGAATGACAGTTGCAGCGCCGGTGACAGCGTCACCGCCTGCGAACACGCCCTCACGGGTGGTCATTTCCTCTTCGTTGACGATGAGGCAGCCCTTCTTGTTGGTCTCCAGGCCGGGAGTGGTGGAGCGAATCAGGGGGTTGGGGCTGGTGCCCAGAGCCATGATAACGGTGTCCACATCCAGAACGAACTCGGAGCCCTCGATAGCCACGGGACGACGACGGCCGGAAGCATCAGGCTCGCCCAGCTCCATGCGGATGCACTTCATGCCGGAAACGCCGCCATTTTCATTGCCCAGGATCTCGACGGGGTTGCACAGAGTCTTGAACTCGATGCCCTCTTCCTTGGCATGATGCTGCTCTTCCAGACGGGCGGGCATCTCAGCCTCGCCACGACGGTAGACAATGTAAACCTTGTCAGCACCCAGACGCATAGCGCAGCGAGCTGCGTCCATAGCAACGTTACCGCCGCCCACGACTGCAACAGCCTTGGACTTCATGATGGGGGTATCGTCCTGCTCCAGGTAAGCCTTCATAAGGTTGGTACGGGTCAGGTACTCGTTGGCGGAGTAAACGCCCTTGAGAGCCTCACCGGGAATATGCATGAACATGGGCAGGCCAGCGCCGGAACCGACGAAAACAGCCTTATAACCCATCTCGAACAGCTCGTCGATGGACAGAACACGGCCGATGACCATGTTGGTCATGACGTTGACACCCTGAGCCTCCAGCTTCTTGACCTCGTTGGCAACGATGGCCTTGGGCAGACGGAACTCGGGAATGCCGTACACCAGAACGCCGCCTGCGGTATGCAGAGCCTCGAACATGGTGACCTCATAGCCTCTCTTGGCCAGGTCGGAGGCACAGGTCATGCCGGCAGGGCCGGAACCAACCACAGCCACCTTCATGCCGTTGGAAGCAACCTTCTCGGGCATGGCGTTGACATTCTCACGGTACCAGTCAGCAACGAAACGCTCCAGACGGCCGATGGCAACGGGCTCACCCTTAACGCCGCGGACACAACGGGACTCGCACTGAGTCTCCTGGGGGCATACACGGCCGGACAGAGCGGGCAGAGCATTGGTGGAGGTGATGATCTCGTAAGCAGCGGCGAAGTCGCCCTCTGCTACCTTAGAAATGAATTCAGGAATGCGAACGTTAACAGGGCAGCCCTCCACACACTTGGGCTTCTTGCAGCCCAGGCAGCGCTTGGCTTCTTCCATAGCCATCTCGGCGGTGTAGCCCAGAGTAACCTCCTTAAAATTGCGAGCACGAACCTTGGGATCCTGCTCAGGCATAGGAGTCTTGGTGAGAGTCATGTTTGCCATTGCAATTTCCTCCTTATTTAATGAGAGCCTTGCCCATGGCATCCATGCGGCAGGTATGAGTTTCCTTGACTTCAGCTTCCCGGTCACGGTACACAGAGTTACGGTTCATGAGCTCTGCATAGTCGACCTTGTGGCCGTCGAACTCGGGGCCATCGACACAGGCGAACTTGGTCTCGCCGCCAACGGTAACACGGCAGCCGCCGCACATACCGGTGCCGTCAACCATGATGGGGTTCAGAGAAACCATGGTCTTAACGCCGAAGGGCTCAGTGGTCTTGGCAACGAACTTCATCATGGGGATGGGTCCGATAGCCAGAACCTCGTCATAATGTACACCGGACTCCAGCAGCTGCTGCAGCTTAACGGTAACAAAACCGTGCTCACCATAGGAGCCGTCATCGGTCATGAGATACAGGTTATCAGCGCAGGCCTTAAACTCGTCTTCCAGGATGACAATGTCCTTGTTACGGAAGCCGACAATAACATCAACCTGAGCACCGGCTTCCTTGAAGCCCTGAGCGGAGGGCAGAGCGATGGCACAGCCAACGCCGCCGCCGACGACACAGACACGCTTGATGCCTTCGGTCTCGGTGGGCTTACCCAGAGGGCCGACAAAATCACGGATGTAGTCGCCTTCATTCAGGTTGCCCAGAGCGATGGTGGTGAAGCCAACCTTCTGGAAAATGATGGTAACGGTACCCTTTTCCCGGTCGTAACCGGCGATGGTCAGGGGAACACGCTCACCCTCTTCGTCGATGCGGAAGATGATGAACTGGCCGGCCTTTGCCTTCTTGGCGACAAAGGGAGCTTCGATTTCCATCAGGGTAACAGCGGAATTGAGTTCTTTCTTACGAACGATCTTATACATAATCCTGTTCCTTTCGTTCCTGAATTTTATACAGGGGGAATTTGAGTATGCAATCTCTTACGGTGTTTATTATAATCCATATTATCCCCTTTGTCAAAGGGATTTCAGAATTTTCTAAGGTTTTTGGGCGATTTTGCTAATGATTCCTAAAATGAACGCAATTTGATTTGAAATCCGATTAAAAATAATACAAATATCAGCCGAGAAAAGGACCTTGTCTTTTCCGGCTGATAGATTGGAATTTTATCTTTTTTGAGGCAGCTTAATCTTTTGAATCAAGCCAATAATCTGCCCGGAGAGGATGACTGTAAGCAGGGAATATATCATACGGCGGGCGGGGATATAGGTGAGAGACATGGCCAGGACAATCAGATCGCTGAGCAGGTAGATCCACTCAATATTGATGTGGGTGAGCTTGGACAGGCTCATGGCCAGCGCATCGTCTCCGGAAGGAGCACCGCCAATACGCACACAAATGCCTGCGCTGATACCTACGAACAGGGCACCTACAATGGAAGCTACAAGGGGCATTTCTGCAATGCCGGGAAACAGAGGATCAAACTGTTCAAATATGCCGTAAGACACGGAGAAGCCCACAGTTGCAATGACAGAATAGACCATAAACCGCTTTCCCAGAAGCTTCCAGCCAAGAGCATAGCACAGTGCATTGAGAACAAAACCGGAAATGGAAGGCGACAGGCCCAGCCAGTGCTCAAAAAAGAGGGTCAGCCCCAAAACGCCGCCCTCTGTGACACCGGAAAGGGAATGCACGTTGTACAGGCCGAAGGCCAACAGCGCACTTGCCAGAACGGTAATGAGGCAGGACATGGGGGTAATTTGGTCAAAGAGGGAAGTCAGCCACCGGACAATGGCATTCTTTGACGACTGATTACATGTGTTGGTCATAAAAAAACCACCTTTCTTGTGGGTGTTGTTGCATTATTAGTATAATCTCTGGTATAATACCAGAGTCAATAGGGGAGAGGCAAATTTATGGAAAAATATTTTAAAATCGGGGAAATTTCAAAATTGTATCACATCGGTGTGGATTCTCTGCGATATTATGAAGAAATCGGTGTGATTTCTCCAAAACGCTCAGAAAGCGGATACCGCCTGTACAGCGTGGATGACATTTGGAGATTGAATGTGATCCGGGAGCTTCGGGAGCTGGGATTCGGCATGGAGCAAATCGGAGACTATCTGCATTGCCATACGGTCATGTCTACATTAGAGCTGCTGCAAAAGGAACAGACTGCCATTGAGGAAAAAATGGAAACCCTCATGCAGATGAAAGCCAATGTAGAACAGAGAATGAAAACCATCTGCTCGGCCCGGAACAGACCGTTATATCAAATTGGACTGGAAACCTATTCGCCCCGCCGCTGTTTTTCTATTCCGGAGGGGTACTCCAACGAACACGAAATGGATGTGCTGATTAAGCGGCTGCTGAACATTGACCAGGCCCATTTTTATGTCATTGGAAACAACCAGATCGGCACGGTGATTTCCCTGGAGGATGCACAGAAAAAGGGGAAACTGAACTATAAAGCTGTATTTATTGTGGACGAAAACGGTGGCCAGTCCCTGCCCGGTGGCAGGTATCTGACTGTCAGCTATCAGGGAGACTACAATCAAAGTGTACAGTGGACAAAGAAGCTTATGGAGTATGCAGAAGAACACCAACTAACCCCGGTAGGGGACATTTTAGAGCTTCTTTGGATTGATATTCATACCTCCTCGGATGTGCAGGAGCACATTACGGAATTGCAGGTGCGTGTGGAGGGATCAGAACTGTAATGCAATCCTTGCTCTGTTTGGACACAATTCGGGGGCTGCCTCAATTTTGAGGCAGCCCCCGCTGTGATACCAATAAGTTAAGGCTTGGCTTTTCTCAGAATCTCCTGACTGAAGGAGGGGATTCTTCCCAGGCCATCAGGGCCTACATTTAATAGATAGTTGATGCCCAGGCTGTTGAGGTGCTCTCGCTGGTGACGAATCTGCTCCGGGGTTTTCCAGTTCTGGTCGAAGTACTCAAAGCCCCAGGAATTGTTCATAGTTCCGGCGGTTTCGTACAGACCATAGGGAGAAGGCTTATAGCCGCAGATGTCATTCAGGTCGGTGCCCAGCACAGCATTTTCCGGACGCTGCTGAGGAACTTCATTGTCTCCCAGAGAAACATAGTCATAGGCTCCATTGCCGATTCGAGAGTTAATGAGACAGTTGGGCTGGTAGTGCTTCACCAGCTTGTTTAATTCCAGACTTTGCTCCGGGGTGATGGTATGGGGCACATCAAACCACATGAGGCACAGATCGCCGTACTGGGTCAAAAGCTCTGTGACCTGGGGCTTGATTTTCTCCTCAAAGCAGATGGAAAAGTCCTTTTCCTGCCGATTGGGATAGTCCCAGCTGTTGTCCCAGGACACACCGGCACAGGGGGAAAGATTGGTATAGCCACCGCCGTGGGGGTGGTGCCAGTCCAGCTCCTGGGAGTAATATAGACCGAATTTCAGGCCATGCCGTGCACAGGCGTTGGCCAGTTCCTCAATGATATCCCGACCGAAGGGGGTAGCATCTACCACATTATAGGGGTCGCAGGAGCGGAACAGGGCAAACCCGTCGTGGTGTTTTGCAGTAATGACAAAATACTGCATGCCTGCTTCCTTTGCCAGAGAAATCCATTCCTCTGCATCGAAGAAGATGGGGTTAAATGCCTTAGCCAGCAGCTCATATTCCCGGTTTGGAATGGCACAGGCACACTGAATCCACTCTGCGTAGGAAGCACCCCGTTTTCCTTTCCACTCTCCGCCCAGCATGGAATAGAGGCCAAAGTGGGCCATCATTCCGTATTTTGCCTCTTTGAACCAGACTCTGTTATCCATCACAAGTCCTCCCAGATGTTTTCTTCATTATAGCAGAGGAGAAAAGAAGCTGTCAACCAAAAAACGGGCATAGCGGCAACAAAAAAAGCACCCATGGGTGCTGCATTTCATAAAATAGAAATAACCCCTGACCAAGCCACCGTTTTCGATGATTCTCAGCCAGGGGTTACTTCTGTTCACTCTTGATATCTAACATCTATGGTTAACCTCTCTTTCAACGGATTACAGATTCAGCGGTTTCAATCTTTTCTGCTATCCTCAATCACAAATCCAGTTGGCATCTTGCCGTGGCTCATAAGTGAGCCGCCTTGGTGCAGGAGCATATTGGGAAGAACGACTGTAATCTGCGGTACATGGGAAGGGGTTCTGTGCACCTTGAGGTTCCACTACCTGTTCATTGGTATCACCCTTTCTGACTATACTATAATACACTGATTAGGTTTTTGCAATATGGGATATTATATAAAATTCATTAGCGTAATTGATACAAAACACAGATTTATCAGAAAATCACGGAAGTTCATTGACAAATGCCAGAATTTTATAGTATATTAGTTATGAAGGCGGCTTTCGGGAAACGCCTTCATCTGACAGCTTCTTACAAAATACAGGGCTTGCAATTCTGGATGAAATCCTGTATAATATCCGAGATATCGGAGCCAGATGGGATTCGGCTCTGATAAGTGAAACTGAAAACAGAATTTCCGGGTGTATAGCGCAGTTGGTAGCGCGCCTGCTTTGGGAGCAGGATGCCGCAGGTTCGAATCCTGTCACTCGGACCAGCTTTCTCAGAAAAACCGCCAGAAATGGCGGTTTTTCTGCGTTTTCGATAAGCTTTCCTGATAATATTTTTGCCCAAACCGTGGTCTTCGGTTTGGGCAAAAATATTTAATACAGCTGTTTTTCGGCTTTTATAATATCCGAGCAAAACCCCTTTGAACCAATCTTTGACCAGAACGATGCAACAGATTGAAAAACGGTGAAAACACATCGGCCTTTTCTCTTTGTTTTCAGCAGCACAAATTTAGAGTGTGAAAAAGCCCTCGCACAAAGCGAAGGCTTTAAGGTTCCAGATTATCTTCATCAAACAGAGGAGAATCAAAAAACTCATTGATGCCGATACCAAACCCTTGGCACATTTCATGAATGATCCGCAGCTTTACGGAATCATAGGCACAGTGAATCACATTTCCAATTGTAGATTTGGGTACGCCGCTTTTCATATACAGCTGATACTGGGTCATGCCATGTTCCTGCAAAAGCTCCTGCAAGCGCTGGCTCAGTGCTTCATTCAATTTCATGCCCTTCACCGTCCCCGTTGCTGTACTACCGTTAGTATAAGGAGGTTGGCTTCAAAAATAGTCCTTGTACCTGTACTATCTCCTATATTTGTGCTATAATTCCGATAGTACAGGTAGGTGGACTATATGACAGTGACTTTTTTCGGACATCGGGATTGTTCGGAAGCGATTCGGCCGCAGCTTCAGCGGGTTTTAGAGGATTTGATTGCAGAGGGGGCCGACTGCTTTTATGCCGGCAGTCAGGGACGATTTGACAGAATGGTGATTTCGCTTTTTGCTATGTTGATACGATTTGACTTTTATATCAATATCGAACTGAAAGATGAGGATAAAACTGATTCTGTAAGCCAGATTCACAAAGTTCTACGAAAAGCTCTGAACTGGATTTGAAGTGACCCCAAAAAGTTAGACAATATTTTTGCTTAAAAACTGTTCAAGCCCTGTAGATATTCGTACATGGTGGTCACCTCGTGTTTCGCTTTCGTCAACACAAGCATTTCATTTTAGCACAAAGAAAAGGTAGACGCATGGTTGTTTTCCATGTGTCTACCTTTCGTTTACAACTTCATTTAGGCGGTTTCTTATCGATTTTCGGGTTCCCTGCATCCAATATATTGAATTTGAACATCAGAAAACCAATTTATTCCAGAGAATAAAAGCCACCACATAAGCAATCGTAAAGCCTACTGCCAAACTGCCCGTGACAATGGGGATCGTATACAGGCCTGCTTTGACGGTCGCTTTGGAAAAATCCTCATTGCTGTACAGAATGCGGATTTTCTTTCCCACTTTCATGGTGGAAGAAAAGTAGTCTGTGAAAAATTCATAGGTTTTTCCGTTGACGGTATAGGCGATGATTGGGGTGCGACTGCTGCTCCACTCAGGCGATGAGCCAAGGAGGGGCTTTTTTTGCTCAAACCGGACGATAGTTCCCATGCATTCATGATAGTTTTTCAGCTTGTGGACGCTGTTTGCAACCAGGCGTGCAGTAACAAGATACAGGATAATAGGAACGATAATAAATAATTTTATCAGGATCTCCATGAATTTTCTCCCCCTTTGTGGATGAATGGAAATACACACACGAGGCCGGTCATATGTTTCCGAATCCACAGTGTCCAGCTCTTCGCAGACGGCTACATGGTACCATTGGCAATTCCAAAAGTCAACAAGCTGTTTTTGTGCCGGTCTCACACGATTTTTCAGCATAAACGGCAAACTGGCAGGGCTGCTTCAAATCAGAGGCTACAGGGTTTCCACTGGTCAGCTTTTAAGAAAATCAAAGCGCAGAATCTGCATATGCAGGGAATTGTCTCCGATTCTGGACAGGAACCGGAAGAAGCCGGGGACACAGGGAACTTTTAAATCATGGTATCCCAGCATATAGCCCCGCTGAGAAACCTTTGCATAGCGCAGCCATGGCAAAACATCCTTTTCCATGCTGTCAACATGGAAATAGGCACCTACATGTTTGATTCCTGCCTGTTTAATCCAGGTTTTCAGCATCATTTTCAATGCGGTTTTTCCAGCGGTATCAAAAACCAGCTTGCCGCCGGGGAACCGCTCAGCCATCCGGTTGATGAGCTTTTGCACATCCTGGGTTTCAAAATAATAGAATACCCCTGCGGCAAAAAATACGGCACCGCCGGAATGGTCGATTTTATCAAGCCAGGCAGGATCGTTCAGATTGCAGGCAATGTTCCTGACTCGTTCTGCGGCAGGGATGAGCTGGTCCCGGACGGCGATGACATTCGGCAGATCCACATTGTAAATCCGACAGGTGCCGTTGTCACAGGATTCGCCGGTCTGATCCAGGCCGCAGCCCATATTCACCACTGCGGCATTGGGATGGTCCTTCAGGTATTCTTTCACTTCAAAGGCAAGATCGGTCTGCCGCATAGCCACTTCCAGTGCCCCGAACCGCTGCATGGAACCGGACAGCTTCTTTTCCAGTGCGGAAAAATCATAGTCCAGTCGCTCCATGAGCTGCACCGCTTTGGGATCGGTGTAGATGGACGGAAAGAGTTCTGTGCAGAATTTTCTGGCATAAAGAGGGATAACCAGGGTTTCCTGAATGGTATTTTTTTCAATGTGCAATTTACTTTGATTCATACTGCATACATCCTTGCACCAATGATCTCATCCGGCAAAGAGCAGTCGCAATTTGCAGGATGGCATATGTTCTCTGCGGTTAGTTAGAACTAATCATAGAGTATCACAGATGCTGTTGTTTTTCAATTGGGCAGCGGTAAACATAGAATAAAAATCGGGGAATATCCGGAGGGTCAACAGCGCATCCTTTGTGAGATCTACCCCAAAAGCCTGAAATCGTTCTGCGGTACTGCGGTTCATTGCTAAATTGGATTGACATTCAGAAGCAGAAAAACTATAATAAGGTAAAGCGATTGATATATGGAGACAGATATAGACAGAATGCAATCTTCCGGAACCGGTATCGTCCTGAGCTTGCCAGCAAAAAAGTTGCTGCAAACTCAGAGGCTTGCAGCAACTTTGCAGGATTTCTGGATTACAGTACAGAAATGAAGTCGATATTTAATTCCTTGCAGCGTCTGTACAGCTTGATTCTTTCGTTGAATCGTTCGGCGGCCAGCGCACATTCCGCAGCGGTGGGATGGTTCCGGATCATCTCCCAGCGAATTTCCTTTTGTTCGGTGGGGGTGTGATTTCCGCCCTTTCCCTGACCGTCAATCAGTTCCCGGGATACGGCACCGTTGCATACAAATGCACCGATGACTTCGTTGTGCTCCTTGACCAGATTCAGACCGGCCTCCACGGTTTGACGGGCGTGGGCGCTGTCGCAATAGTAGCCCAGTGTGCAGAAAATTCCGACTGCCTTGCCCTTTACGGTCTGCAGAAGTTCCTTCATGTCGTCGTTGGGATTTCCGGAGATACCCCAATAGCCCAAAATAATAATGTCTCCGTCCAAGACAGGTGTGCCGTCCTTCAGATCGTGGATGGTCTTCTGCTCCGCATCGATTCCGTTGAAAATGGCGTTTGCCACCTTTCTTGTACAACCGGTAAGACTGGAATAAATGACTTGTACCTTCATTGTGTGCTCCTTTCCAGAGAGTGAGATCATATGTTTTTCTGTAAGAATTGCGAATAGAAAGTATCCGCTTTTGTTACCGGCTACAATTATAGCACAGTTATTCCCAATTGGGTAGCCTGACAGCGTTTCCCGGCACGGAAAGAGACAAGGACCATCCATCTCTCTGCCCTTGGTTTTATCTGAAAATAAATATGAAAGAAAGAGTACTATGAACAAATTAAAACTTTTTTCCCTGATTGGACTGCTTTTGTATTTTGCGCTGCTGCTTTTTGCGGTGACAAAAGAGAAAAAGAATCAAAGCGTTCTGGATTATTTCTTCGCCGGACGCTCCCTTCCGTATTGGGCCCTGTCCATTACCTTCATTGCCTCCTGGTGGGGGGCCGGATCGGCCCTGTCTACCGCAGACCTGGCCTATGAGGACGGTCTGGGCGCATTCTGGTACTATGGCGTACCGGTGCTGCTGTCCACATTTTTGATGATTCTCAGTGCAGGCGGCATCCGGCGTGTGGGCTATCTGACCCAGGGACGCATGATGGAGGCCCGGTATTCTAAAAAAACTGCAAAGTTTTTGTCTCTGCTGGTTCTGATTTTCATGGTGTTCAACGCAGCGTCGCAGATGGTCGGCGTGGGTGACTTCTTCGGCTCCTATCTGGGCCTTTCCTATGAGACGGCTGTGTTGCTGGGAACACTGATTGTGCTGATTTATTCCATGTTCGGCGGGTTCCGTGGGGTTGTATTGACGGATATCATTCAGTTTGTACTGCTGCTGATTTCTGCACTGGTTGTTTTCATCGTCGGATTCAAAAACGCAGGCGGTATGGAGGGCATTCGCAATGCGGTGTCTGCTGCCGGAAAGCCCCAGTATCTGAACATGGGGGCCGGTGCCTCCAAATACAGTATGTATGTTATTACCTTCGGCTGCGCCTGGATGATTCAGGCCAATGTATGGCAGAGAATCTCTGCGGCCCGTTCCGACCGGGATGCACGGAAAATGACCGTAATGAGCTTCTTTGCCTATATTCCTTTGTATCTCATGGTGGTATTTACCGGTATGGCAGGCTTTGTCCTGTATCCCAGGCTGCCGGAGGGCGGCGTTGTGACCGCACTGGTGATGGATTACCTGTCTCCCGTCTTAGGGGCTTTGGTGTTTATCGGCATTTCTGCTGCTATTATGTCCACCATGGATTCTCTGATTAACACGGCATCCATGACGTTGACCCTGGATCTGCTGCCCACACACCCGGACGAAAAGAAACAGCTGGCCCGGTCCAGGATGACCACACTGGGAGTCACGGCGATGGCACTGGTGATTTCTCTGAAAATACGGTCCATTCTCCGGATTTCCTGGATGGCTTCGGATATTATCACCACCGGAGTATTTGTGCCCCTGGTTATGGGCTTTTTCTGGCGGAGGGGCAATACCTGGGGGGCACTGGCTTCCCTGGGAGCGGGATTTTTGTACTGCCTCTATAATCTGGCCATCAGCCTGGGACTGCCGCTGCCCTCCTTCTGGGAGGCACAGTCGGCCCAGCAGGTCATTCTGGGCGTGGCACTTTCCTTTGCGGTTTATGTGGGTGTGAGCCTTGCCACACCGCCGGAATATGAAAAAGCCGATGCATTCCTCCGGCAGGCAGGGTTCAGAAAAAAGAAATAACCAATTTATAAAACAAGTCGTGGGAACTCCCACGACTTGTTTGTGTTTACGGTCATATTGCAGAACAAGGCCCCGGCTTTTAGCCGGGGCCTTAAAAAATCAGTTCTGTGTTCCGCTGAGCAGCACATCAGCCAGGGAGGTGTCGCCGTGGAAGGTGTCCAGATTGTACAGAAACAGCACATCGGTGATGCCTTCTGTCTTGAGAACCAGCTCCACATTATCATAATAGTACCGGGGATCAATGATGGTAATATGGTCAAAATAAGGATACAGGAACTGCATCATGCAGTTGGCATAGGAGTCCTTGAACACCAGCAGACTCCGTCCGGTATCCGCCGTGGTGGTGATGTCCACCCGGGAATGGTTGCCGCCGAAAAACACGGTGTAGTGGTCCTTTTTGTTGAGAGCTTCACGGTCATACATGGAGCTGATGGTTTCGCCGGTATCGGCATAGGTCACATAGTAGTCAATGTCGGTTTTGGGCACATAGATTTCTATGGTGTCCAGGGCACTGTGGCTGCCGCTCTTGGAGGAGAGGGTTCCTTCAAAGGTGTCGGATACCTGATACACGGTATATTCCTCTGCTTCGGGCAGGGTGATATTCAGCGCAGGTGCAATGGCCTGAAACGCATAGTGTGCAGCCAGACTGGTCCAGTGATGGTCGGTGCGATAGTACAGATATTCGTCCTTGTGGGCCATGAGGGAATCTGTTACATCCGCAAAGGTGGCACCGGTCAGCTGCTTTTTCAGGTTTTCCAGGTCGGCCAGCTGATCCCGGGCGGGGGCATGACTGGGCAGCTTATCCCTGTGGACCGTAATGGCGTTGGGGGCCACGGTCATAACCATGTTCAAATCCTGATGCATCCCGGCAAAGGTGTTGATGGCGGACATATTGCGGGGAACCTGCTGGGCGTTTGGCTCGCCGGGAATCTGAATCAGATAATCGTCACGGCACAGATAGACCCCTCCGGCCTCCTTTTGGCCCAGAGCCTTGTTCATCCACAGGTTTATGGAAATCCACAGGTCCCGTCCGGGAAACTGGTCTGCTGTATAACTGCCCAGATCCTTGAGATAGCTGCCGTCGGCCAGAGCGCCCAGGGAAAATTCGGGCATTTGGGCCAGCTTTCGGTTTTCATTTTGAGAGAATTCCTGATCCTTTTTCAGAAACCCAAACAGCACAAAAAATACCACAGAGCCTACCAGCAAAAAGCGCAGCAGCAGAGTCTGCGTGCGGCGGTTCTTCTGGAACGGGGTGCGCCGTTTGGTATGAGTCGTTTGTGTTTGTTCCAAAGCAGCAGCCTCCTATCAGAATTGGAAATACAGGAACGAAGAATAGGTGCTTACCATCATACCGGCAATGCACAGCATCAGCAGCACGGCAAACCAGATTACGGACAGGTATACCGGGAGCTTGCTGTTGCTGTGGAGCAGATGATTGCCAAGCTTTGCACAGCCGGGAACTGCGCCTACAGCGGAGATCACCAGAACGATGAAGCAGCCGGACAGATAATATTTGGCGGTGCTGTCCAGCAGACCACAGGAGCCGACACCGAACATTCTGCCCAGCCACTGGAAGGCACTTCCCAGGCTGGGAGAGAAGAAGAATACCCAGCCGATGAGCACCAGAAGCAAAGTGACAAAATGCCGGACAAAGCCGGGGATTTTTTCCAGAATGTCCTTCAGCACAAACTTTTCCAGAATCAGAAGCAGACCATAGTAGAGACCCCAGAAGATAAAGTTCCAGCTGGAGCCGTGCCAGATGCCGGTGAGGAACCACACAACCAGAAGATTGCGGATGATCTTTCCGGTGCTCACCCGGCTGCCGCCCAGGGGGATGTATACATAATCCCGGAACCAGCTGCCCAGGGAAATATGCCAGCGTCTCCAGAATTCCGTGATGCTGGAAGAAATGTAGGGATAATCAAAGTTCTTTTCAAAATGGAAGCCGAACATCTGGGCCAGACCGATGGCCATATCGGAATAGCCACTGAAGTCGAAATACAGCATCAGTGCGTAGGTAAGGGCACCCAGCCAGGCGGTAACAACGCTGATTCCATCCATAGGCAGTGCCGTCACCGCATAGAAGGTGGTGCCCAGGGTGTTGGCCAGCAGCACCTTTTTGCTGAGACCGATGAGAAACAGCCGTGCGCCGGAGCCGAATTTTATTCTGGTGAGAGTTCTGCTTCTGAGCTGATCTTCCATGGCGGCATATTGCACGATGGGGCCGGAGACCAGCTTGGGAAAGAAGGTCACATACAGGGAAAATTGCAGCAGACTGCGGGCCGCAGGGGCTTTGTCCCGGTATACATCATAGAGATAAGACAAAATGGAGAAGGTAAAGAAGGAAACGCCGATAGGCATGGGCAGGGGCCGTGCAGAAAAGGAGGTGCCCAGCAGGGCGTTGACATTTTCCAGCAGGAAGCCCCAGTACTTAAAGAAGCCCAGCAAAACCAGATTTACGGCAACAGAGCCGATCAGGGCCCATTTTGCACCAATGGTCTTTCCTGTCTGCTTCTGCATGGCGATTTGAAGGCCGGAAAAATAGTTAAAGAGGATAATCAGCACCAGCAGGAACAGATATTCCGGCGTGCCCCAGGAGAAAAATACCAGACTGGCCAGAACCAGAAGGAGATTTTTCAGTGGCTTGGGAACCAGGGCATGGAGCAGGATAATGGCCGGGAAGAAGATAAACAGGAAGCTAAGATCATTAAATGCCATCTCAAGACCTCCTTACAGTGCATCGAGAAACGCCTTGCGTGCCTGAGCAGACGCAGGGTTTACAACGAACAAAACATAATTTCCCCGGATTTCTACCACCGCATTGTTGGTCAGCATGTCATACTGTTCCACGCCGTAGCCTTCAAAGGTGGTTTTCTGGGTTTTGATGCGGGCTTCAATGGCGGCCCGCACGGTCTCCTGCTGAGACACATCGGAGAGCTTCACAATCAGAAGCTCCTCTGCCATCATGTTGGTGGAAGGGTAATAGAGGATGCAGACCTCAAAGACGGAGGGGTCCAGTCCGTAAAAACGCTTGAACATCTGGTTGTCGGCCTTGAGCATATGCTCCATGTCAATGGTTTCCACAACCTTGGCGGCAACCGTTTCCGGGTCTGCGTCGCTGATGGGATCGGATTTAAACATGGTCACAAGAGAAATGACCGCAGTCAGCACCAGAAGCCAGCGGATACATTTTAATATTTTGATTTTTAGATTCATTCCTGTTCCTCCATCAGCTGCCCCACAACCAGATTGCTGGACCAGTAGGGATAAAGGGCCTGACGGAAATGGATCCCGTCCACATCCCAGAGATCGGGGTGTTCCTTTGCCAGATTGTCACAGTTGGCAAAGGGAATGTGATGCTCCTTACAGGCCTGCTCCAGTGCGGCATTCCACTTAGGAATGTCATACCATTTTTTGGACTGCTGGAAGGCTGGGTCCTGAGCGGGCAGAATGGAGCTGACCACAATGGTTGCCTTCGGCAGTCTGGCCTGAATGTCCTGTATGATCTGCATATATTCCGTCACATATTCCTGAGGGGTGCTCCAGAAGCCGATGCTGATATCGTTGAGACCGTAGCACAGATAGATTGTGGCGGGATTCAGAGAGACCAGGGTTTCCATGTGATCCGAAATATTGCGGATGGTGTTGCCGCCGTCGGCCAAAACCTGCCCCTGATCCACAAAATTATAGTACCAGAAGCCTACGACACGGGAATCGCCCATAATCACGGAATCCTTAAAGAAGGAGAAGGGGTCCAGGGTGCCGTCCTGTAGCTGGGCAATCAGGGCATCCCGCTGGGCGTCCAGCTTCTTCTGCTGGATCTCTTTTCGTACCTGATTTACTTTGTCGGGGTCCTTTTTTTCCAATGCTTCCAGATAAGCAATTCCCTCTGCGATGCTGTCATATTCTGCGGGCTTGGCTGTATGCCGGACAATCACCACAATGACCGCTACAATCAGCAGCAGTGCCAGGACAGCAGCAAAGAGAAAAGGAAAAGATAGAGGTCTCTTCTTCATAGCTACTTATACCACCTGTTTCTCAATATTAACCTTTTCGATTATACAGTATTGTGACAATTTTCGCAACGATATTTCTTTTCTTTCTATCCGGCTTTATAAAACGGAGAGAGACAGACTGGATGCATTTGAATCAATCTGCATCGGTGTATATAAAAGAATATGATTCGCAGACAGACCAAAGGGGAAACCGGTTTCCATAGCAGGTTTCAGAACATAAAATTTATAAAAAAGTAGGAAATCCCCATAGACAGAATGAAATTTCCATGATAAAATTCTCTGTAAAATGACAAAGGAGTGTGAAGCTATGGGGCGCAGACAAACGCCGCAGCAGATTACCGAGGGCGTAATCTGGAAACAGTTACTTATTTTCTTCTTCCCAATTCTGTTGGGAAGTTTTTTTCAGCAGATGTACAACACGGTGGACACCATTGTGGTGGGCCGGTTTGTGGGCACGCCGGCCCTGGCTGCCGTTGGCTCCACCACATCGTTTATTAACCTGGTCAATGGCTTTTTTATCGGCCTCAGTACCGGCGCTACCGTCATCATTTCCCAGTATTTCGGTGCCCACGATGAGGAATCTGTGGGTAAGGGTGTGCATACAGGCATGGTGCTGTCCGTGATTTTGGGCGGAATCATTATGATACTGGGCTATCTCACCGGTCCCTGGATTCTGGAGAAGATTCAGACACCGGCGGAGTCCATGGAGGATGCGGTGCGGTATGCCAAGATTTATTTTCTGGGCGCCATTGCATCCATGGTCTATAACATGGGCGCAGGCATTCTGAGAGCAATGGGCGATTCCAAACGGCCTATGATCTTCCTGATTGTAGCCTGTGTGGTGAACATTTTCATGGACGTGCTGTGCGTGGTATACCTGGATATGGGCGTGGCAGGTGCTGCTGTTGCCACCATATTCTCCCAGTTTGTCAGTGCCATTCTGGTGGTGGCTGCACTGATGCGGCTGCCGGAGGAGTATCGGCTGTCCTTTGGGAAGCTGCGGCTGCACGGCAAGATTCTGAAACGGTTCTTGAAGGTCGGTGTGCCTGCGGGACTGCAGTTTACCACCTTCGACCTGTCCAATATGCTGATTCAGTCCAGCATCAATTCCTTTGGTGCCGTCACCACGGCAGCCTGGACCGCCATCAGTAAGACCGATGCCATTATCTGGATGATTAACAGTGCCTTCGGCGTGGCAATTACCACCTTTGTGGGCCAGAACTTCGGCGCACGGAAGTTTGATCGGGTCCGCAGAAGTGTCTGGGTCTGCCTGGGTATGAGCGTGTGCTCCGTGGCAGTCCTCAGTGCGGCAGTGCTGGCGTTCCGGGAGTTCATTCTGGGCATTTATGTGGTAGATACGGAGGTAATCAAGGCAGGTGCCTACATCATGCTGTGGATTTCTCCCTTCTATGTGCTGTTTATGCCGGTGGAGGTCTTTGCCGGTGCCATGCGTGGAACGGGTTATTCTGTGGTGCCCACCATCATCACCTGTGTCTGTGTGTGCGTGATGCGTGCGCTGTGGGTGGCAGTTATGGTCAGCCGCTTCCACACCGTCGAAATGCTGGCCTTGGCCTATCCTGTCACCTGGGCCCTGGCTGCGGTTACATTCCTTGTTGAATATTTCCGAGGCAAATGGATCAAAAAGCCTGCAGCTGCCCTGCAATAAGAAAATGGTGCTGTCTCACAATTGAGACGGCACCATTTTTTATAACAAGAAGATCTCTGACTGATTGGAGCAGTTTTCGGACAAAGAGGCGTGGTATGGCTTCCCTTGTTTCACCGGACATTTTCCGGGATTTGTTGCAATTTGCATAAAATCTTTGAATTATCTAAAATGTTTCGTGCAAATTGTCTTGACATCCGAATGGGAAGCATATAAAATAGAGAATGGATTGGTTTACTGGTGGACAAATGTGGGGAATTTGTCAATCCGGTGTTACTTTTTCTGCGGAAGATCCGGTTTGTTATCGTCTGAATGTCTGCCATATGGCAGGATTTTGGCGTTTTTAAGTATATTGTTGGGGCAATTCTCGCTTTTCTGAAAACGACAGAGGCGCCTTTTCCCAGGGGGGAGAGGGGGCCTTTCTATCCTGCGCAATGGAAAGATAAGTAACGATACCTCCGGAAAACCAAAACTAAATAAAGGAGGTGTGTTGCTGAGTTATGGGACCCTTAGAGATCGTATTGCTGATCGTCGGCTTCGTGGTGGCTGCAATTGCATTTTTCTTCGTGGGTGTCACTTATCGCAAGAAGGTGGCCGAGCGTGAAATTGGCAGCGCCGAAGATGAAGCTACTCGTATCATCAACGAGGCTATCCGCAGCGGTGAGAGCAAAAAGAAGGAGCTGCTGCTGGAGGCAAAAGACGAAATCCATAAATCGCGCACCGAGCATGAAAAGGAAGTCAAGGAGCGCCGCAGCGAGCTGACCAAGCAGGAACGCCGTCTGCAACAGAAGGAAGAGACCCTGGACAAGAAGATGGACACCTACGAACGCAAGGAAGAAGAGTTGTCCAAGAAGCAAGCCGCCATTGTGGCAACACAGAATGAGGTCAACCTCATCAAGAAGAGCCAGATGGATGTGCTGGAACAGATCTCCGGCCTGACCCAGGAGGATGCTAAGAAGTATCTGCTGGACAGCGTGGAGTCCGAGGTCCGTCATGAGACCGCTATGAAGATCAAAGAGGTGGAAACCCAGCTGAAAGATGAGGCTGAGCAGACCGCCCGTGAGATCATTGCAACTGCCATTCAGCGCTGCGCCGCTGACCATGCCGCAGAGACCACCGTATCTGTGGTGCCTCTGCCCAACGATGAGATGAAGGGCCGTATCATTGGCCGTGAGGGTCGGAATATCCGTACCCTGGAGACCATTACCGGTGTAGATCTCATCATCGATGACACCCCCGAAGCCATTACCGTTTCTTCCTTCGATCCTGTCCGCCGGGAGATTGCCCGTCTGGCTCTGGAGAAACTCATTGCCGACGGACGCATCCATCCCACACGCATTGAGGATATGGTGGAGAAGGCCCGCCGGGATGTGGACCGCACCATTAAGGAAGAGGGCGAGCGTGCCTGCTATGAGACCGGCATCCACAATCTCCATCCGGAGCTGGTGAAGATTCTGGGCCGTCAGAAGTACCGTACCTCCTATGGTCAGAATGTTCTGAACCACTCCATCGAGGTTGCCCACATTGCAGGCCTGCTGGCCTCTGAGCTGGGCGTGGATGTACCTCTGGCCAAGCGTGCAGGTCTTCTGCATGACCTGGGCAAGGCCGTGGACCACGAGATGGAAGGCAGCCATGTCCAGCTGGGCGTGGAGCTGGCCCGGAAGTACAAGGAAAGCCCTGCCGTTATCCATGCCATCGAGGCACATCACGGCGATGTGGAGCCTCAGACCGTCATTGCCTGCCTGGTTCAGGCCGCAGATGCCATTTCTGCCGCCCGTCCCGGTGCACGCCGTGAGAATGTGGAGAACTACATCCGCCGCCTGCAGAAGCTGGAGGAGCTCACCGGCTCTTATCCCGGCGTAGAAAAGGCATATGCCATCCAGGCGGGCCGTGAGGTTCGGATCATGGTAAAGCCCGAGGAAGTTACCGAGGACAACATGATTATTCTGGCCCGGGACATTGCCCGGAAGCTGGAATCCGAGCTGGAATACCCCGGTCAGATCAAGGTCAATGTGATTCGGGAAACCAAGGCTGTGGAATACGCAAAGTAATATAGCCCCATAAGGAATCAATAAAAGGGTGTGCCGGAGTAAAGCCTGGCACACCCTTTTTTCTAGGCTGCAAAAAAATTTTAAAAATTTCCAATAAATTTTGTGCGGGATAAAACCTTCGGTGTTGCTGCCTTGTCTAATACACAGAGGGGGCAGCCATATGAGAAATTCAGAGTTTCGACAATTCTATAAAAAGCTCATAAGAAGCTATCATCTTCCACCGGAAGCGGGGAAGAAGCTTTTGGAAAAGATACTGTCTTCTATAGTATCAAAAAAGAAAGAGAGTGAAACCAATGAGTAATTTATCTTATTCACAGGAGCAGATCACCGCCGCAATCCACAGAGACGAGGCAGCTCTGCGTTTCCTTTATGAAAGTACGCAGGATAAAGTGACGCAGACCGTCCGCTCCATGATTCGGGACGAGGATGCGGTACAGGACATTGTGCAGGATAGCTTTGTAAAGGCATTTCAGAATCTGGAAAAGCTGGAAAAACCAGAGTACTTTTTCGCCTGGATGCGCCGAATTGCATCCAACACCGCATTAAACTACTTAAAGAAGAAAAAACCGGTGCTTTTTTCTGAACTTGCTGGCGAGGACGGCGAGGAAATTGAGTTTGCAGATGAGGCCATTGGGCAGGACCCCGATGCAATGCTGAATCAGCAGGAGACAAACCGCCTGATTCAGGAGATTATCAGTGCCCTCAGTGAAGAACAGCAGCTTGTGATCGGTATGTACTATTTTGAAGAAATGCCCATTCGCAGCATTGCCCAAAAGCTGGGGTGTTCGGAAAATACTGTAAAAAGCCGCCTGAGCTATGGTCGTAAAAATGTAGAAAAGAAGGTACGGGAACTGGAAAAACAGGGGATCAAGCTCTATTCTCTGGCTCCTATGCCGTTCTTCCTGTGGCTGCTTCGGAACGACCATACCCAGCCTTCGCCCAAAGCACTGGAAACGATTCTTTCCCAATGTGCGGCGCTTTCGTCCGGCACGAAAGCTGCGGCGGGCTCTGCCACAGTTAAGGCCGGTGTCAAAAGTGCCGGAAATGCAGCGAAGAAGTTAAAAACCAAAATCATAGCCGGTATTTTAGTGACTGCGGCGGTGGGCGGCGGCGCAGTAATGGCTCTCTTTGGTGGTTCGTCAGACCCTGTGCCCACACAGACCACTGCGCTGCAATCCATGGAGGCTTCCGAAAGTGCGGCGCAATCCACTGAGCCGTCTGCTGCACAGCCGCAACAGGAGACCCATGCAGAGGAAACCACGGTGCCTATAACTAACCCTCCGGCAGACCCGAAACCGGCGTATGAGGCAATCCTGGAGGAATACAGGGCAGCCTGTGCCGATTCCAATTATCTGGAAAATCGAGAACAGTATCCCAATGCAGCTAAGGATGGAATGGACTATTATCATTCATTAGGGGCCTTTGATTTATATTATGCCTACTGCGACATTGACAGCAATGGGGTTGAGGAATTGCTCATTGGGACAGGGAATACCATCTGGGATGTATATGCCTTTGATGGCGAAAAGTCTGTAAAGCTCATTGATGAGCAGGCAATGGGCGGCGGTCGGGTGAATCTGTCAATTATGAAAACCGGGGAACTGTATGTTACAGGCTCGTCAGGTGCATCGATCGGTGTTTGTTATATGCGCCGTTTGGCAGAAGACGGATTTACTACACAAGAAGTCTTCTATTTCGACCAGGTGAGTAACGAACTGGGTGTAAATTATTATGGCGAAATGGATGGAGAGCATGTGACACTGCCACAGGAAAGCTTCCAGGCAGAAATGGAGCGATACACGGAGCGTACCGATTTTCAGTGGACAATTCTGGTGGAAACACCCATGACCCAGTCGAAGGCATATCAGATGATTCTGGATGAATATGCAGAGGCGATTGAGGCAATGAATAACGGGAGCTACAGTGCCGAGCAATATCCCCATGTAAAGTGCGTTGTGAATCACGAGGAGGGCACCGCAACAGGGCCCAGCGGAATCAATTACAACTATTTGTGGTTTGATGTGGACGGAAATGGGACAAATGAGCTGATAATTGCGGCGGGGCTTGAGTATGGACTCTTTATGGATATACATGCCATGCGTGTTTTGGACATTTACACCTATGACGGAACGCAGGCACTGGAGCTCTTCCAGGACGCTGCATTGGGAGATACAGCGTACCTGCTTGTTGGAGCGGGCAACGAAATCTACTTCGTGGATGAAAACAGCGGGAATGAACGGCAGGCCCTTCTGAAGATCGAGCCTAACGGGTATTCTCTGGAAGAAATCTATTCGTATCACATCCGGGAGGAAAATGGCCAGAAGATTTATTACAACGACACCGAAACCTTAACAAGATCGGAGTTTATGTTCCGGTGGCCCCCTTATTTGAGTGCATTGGTGGATGCAAAATGGACCTTTCTTGCTTCCCATGTACTGAGTGATGTTTCAGAATGGGGATAAAAGAAAGTCCCGAAAACCTTAAGGTTTCCGGCTGCGGAATCGAATAAAAAACTGCGAACCTCCATTGTCCGCCGTAAAACGGAGTCAATGGAGGTTCGCTTTCTGATTTTTTACAGTTTATCGTATACCTTTTCCAGGAATTTCTGGGAGGTGACCAGTACACGCTCATGGGTGCCGTGTCCGATTTCACCCTTTTCATCAAAGGCAGTGACCCGGAAGGTAATCTTCTTGCCTTCTACCGCCGTGACCTCAGCCTCAGCTCGCACCTCCAGACCCACGGGAGTGGCGGCGGTGTGCTGGATGGACAGCATGGTGCCCACAGAGGTCTGGCCCTCCTTCAGGGCCGGGGCAATGGCGGCACAGGCGGCCCCCTCCATCATGGCCACCATACAGGGGGTGGCATAAACCAGTAAGTCGCCGGAGCCAACCTCCAGCGCTGTGTCAGAGCGTTCTACCTGGGTTTCTGCAGTGCCCAGCATACCAACGGTAATTTCCATTGTTTTATTCTCCTTCCGTTCTTGAAAGTAATAGTTTCTGCTTCAGAAAATCAATTGCGGCCTGCGCTCCGGGGCTCGCTTCCTCCAATTGATTTCTGTATTTTGTTTCCGGATGCAGCCGGTTTGGGTTCTACTTAGGATGATACATGGAAGGGAAGGGAAAGTCAACGAAAAAATGGGGTTGCTATTCATATGAAAATTGCATATAATTGGCTTAATACCTTGGGCTTCTGCAGCCCAATTTTGTGAGGTGCCAATTATGGAAACCAAAGAGAATCTGAACCTGACCATGCTGTGTGACTTTTACGAGCTGACCATGGGCAACGGCTATTTCCAGACCGGTTATAAGGACCGCATCTGTTACTTTGACGTATTTTTCCGTAAGTGCCCCGATAACGGCGGCTTTGCCATTGCTGCCGGACTGGAGCAGATCATTGATTACATCCGGAATCTTCGTTTCGACCCTGCTGATATTGAATATCTTCGGAGCCGGGAGATGTTCTCTCCGGAATTTCTGGACTATCTGAAGGATTTCCACTTTACAGGCGATATCTGGGCCGTGCCGGAAGGCACCCCCATTTTCCCTCATGAGCCCATCATCACCGTTCGGGCTCCCGCCATTGAAGCCCAGCTCATTGAGACCTATCTGCTGCTGGTCATCAACCACCAGAGCCTCATTGCCACCAAGGCCAACCGTGTGGTCCGGGCCGCTGAGGGAAGAACCGTTCTGGAGTTCGGCTCCCGCCGTGCACAGGGCTCTGACGCTGCCATTCTGGGTGCCCGTGCTGCCTACATCGGCGGCTGCCACGGCACTGCCTGCACAATCTCCGACCAGCTCTACGGTGTGAGAGCCGGCGGTACCATGGCCCATGCCTGGGTGCAGATGTTTGATTCTGAGTATGATGCCTTTAAGGCCTACTGTGAGATGTACCCCAACAATGCAGTATTGCTGGTGGATACCTATAATACCCTCCATTCCGGCGTGCCCAATGCCATTAAGGCATTTAATGAGGTGCTGAAGCCGATGGGAATTACCAAGTGCGGCATTCGTCTGGACTCCGGCGACATGGCATACCTGACCCAGAAGGCCCGGAAGATGCTGGATGACGCAGGCTGGACGGAATGCCAGATTTCCGTGTCCAACTCTCTGGACGAGTATATCATTCAGGACCTGCTCCGGCAGGGGGCCCAGATCGATATGTTCGGCGTAGGCGAACGGCTGATTACGGCCCGCAGTGAGCCTGTCTTCGGCGGCGTTTACAAGCTGGCTGCTGTGGAGGATCAGGACGGAACCATTCAGCCCAAGATCAAGATTTCCGAAAATGTGGACAAGATCACCAATCCCCACTATAAGAAGCTCTATCGCTTCTTCGGCAACGACACCGGAAAGGCCATTGCCGACTATCTGTGTATCCATGACGAGGTCATTGACGATTCCGGGGATATGGAGATCTTTGACCCCGAAGCCACCTGGAAGACCAAGACGGTATATAATTTCACCGCCAAGGAGCTGCAGGTTCCCATTTTCCTGAAGGGCGAACTGGTTTATAAGAGCCCCAGCCTGGAGGAGATCCGGCAGTACTGCAAGCAGCAGGTGGATACACTGTGGGATGAGGTCAAACGCTTTGACAATCCCCATACCTATTATGTAGACTTGTCCCAGAAGCTTTGGGATGTCAAGTATGGAATGCTGAAACAGAATCGGTGAAGCCTATGAAAGTATCTGCAAAGCAAATGGCCCTGTGCGGTGTTTTGGCGGCTCTGGCGGTTACTGCGGTCACGTTGAGCGGTATGCTGCCCTTTGCGGCCTACTGCGGCCCGGTGCTGGCCTCGGCCCTTCTGGTGCCGGTGCTGGAGATGTGCGGCAAGCGGATGGCCTGGGCCTGGTATGCTGCCGTGGCTTTTGTCAGTATTCTGTTCTGCCCGGACCCGGAGGCTTCCATATTGTTCCTCCTGCTGGGCTATTACCCCATCATTAAGAGCACTCTGGATAAGATTCCATGCCGGGCTTTGAGGATTTTGGCAAAGCTTCTGGTGTTCTGTGCGGCTATGGCCATTATGTATGTGGTGCTCATTTACCTGCTGGGTCTGGAGCAGGTGGCTCAGGAGCTGGAGACAGAATCTCCCTGGCTTCTGGTTTGCTTTGGCCTGCTGGGTCTGGTCACCTTTGCAATGACGGACATCCTGCTGGTCAGACTGGTGGCGCTCTTTCAGCGCAGAACCGGTTCTTCTATCCACAAGAGAAAGGATTAAAACCCATGAAAATCAAGCCCAGCTACTGCAAATTCATTCTTCACGGCTATTTTATTGCCCTGTGTCTGGTGTCGGTGTCCCTGTTTTTGCCCGATACAGTGCTTAACTATGTGCTGGGACTGTTGGGACCCCACTCTCTGAGGATCTGTGACACCTATATGGAGAGGATGTCCGATCACAGTGTTTTCTGCTTCCTTCTGATTTTCTGGATGCAGGCCTATCCTCTGACCATGACCATTGTGTATCTGGTCTCGACCATCGGCAAGAACTACACGCCCTTCGGAGTGCTGATTGCTCTGGAGGCAGTGGTGACGGTGGCCATGGGCATCTGGGTGCTGACCATGGGGCATGTGGGCGAAGGAATCTACGACATTGCGGCGGGTCTGTGCAGCCTGCCGGTTGGCATTGTGTGTGTCATTGCCTCCCAGCGGGGAAGAGCAACGGAATACGGCTCGTTTTAACAAGTGACAGGGGCTGCCCAATGACAGCCCCTGTTTTTTCTATTTGGAGGAGTATTATGCGGAATATACCGGATTTTACCTGTGAACATGGGGTTGCAACCCTGATTTTGCGGGAAATTCCCATAAAAGAAGAAGCCTACTGCCTGGTCAGATGGGTGCAGCCCGGAGAAGAAGAGGCCCTTTTGGAGCAGTGCCGCCGCTTTTGCCGTATGGCAGGGGCGGAGCGGGTCTATGCCACCGGAGTGGAGCTTCCCAGGGACCCGGCCTTCCGGATTCTGCGGATGACCGGGCCGAAACCCGGAATGCAGGATCAGACGGCCTGCCTGTGGCCGCTGCTGCCGGAACACTGGGAAACCTACCGAACGCTTTATAACAGGGCCATGACCCCGGTATCCGGTGCCCGCCTGCTGGAGGACCGGGACCGGGAGAAAGTGCTGGAGACCGGCGGCGCCTATTTTGTCCACAGAGGGGAAACGCTTCTGGGTCTGGGCCAGGTGGAGGGAAACAAGCTCCTGTCTCTGGTGTCCTGTGTCCCCGGGGCAGGGCAGGAGACAGCCACGGCCCTTCTGAGTGTGATTCCTGAGGATATGGCAGAGCTTACGGTAGCAGACACCAATGAACGGGCCTGCCGCCTCTACAGACGCATGGGCTTTCTGCCGGTGGGGGTAGAAGAGACCTGGTATGCGCTGTAGGCGTTACTCTGCCATGCAGACCCCACGGAGCATCTGAAGAAACAGGTCGGTGAAGGTCAGGCGGGGCACATCGGATTCTGCCACAAGGGGGATTTCTCCTAATACTTCATCCCCGGCTTTTACGGTGAGAGTGCCCAGTGTGGTTCCGGCCTCCACGGGAGCCTGAATGGACGGCTCCAAAGTGACATCGTATTGCACAGAGGATACCTTGCCCTTGTCAATGAGAAGCTGTTCCGGTCCCTGAGGGACAGGCTGAACGGTGGCACTTTTTCCCAGAACCACCTCCACCGGGGAAATTTCTGTGTCACCCTTGGCATCAATCAGGGCATAGTTGGCAAAACCATAGTCCAGAAGGGCCTTGGCGGACTGGAACCGGTCGGTAGAGCTGGGGCAGTTCAGCACCACGGCCACCAGCTCCAGACCGTCTCGCTGGGCACTGGCGGACAGACAGTGTCCGGCGCTGGAGGTATAGCCGGTTTTTAATCCCGTGGTTCCTTCATAAAACCGTACCAGCTTGTTGGTGTTGGAAAGACCGAAGGTGCCGTCTCGTACCGTGTCCATCCAGATGGTGGTGAAGCGTTTGATATCCGGGTGGTGCAGCAGAAGCTCCCGGGACATGAGGGCGATATCATGGGCTGTGGTCAGATGGTACTCTGCCGATTCGTCGTCATCCAGACCGGTGCAGTTCACAAATCGGGTGTCATCCATTCCCAGTTCTCTGGCTTTCAGATTCATTTTTTCCACAAACCCTGCTTCGCTGCCTGCCAGAAATTCTGCCATGGCACAGGCGCAGTCGTTGGCAGAGGATACCGTGATGGATTTCACCATGTCCTCCACAGACATGGTTTCTCCAACCTTCAGATAGACCTGACTGCCGCCCTTGGCAGCGGCGGCCTCTGAGGCCGTGACCTGGTCGGTCCAGCTGATTTTTCCGGAGTCAACAGCCTCCATAATGAGAAGCAGGGTCATCACCTTGGTGACGCTGGCAGGGGCCAGCCGCTGATGAGAATTGGATTCATAGAGTACGGTTCCTGTGGCAAGGTCCATGAGTACCGCCGCAGGGGCACTGAGCTGCAAGTCTATGGCGTGTACCGGAAGTACAGCCAGATTCAAAAGCAGCAGCATTGCCAATAGACCTGTCCATATGCGTTTTTTCATTTTTCATCCCTCCCAATTTGGTACAACCTATGCACCTTCGGGGACAAGTATGCAGGCAATCCCCTTGCATCTTGGTATGATTCATAGTATCATAAAAGGAAAAAACAGGAGGTACAGCATGAAACTGTTTGGATTTATTGGAGTGGGCAACATGGGCTCTGCCGTTGCCAAGGCAGTGGTCGGTCAGGTGGGGGCAGAAGAGGTCCTGGTCAGCAGCCGCACCATGGAAAAGGCCCGGCAGGTGGCAGACAGTCTGGGCTGTGAGGCCGCAGACAATGAGACACTGGCAAAGCAGTGCCGGTATTTGGTGCTGGGGGTAAAGCCCCAGATTCTGCCGGGAGTTCTGACTGCCCTTCGTCCCGTTCTGGAGCGCAGAACCACTCCCTGCACCCTGGTCTCCATGGCGGCGGGCCTCACAATTTCCCGGCTGCAGGAGCTGTCCGGCCTGAATTCTGTGATCCGCATTATGCCCAACACCCCGGTATTGGTGGGGGCCGGTGTCATCACCTATGCGGTCAGTGAGGGCGTTTCTCAGGAAGAGGAAAGTCAGGTAGTGGAAGCCCTTGCCCGGGCAGGACGGGTGGACCGGCTCTCTGAGGGGCTGATCGATGTGGCCAGTGCACTGGCCGGCTGCGGCCCTGCCTTTGTGTGTCAGTTCCTGGAGGGACTGGCAGATGGTGCGGTAGCCTGTGGCCTTCCCCGGCAAAAGGCCTATCTTTACGGGGCCCAGATGTTTTTGGGGACTGCCAAGCTGGCACTGGAGACACAGCTGCACCCCGGCGTACTGAAAGATCAGGTGACTTCTCCCGGCGGCAGCACCATTCAGGGTGTCCGGGCTTTGGAAAAGCAGGGCCTTCGCAGTGCCGCCATGGAGGCAGTCATTGCGGCCTGTGAGAAAAACAAAGAATTAGGCTGATAAAATTCCCTTCTGAATGCCCCATAAGGAAGTGTTTCCGAACAGGTCCCGGAAGTCTGTATGCTGATATAAAACAAATGTTTGACAACAACTTTTTCCAATGCTATAATCATAACAGCAACGAAATTTGCAAGGAGGCTCTTATGAAAAAAGAATTGGGAATTGCCAGGTGCGGGCTGGCGTGCTGCCTGTGCTCTGAAAATGTGACATGCGGCGGCTGCATTGCAGATCAATGCCCGGGGGAAGCTGCATGCGAAAACAAGCGCTGCTGCCATGAAAAAGGGGTGGAGCACTGCTATGATTGCCCCGAAGATTGCAGAAAGGGACTGCTGCAAAAAATAAAGCCCTATGGGTTCACCCAGTTTGTCAAACGATATGGCGTGGAGAAACTGATGGAGTGCCTGGAAGAAAACGAGAAAAACGGCATTGTATATCACCGGGAAGGCATATATGGCGATTATGATGATTTTGAGGATGTGGAGGAGCTGATTTCTTTCATCCTGCATGGCAAAAATTATAAAAAATCATAATTTTATTTTCTGCATAACAGGAAAAAAGCCAGTCCCAATACAGGGAAAATAAGAGCATCATAAGGCCTGATTTCTCAGACAAGAAATAAACAGGAGCGGAGTGTATCAAAATGAGATACACTCCGCTCCTGTTTCAGGCGGCTTCGGGATTGATTCCTTATTTCACGGGAGTCATCAGAAGCAGGCTGCTTATTTCTTGGCCTTTAAAATGCGTTTTCTGAAATTCCACACGGTCCACATACGGAACATGGTGGACACCAGCAGAACACCCACAGCCAGAGCACCTGCCAGGGCGCCGGTATTGAGTCCCTTCACCAGGAAATTGTCGATTTCCCCTCTGGCGGCAAAGTCCATGGTGTAGAAAATGCCGGAACCGGGAATCAGGGGAATCAGAGAAATGACAAGATAGGGAGAGGCAGGACATTTGCGGACCCGTGCCATAACCTCTGCATAGGTGGCAACGGCAGCGGAACCGATGACAAAGCCGGTCACATCGCTGCATCCCAGCATGACACATGGGGTATAAATGAGCCAGCTGAGCAGACCGCCCAGCACACACAGCAGCACGGCTTTTCCCCGGATATTAAAGAGAATGCAGAAGCCGGCACAGCCGATACAGGCACCGAGACATTCAAAGAAAAACGAGTCCATGAGGCAAGGGGCACCGGCAATCTCTCCGAATAGACTTCTGGCCACGGAAACCGCAGCGCCTACCCCCACAGCCAAGGCCACCGCCGTTATAAAGACCTGAACCAGACGGTTCACGCCCGACAGGGTATCGCCGTAAATCACATCCCGGATGCTGTTGGTAAACAGCAGTCCCGGCACCAGCAGCATCAAAGTGCCGATGATGGTGGCATCCGGGTTTTGCAGCAGACCCAGCTGCGCCAGGACCTGGGCCAGAAAAGCCTGAACAAAACCGGCTGCTACGGTGTTAAAGAACAGGTTGGCCCGGAAAATCCGCATAAAGCGGAGGCTCAGGCCCACGGAGATGCCGCAAATGGCGGCACACAGAGCATCCAGTATAGTGCCGTGGAAGAAAAAGCCGAAGCCCATAGCTGCCAAAGCATTGCCCAGAATCAGCATGGCAAAGCTGCGGGGATGGGAGTTCTTTTTTTCCTCCCGGAGCCAGGCGGCGGCGGTGTGCACCGGGGGCTTTTCATTACAGATCCGGCGGCACAGGGCGTTGAACCGTTCCAGACCATCCATATCTGTGGAGGCCCCGTCGGGACGCCGCATTCGTATCACATGTTTCTCGTCCTCAGTTTCCAGACTGGCGATGATAAAGTTGGGAATGGCAAAGACTTCTGCATGGGCATCATAGGCGTGCATGAGATGGCTGATACACTCTTCCACTCGGTAGGTCTCTGCGCCACATTGCTGCAGCTGATCGGCCAGATCTACAGACAGGTCTAAAAGTTCACCATATTCTTGTTCAGTCACAAAGGTCCCTCCCCGTACTGACGAAATTTTCTATAATGGAGTATAGCAGTTGGAATTCGAAAACGCAAGAGGGTGTACCACTGTAAATAGTACACGATATTGTGAGTTTGTGCAAAAACCTACACTTTAAAAGGCAGAAGCACAGGAAGGCAAAGAAGTACGGAGAAAATTTGGTAAATGGGGTACTTGAGGGGCAGGTGCGCTTTTTACAGACTGAGTATATCAACAGCGCAGTAATGAGATTGATCGGGCTTGCAGAAAATAAACAGGGGCTGTGGAAATTTCCACAGCCCCTGTGCGACTTCGTGAAATCAGCGCAGGCAGATATAAACCATGTACAGCACATAGGTGCCAACCATGATGATGCCTTCCTTGCGGTCCAGCTTCCGACGGGTAAAGGCCATGATCCAGACCAGAATGGTAATACCGATGAGACAGATGATGTCGAAAATGTCCAGCATGGACAGGGAAATGGGGCTCAGCAGAGAGGCCACACCCAGAACCATGAGGATATTATAGATGTTGGAGCCCAGAGCATTGCCCAGAGCCATGTCCACATCCTTTTTCCGGGCAGCCACGATGGAGGTCACCAGCTCAGGCAGAGAGGTGCCTACGGCCACAATGGTGAGGCCGATAATGTTCTGGCTGATGCCGAAGGCACTGGCCACGGTGGAAGCACCCTTTACCACCCAGTCGCCGCCCAGAGCGATGCCGGCCACGCCCACTACGATGTACACAATGCACTTCCAGCCCGGCATAATCGCAGCAGGTTCCTGCTGCTCCTGCTGGGGGGCACCCATGAGTCGGGCTTTCATGGCAGAACGAATCATGAAACCAATGTAAATAATAAAGCAGATGGCCAGAATACAACCCTCGGCACGGCCCAGAGTCAGGGAATTCACTCCGGCACTGAGGACCAGTAACAGGATAGCAGCACCCAGAGACATGGGAATGTCCACACGCAGAGAATCCCGAGCCACGGCAACGGGGGTGAAAATGGCACACATACCAATTACCACAATCAAATTGAAGATGTTGGAGCCTACGACATTGCTAACTGCCATGGCGTTGTTGCCGTGCATAGAGGCGGACACACTGACCGCAGTTTCAGGCAGAGAGGTGCCCATTGCCACAATGGTAAGGCCGATAATCATGGAGGGGATTCGCAGTTTCTTGGCTACAGCAGAGCTGCCCTCCACAAAGAAGTCTGCACCCTTGATTAAGAATACAAAACCGACGACCAACAGAAAAATAGCAAAGGGGACACCGCCGAGAAAGGTTGTTAGAACTTCCATAAAATACTCCTCTTTTTTATTCCGGGTTGGAGGATGCACAAAAAAGACCCCGTAGTCCGGGTCCGGCATACATGAGTCTCAATGATTCGGATTTACCAGGCTGAAAATTGACTGTAAAGTTGGAAAATCCGTCCTCCATAGTGACTTATAGCCGTTTAACTCTATCATAGATCTGGGCGTATGTCAACGGAAAGGGGGCAGATATTGCCGCAGACGGAAAAAACAGGAACTGTCTCAGGTTGGGTGAGACAGTTCCTGCTTGCTTTTATATCAGGTTTCGCTGCGGTACAGGAAGGTTACAATCTGGCCTCTGGTGCAGGAGCCGTCGGGGCGGAAGTATCCGGCGCTGACACCCTGGGTGATGTCATTTTCAACAGCCCAGAGAACTGCATCGGAATAGAACCGTCCTGCCTTTACATCTGTAAAGGGATTGCTGGGATTCACAGGAGCGGGGGAGTTGTTGGCACGCCACAGGAAGGTCACAGCATGTGCACGGGTACAGGATTTTTCCGGAGCAAATCTGCTCTCGGTGATGCCCTTGGTAATGCCCTGCTCCACGGCCCACAGAACGGCCTGATAGCAGTAGCTGCCGGGGATCACATCCTCAAAGGGATTTGTCTGGGTCTGGGGCTTGGGACAGCCGGCATTTCTCCAGAGGAAGGTCACAATCTGCCCACGGGTACAGACATTTTCCGGGGCAAAACGGCCGGGGGCAACACCGGCGGCAATCTTGTTTTCATAGGCCCAAAGGACAGGCTCATAGTAGAATTTGTTCGGGGCCACATCCTTAAACACGGGAAGACGGGTCTGGACCTCCTGGGGATGTGCCAGATCGATGGTATAAAATACGGGGGCACTGTCATCTGCGATATACCATACCACCTGATTGTCAGCCACAATGGGGGCGCAGTCGGACAGCGGGGCATTTCCTACATAGATTTGATCGATGACAGTTCCGTTCTGATCCAGCAGGGCGTAGTGCAGTCCATCCCCTTCGCCCCAGAGAATCATAAAGCGGGTGCTGCTGATTTTTACCAGATGGGGGTTGGAAACAGGCACACCTGCATCGCTGCCGTAATGGGTCAGCCATTTGATGGTGGTGCTCTCCTGTGTAAAGGAATCCTTGGGGGTGACGGTTACAAAAATGTTTCTCTGATCCTGGGAGGTCTGTGCGGTTCCGTCCTGCTTGGCAGAGTTGCCTGCCACCAGATAGGAGGTGTCGGAAACCTCAAGGCCGCCGACACAGACACCGGTATCATTGTCACCGATGTTTCCTGCAATGGGAAAGACATCCACGGAATCAGGAAGAGGATCAAGCTGCTCCTGTCCGGCACTTTCCGGATAGCGGAACAGAATCACAGATCTGGGATAGGCGTCGCCGTGATCCACAGCCAGACAGTCCGTTCCGTCGGCGCGGATAAACTGATTAAAGGAGTGGCTGGCGTAGCCTGTGGCAGCATTTGAAACATGGGCATTGCACTGGGTCACTTCCATGTCCGGGATATGGACACTCAGCTGCACATTGGCCTGATGATTGAATCCGTCCTTAGAACGATACATGGTGTGACAGGTGCGGATATAGAGCATATCTCCGCTCTGCACCATACGCAGAGAACCGCCGTCGAAGGGATAAACGGTGTTGGCACCGCAGACACTGGCGGCAGCCTGCCGCTTCCAGTCCTTGCTGTAGCGAATCACACGGATGACCTCTGTGGAATCATTTTCTGTTTCGTTGCTCTGGCCGCAGACTACAAAATTATAGTCCGTGCCGAAGTAGACACCGCCGTAGATGGGCAGCTCCAGGGTCAGCTGGTTGTGGTCCCGGAACTGAAAGTTCTTGTCGTACTGGTCCAGGGTAATGATGCTGTCGCCCAGATATTCCACACGGGTATAGCCGTTGTCCGTGGCAGTTACCTGGGAAAAGACGGGCAGGGCCCACCGGCCGTAGAGATATTCGTGGTTCCACAGGTTGGCGGAGACAGCCGGAACGCCGGCAGCCTGTGCGCTGAGCGGCAGAAATGCAAACACCGCTGCCAGCACCAGCAGAAGGGAAAGAATGCGCTTTTTCATTTGTAATACCTCCAATGCAATCCACAATATACCTACATTATAGCAACGAAAATCAGTATCTGCAAGACGGGGAAGGGGCTTTGAAAGAGGAGAGGCAGAAAATTAAAATCCCGTATGAAAACAGAAAACAGACAGAGACAAGAACCGTTGCAATTTTTCCAAAGTGTATTATAATAGGAGCATTCCAACAAAAACAAAGGAGGTCATGGCCATGATTGATTTTCAGAACGGAGACATCCTCAAGCTGCGCCAGGCGGATATGCAGGATGTAGGTTCTTTGGTAGGAAAGATTCTGCTGCCGGATGAACAGGTGGTGGGAGTTTATAAAACTGTCCGGGACCGGGTGATTTTTACGGACCGCCGGGTTATGACCCTGGATATTCAGGGGGCCACCGGGAAAAAGCAGGAACTTTCCACCCTGCCTTATCGGAAGATTGTCGCCTTCAGCATAGAGACCTCCGGTGTGCTGGATGTGGACTCGGAGCTGGAGCTGTATTTTTCCGGTATGGGTCATATCCGCTTTGAGTTCTTCGGCTCAAGCCACATCGTAGAAATCGCTCAGGTTTTGGGAAAATACGTGCTGTAATAAAAAACGAGTGGATGGCCACAAAAGGGCTGTCCACTCGTTTTTTTGACAGGTCAATGCAAGGCAGGTGTGCAGAATCAGAAGATACAAAGGCTGAATGCAGAACCTTTCCTGCCGCAAGGGAATGAGTCAGTTTTCAAAAAGAGGCTTGATTTTGTTGCGGTAGATTCGCAGGAAAAAGAACAGGGACAAAATACCGCTGACCAGCTCCGCAATGGGGAAGGACCACCAGACCAGATCCAGAACACCGGACAGAGACAGCAGATAGGCAGCAGGCACCAGAACCACAAGCTGACGCACCAGAGATACGATGGTTGCATACAGACCGTTGCCCAGGGCCTGGAAAACACCGCTGAGCACAATGCAGCAGCCTGCAATCAGGAAGGAAATGCTGATGATCCGCAGGGATACGGTTCCGATGGACAGGAACAGCTCGGAGGGCTCAAACATGGAAAGCAGGAAGTTCGGGAAGAACTGGAACGCCAGAAAGCCCAGGGCCATAAAGGTCATGGCCACAATACAGCCCAGACCAATGGCTCTTTTGATTCTTTGGGGCCTTTTGGCACCGTAGTTATAGGCAACAATGGAAACCAGAGCGTTATTCAGACCAAAGACCGGCATAAAGACAAAGCTTTGCAGCTTGAAATATGCGCCAAAGACGGCCACGGCGGTGGAATTGAAGCCGCTGAGAATGCCGTTGACCAGGAAGGTCATCACAGAGCCAATGGCCATCATAACAATGGAGGGCACACCCACAGCCAGAATGGGCTTGAGAATGTGGGACTTAAAGGCCAGAATCTTAAAGCTGAGCTGCACATCATGGTTTTTCCAGAAGTGGAAGGCCATTCCCATCAGGAAGGACACGATCTGTCCGATGACAGTGGCCACGGCAGCACCCCGGATTCCCATGGCAGGGATGGGGCCAAAGCCGAAAATCAGCAGGGGGTCCAGAACGATGTTCAAAATGGCACCGGTGCTCTGGGTAATCATAGTAAATATTGTACGGCCTGTAGCCTGTAGGATGCGCTCGAAAAGAATGGCGCCAAAGAGGCCAAAGGAGAACACGGTGCAGATGGTCATATACTGTGCACCGCCTTCATAGATGGCGGGAATGTCGATCTGTACCCTGAAGTAGTACGAGGAGCCGAACAGGCCCAGAAGCATAAACAGCAGATAGCACAGGCCGGACAGCACAATGCCGTGACCTGCGGCCCGGTTGGCGTTTTCCTGCTCACCGCTGCCGAGGGAGCGGGACAGCAGGGAGTTCATACCGACACCGATACCGGTGGAGAAAGCAATCATAAGATTCTGCACCGGGAAGGCCATGGAAACAGCCGTCAGTGCATCTTCGCTGAGCTTTGCCACATAGACACTGTCCACAATGTTGTACAGGGCCTGAATCAGCATGGAGATAATCATAGGCAGTGCCATGTTGACCAGAAGCTTGCCCATGGACATGGAGCCCATTTTGTTTTCTTTTGCCAGAGTGGGGGCCATGGGGGATACCTCACTTTCGTAAAATAATAAAAGAATGGGAGTCCTCGATTGTGGACTCCCATTTCTGCTTTCTCTGTCATCCTCTTTGGGGAGGATTTCCGGTGACAGACAAAGCCGCTGAGCCGGAGGCTCAGGTTTTATTGGCTGGAGAAGTGGATGGGTAAAAGAAAAACGCATCAACCCACGGGTTGATGCGTTTTCTTGGTGACCCGTACGGGACTCGAACCCATGTTACCGCCGTGAAAGGGCGGTGTCTTAACCACTTGACCAACGGGCCTGGTAGCGGCAATCTGATTCGAACAGATGACATACCGGGTATGAACCGGCTACTCTACCAACTGAGTTATGCCG